>OGOU01000379.1_pt1 | contig 41524 bp, 29 predicted proteins | sample 1552721 | NCBI WGS metagenome assembly OGOU01 (sample SAMEA2580176, study PRJEB22360) | human gut metagenome | biome: human gut; feature: human-associated habitat; material: faeces | place: Denmark | collected 2008/2010
AACCCAGGACCCCAACATTAAAAGTGTTGTGCTCTACCAGCTGAGCTACTGAATCATCATTTGTTGCTTAATTGCGGGTGCAAAGATAGGTATAATCTTTAAGTCTGCAAATTTATGCTTGCTTTTTTTTGAAAAATCATATATCGAATAAATCGTTTAGAGATTCGCTCATACTGGGGTGTGTGTAGATGAAGTCACGAAGAAATGTGTATTCCATACCTGCCTTCATGGCTATTGCCACCGTGTTGATTACTTCGCTGGATTCGATGCAGAATAAGGTGCAGCCTACTATTTTATTGGTTTGGGCATCGACGATTGCTTTCAATAAACCTTCAGTCGCTCCTATGGTGTGGGTACGGGGAATAGAGGCTACGACAATGTTTTTTACTTTTATTTTCAGTCCCTGTGCTTTGGCTTCCGCTTCGCTCATTCCGATCCGGGAGAGGGGAGGATCGATAAATACAGAGTAGCTTACGGGGGTACGATCGGATTGAATGCGGGAATGCGATCCGAACAGGTCGTCCCGAATAATTCGAAAATCGTCCAGAGATATATAAGTGAATTGTAATCCGCCTTTCACATCTCCCAGAGCATAAATATTCGGATTGCTGGTTTTTAAGTGTTCGTTTACGATGATTGTCCCCCGTTCGTCGGTTTTCACCCCGGCTATTTCAAGATTTAGGCCGGAGGTGGCTGGTTTACGCCCGGTGGCGAGTAGTATGGCATCGGCTTCCAGTTCGACTTGTTGTCCCGTTGCTGTATTCTTGTACATGAGCCGGGTAATGTCGCTTGAATCCTGAATTGCTTGCACGTTGGCATTTAAATGGAAGACGATTCCTTTCTTTTCCAGGGTTGTCTTGACACATTCGGCGATGTCCCGGTCTTCGCGTGGAATCAGTTCGGAAAAGCTTTCCAATACAGTAACCTCCGATCCAAAGCCTGCATACATGGAAGCAAATTCCAGGCCGATGTAACCACCTCCCACGATGATCAGTTTCCGGGGAAGTTCTGTCAGTTCCATAATGGAAGTGCTGGTATAAACGTGTTTACTCTCAGCTATTCCATTTATCGGAGGGATTACGGTTGTCGCTCCTGTGTTGATGAAAATATGTGGCGCTTGTAAGGTTATGGTATGGCTTGCCTGTTTGACCTGTACTTCATCTTTGCCGGAAAATGAACCTTCTCCCGTGTAAACGGTGATGTTGGGATTATCGGCGAGGTTGTGATAATTTTTGTCTCTCAATAAGGTAGTTACCTCTTCTTTACGGGCAATGGACTGGCGATAGAATTCTTTTTGGTTTTCAAAACGATCGATTTTTCGTTCTTGTGCCAGCTTGGCCTGATGTACCAGAGTTTTGGTCGGTATGCAGCCGATGTTGATACAAGTGCCTCCGTACATTTTTTCTGAACGTTCTATCATGGCAACTTTCCAATCGTGTTTTGCCAGTTCTGTGGCCAAAGTTTTACCCCCTTTGCCAAATCCGATAATAATTGCATCATATTTTTCCATGATCGGTCATTTTTTTGTTCTTCAATATTTTTTGTGCGGAATCGGAGAGCAAAATCACTGTTCCTGCCAGTATAGCCGTATCTTTTATGACCAGCCGTCCGGCTCCGCTTAATAAAGGAAATCCCCATTCGCCGCTACCGAGATCGGGCACCCACACTTCAGGTGTTGTGATTAGAAATGAAAGTGTGCCTATGGTCATGATGATGGCTAAAAGGCTGCCTATCAATCCGACTTTGGGAGCGAACGTACCCATAAATACCAATATGCCTATTCCCATGATCAATATGCCTAAGCCATGCGAAAAACCGTAGGTGTTGTTATTGACATGCCAGGCTTGTTTTTCCGGGTTATATTCTCCTTCTTTCAGTTTATAGGCTTTGTATTCGGGAGCCTGTTTTTCATAAAAGAAGTTCATAAAAGGACTATTGGCTACAAATGGTACGATTCCTTCTGCTTCATAGTTCCAAAATTTTAACCCGCCGATCCAGATAAAGATAATAAGGATGGCCAATCGGAGTAGAAAAATGCCCGGTTTCCAGCTATTGGCTGCCGATTCCAGAAATCGAAAATAAAGTTTGGAAAGTTTTGCTGTCATCTTGTTTTTATTTTAAGTGTTAAACGGATGACGCAAAATTCTATATTTTAGCTTTACCGGTAAATAGCAATTTTTCCGGTAGAGTTGGCAATTTTTCCTATTTTTCGTTTTTTCTATAATCGGAAATGCTTTTCCCGCTCATATTTTTGAAAAAGCGGCTGAAAGTGGCTGCGTCTTCAAAGCCTAACAGGTCGGCGATCTCTTTTGCACTTTTGTTGGTGTATAACAATAAACGGCGAGCCTCCGCTTCCAGGCGTTCGTGGATGATTTTTAAGGGAGAGGATAGACCATAAGTCAGAAAAAGGTTTGTAATGGTTTTGGGAGAGCGGTGAAGGATTTCTGCATATTCCTGTACTTGCTTTTTCTCCCGGAAATGAGCATCGACTAAAGAATAATATTGCCGGATAATCTCGAAGCCTTTCTCTTTTTCTCCGAAGGCTGCATAACGGTTTCTGGCAATCCGGGTACAATTGATGATAAAACTTTTTAAGTGAATACGTAGCATTTCTTCTTTCAGGTTGTCTTGCTGGGCATATTCTTTTAAAAAGCTCCGGGTGATTTCCATTAGTTGTTCGGACTGGACTTTGGTTACATGGAAGCGTATCGGTTTGGACGTTCCATAGAATAAAAGACCATTGCAGGAGACTTCGTTGTCGTGACCATAAATGCAGTAAAAGTTACTATTGAAGAGGTAAGTTGTGTAAGCTCCGTCGATTTCTTTGAATTCTATATGGTGTAGTGGGGTAAAAGCGATGAATTCTCCTTGTTGTACGGTGATCGGAATGCAATCTACTTCTAAGGAAACGTAACCTGTTTGTACCCAAAGTATTTTATACAGATTTTTGTCGCTGCGCAACCTCAAGGCAGCATGAAATGTGTCGGTTAAGGCAACGAGCCCCTTTAATGGGGTTGAGAAAATATAGTCCATGCGTGGTGGTTTATGTAATGGATAGTAAAGATAGAAAATATCTCTGTAAAATAACTTTTATTTTTAATTTTAGTGAACAAAACACAATGCTTTTCATGGGGTTATAATTGTGTAATTCTTTATTGTCGAGTGTAGTGTGTTGATAATTAGTGATATGTCGTGTCTTGGATAGTCTGGTGCGATGAATTGTCCGGTTATCATATTTTCAATTTTGTTGTGAAATTATTTTAGATATAAAGGATGCCGGATGCGAAAAATTTTTATATCCGGCTTTGTCAAAAGAATATATTTTAAGAATATCCGTCTGTTTCTTTGCTTTCTGCCTTTTATTATAAAGGCTGGGGGACCTTCCTTTGCTTTTGATTGCTGTAAAACTGCTTTTAAGCGGGTTATTATAAAGGAAGACTGATTTTCCAAAATTGAGGCGAACTCTATGTTAAACGGTCAATAAGGGTTACAATTATTTTTTAGAAAATCAGATTGCCGTCTTGAAAATAGCTTCAAAACAATATTCCCCTTAAGCGGGCAGCTTAAGGGGAATGGAAATCTAAAATAAGGGGAAAAATTATTTATAGGTAAATTTTCGGTCCAATATGCGTGCAGAGCAAGGATATGGCTTATTTTTTAGTTTTTCGGGGTCGGGAGCAGGAGGGATATAATTACTTTTAGTTCCTTTGATTTTCACTTTTCCGTTGGCATATATATCCACCGTAGCATAAAGGGCGTCTTCGTAGGGGATGATATATTTTAAAGCCGGGTATTGTTTATAGACTTCTGCCGGAAAGCGTTCCGTATTGGTGAATTGGGTTCCTCCCCAGATATTGCTGGCACTGTTTACCTGAATATAATGCACGCCGTCGATAACATGATAGTTATCACTATGTATATGTCCGCTGAAAACGGCAGCGATGGCTGTTCCATTCGCCTTAGCGGTGGTAATAACTTTGTGAATATCTACATTGTTGATGATTTCTCCATAGTTGTCGTTGATCGGGGCATGCGAAAATATAAGGCATGTTTGCTGGGTTTGCAATGAACTTTCGAGCCATTTCATCTCTTCGGGGCTGTATCGATTGATTTGTTTGCTATGGACATAATCTCTTTTATAATAGTCTTTGGTTTGTCCGTCTTTGTCGATGTAATGGTTAGAATCGAGGAAAATAAATCGGAATTTTCCTTTGTCGATATAGTAAAACGGTTTCTCCATGGCATAAAAATCCATGAAAGCCTGCTTTCCGCTATGGTCTGTGTCGTGATTACCGATGATGTGGTAGATCGGGACAGAACTTTGAGATAATTTATCTTTCAAAGGCTGGTAACGGGCAATGGGAGCAGCGAGATCTCCCATATTTACGATAAAGCTAACTTTATTTTTTCGGGCTGCCTGAAGAATTGTTTCGAGGCGGTTGTCCCCGTCCGGCATCATGTCATAATGTAAATCGGCAAAAATCAAGAATCTGAGATGATTTTGAGAAAATAACGGCGAGGCGATTAAAAGAACAATAACGACTAAAAGTGATTTCATGATTTGTAGAATTTTGCTATTTAACAAATTACGTAAAAAGATTTTATTTTTTCAAATGAAAATACATTTATTTTTAAGTGTTGTTTTAAGTTGTTTGTTTTGCTATGATATTGAAATATAGAATTATGGAATATCGGGAAAAGGGAAATAACATTTTTTGACCGGCGGGAACATAGAAGTTTTTTCATAAGAAAAGTTTTTGTATTTCTAAAACAAGTATTACTTTTGGCGTGTCGAAAATGGCGCTATCGTCTAGGGGTTAGGACGTAAGATTCTCATTCTTAAAACAGGGGTTCGATTCCCCTTAGCGCTACAAAACAGCCCGATTTATCGGGCTGTTTTTTTATCGGTTTTCCCTTCATTTTAATCGAATCTCTCGGAATAATTTGGTTTTTAGGTCGATCCAGCGAAGTAGAGCTTTGGTCAGAATCGATTTCGTGGCTAAAAGGAAGACCGCTTCGTGGGGAGAGGGATTTATATAGATTTCATGCGAAGGGGGCAGGGAAAGAAACGGCATCGATGGTAAAGCAGGAAGTTAGTTAGCTGCTTTTGAAGATAATTTTTAAAATGAAAAGTAAAAAATAGGCGTGAGGCTGCTGGGAATGTTGTCGGTTTTAGATAAATAAAATGGATATGTAATCGATCGGTTGTTTTCGTATGTATTGCCCTAAAAAAACAAGCTCTCTGTAATCTTGTTGATTTACAGAGAGTTTTAAACTTTAGTGTGAACTCGAGAGGAGTCGAACCTCCAACCTCTTGGGCCGTAACCAAGTGCTCTATCCAATTAAGCTACGAGTCCGTGTTTTATCTCTAAAGCGGTGCAAAGATAAGTACAAATTATTGCTCGTGCAAGCTTTTTGTTGTTTTTTTTCGATTTGATGTGATTTTTGTAGAAGATATAACAAACCGGGATGAATCATTTTTTTATTGTTATTTTTGTCCAGACAATTTTGAGAAAGAGTGTGTGGAAGTGATATGTGGCTGATATATATAAGGATAGAATTGTATGCACTGAAACGATAGGCTATAGTATGAAAAAGATCATTAGTAATATTCTTTATCGCATAAAAGAAGATTCTTTATCGAAGCGTAGGGAGGCGGGAGAGCGTCAGGCTGTTTATAAGGAGTTGAAGTCGATTAAAAGTGCTTTGGTACTTTGGAGCGTATGCGACCGGCAGACAGCCTGGCTGAAAGAGTTAGCGGTGAAGTTTAAGGAGGTGAAGTTCGACAAACTTTGTTATATGCCGATGAAAGAAGAGACGCCTGCTCCTACGGATGCTTTAATACTCCGGAATGAAGATTTAGGCTTTGGAGGGAAGATAACCCATGAGGATTTGCCTGCAATCTTAGCTAAACGTTACGATTTATTGATTGATTTCTCGACAGAGGAAAATAAAATATTAAATTACGTATTACTGAAATCTAAAGCCATGTGCAAGGTGGGAATGAGGCATGAAGGAGGGGAATATGACCTGATTATAGAAGGGGTGGTCGAGCCACTTGCGTTTATTGAGAGATTGAAAGAGGTTTTGTCCGAAATAAAAGAATATTGAAATGAAGAATTTTACCGGAACAGGAGTTGCTCTGATTACTCCATTTACAGAACAAGGAAATATAGATGTTGAAGGATTGAGACATATCGTGTCGTATGTAATCGAGGGAGGTGTCGATTTCTTAGTTGCATTGGGAACAACGGCAGAAACTCCCACATTGACCGATGAAGAACGGGCGCAGGTTGTCGAGATCATCACTTCCGAAAATGCCGGTCGTCTGCCTGTTATGGTAGGGATTGGCGGTAATTGTACCCAAACTATTGTCCGGGAATTGCAGACTTTACCCTGGCTTAAAAAATGTGATGCCGTGCTGAGTGTCACTCCTTATTATAATAAGCCTTCTCAACAGGGAATGTACGAGCATTTCAAGGCGATAGCCGAAAATTCGCCGCTTCCTGTGTGTCTGTATAATGTGCCGGGGCGTACCGGAGTGAATTTGAGCGGGGCGACAACTGTCCGTTTGGCCAATGATTGTCCTAATGTGATGGCGATTAAAGAGGCTTCCGGAAATTTCGAACAGGCAACCGAGATTTTGAAAGGGAAACGCCAGGATTTTATCGCTTTTTCCGGGGATGACTGTGTGGTGCTGCCTTTGATGTCGATGGGGTTTGAAGGGGTGATCTCTGTGCTTGCCAATGTATTGCCACGTGAATGTTCTCAATTGGTGAGTCATGTGAAGCGTGGAGAGTATGCCGAGGCCAGGGAACTTCATTTACGATTGTCCGAAATGTGCCGTGCTTTGTTTGCCGAAGGCAATCCGGCCGGGATCAAAGCTGCTTTACAAGCGAAAGGCGTGATTAAGCATGAGGTACTCCGGTTGCCTTTGATTCCGGTTAGCCGGGAACTTTATGGTAATATCCGGCAATTATTGCAACAATTCTAAATAAAGTGCATAAAAAAAGAAGGGGGACGATACTTTTTAGTCTCCCTTCTTTTTTATTGAATGTAGATTAATCGATATATCCCGGTCGGGAGCGATTGATCCTTTTACGTTGATTTCTTCGGTAATTGATACCTGCCGCAATCAGAATAATCAGTATCGGCAGGAAGAAGTTGATATATTTCAACGATTCTTTGGTGTATTCATCGAGAGGCTTGATCGCTGCAAAAGTGGTGAACTTGTTTCGCAGTTTTATCAGTCCTGTATTGTCTGCCAGCCATTCTATCGAATTTATGGCAAAGTTAATGTTGTCGGTGTGGCCTGCCCGTATCGTCTCGTCGGTGATGAATTCGGCATTTGCGATCGTGACGATAGCGCTGTGGTTGTCATCGTTAGTCAATAAAGCCGCTACCGTGTTGTGAGGCCGCTGAAAGTCACTCCGCTTCCATTGCTTTTGCAGGTTAAACGAGATAGGGGCCTGCTGTAAACCGGAGGCAGAGGATGATTTGGCCAAAGAGGTGTATATATACGGGCTTTTGGTCTTGACTTGTTCTATACTGCTTACATAGGGCAATAGCATGGAGTTTAAGCCTAACGTGATAATATGGTTACTGAAATTGGTGATAATAGGCAGGTAGGGAAAACTTACCGTGCTCGGCCAGTTAAACATTCCGTATTGTTGATAGAATGTGATTGTGCCGCAGTTGTTATCTACGACAAAATCGTATTTCACTTTTAGTCCCTTATCCTCCAGCATATTTTCCAGGCCTGTGCGGTTGATAAAACCGTTATAGCTGTTTACCTGTCCTACGGCATGATGCAGCGCTATAAATAACCGGCCTCCCTGGTTGAGGTATTCGGTGAGGCGTTCGATTTCCAAAGGGGTAAAGTAATCTTTCGCCCCGATAATACAAATCACATTGTATTTATTTGGAGGAATATCGTTCGCTAAGTCCACTACACTAATTTCCGTGAGATGCGACAGTTCGCTTATGAGTTGTTGCATACGGGTGAGAGGTACTTCGTCATGTCCGCTGAGGAAACCGATGTGCGGTTTTCGCGGATGGGTGGCTTGTTTTAAAAGGCGCGTGATCTCGTATTCGAGCGGAGTGGTATAAGTGATCAGAGGCAATACGGCCTGCGTATCTCCGATCTTGAAAACGGCTCCTATGAATATTTTTTGGATTTTGTCGAAGTCCTCTTTGCGAAATTCTTTAAATATAGGTTGCATCCCTGCTTCGGTTGCTTTAAAGCTTTTTTCGCTGGTGTTCGGATAAATGGTATTGATTGTAAAGCTAACGTTGCTCAATGATTTGTATTCTTTGAGCAGGGCAAGAAATTCTTTTGCCAGTTTAGACATATCCTGAGGAAGATCTTCCGTTACATAAAAATCGACCACGACTGGCAGTTTATTGTTTTTTACGATGTTTTTACTCACTTGGCTAAGGGAATAACGTTTGTTTGCCGTGAAGTCCCAACGAATAAAAACAAAGTATGAAACAATGTTCAACAGGAGCACTGCGAGTAATATGTATATCGTATGTTTTACCGTTTGTTTCATTCTTTAATAAAAAGATAGTTAGCCAATCGCCTCTATATAATCCTGTCTTAAAATCTGCTTTTGCATATAAAATACTTGGATGATGCCAAAAATATCGTGACTACCGATGAAAAGTAGATGATATCTCTGGTGTCGAGTATTCCTCTGGATATGGAGTCAAAATGCTCTTCCATGGATAGGTACGAGAATAGTTCGGCCATAAATCCTGTTCCGATCTGGTTGGCAAGCATGCCGAAAAACACCTGGAAGCATAATCCTATTCCTAAACTGAGGAAAAAGGCCGTGACAGGAGTCCGGCAAAGCGCAGAAGAGAATATTCCTATGCTTACGTAGCAAGCCGCCATTTCGATAAGCCCGATATAACCGAGGATTGCCGCTCCGTGATCTATATTTCCTAAAGTGGCAATCGTAATATAGTAGGGAATGGTCAGCACCAGGGCAATAACCGTAATGATCAGATTTGAAAAGAATTTTTCACAAATCAGTTCCCAGGTTTTGATCGGTTTGGTGAGCAGTAACTCGATTGTACCGCTTTTTTTCTCGTCGGCAATGGTTTTCATTGTCAGGGCAGGAATCAGGATAAACTGAGTCCAGTTGATGATGACAAAAAACGGCATCAGACTTGCCTGTCCCAGATAAAAGATGTTATTGCTGGATAACCAGGTCTGAAAACCACAAATACAGAAGAAGAGAATATACCCGATGTATATACTCCATGAACTGAAGTGGTTTCGTAATTCTTTTTCAACAAGTATTCTTACGGTGCCCATGTACTTTAATTTTGCGTTACTTGCCGGAAAATATCCTCTAATCGTGTTTCTATCGGTATCAGTTCTTTGATGTACCAATTATTCTGTTGGCATAAGTTGAAGAGGTGTAGTTCGATTTCGCTGTTTGGCTGGTATTGAATTTCGAAATATTGGTCTTCTGTTATTTCAATTTGCAGAATGTTGGGTAACAATGATAACCGGCTTTGAATGTCGAACGTTGTGCCTCCTGCTATTTTTATTTTCAGGGATTTATCGGAATTCGGTTTCTTCCGGAGTTCCGCAGTCGTCCCGTTGGCAACTATTTTACCTTTGTTTATGATGAGTACGCGATCGCAGGTTGCTTCTATTTCCGCCAAAATATGCGAACTCATGATCACGGTTTTCTCTTGCCCGATGTTCTTTATCATTTCCCGGATCTCTATGATCTGGTTGGGATCGAGTCCGGTGGTGGGCTCGTCTAAAATCAGCACTTCCGGATCGTGTATCAGGGCTTGTGCCAGCCCCACTCTTTGACGGTACCCCTTGGACAGTTCCCGGATATCTTTGTGTTTTTCGTTTTCCAGTCCGCACATGCGCAGCATGTCCATTACCCGGGGAATTATTTTATAGCGTGGAATATTGTGTATCCGGGCGATGAAAATTAAGAAATCGATAACGTTCATTTCTTCATACAGCGGGTTGTGCTCCGGCAGATAGCCTATGATTTCCTTAATTTTCCGGGAATTTTTGTGGATGGAGTATTTCCCGATGTTGATATTTCCATAGTCCGGAAATAAAAAACAGGACATAATTTTGAGCGTAGTTGTCTTGCCTGCTCCGTTAGGCCCGAGAAATCCCAGTATCTCTCCTTTTTTCACATTGAAAGATACTGAATCAATCGCCTTCTGCGGTCCGAAAGATTTAGTCAAGTTTTCGACAACAACATCCATATAGCTGTATTTAGATAATTACAAATATAATCACGAAGACCTGTTTCTGCTCTGCTTTAACAATCTTTAACCGGAGGAATTAAGGTAGAATAAGTGTCATTAGAAAATAATTACAACGGTTATGGTAATTTTAGTAATTATCATAACCGTTGTATTTTATGTTTTCAGGAAGGCGAGTTTAGCCGTTCAGGAAAGAACGGTCGGAAGACTCACGCACGATCAATTCGCAGTTGATTACTTCTTCCCGGATTTGTGCATGCTTGTTGTCGAGGATTTGTTCAAAGAGCAGTTCGGCCACCGTTTCCCCGATTTTTTCCGGGAATTGGTTGATGGTACTGACAGAAGGCGACATATACCGGGAGCGTTTACTGTTTGAAAATCCGAATACCGCTATATCCTGAGGAATCTTCAAGCCTTTACTTTTAATGGCCTCGATGGCTCCGATCGCCATGTCGTCGTTGATGCCGAAAATTGCATCCGGGATACTTTTCAGGCTTAGTAAACGCTGAGTAGCCTCTTTAGCTGCTTTTACGGAAAAATCTTCACAGCGAACGATGTAGTCGGTGTTGATTTCCAGTTTATTCAGCGTCATTGCTTTCAGATAGCCTTTCATGCGGTTCTTTCCGATCGAAAGTTGTTCCGGACCTGTCAGCAGGGCGATTTTTTTAGCTCCGCCGTGAATCAGGTGCTGTACGATTTTAAAAGCCGCGTCTGCGTCGTCTGCAACGACTTTCGATACATCCAGTTCTTTGGTTGTCCGGTCGAAAAGTACGAGAGGGATATCCATTTCCTGAATTTGTTTAATGTGTTCGTAGGAAGTGGTTGCTTTGGAGATCGAAAGAATGATCCCGTCGCAACGGTTTGCCAGGAATACACTGATATTTTTCTTTTCTTTTTCAAAGCTTTCATTGGAAGAGCTGACTAATACATTGTAGCCGTATTTGTCGGCGACTTCTTCTATTTTTTTCACAACCGTGGCAAAGAAAGTATTAACGATCTGGGGAACGACGACGCCGATCGTGTTACTTTTATGTGTTTTAAGGGCTACTGCAATCGGATTGGGTTTGTAGCCCAATTCTTTGGCCAGGTTTTGTACTGTTTTCCGGGTTTGCTGACTGATCTCCGGGTTGTCTTTGAGTGCTCTTGACACTGTTGAAACAGAGATATTTAATTTTTCAGCGAGGTCTTTGATCGTAATGGCTTTCTGTGTCATATCTCTAAGGTTTAGTTGTGGTTTCTTCTTGTTTATTAAGTTTTGGATAGGCTATCCGGGAATGATATATTGTGGTCAGCATATCGATGAAAACTCTTTTCACGATACCGATGTCTTTGAACGTGATGTCCGAGTTCAGATAGCGTCCATCCTGTAATTGGCCGTCGATAATATCGTTGACCAGTTTTGTGATATTTTCTTCATCTTTTACGGCGAGCGTCCGGGATACGGCTTCGACCGCGTCGGCCATCATCACTACCGTGCATTCTTTACTGACCGGGTCGGGACCGCTGTAAGTGAACAGCGCTTCGTTAATCTCTTTATCCGGATATTTGTTTTTGAACGAATTATAAAAATATTTCACTTTGCTTCTTCCGTGATGGGTACGGATAAAGTTGATGATGGCTTCCGGCAGGTTGTATTTTTTTGCCAGTTCAACACCTTTGGTTACATGGTTGATGATGTGCTGGGCACTTACATCAAATTCACATTGATCGTGGGGATTGATTCCTCCCGATTGATTTTCTATAAAATAGATCGGATCGTAGGTTTTACCGATGTCGTGGTATAAAGCCCCCGTCCGGGTTAGTAAAGGATTTCCGCCGATGCGGTATATCGCTTCTTCGGCCAGGTTGGCCACCATAAGCGAATGCTGGAAAGTGCCCGGCGCTTTTTTCGTCAGTGTTCGTAACACAGGGTGATTCGGATTGGATAATTCCATTAAAGTAATTTCCGATGTATAGCCGAACAATCTCTCAAAGATGTAGATCACCGGATAGGTGAGGGTAAGTAAGAGGCAGTTTACAAATAGCCAAAAGAATGTGAATAGGTGGGTTAGACCTATCGCCCCTTCCTGGGTGAGAATAAAAGCCGAGTAAATCAGAGCATAGGTGATAAAGATCAGGCCGATCGACAGAATGAGCTGTCCGCGCCGTTGCAATTGTGACAAGCTGAAGATGGCAACGATCCCCGCAGCAATCTGCATGAAAGCATAAACGTAGCTGTTCGGTGCGAAATAAGAGATCAGCAGGGAACTGCTCAATAGCAGATAAAGGGCGGAACGGCTACCGATCAGTATGTTCATGATGATGGTAAAAAATAATACCGGAACAGCATACATATTGAGGTTTTGATGATAGCCGAGGCTTCCCAGAACGACAGTAGCCAGGAAGAGCCCGTATATAAAGATAAATTCTTTATTGTTGTAAAATATCCTTTTTTTAGAATAGTAAAAGAATACTGAAAAAATGACTAACGATGCCAGGGTCAGGATGATCTGTCCCCCGATAATTCGTATTTGCGCCTCGCTCGATCCCAGATTATGCTGGTATTCTAATCGCAGGGAGTTGAGAATCTTCACTTTTTCAGGAGTGACCAGTTCGCGTTTGGCAATGATTACGTCGCCTTTTTGCACCATGCCCTGCGTCAGGCTGATGTTTTTCAGATGTTCTAATTGTTCCAGCCCGGTTTTCGATTCGTCGAATTCCAGATTCGGCTGAAGATAGTTGTTCAGGTTAAGACTTAATATGTTTTCTTTAACCGTATTGGGCAAAGACGAGTTGTTGATGGTTTCGCTAAGGGTCGTATATGCTTTTTTTAAGGTATATACTTTATCCAGATCGACTTTTTTGCCGATGTTGTTTTCTATGATTTTTACACTTTGTATATCGTCGGGATTCATTCTTTCCGGGATTTGTAAAATCCCTTCGGTGTAGATCGCTTTGAGTTTATTGACGATATTATTCAATGCGGTTTCGTTGCCCGGGTTACGGAAGCGGTTGAGTGCCGTATTGAATTTATTGATTTGGTAGGTACTGGTATTGGGGTTGAGATTATAAATCGGGCTTTGCTCCCTGGTTGCTTTTTCCCGGTCTTCTTTCAATTCTGCTTCCGTTTTATGGATAGGAAAATCGAAGGGAGCGTTCAGGGTTTCGTATCTCCAGGGCATGCCTTTTTGGAATTCGTACTGGAAACTGCCGACTTTGGGAAACAGATAGACAATAATAGCACACATGAATAGTATTACTACTATTCTGAATAAAGTGTTTAGCCGGCGTTTTTGTTTTTTGTCAGACATATTTCCACTATCCTTCTTATTGGAATTAAAGTATTGTTTTGTAGTTTCTTATACAATCGGACACAACTTTGCAAAGTGATCTTTAAGCCTCTAAAGGTATAAAATAATCGCTATATTTCCGCAAATTAAGCAAACATTTGCGTTAAAAAAAAAGTTCCCGTTTTCAGGGAACTTTTAAAGTTATTGAATACCGTTTGTTTCGATATCTGCGCTAACCTTTTTCAATAGCCCCTGCAACACTTTGCCCGGCCCGATTTCAAGGAAGGAAGTGGCTCCGTCGGCGATCATGTTTTTCATGATCTGTGTCCATCGAACGGATGAGGTAAGCTGTGCGATCAGGTTTTCCTGTATTTGAACCGGATCGGTATAAGGTTTTGCGTCCACATTTTGGTAAATGGGGCAGATCGGAGTAGAGAATTGGGTGCTTTTGATTGCTGCTTCCAGTTCTTTGCGTGCCGGTTCCATCAGCGGAGAATGGAAAGCTCCTCCTACTTTCAGGGGAAGTACCCGTTTAGCTCCTGCTTCCGTCAGTTTCTGGCAGGCGATTTCGATTCCCTTGTTGCTGCCTGAAATTACAATTTGCCCCGGACAGTTGTAGTTTGCCGGAACAACGACTTCGTCTATAGATTCGCAAATGCTTGTAACGTCTTCATCCGCCATGCCGATTGCGGCTGCCATAGTCGATGGGTTGGCTTCACAGGCTTTTTGCATCGCCAAAGCTCTGGCATGCACTAAGCGTAGGCCGTCTTCAAAAGAAAGGGCTTTCGCTGCGACTAAGGCAGAAAATTCTCCCAATGAATGACCTGCTACCATATCGGGTTTTTCTGTAAGGCTATCGGCAAGGATGACCGAGTGCAGAAAAATAGCAGGCTGTGTTACCTTGGTTTGTTTCAGGTCTTCGTCTGTTCCTGCAAACATCATATCCGTAATACGAAATCCTAAAATATCATTTGCTTTTTCAAATAATTCTTTAGCCTTGGGAGAGGTTTCATAAAGTTCTTTACCCATGCCTACAAATTGTGCCCCCTGTCCGGGAAATACAAATGCTTTTTTCATAGTTTTATTGTTTTAATGCAGCAAAAGCCGCGTTATCGTTTCAATGTAGTTTGGTACTGATCAGGCGGATAAATTCTTCCCGCGTGGCCAGTTTTTCAAAAGCACCGCTAAAGTCGGAAGTGGTGGTGACAGAGTTTTGTTTCTGTACGCCCCGCATCATCATACACATGTGCTGTGCTTCGATCACAACTGCTACACCTAGAGGATGCAGCGTGTTTTCGATACAATTTTTGATTTGCCGAGTCAGTCGTTCCTGTACCTGTAAGCGGCGGGCGTAAGTATCGACCACTCTGGCGATTTTGCTTAAGCCGGTAACGTAACCGTTGGGAATGTAGGCCACGTGTGCACGCCCGATAAAAGGTAACAGGTGGTGTTCGCACAAAGAATATATTTCGATGTCTTTTACGATTACCATTTGCCGGTAGTCTTCCTTGAATAGGGCGGATTTTAATATTTCTTCTGGATTTTGCCGGTAACCTTGCGTCATGTATTGCATCGCTTTGGCTACCCGTATCGGAGTTTTCAATAATCCTTCCCGTTCCGGATTTTCACCAAGCAGTTTTATAATCTCGTTGTAGTGATAGCTTAGTTTTTCGGTCCGCTCACAACTAAAATATTCTGCCTTTGGGCGGAATGTTTCCTCGATGTCTTGTTCTGAATCCATTTTTTTCTCTTTTGATCGTCAACTCAAAATAGCTGAAAAACCCTGCAAAGTAAATACAAAAAATCCTATATAAAAATACCGGATGCTTTAAAAACTTGAAAACATTGTGTATTAGGTCGTTGTATTTATGTTGTGGAGTTTATCCGGTGATTTGGCGGAAGGTTTGAATGGAATTATCGAATATTTTTCTGCCGGATGATGGATATTATAAGGAAAAATGTAATTTTAAAGGCAAAAGCGGGATGTATGGCAGAGGATTGGCTGGAATGTAATTTGCTTGTTAAAATCGGATCGGTATGGAATGGTTATTGGTACTCATGTTAATTTTAATCGGGGCTGCTTTGGTGTTGATGGAATTTCTGATATTTCCGGGAGTGAATATCGCCGGGGTGTTAGGGTTTATCTGTATTGCCGGAGGTGTTTATTTCGGGTATAGTTATTACGGCGCAGTGACCGGACATCTGATCCTTTTGGGGACGGCTTTGTTCGGGGTGGGAGCGACCTGGTATGTTTTGCGTAGCGATACCTGGAAAAAATTAAGTCTGGAAACGAAGATCGATAGTGTGGTGGAAGGCGTCGATGATTCGATTCGGGCGGGTGACTGTGGAAAGACCGTCGGCCGGCTGGCTCCTATGGGGAATGTACAGGTCGGAGAGTGTCTCGTGGAGGCGGAGTCCCTATCGGGGTATATCGATTCCGAGCAGGAAGTAGAAGTGGTTAAAGTGTTGAAAAATAAGATTATTGTTAAATTAAAAACAGCTTGATATGGATAGTAATATCATTTTATTGGTCGGGGCTATTGCAGGAGGCTTGTTCCTGTTGTGGATTATTTTGTATTTTATTCCAGTCGGATTATGGTTTCAGGCTTTAGTTTCGGATGTGAAAATCTCGCTTTTGCAATTGGTGCTGATGCGTTGGAGGAAAGTGCCGCCTACGGTGATCGTGGGAGCGATGATCGAGGGGAAAAAAGCGGGGATCGAGCTTTACCGTGATTTATTGGAAGCCCATTTTCTGGCAGGCGGGCATGTGCCACAGGTCGTCCATGCTTTGGTGTCGGCCTCTAAAGCCAATATCGACCTGACTTTTCAGATTGCTACGGCCGTGGATTTGGCGGGACGTGATGTGTTCGAAGCCGTGCAAATGAGTGTAAATCCCAAAGTTATCAATACTCCACCTGTGACTGCGGTTGCCAAAGACGGTATTCAGTTGATCGCGAAAGCCCGGGTAACTGTGCGTGCGAATATAAAACGCCTGGTCGGTGGAGCCGGAGAAGAAACCATTTTGGCGAGAGTGGGGGAAGGTATTGTTTCTTCGATCGGATCTTCCGATTCGCATAAGGCTGTGATGGAAAATCCGGATTTTATATCGAAGGTTGTTTTGAATAAAGGTTTGGATTCCGGGACGGCTTTCGAGATCCTTTCTATCGATATTGCAGATATCGATGTGGGTAAAAATATCGGGGCGGGTTTACAAATCGACCAGGCATCTGCCGACTTGAAGATTGCTCAGGCAAAGGCTGAAGAACGGCGTGCTATGGCTGTGGCGAAAGAACAGGAAATGAAGGCTTTGGCACAGGAGATGAAAGCTAAAGTGATCGAGGCCGAGGCAAATATTCCTTTGGCTATGTCCGAAGCTTTCCGTTCCGGAAATTTGGGAATTATGGATTATTATAAGATGAAGAATATCGAGGCCGATACCCAGATGCGTGAATCGATTGCGAAACCTGTTGAAGCGAAAAAAGATATAAAGGAACATAAACCCGGGCAATAATTCGGATTTAAATGGTTTGAAAGTCTCTTCCCGATAACTTGGGGAGAGGCTTTGTTTATAATAATCAATCGTGTGACCAATAAAAAAATAAGTCCGGGATTTTACCGGACTTATTTTTAACTATAACCTATTTCCGTTTTTCAAGTGTTATTGCTGAACACCGGAAGAAGGTACTGTTTATTACTTTAATTCTGCCAATTGAGCCTTAATTGCAGCGATCTTGGCTTCAGCATCGGCTTGTTTTTTCCGTTCGTTGGCAACGACTTGTTCCGGCGCTCCGCTTACGAATTTTTCGTTGCCGAGTTTTTTCACGACAGAGGCCAGGAAACCTTCGGTATAAGTCAGTTCCGTTTCCAGCTTTGTCCGCAGTTCTTCGGCATCTACTTGCCCTGTTGCCGGAATAAAATATTCTACCGTATCGGTGATGAAACTCCACGCCCCTTTTACAGGCTCGTTAATCACTTCTATACTGCTGATATTTCCCATTTTACAGATGATACTTTCGAAATCTGCCGGATAACGTTTGTTCTGTTTCACTTTCAGTTCCAGAGAATCTTTGAACGCTACATTGTTTTGCTTCCGGATATTTCTGATCCCGACGATCACTTCTTTGACAAAATTGAAATCGTGCAACAAGGATGCATTATAGGAAGTGTTTCCCGGAATCACCGACACCATAATGCTTTCACCCGGCTGGCGTTTTTGCAAGCTTTGCCATATTTCTTCGGTAATGAAAGGCATGAACGGATGGAGCAGTTGTAAAAGCTGTTCGAACAACGAAATCGTCTTTTCGTAAGTAGTCCGGTCGATAGGCTGCTCGTAACCCGGTTTGATTATTTCCAGTAACCAGGAAGAAAATTCGTCTTTAAATCCAGTATAAACCGTCATCAATGCTTCTGAAATCCGGTATTGGTCGAATTGGGTATTTAAGGTCTCTACGGTTTGATGAAGTTTATTTTCAAACCATTCTAAAGCCAGTTTCGAGTGCTGGGGTTGTTCTATGTCGGCTACTTTCCAGGATTTTACCAGCCGGAAAGCATTCCAGATTTTCGTGGTAAAATTACGTCCCTGTTCCGGAAGACTTTCGTCGAATAAAAGGTCGCCTCCGGCAGGGGCACACAGTAACATGCCTACACGTACGCCGTCAGCGCCGTATTTATCGATCAGTTCCAGCGGATCGGGTGAATTACCGAGTGATTTCGACATTTTCCGGCGTAGTTTATCGCGGACGATTCCCGTCAGATACACATTGTTGAATGGTTTTTCGTGCCGGTATTCGTATCCGGCAATGATCATCCGGGCAATCCAGAAGAACAGGATATCCGGGCCGGAAACCAAATCGTTTGTCGGGTAATAGTAACTTATATCTTTGTTATCCGGGTGGATGATTCCGTCGAAAACAGAGATCGGCCATAACCAGGAAGAAAACCAGGTGTCGAGACAATCCTCGTCTTGCCGTAGTTCTCCGGCAGTAACGTTTTTCCCTTTTTCCCGGAATAATCCGGCGGCTTCTTCGGCGTTGGCCGCTACCACGAATTCATTGCTATCGGGAAGGTAATAAGCCGGAATCCGGTGTCCCCACCAGAGCTGGCGGCTGATACACCAATCCTTGACGTTTTCCATCCAGTAGCGGTAGGTATTCTTGTATTTTGACGGTGTTAAGATAACATCGTCGTTCATCACGGCATCCAGTGCCGGTTTGGAAAGTTCCTTCATTTTCAGGAACCACTGCATAGAAAGTTTGGGTTCGATCACTACGTTTGTTCTTTCGGAATATCCTACTTTGTTATCGTAGTCTTCGATTTTCACCAGGTTCCCGGCTTTTTCCAGTGCCGGAATAATCTCTTCTCTGACTTTGAACCGGTCTTCTCCCACAAAGAATTGGGCGGCTTCGCTCATGGTTCCGTCGTCGTTGAAGATATCGATCGTTTCCAAATGGTGTTTGTAACCGATTTCGTAGTCATTGACATCGTGTGCCGGAGTGATTTTCAACGCTCCCGTACCGAACTCCATATCTACGTATTCGTCCTGGATAATTGGAATTTCCCGGTTTACCAGAGGGACGATACATTTTTTCCCGGCCAGATGCCGGAAACGCTCGTCATTCGGATTTACACACACGGCAGAGTCGCCCAAGATGGTTTCCGGACGGGTGGTAGCAATGGTAATATAATGGTCTTCCCCCACGATTTTATAACGCAGGTAGTATAATTTGCTTTTTTCTTCCTTGTAGATGACCTCTTCATCGGACACCGCAGTTTGTGCTGCCGGGTCCCAGTTCACCATGCGTACACCTTTATATATATACCCTTTGTTATATAAATCGATAAATACTTTTAATACGCTTTCCGAACGGATTTCATCCATAGTGAAACAAGTCCTGTCCCAATCGCAGGATGCCCCCAGCCGTTTCAGCTGTTGCAGAATGATCCCTCCGTGTTTTTCGGTCCATTCCCACGCATGTTTCAGGAATTCTTCGCGGCTGAGGTCGTGTTTGCTGACACCTTCGCTTTTCAATTTGGCAACCACTTTGGCTTCGGTGGCGATAGAGGCATGGTCTGTTCCTGGAACCCAGCAGGCGTTTTTCCCCTGCAAACGTGCCCGGCGCACTAATGCGTCCTGTATTGTATTGTTTAGCATGTGCCCCATGTGGAGAACTCCGGTTACGTTAGGGGGAGGAATTACGATGCAATAGGGAGTTCTCTGGTCCGGTTCGGAATGGAAGAATCTTTGTTCCATCCAATATTTATACCATTTTTCTTCGCTTTCTTTGGGATTATAATTTGTTGCGATCATAACATTTCTGATTTGGATAATAAAGCGTAAAGTCTGTAATAAAAAAGCTGCTATTCAGCAGCCTTTTTTTCAATCTTCAGATTTCTTAACCCTTCTTCCCTTCTTTTTCTGAGTTTCCATGGCTGACTCCAGGTCTGCTTTTTGTGCACTACCGTCGTAATCACAGATATATTTATCGATGAGGATACGGCCACAATATTCGCAGACGATGATTTTCTTTCTGGAACGAATATCCAACTGGCGCTGTGGCGGAATTTTGTTGAAACAACCGCCGCAGGCATCACGGTCCACGGTGACGACAGCCAATCCGTTGCGTGCATTGCTACGGATTCTTTTGTAGGCGGTCAATAAACGATCTTCGATGTTGGCTGCCAATTGTTCTGATTTCTTGATCAGTGCTTCTTCGTCTTTATGCGTTTCGGCTACAATATCTTCCAATTCGGCTTTTTTCGCTTCCAGGTCGGCTCTTTTTTCTTCGTATTGTTTGCTGGAAATTTCCAGATTTACTTCTTTTTCTGCTTTTGTTTTCTGGGCTTCCCGGATTCTTTTTTGCTGTAATTCGATTTCCAGCTTTTGGAATTCCACCTCTTTGGTCAATGCATCGTATTCGCGGTTATTGCGCACATTGTCTAATTGCTCGCTATATTTTTTAATCAGTTCCTCTGATTTTGCAATTTCCTGTTTTTTCGTGGCGACGCTTTTGTCAGCTTCACTGATTTCGCTCCTCAGGTTTTCGAGACGTGTTTCCAAACCGGCCAGTTCGTCTTCCAGGTCTTGTACTTCCAACGGGAGTTCTCCTCTTAATGTTTTGATTTTATCGATCTCAGTGTCAATACGTTGTAGTTCGTAAAGATGCTGTAACTTCTCTTCAACCGAGAGTTCCTGCTGTTGTTTTTCGTTATTATTCGCTGCCATATATTATAAATAATTTATCGGATTTGTTTTTACTTTAGAAAACTGAACCGCAAATTTAGATATTTTTTTTGTAACTAACTCATAAAAAATCTCTTTTGTGTATTGTTCGCTTTCGTAATGTCCAATGTCAGCTAAAATGAGCTTTTGTGCTGCATTGAAGAAATCATGATACTTGTAATCGGCTGTTATATAGATATCTGCTTGTTTTGAAATGGCTATATTCGTGAGGGAGGCTCCTGAGCCGCCGCACAAAGCCACTCGTTTTATTTTAGGTTTGCAGAGATCGGTATGCCGGATCATTCCACAATGAAAGGTGTTTTTTATGTGCCGGAGAAATTCAAGGCTGTCGGTTTCTTCCCTGAGTTCCCCTATAATACCGAATCCGGTTGTGGGATTGATGTTGTTCAGGCAGACGGCGTTCCATACAGGTTCTTCGTAGGGATGAGCCTGTATAAGAGCCCGGATACAGGCTTGCAGAAGGTGTTCCGGCACAGTGATTTCTGTCCGCATTTCTGCTTCCGTGTGCAATTCTCCGGTTTTTCCCACAACCGGATGTGCATTGGAGTTTGCCAGAAACGTCCCTGCTCCGTTTGTATTGAACGAGCAATTGCTGTAATTGCCGATATTTCCTCCACCTGCATTGAATACCGCATTCCTGACTTTTTCCGTAGCGGCGATAGGAGTATAGAATGTGAGGCTATATAGTTTCCCGGCGGGTTGTAATATTTCCCGGTGTATTAATTGCAGTTTGTCGGCCATTCTGCCGCTTACTCCGTTGGCTACTGCATCCATATTGGTGTGAGCGGCATACAGGTTTATATCGTGTTTAACGGCTTTTATCAGACAACGCTTCACGTAATGATCGGGGACGATGTTTTTCACTCCCTGTAAAGTCAGAGGATGATGGGAGATAATCAGGTTGTGCCCGCCGCTGACCGCTTCTTCCACGACCTCTTCCGTAATGTCGGTGGAAAGTAAGATCGAGCTGACCTCATTGTCGGGGTGGCCGCAGATCAGTCCGGAATTGTCATAACTTTCCTGTAAGCTTAAAGGTGCGTATTTTTCAATCAGAGAAGTAAAGTCCTTTACCTGCATTTTCCATTCTTTTATAGTAATAATTTACGCTGACCGGAAAGCCCGGCCAGCGTTATGTAGAGTGTTGTCGTAAATCGAAAGATCAGGAAAGCTGGGCTTTGATCTGGATCAATTCTTCCCGTATCGCTTTCAGGCGTTTCACCACTTCGAAATTTACCTCTGTTTCTGCTTTGCTTTCCCGGAGTTTCATTTGCGCTCCTCTCAATGTCATGCCTTTTTCTTTCACCAAATGATAAATCAAATGAAAATTGTCGATATCCGCTTTGGTGAATTGCCGGTTCCCTTTTTTGTTTTTATGGGGTTTTATGACATCGAATTCTTTTTCCCAAAAACGGATCAAAGAGGTATTTACACCGAACATATCGGCTACTTCTCCGATGGAATAATATACTTTCAAAGGTTGTTTTTCCTGTCCCATATTCCTGCTGTGTGTTAAATGGTGGAGACCTTATTAGTCCATGCTTTGCCCGGTGTTGTTCGCTATTTCAACCAGCTTGTCGTATTCATCCGGTGTCAGGTCGTTGAAATAATAATTGATCGGGTCCTGAGGAACGTTGTTTTTCCTGACTTCATAGTGCAAATGAGGTCCGGTGGACAACCCTCCGGTACTGCCGACATATCCGACAATATCGCCCCGCTTTACTTTTTGTCCTATTTTTACGTTATAGCGTTCGAGATGCCCGTATAGGGTTTTGTAATTGAAGCCGTGATCGACAATGACACATTTCCCGTATCCGCTTATAATTTCGACTGACGTTACTTTTCCGTCGCCCGACACGTGTACCGGAGTGCCTGGGGCTGCGGCAAAATCCATACCGGCATGGAATTTAATGGCTTTGTAAATAGGGTGCATCCGGTAGCCGAAGCCGGATGAAATACGCACTTTCTCGTTTCGCATAGAGAGCGGTATAATTGCCGGGATAGAGGCCAGCATGTCGATTTTATTCTTTGCCAGATGCTCTACCTCGTCATAAGATTTACTTTGTATGTAAATCGCTTTCGATAATTCGTCCAGCTTACGGGATGTGTTGATGATCAGCTCGGCATTATCCATGCCTTTCAGCGATTCGTATTTATTCACACCTCCCGAACCCGCCCGGCGGATGGAGGCGTCGATCGGTTCCGATTCGAAAATCACACGATAGATATTGTCGTCGCGGGATTCGAGTTCTTTCAATACCTTATCAAGCCTATCTACTTCATTGTTCAAAATTTGGTATTGGGCGAGTATTTCTTCTTTTTCCCGTTTCAGGGCTTTTTCTTTCGGAGAATCGACAATGGCGGAAACGATGAAAAAAATCACTAATGCCAGAGAAAGGCTGGAGAAAAATTTAGTTAAAAGAGTGGTCAATCTTTTCCGAAAGGAGATATGTATTTTATCGTACGATAACGTTTCGGGATTAAAACGATAACCTGTTTTAGCCATTTTTCTTTATAAAATTAATGTTTTTCGATGCAAAGTTAAAGAAATAATCTAATTTTGCAATCCTGTTTTGCGTCAGTAACTTAGGATAATTGACGTTTTTAGGAAAAATAAACACATAATATATAAAATAAAGCATGAAATCAGCAGAGATCAGACAGAAGTTTCTGGACTTTTTTGAAAGCAAATCGCACACTATTGTCCCTTCGGCTCCGATGGTGATTAAAGACGACCCTACGTTGATGTTTACCAACGCCGGGATGAATCAGTTTAAAGATATTATACTTGGAAATATAGCGGCGAAGCATAAGCGCGTCGCGGATTCACAGAAGTGCCTGCGGGTATCCGGAAAACACAACGATTTGGAGGAAGTGGGACACGATACCTATCATCACACCATGTTTGAGATGTTGGGGAACTGGTCGTTCGGTGATTATTTTAAAAAAGAAGCTATTGCTTATGCCTGGGAATTTTTGACCGAGGTGATGAAGCTGGATAAAAACCGGCTTTATGCTACGGTTTTTGAAGGCAGTCAGGACGATCATCTGGAAGCCGACACGGAAGCGAGAGAGATTTGGCTGAATTATTTACCGGAAGAACGGATTTTGTTCGGTAACAAAAAAGATAATTTCTGGGAAATGGGCGATATGGGGCCCTGTGGTCCCTGTTCTGAAATTCATATCGACCTGCGTCCAGAAGAAGAACGGAAGATAAAACCGGGTAAGGATTTGGTAAACAAGGATAATCCTTTGGTTATCGAGATCTGGAATCTGGTGTTTATGCAATATAACCGTAAAGCCGACGGCAGCCTCGAAAACTTACCGAATCATCATGTGGATACCGGTATGGGTTTTGAGCGTTTGTGTATGGCCGTACAGGGAAAAACATCGAATTACGATACGGACGTGTTCACCCCGATTATCGGCGAGATATCCCGGATCAGCGGGATTGCTTACGGTGCGGGAGAGGCGACGGATGTGGCTATGCGTGTGATTGCCGACCATTTACGCACGATTTCGTTTTCCATTACCGACGGGCAGTTGCCTTCGAATGTGAAAGCAGGGTATGTGATCCGGCGTATTTTGCGCCGTGCCGTGCGTTATGCATACACTTACCTGAATCAAAAAGATGCGTTTATGTATCGCCTTGTGCCGGTATTGATCGAAATTATGGGAAAACATTATCCCGAACTGGCAGCTCAGCAGGAGTTGGTAGAGAAGGTGATCCGAGAGGAAGAGAATGCTTTTTTGCGGACATTGGATAAAGGAATCCGTTTATTAGACCGGATCATCGAAAAAACTAAGGCGGAAGATTTTCTGACCATTCCGGGAAATGTGGCTTTTGAATTATACGATACCTACGGTTTTCCGCTCGATTTGACCGAGTTGATCCTGAGGGAGAACGGGCTGGTGGTGAATCGCCGGGAATTTAAGGCGGAGATGGAAGCTCAGAAAGAACGCTCCCGTTCCGCTTCCAGTGTGGATACGGACGATTGGATTGAATTGATCGACGATAACGAACAGGAGTTTGTGGGGTATGATTATACGGAAGTCGAAGTAAAGATCACTCGTTACCGCCGGGTTGTAACTAAAGGTAAAACCTTATATCAAGTGGTGTTGAATATCACCCCGTTTTATGGAGAAGGAGGAGGACAGGTGGGAGATAGCGGTTACCTTATCGGGGAGCATGAAAAGATCCGGGTGGTGGATACGAAGAAAGAAAACGGTTTGACGATTCACCTGGTGGAAAAATTGCCGGAAGATGTTACCCAGACTTTTTTGGCACAGGTGGATGTCCATAAACGGGTGCTGACGGCCAATAATCACTCGGCTACTCATTTATTGGATTACGCGTTGCGGAAGGTGCTGGGGACGCATGTGGAACAAAAGGGATCGTATGTGAGCGACGAGCATTTGCGGTTTGACTTTTCGCATTTCCAAAAGGTGACGGATGAGGAGCTGGCAGAAGTGGCTGCTATCGTAAACCGTTTGATTCGCCAGAATCTGGTATTGGAAGAGCATCGCACGTTACCCATGGAAAAAGCGAAAGATATGGGAGCTATTGCCATGTTCGGTGAAAAATATGGAGATTTGGTACGGGTGATTAAATTCGGAGAGTCTGTAGAGTTGTGCGGAGGTACTCATGTGCCGGCTACCGGGCAGATCGGTTTCTTTAAAATCTTATCGGAAAGTTCTGTTTCTGCCGGAGTGCGCCGTATTGAAGCGATCACAGCCGATAAGGCCGAAGAATATATCACGAATTCGTTTCATATAATCAAGGAGATTGAGAAGATGTTTAAGTCCAATAAAAACGTGATGGAGTGTGTCAGAGCTTTATTGGAGGAAAACGAGGGATTGAAGAAAGAAACGGAGAAATTTGAGCAGGAAAGCCTGAAACTGCTGAAAGAACGCCTGAAGAACGAAAAAATGGTTTACCGGGATATTACTTTCATTGTGAAAGGGGTAGGTATGACACAGGCTCAGGTGAAAGACGTTGCTTTTCAATTGAAAGGCGAGATAAACAAATTGGTTTTTATTGCCGGAGGGGTTTCCAATGATAAACCGCACTTAACCATATTATTGAGCGATAGCCTAGTGAAAGAGTTCGGGTTGAATGCCGGGCAGATTATACGTGAGGTGGCACAAGAGATCAAAGGGGGCGGAGGCGGACAGCCATTCTTCGCAACAGCCGGAGGAAATGATGCCGAAGGTATCGACCGGGCTATTGAAAAAGCTCATAAAATGATCCTTCGTAAAGTCAATGTTGATTAAAATTTTAATATTTCCGCTTAAAAGTAGAGATTTTAATAATTTTTTATACATTTGCTCTGTTAATTCGTGGAACCAATTAAATTATATCAGAATAAATTTTAAGATTAACTATGAAAAGTACATTTAGATCAGTTGCTACTGTTACTTTAGCTGGACTTGTTATAGCTTCTTGTTCTCCATTAAGTAAAATGAAGAAAAAAGCAAGTAACATTAATTATAAAGTAACTCCAGAAGTTTTGGAAGCGAAAGCTAACATGGTAGATGTTAAAATCGATGTTACCATTCCGCCAAAATATTTTAATAAGAATGTTACTTTAGTTGCAACCCCGGTATTGAAGTTCCAGGGAGGTGAAAAGGCTTTCGAACCGAAGACTTTGCAGGGAGAAAGCGTACAGGGAAATAACACTGTTGTGCCTTATGCTGCCGGAAAGACCATTTCTTACACAGGCCAGATGCCTTATGAAGATGCGATGAGAATTTCCGAACTTTTTGTAAAGATCGAAGGTAAAAAAGGTAAAAAATCTGCAGCTTTTGATCCGATTAAAGTGGCCGACGGTATCGTAGCTACCGCTACTTTGGTGAGTAACTCTCCGGCTACCGCCATTGGTAAAGACAATTTCGAAAGAATTACCAAAGAAGAGCAGGAAGCCGCTATCTATTATTTGATTAATTCTGCACAGATCCGTACCAAAGAGATCAAATCGGACGAGATCAAAGAAATGGAGAAATTCATTAAAGAAGCTAAAGCTGCTGAAAACAAAGAGTTGAAAAACATTCAGATTCAGTCTTATGCTTCTCCTGACGGTCCTATGTCGTTGAATGAAAATCTGGCAAATAACCGTGAAAAATCTTCTGAAGGATTTGTAAAAGGTAATTTGAAGAAAAATAAGGTCGATGAATATAAGAATCTGGATTTCTTCAAAAAATATGTAGTTGCTGAAGACTGGGAAGGATTCAAAAAAGCGATGGAAGAATCTAATATCCGCGATAAAGAATTGATTCTTCGCGTATTGACCATGTATTCTGATCCTGAAGTAAGAGAAAGAGAAATTAAGAATATCGCTTCCGCTTATTCTGTCGTGGCCGATCAGATCCTGCCGAAATTGAGACGTTCTAAATTTACTGTGAATGTAGAAAAGATCGGTAAATCAGACGAGCAGATCAAAACATTGGCTAAATCTAATCCTTCAGAGCTGGATGTTGAAGAATTACTGTATTCTGCAACCTTATTCGACAATGATGCAGATAAATTAGCTATCTATGAAACTGCTATCAAACAATTCCCGAATGACTGGAGAGGTTTTAACGATGCCGGTATGATCCTGTTCGAAATGGGTAAAGTAGCGCAGGCTAAAGCTAATTTCGATAAAGCAAATACTCTTTCTGCAAACAACAAAGTGGTTAAAAATAACCTCGGTGCTGTTGAACTGAAAAACGGTAACGTGAAAGAAGCTGAAGTCCTGTTCGGTGCTGCTACCGGAGCCGGTGACGAAGTAAACTACAATAAAGGTATCGTTGCTATCATGAAGGGTGATTATAAAGCTGCCGTGGATTATTTCGGAAAATGCAACTGCGACAATGCCGCTTTGGCAAACCTGCTGGCAGGAAATAACAACGAAGCAATGAAGAAACTGAACGACAACAAAGAAGGTTCGGCTATGACTTCATATTTGAAAGCTGTAATTGCTGCTCGCAACAACGATACAAACGGCGTGCTTTCTAACTTGAAAGTGGCTTGTGATAAAGATTCTGCTATGAAACAATTGGCAGCAACCGATATCGAGTTTGCTAAATTGTTCGACAATGCAGATTTCAAATCTATTGTAAAATAAAACAATAAGGCTTTTACATACAAAAAAGCTGTGGGAAACCACAGCTTTTTTTATGTTTTATACCCTTTTGGATAAAATGTATTTTTATGTTAACATAAAATTAACCCATTGTAAATATAAACTCCGCAGTTTCATTAAAGTCGCGTTATTTTTTGAAAATATGATTTTTCCTTATTGGCATAGGGTTGAGAACTGAACATAGGAATAGGCTCATTTTGTATTTTCTTTTGGTAGAGGAAGACTTTCCTCTTAAGTGCTTCGTTTGATTTTAGTGTTTTTTTAACACCGACTTTCCGCCTATTTCCTTACATTTGTTAAGATGTAAAGTTGTATAATTTTAAAGAGAAGCAAAGCTGAATGAGAGAACTTAGTATTATTGTTCTTTTGATTTTATCACTTTCCGGATGTTCTCCTAATAATTCGGTACAGATTAGCGGGCGAATCGAGAATGGAGACTCTATTGTCAGTATCTGGGTTGGAGATAGTATATATAGTTTTCCTTTGGATGAAAATGATTTTTTCACAGGGAAAATTCCTATGAAAAAAAGCGGATACGGCACCTTGTTACACAATTCATTGAATCTTTATTTAAGTCCGGGGGAGGATTTAGAGGTATATGTAGATAATTTTAATTTTTCCAGTTCTCTTTATTTCCGGGGAAGTCTGGGCGGAGTAAACAATTACTTGAAAGAGCAGGAAGTGGCGGTGTTTTTTGACAGAGACGACTATAAGTTGGAAGAAAGGCCGTTTGTTGAAAAAATGCAGCGGCTGATCGATGAAAAGATAAAATTATTGGAAGCTAAGAATTTTGATCCGTCGTTTACCGACTTGGAAAGGGAACGGATTCGTTATTCTATCGCTGAACGTGTTTCTTATTATCCGTCTTTCCGGAGGAGTGCCGGGGACGAGTATTATGTGCCGGGCAAGGTGTCTACCGACTTCTTATCTTCCTTTTCGTTGAATAACGAAGCTTTGTTCGGAACAAAGGATTATCGTTCTTTCCTTTTAAATTATGTGTATTTGCAGGGAAGCCGGGGAACTGGAGGGAATTATTCCGACGGAGTAGTGGATTATATCGTCTCTACGGTTACCAATCCTACGATCAAGGACTTTTTATTGACGGAGATTGTATATCGGTTTATTTGGGAGAATAACGGATTGGAAGGAGCCGATCATTTGCTGGAGGTTTTCCGCCGGGAATGTACCGATAAGAATAAGGTCGATTATATCAATGAAATTGTAGAGCATTGGGCGAGACTTTTGCCCGGACAGCCTGCACCCGATTTTACGCTGAAAGATGTACATGGAAAATACGTAACTTTGAGTGATTACAGAGGAGATTATGTATATATCATGGTTTGGGCGACCTGGTGCGTGCCTTGCAAGAGTGAGTTTTACTACCTGGATTTGCTGCAAAAGGAGTATAAGGATGAGAAAATTAAATTTATGACCATATCCATAGATGAGCCCGAAATGGCTCAATACTGGTACGATTTTTTGGCGTCAAAAAGATATTCCGGTATTCACCTGATGATTGACAGCGATAGTAAATTCAATGAAGATTATATGATTATCAGTGTTCCCCGTTTTATTTTGATTGGAACGGAAGGGGAGATCGTTGATTCGAATGCTCCCAGGCCGTCGGGACAAATCCGGCAATTGCTGGATTCTTTAATTGTATGATCCGGACAAACGATTTTGGACAGAAACTAAAAGAACCTTTTCTTTTTTGGGTTTTAACTTTTGAGTTTTGAGTTTTTTTATATCTTTGTCAAAAATTGCTCATAAGTAAAAAATAGCTATAAGAGATGAAAAAATTTAGTTTGATTCTGGTCATTATGGCACTTGTTTTTAGTGCATGTGATTCTAACAAAGTGAAAATCAGAGGAAAAGTAGCAGGTTTGGATGGGACGGTGAAATTAATGGCCGAAATGCCAGGACAGGAAGGAATGACCGTGTTGGCTCAGCAGGATGTAAAGGATGGAAGCATTGACTTACAGACGGAAACATTACAGATCCCGGCAAGAGTATGGGTTGATGTGGATGGAAAACAAACGTTGGAATTTATCGTCGATTCTAAAGACCAGATCTGGATCGAAGGAAAAATAAAATTTCCGGATCAGATCGAAGTAAAAGGATCGGGAATCGGTGAAAAGTATGACGAATTGAAAAAGCTGTTTAAAGAAAAATATGACGGACCGATCGAACCGATCAATAAGAAAATCGAGAGAATCTTAAGCAAGCCGCAGCGTAATACCGATGATGCTGTAAGAATCAGTGTGTATGAAATGCAAAAACAGCGTTATCTGAAAGCCCGCTTGAATTATGCTAAGACTTTGATTGAAGCTAATCCGCAAATGGAACTCTCTTTGTTCCTGTTGCAGGATGAATTGAAAGATAGCGTGGATATGCAAAAAAGGATTTTCAAAACTTTGAAAATCGAAAACAAAGAAAGTAACATCTATAAGAATTTAGCTGAAAAGTTGAAATAAGAAATAAACCATGTCAATGGTTTTGTTTTCCCGTTTTTATTACTTAGTTGTTTTTAGGGGTACTTGTGAAAGTACCCCTTTCTTTTACGGAATTTATGCATACGTTTGTTTTTCCGGATTTTGATTGTTTTATAATAAATATTACTTTTACAAATACTATTCGCGGGGGATATGATCAAGCAGATAATAATAAGGATATTGCTGGTGGTGATGGTCATTGCTTTTTCGGCTGTGGTCGTGGTGCAGTGGTTGTGGATAAAATATGCGATCCGGGAGCGGGAAAAGAAGTTTACTTCTCAGGTTTATGAAGTCCTGAACCGGGTTTCTTATCGTATCGATGAAATCAATTACATTAAGTATCTTCGCAGCCAGGATTATAAGAGTGAGATATCTGTGGGAGCAAGCGGGATGATAGCTAATATCTCTTCAGCCTTGATATTCGATTTCTTCGACCGGGATTCGAGTAATTCTGTTGGTGAGCGTACTTATTTGACGCCTCGTAATTTGCCTAATTTGATGATGTGGCAAGAGAGAATGATTACGCAGGAATTTATCAGTCAGGCTGTACGTTCCGTTCAGATTACAGGACGGGACACGGTGGGAGGACAGATGATGCTAAAGAGGTTCATGTTGCGCCTGTTGCGGGAAAAGGATCCTCAGAACGCTTCTATTAATGAGCGTTTAGCGGATATCGATATAAAAGGCTTGCTGACCAGTAATTTTAAGACTTATAATATAAAGCTGCCTTTTACTTATGAGATATTGTCGAAACAGGATATTATCCGGCAAGTGGAAGAGGGAGACACTCATAATTTTTATTACGTCGAGTTGTTTTCACAGGATTTAGTGAGGAAAGGCTATAATTTGGGAGTTCGTTTTAAGACAGTGCAGCCTGTTATTCTGGAAAATATGGGATGGTTGTTCCTGGCTTCCGGTTTTTGTATATTCGGTTTGATGTTTGTATTTATAATAACTATCGTTATTATTATGAGACAACAAAAATTGTCGGTGATAAAAAATGATTTTATAAATAATATGACTCACGAATTTAAAACTCCGATCGCGACCATTTCATTGGCGACGTCTGCCATTGCAAAAGAAAAAGTGTTGAACGACAAAGAGCAGATTCTGAAGTTCAATGAGATGATCAAAAGCGAAAACGAACGGATGAATAAATATGTGGAGCGTATTTTACAACAGGCAAAGTTGGACAGGCGCGAAGTAAATCTGAATAAAACGGATGTCGATGTGAATCTTTTATTGAAAGAGGTTATCGGACATTTCCTTTTGCAGGTTCAGTCCGAAGGAGGAAAATTGGAATTTAAACCCGATTGCCCGGATTTTATACTTTATGCGGATGAAGTGCATTTAATGAATGTATTTTGTAATTTAGTGGATAATGCGATAAAATATTCGGGTGGAGCACCGGACGTTTTTGTTTATACGCGCCGAAACGGGAATGCCCGGGTTATCGGAGTTCAGGATCACGGGATCGGGATTTCTAAAGAGGCTCAGAAAAAGGTCTTTGACCGGTTTTACAGGGTGCCGAGCGGAAACCTGCATAATGTGAAAGGTTTCGGGTTAGGCTTGAATTATGTGAAATCGATCGTGGAATTGCATGGGGGCATTATTCGTTTGACTTCAAAGAAAAATAAAGGAACATTAGTGGAAATAGAATTTAAATAAAAGATGTATGGTGCAAAAAATACTGTTGGTAGAGGACGACCCCTGTTTTGGATCGGTGCTCAAATCTTATCTGGAATTATCAGATTATGAAGTAACTCTGTGCGTCAATGGAAACGAAGGATTGGATGCTTTCCGTAAAGAAAGATTCGATATTTGCCTTATGGATGTGATGATGCCCGAAATGGACGGCTTTACTTTAGGAAAAAAGATACGGGAGCTGGACCCTTCTGTGCCTTTTGTGTTTATTACGGCCAAGAGCCTGAAAGAGGATATGAAGCTGGGATATGAAATCGGGGCGGACGACTATATTGTAAAGCCTTTCGATTCCGAAGTGTTGATCTTGAAAATAAAGGCGATTCTTTCACGCAGTAAGCATGAAGAACAGGAAGCAAGACCTAAATTTATCAATATCGGCGATTATTTGTTCAATACAGAGTTGCGCACGGTGAGTAAAAATGATGAACAAATCAAGCTGACTCCGAAAGAAGCCCGTTTGCTGGAGTTGTTGTATAAGCACCGGGACGGATTACTGGCACGGGATAAGGCGTTGAATGAGATTTGGGGTACGAACGATTATTTCACCGCCCGTAGTATGGATGTGTATGTGACTAAATTAAGAAAGTATTTTAAAGACGATGATAAAATCAAAATAGAAAATGTACACGGGTCCGGTTTTCGCTTAGTGATCGAAGAATAAGAAAATAATTGTTTATAAAAAAGCCGCAAATTATTGCGGCTTTTTTATGATAGGAAATCTTTTAATTTTCAACTTTGATTCTGAAGGCATCGCTATGCGCGTTGAATTCCGGGGCATATACACTTTGGAAGGTTGCGATTCCATCCTGGTACTCGCCGACCTGATTTACCCAGACCGGATATTCGATGACATACGTTCCGCGCGCCAAAGCGGTGAAAAATAAATTGGTTGCGGCGTCCTTTACATCTTCATAATAAACCGTGCCGAATTTCCATCGAAGCCCTGAAATTTGTTTTTGAGGTTCAAGGCAGGCAGCCCTTAAGTCTTTTAAATGCAGAAATTCCATGTCCCTATCGAGGCGGAGGGTTAGCCGTACGATCAGTTTATCGCCGACTTTGACGGACTGTTGCTCTATAGGAACTATCGCCGGTGTGCCTTGGCTTGTCTTTCGCTCTACAAATAATTTTTTCTCGATACCGATCAGGGGTTGTGCCTCTTTCTTAATTTCGCTGAGCGGAGCGAAATATTGTAGGTATAGCCCGCCCCAACTGGGATTGTCGGTTGTTTTGGTAATCTTAACCGTCAACATATCTTTTTTTATCTCTCCTGCCGGGATAGTTTCTTTGATATATCCTAACGGATCGGAGGTTGCGGGGACTGCAATTGCTTTCTTACCCAGACGGACATCAAGGTTTTCTGGAGTGGAAAGTCGGTCGGAGCCTGTGAGCAACAGGGCATGAATTGCATTTACCGTCGCAGGAACACTTGCCCAGCTTTGGGTCTGTTTCTGGTTTAACAGCCATTGTTTCATGGGGGTAATTTCTGCCTGCTCTTTGCTCATTTCATAAAAAGCCTCTATAATAGCTGTTTGGGTGAGGACTGCTGAGTTTCGGTAAAATGTATTCCGGTTCTCCGGCCAGTACATACCTTCTGTCGGAGAAACAACAGCATATTCCCGGATAGAATTTAATATTTCACGGGCTTCTACAGACATCCCATAACGGAATAGGGTTTGAGCGGCAAGTGCTTTTTCGTAAAGAGAAAGGCCTGCCCACTGTTTTTTTACCAATGCCATGAAATATTTGTGTGCTTCGAGCGCATCGCCTAAAGGGATGTCGCGATAAGTACTCCGGGTGTATAAGTAAACCAGTTGGTTATATCCGATCTTTTCGGGTTTTTTAGCGAAGTCTTTTTGAATTTCGTTATCTAAATAGCCGAGCGCCCTGATCTGCATTCTTTTCTCCGCTTCCTGATAACTGATTTCTCCTGTCAGACTGGCTTGTGACATGATTGTCAGTACATTGCAGGTGATGAAACGGCTTGGCTGCATACCTTTAAACCAGCTCCAGCCACCGGAAGGGGTTTGTAAATCATTCAGTTTTTGTAATGCCTGTGTCCGTAAATAAGTTACACGATTTTGATCGAACACCTGTTGCAGGGATTGTATCCTTTCGGTTTCATTTTGGGCCTGCATCACCCAGGGAGAGGCTTCCAAAAGAATATTTTTTAATTCGCTGTTTTGCTCTAATTTCGATAATAGAGTTGTTGAAGTTCGTTGTTTTTCAGCCCATACCTGTATCGTATTGGCTATTTCAGGGTTGGAGCGGGCGATTCGGGAAGCCAATGTATTCACATAGAAAGCTCCTGCAATATCCGTTACGCTCTCTCCCTGAGGATCGAGCAGGGGAGGAAGTGCCATTACGGCATACCATACGGGATTTGCAGTTAATTCTAAAGTCAGCCGGTAATCTTCGCGTTTCGTATTTTCCGGCTTTAATGTAAAGGAATGAGTTCCTGCATGGGTTGAATAAATCGGCTGGGTAGAAGTTACCAAAATCCTATCGGGTAAAACCGGGAGTAATTGCTGCTCTCCATCGCTATATGTTCCGCTAACGGCAGCAATCCGGCAGCCTGCCAGATCGATCCCCTGTGGAACGTCGAATGTAAAACCGATTGTTTGATCGGTTCCTGCACTGAGATTGAAATCGGCTTTACGGCTGACGATAATTTTTTCATTTTGAGGGGTGAACAATTCTAAGGTGACTTTACCCGTTTGCTGTACCTGTGATAAATTGCTGACCGTTACTTTTAATTCCGCTTTATCTCCACTTCTTAGAAAACGGGGCATATTGGGGCGTACCATTAATTCCCGGCTGGTGGTGATATATTCTGTCAATTTTCCGTGAGCGAGCTGACGGGTATAAGCCAGGGCCATAAATTTCCAACGGGTAGTGGATTCCGGCATCGTGAAATTGATCTTTACGATTCCATCGGTATCGGTTTGTAATTGCGGATAGAAAAAGGCCGTTTCTGCAAAATTTTGCCGGTAGGGAACCGTGGTATCTTCAATGCCACCTTCTCCGGCATCTTCCGCTGTTTCTTGCATTTCCATCGCTTCGGGGGCTTGGGACTCTTTTTGAGCCATCGCTGAATTAGTCCCCCGGATTCGTATGCCTCCTGTGGTGAACACCTGATCGGAAACTGCCAGTTTGCTTTCTAACATATTTTGAGATACGAATGAATAATCGTAAGTGTTTAAACGATCATATTGGAAATAGGGGATTGAAAATTTGACAGATCGGAACATCCAGGGCTGAATACGCTGCATTGTGGTGGCCGATAAATCGTTTCCGTATTGCCAGGAATAGGGGAACGAAAATTGCCGGTATTGAGGGTGAAAATTAATTTGATAGGGTTGTAATTTGTCTAAGGATGCGTCATACATCATTGCCAATACTTCGGTAGGTTCGTTGCCTGCCGGATTTTTCACCTGTATCTCCCAGCTTTCTTGCTGACCGGGTGTGAGTTTGTCACGGAACACTTTGGTGATAAGAGTTAATTTCTGATCTTGAAGTTTTCGTCTTTTCAGGGACACCGTATTTTGAATGTAATGTCCGTTTTTTATGTAATTGATCGTCAGCCAGGCTTGTGAGCCATAGCTTTTTAAGAATGGAATCTCAAGGGGAACGACCTCATTGGATAGTTTTTGATAGAATTGCTTTACTAATCCTTCTGTGGTATATAGTTCACAAAGCACATAGGCGTTTTCTACCGATGTGCCTAATAGGATTCGTGCCGACTCTCCCGGATAACATAGTGTTTTTTCCCTGATCAGCCAATCGTAAGTCGGGATCGGAGGACGTTTGTCGGAAGCCGAATATAAAAAGAATATACTTTTAGAAGTGGCATTGCCGTTCTTTACAGTAAGGAGATATGCTCCCGATTCGTACGACGATAAATCGGGTTTTAGACTATCCTGTCCCTGTATCTCGAGATCTCCTTTAAATATGATCTTATCAACTAACGTATCCTTTAGTTCTAAACCGAGGCTTAGCTCTTTGGGAGGAAATAATTTAGCTATTGTATATTTTATTTGAGTGGGGGTTGTTTCCGGAATAGAAAGATGGAATGCTACCGGGATGTTTTTATTAATTAACCGGGGCATATCGATGGACGGGGCTGTCCCTTTGGAAAATACTCTGATGACGGTACTCGCCTGTTGAGTTTCTCCCTTGGCGTCCGTGACAGTTGCTTCGATTTGATAGTAATAATTATCGATCATCGGATTGATAGATGCCGGTAATTCTGCTAAGAAATGGAAATTGAATTCTCCCGCAGCATCGGTATATGTGCTTCCCTGTGTGATAGAATTCTGCCCACTCCAACGGAAAAAAGAATGGCGGGATATTTTATATTTCACAACCTGATTGGATAGAGAAACTCCGGAGAAACTATTTACCTTACCGCTTATTTCGATCTGATCGCCGAAATAATATCTTTTTTCCGAAGGAGAAAAAGTAATTTCAAATTCGGGATGTTTATAATCGGTGACTGTAAAATAGGTAGTGCCGTCCGGAGTCGAGAGAGAGAATTCTCCGTTAAGCGTTTGCTCCGGAATGGAGAATTCTCCGGTAAAAGAACCGAAACTGTTCGTTGTGAATTTTTTACCGGAAATATAATTTCCTTTAGCATCTTTGAAAGTCACTTCATATTGCTGTTGGGGAGAAACATACATTGTGTCGGACGTAGCTGTCCATACAATGCCTTTAAAATATACGGTTTGCCCCGGACGGTATATTTTACGATCGGTGATGATCTCGATGTGTTGCTGATCTGCCTGTGAAATGCGGTTTCTGTTGGAGTAGAAACCCAGATAGTCCATGTATCCGTTCGGATTGTTACCGTTTACCGTTTCATAATATATTGAATTTTCTTCTAAGATTGTGGTTGCGAATCCTTCTTTATCCGTATAGATAGAATCGTATAATTGATAGTGGCCGGAATAGGTATCTTTACAGAGCCGTATTTTCGCTTTTTCAACGGGTTGCCCGCTCATCAGGTCGCGAACGAAAAATTTCAATCCTTGGGGCGTATTTTGATAGGTGGTAAAAAGCCGGTTACAAATAAAATATTCCAGACTCGGTTTTTCTAATCCCGGAGCATTCACAATAACCTGATATAGGCCGCTTTCAAGGCGAGGAAGGGAGATCGCAGTATCCGATGGATTCAGGTTACCCGGTAATTTATAACTGTGTTTAAATATTGTTTTACCTGTAGTTTGCTTCTTTTTATTTTGATCGGTTAAAAGATAATTTGCCGTGGATTTATCGGTTTGGATAATGGATAACGTAATTTGTCCGATATTTTCCGATTTGATTTTAATTTCACTTTTTTGACCGGGATAGACCGTACGGGGATATTCTACCGTGATTTTCGGAGCTGTGATTTGCTTTAATTGCTGGCGGAGTATATCGATCCGGTTATAATGAGGATATTTTTTTATTCCTGCTTCACAAATCGCCAAAGCCTTTTGATTATTGGCCACAGCTTTTTCTTCCGTGTTTCTGAATGTGACTTGGGCATCGAAGCGTAGGGCCTGCACTTGCTTGTTTAAAACTTCTACGACGATTGGAAAAGAGGCGTATGTTTTTGCCATCGTTTCCAACGTGGAAAAGTACAAAGAATTTTTATTTTCGAAAGCCGCTATGTTTTTTGCATAATCGATTCGGCTGAGGTCTGCCATAAGCAGGGCAGCCCGATTGCCTGCTTTTACCCGGAAAGCCAATAAATCCTGGTAAGTTTTTAAAACATGAGATACGGCGTCCAGAGGAGATACCGGTATTTCTGCGGCGAGAAATTCTTCTAACCCGGATAACATCGCAGAAGAGTTGCGTAATGGAGAGGGAACATTGCCACTCTGCATGGATGGGATTTGAGGCAACGCTTCGATGGTACGGAAGCAGAGGAAATCATACAACGTAGGGCGTAATGAATCCGACGCTTTACCCATGATTAAAATCGGATCATACGTTTCTACCGGAGTTTGCTGAAGAATGGCTTTCGCTTCGATTGAAGCCAGGTAATGCTGGTATATTTTTTCCCGGAATAGATTACCGCTCCATTCGTTTATTTGCTCCGGAACATATCCTTCTAACGGAGTGCGTTGGTTGATCCGGTAACGATTCTGTTTATAATAGTCATTATATAGCTCGCCTATGTAAGAGTGAAGAATGCTCCGGGCTGAAATGTTTTTTTCCGACTCGACCCGCTTCTCTAAGTCTGTAATGAGATTTTGGAGACGGTCTTTATCGATTGCCAGATTAAAGCTTGTCTTTAAGATTAAAGACTTAATCAGTAAAGGTGTGTTGTTGTCTTTTACGGATTGTTTATACAATTCGTCGGCAGCCTGCAATGCTTTTGCCGGATACTTATGATAATAAGTAATCAAGGAATCCTGAGAAGTTGTTTGTCCTGTAACACTAAAGGCTATAAGGATATAAATCCCCGTTAGGAAAATGTTTAGTTTCATAATCTTCTAAATTTGTATAGATTATACGTTCTTTTCTTAGTAGAGATGTAAAATGCCGACGATTTCCATAAAAATAAGCAAAATATATGATTCGTAAGTTTTTTTGTTGGAATTTTACATTGAATTCGCTACCTTTATCGATACTATGACAAGTGAGAGAAATGTAGTAAAATATAAACGTTTGAAAGTAGTCCGGGCATTGATGTATCTGGATGCTTTGTTTTTAGTGTTGAGTGTGGCATTGTTGGATCCGAATGATTTGTCGTTTGCTGCGAACTCTGCTTGCTATGCCCGGATCATCGTTTTATTGGCAATCTTCGGAGTATTATATGCCACGGAAAAGAATATCAGCCGTTATTTACGCAAGCATCGTAACGAAGATTGAGCTGTTACCCCCTTATTTTAAAAGAGGGGATTGCGTGATGGGAGATTGAAAAAAGGGGAATGCAGGACAGGGCTGTTGTGTGGGAGGCGATAAAATGGCAGGAATATTTTTAGACGGATTGTAATAAAAATAACCCTTTTCAAGTTCTTCCGTTTTGGAGAAAGTTTGAAAAGGGTTTTTCTTTTATGTGTTTGAATTATATCTGTTTATGTGATATAAAGCAATCGGTTAAGCTTGTTTTAATTTTTGGATTAATTCTTCTGTTGTGAGATTCTCCTGTTCCCCGCTTGTCATATTTTTTAGGGAAACGATACCGGATTTCATTTCATTTTCGCCGACTAATGCAACGTATGGGATACCTTTTTTATCGGCATAGGTCATTTGTTTTTTCATTTTGGAGGCATCCGGATAAATCTCTGCATTAATTCCATTCGCACGTAAAGTTTTAAGAATGGGTAAGCAGTATAATTCTTCCTGGCTTCCGAAATTTACGAAAAGGACCTGAGTGGTGGTGTTGGCATCTTTGGGAAACAGGTCTAACTGATTCATCACATCGAATATACGGTCGGCTCCGAAAGAAATTCCTACTCCCGACATATTTTTTAAACCGAAAATCCCGGTCAGGTCGTCATAGCGGCCGCCTCCGGTGATACTTCCGATCTCTGCGTCCAATGCTTTAACTTCAAAGATCGCCCCGGTATAATAACTTAATCCACGGGCTAAAGTTAAATCGAGCTTAATCTCTGTGCCGATGTTTAGGGCCTGAATGTATTTAAATACCGTCGTCAGTTCTTCCACTCCTTTTAATCCGGTTTCACTGCCTTTTAATACATTCCGAAGTTGTTCCAGTTTTTCCTGATTGCTACCGGATAGATTCAGGATCGGTTGTAGTTTACCGATTGCTTCTTCTGTGATACCTTTATCCCGTAACTCTGCATTTACATTTTCCAAACCGATCTTGTCCATCTTATCGATAGCTACTGTAATATCCGTCAATTTGTCTGGATAACCGATTGTTTCTGCAATTCCGGCGAGGACTTTACGATTGTTGATCAGTAAACGGACATTAATTTTTAAGCGATGATATACTTCGTTTACAATCTGGATCAGTTCTACTTCATTTAATAAGGAATCGCTTCCCACGACATCAACGTCACATTGATAAAATTCGCGATAGCGTCCTTTCTGCGGGCGGTCTGCTCTCCAAACCGGCTGGATCTGGTAGCGTTTGAAGGGGAACGAAAGTTCGTTTTGATGTTGAACGACAAAACGGGCGAAAGGTACGGTTAGATCGTAGCGTAATCCTTTTTCCGAAATTTTATTGGTTAGTTTCAGGCTGTTTTTTTCCTGTAATTCTCCTTCTGAAATTCCGGATAGGAAATCTCCGGAGTTTAATATTTTAAATAGCAATTTATCTCCTTCTTCTCCATATTTTCCCATTAAAGTCGATAAATTCTCCATGGCGGGAGTTTCCAGAGGCATGTAGCCATATAATTTAAATACACTTTTGATTGTATCGAAAATATAATTTCTTTTCACCATAATTTCCGGTGAATAATCTCTTGTTCCTTTTGGTATAGAAGGAGTTTGTGCCATTTCTGTAAAGTATTATTATTAGATGTTCGCAAATATACATTAATTCTATGTTTGCTGTATTTATTTTTCTGTGTTTTATTAGGCATTCGTTTTAGTGCGGGAAGATTGTAGAGCCTTTTGCCAGGGAGATATATGATCTTTTGATAGAGGGATAAATAAGGTTTTCAAATGGTTTACTTATTATTGCGTGGTTGTAGTTGAATCTTATGCTCCTTCTTTATCGGGCTTGTTTGCTTTGTATAGATAATCTCTTTTCAGGAGAATATATGTTTCCTTTTTCATATTCATACTTATAAGGAATGTTTTTTGAAAAGACGTTTTGTAAAATGTCATTTTATTGGTTTATTATAGGGAGGAGGGAGGCGTTTTTCCTTTCATATTCTTTTATATATATCTTTTCTTTGCATTCTTTCCTTGCAAATTGATTCTTTTTAGGCTTTCTTTTCTTTCGGCTTTTCTTTTTTGGGGTGATATCCTCCTTTTGGGGAGTAGATATAGTGGTTGCCTTCTTTATTAATACTAGGTGCTTTAATATAAAGATAGGTTTATTCTCCTTCTTTTTTCTGTCTGCTTTTCTTTAATGTTTTCCTTTCTTTCCCATTTTGGTACTTTTCTTTTCGATGTCTTATAATATATCTGCCTTTTCTTGTATTCTTCTCATTCTATCGATACCCTTTTGTCTTTAATTTTCTTTTTTGGCTATATCCTTTTTGGGGTGATATCTTCCTTTTGGGAGTAGATATAGTGGTTACCTTCTTTTTTAACATAGGTGTTTTAATATAAAGGTAGGTTTATTCTTCTTCTTTTTTCTGTCTGCTTTTCTTATTCCTCTTTGTCTTGGTCATATTCTTTCTTTCTTCTTACTCTCTCTGTCTCTTTTTTTCTTTCTTGTATGTCGAAGTCGTGGAAGTCGTTGTCCGCTACTTTTTATTCTATTGTCATCTTCCCCTAATTTCTTCTTTATTGTAAGAATGATCCCTCGCTTCCTTTATCGGT
>OGOU01000381.1_pt1 | contig 41483 bp, 27 predicted proteins | sample 1552721 | NCBI WGS metagenome assembly OGOU01 (sample SAMEA2580176, study PRJEB22360) | human gut metagenome | biome: human gut; feature: human-associated habitat; material: faeces | place: Denmark | collected 2008/2010
TGTACGCCGCCGCCCGCCATCGAGCAGAGTTTTACACCTAATTGGGGATAAAACAGCTTATGGCTGGTGGTGGTGTGGCACTGATCGGAACACAGTTGGTACCACTGTTATCCGGATTGTTCGGTTAAGTGCAAAAAGAGAGGAGATAACTCATGGATCGTATATTTGAGGCGATTGAAACATGGATGAGGGATCTTCTGACAGGCATGGTAAGTTCCAACCTGACAACAATGTATACCGATGTCAATGAAAAGACAGGTGAGATTGCTGCTCAGGTTGGGCAGACACCGCAGGGCTGGAATGGGAACATTTTCAGCATGATACAGAATCTTTCCGATTCGGTAATTGTTCCGATTGCCGGTATGATTATCACTTTTGTACTTTGTTATGAATTGATTTCCATGCTCACAGAAAAAAATAACATGCATGATTTGGACACATGGATGTTCTTTAAATATTTTTTCAAGATGTGGGTGGCAGTCTGGATTGTCAGCCACACGTTCACAATTACTATGGCGGTATTTGATGTCGGACAGACGGTGGTAAGCCGGGCGGCAGGTGTCATCAGTTCTGATACAGCGATCAATATAGATACGATGATCAGTACGATGGAAACAGCTATGGAATCTATGGAAATCGGTGAACTTGTCATACTGGCACTGGAAACGATGCTGGTGAGCCTGTGTATGAAGATTATATCTGTATTGATCACAGTTATTTTGTATGGACGAATGATTGAGATTTATCTGTATTCCTCGGTCGGTGCAATACCATTTGCAACGATGTCAAACAGGGAATGGGGACAGATTGGAAACAACTATCTGCGGGGATTATTTGCACTGGCATTTCAGGGATTTTTCATGATGGTTTGTGTGGGAATCTACGCAGTCCTTGTGGCAAATATCCAGATGTCAGATAACGTACATTCCGCATTGTTTGGTGTGATGGCATATACAGTGATTCTGTGTTTCAGTCTGATGAAAACAGGTAATTTTGCAAAAAGTGTGTTTAATGCCCATTAGCAGGAAGGGGGAAAATGATGGCTTTTGTATCTGTACCAAAAGATCTGACCAAAGTAAAAAACAAGATTATTTTAAATCTTACCAAAAGACAGCTTATCTGTTTTGGACTTGCGGCAGCAGTGGGAGTACCGTTTTATTTTTTGACCAGAGGAGTGATCGGTTCCAGTAATGCTGCAACCGGAATGTGTCTTCTGATGCTTCCGGCATTTGTATTTGCCATGTATGAGAAGGATGGGCTTCCGTTAGAAAAAGTTCTGAAGAATATAATTGTGGTCCGGTTTATCCGGCCATCTGTAAGGAAGTATCAGGTGGAAAATATGTATGAGAAAAAACAGAGGATAGTCAGAAAGAAAGGAGGAAGGGAACGTGTTAAAAAGAAAAAATAAGAAAGCATTGCCAGAACAGTTGGAGGACAGTTTATATCCGGATGATTACTGGCTGGATAAGGAAGATGGGCAGGAAGTTTCAGAACCACTGCCAGATGGAGAAAATCCAGTGAGCGGAAAGTTACGCAAAGAACCGATGGTAACTGGTTATGAAGCACTGGAAAGACAAAGAGGTGTCCGCAGACCCAAAAGGAAGATAACCAGAAGGGAAAAGAAAGCATTAAAACAGGCACAGAAATATGAAGCAAAGCTGTGTAAAGAGCAGGAAAGGGCAGATAAGAAAAGTGAAAAAAGAGAAGCAAAACTTGCTGAAAAAGCAGAAAAAGAAGCCAAGCGTCAGGCAAAAAAAGACGCAAAAAAGAGAAAAAGTAAACAGGCTTCCACATCCGGGCAAAAAGCGGCAGGAAACAGGAAACCTGTAAAGACAGGGACAAATAAGACAGCAGTGAAAGCAGATACAGCAAAGGAAAAACAGATTTCAGCACAGCAGTCTATTCCATATCATGAGATGGCAAAGGATGGGATCTGCCGGGTGCAGGATAAGTTTTATTCAAAAACGATCCGGTTTTATGACATCAACTATCAGTTGGCACAGAATGAGGATAAGAACGCAATCTTTGAAAACTGGTGTGATTTTTTAAATTACTTTGACAGCACTATTCATTTTCAGTTGTCTTTTATCAATCAGCACAGTAACATGGCGGAATTTGAAAAAGTTATCCTTATCAAGCCACAGGATGATGAATTTGATGAGCTGCGTATGGAATTTGCACAGATGTTAAAGAATCAGCTTTCCAAAGGAAATAATGGATTGCTCCGTACCAAATATATTACATTTGGCATTGAAGCGGACAGCATCCGGGAAGCAAAACCGAAGCTGGAGAGGATTGAATCGGATATTCTCAATAACTTTAAGATTCTTGGAGTTTCGGCTTATCCACTAAATGGAGAAGAAAGACTTCAGATCATGTATGAAACCTTTAATCAGGACAGTAAGGTTCCGTTCCATTTTTCTTATGATGATGTGCTTCGGACAGGACTGAGTACCAAAGATTATGTTGCTCCGACCAGTTTTGTGTTTAAAAATGGCAGGGATTTTCAGATGGGTGGTACGATAGGGGCTGTTTCTTATTTGCAGATTCTTGCACCGGAGCTTACTGACAAGATGCTTGCGGAATTTCTGGAAATGGACTGTAACCTGATGGTCAATCTCCATATCCAATCTATCGACCAGATGAAGGCGATTAAACTGGTAAAGAGTAAGGTAACAGATATTAACAGGATGAAAATTGAGGAGCAGAAAAAAGCGGTACGTTCCGGATATGACATGGACATTATCCCATCAGACTTAAATACATACGGTGGGGAAGCAAAAAGGCTTCTGGAAGATTTACAGTCCAGAAATGAGAGAATGTTCCTTGTGACGGTATTGTTTTTAAATACTGCACAGACGAAGCAGGAACTTGAAAATGTGGTATTTCAGACTGCAGGAATTGCACAGAAATATAATTGTGCGTTGAAACGTCTGGACTATCAGCAGGAGCCGGGACTGATGAGCTGTCTGCCTCTTGGGATGAATCTGGTTCCGATCAAAAGGGCACTGACTACAACATCCACAGCAATTTTTGTCCCGTTTACCACACAGGAATTATTTATGGGTGGGGAATCTATTTATTATGGATTAAATGCCCTTTCCAATAATCTGATCATGGCAGACCGAAAGAAGTTAAAGAACCCGAATGGTCTGATACTTGGTACACCGGGTTCTGGTAAATCCTTTGCTGCAAAACGTGAAATTGCCAATGCTTTTATTGTGACAAGAGATGATATTATCGTCTGCGATCCAGAAGGGGAATATTACCCACTTGTTCGGGCATTTCATGGACAGGTTATCAGGATTTCGCCAACCAGTCATGATTATATTAATCCGATGGACATTAACCTTGATTATGCAGATGATGATGACCCGTTATCTCTAAAGTCAGATTTTATCCTGTCTTTATGCGAGTTGATCGTGGGAGGTAAAAATGGTCTGGAACCAGTGGAAATGACTATCATTGACCGTTGTGTGCGTCTGGTTTATCAGGATTATCTTTCTGACCCAGTGCCAGAGAATATGCCAATACTGGAAGATTTATACAATCTTCTCCGGGAGCAGAAAGAGCAGGAAGCACAGCGGCTTGCTACTTCCCTTGAAATTTATGTTAATGGTTCTCTGAAAGTATTTAATCACAGAACAAACGTGGAACTGAATAACCGTATGGTCTGCTTTGACATTAAAGACCTTGGGAAACAGTTGAAAAAACTGGGGATGCTCATTGTACAGGATGTGCGCTTTGTTTCTTGTTAATCTCCATAGAAATATGGAACAAAGCAAGACAGATTTCTAATGAAATCTGAACTCTATATTCGATTTGACAGGGGAAGTTCCTGTCTGACCCGGTGTGACGGGTTACAAAAATTCTAATCTCCGACGTGCATTTCATTGTGACAGGTGAATTGTACGAAGCTCGGTGAAAAGCGGGGAAGAAGCTTGAGACAGCTTGGATAACCGCAAGAAGCTATAAATTAGTCATGTCCAGTATATTTTGTTGCAATCGACAAAAGTCCTGAGTGTAAGGCTCGTAAACGATGGGATGATAACACAGCCATCCTCCCCATGTGGGGTGCTGTCGCCGTTGAAATATGTCTTGGTGGAAAACGGCAGAAAACCGGAATGGTCGAATGTCACTGGCAATCAATCACACAAGCCAGTGATGGCAGCCGGGTCAGAGGGACGGGCTAAAACTAAATGTAAAGCTAGAATATAGGGAACAAAGGAACCGTGGACGGCGCTCCGGTACATGCCGGTGCAAGTAAGGTGTCACCCTTGCCGCACAGGTAGGAAATGACCTGTTAATCCACGGGGCATCAGCCCGTAGTAGTGATGAAGCTCCTGTAATGGGAGTGGAGCGAAGGGGCATAGTTAATATGGATTCGTATGTGAACAGAAAGTCGAGGAAGCCGTAGGCAAACCTGACTAAAACCAGAAACACAACCTCGGAAGGAGGTGGTGCGTATGGCACAACAATTCGACTGCCCAAAAACTGAAACTGAATTACGCACTTTGTTAGACGAATTGTATCAACAAAGCAGGAAAGCCAGACAGGAAGGAAAATACCCTGCCTTCAAAGGCTTACTGGAAATTATGTCAGCAGAAACAACGATTGTGACTGCAATTCACAATATCAAGAGCAATCATGGGAGTGATACTCCCGGTGTCGATAACAAGACTATGCGGCGGGAATATCTGCAAAAACCCTACCGATGGGTTATTAACGACATCCAGAGAGCTTTTGAAAAGTTTGAAGCACAGAAAATACGCAGGAAATATATTGACAAACCGGGGAAAAAGGAAAAGCGTTCGTTAGGTATTCCTACAATACGGGACCGCATTGTACAGGAATGTATGCGTATCGTGTTGGAACCTATTGTAGAAGCGCTATTCTTTGAACATTCTTATGGTTTCCGCCCAATGAGGGATACGGCAATGGCGCTGGAAAGACTGAATTTCATCACTTTCCACACTGGTTATTACTGGTTTGTGGAAGGAGACATCAGTAAATGTTTCGACTATATCGACCACGCTATACTTCTCCGCAGACTATATCATTTGGGAATTAAAGACCGGCGTGTGCTTCAAATCATCAAACAAATGCTGAAAGCAGGCGTTCTTGATGAATGTGAAGTAAATGAAGAAGGCACTATGCAGGGCGGGATTATCAGCCCTCTGCTTGCAAATGTCTATCTCGACATTATGGATGAATGGGTAACAAAACAGTGGGAACTGAAAAACACCACCCACAAATACAATCAGGATTCCGCAAAAAGAAGGGCATTGAAAAAGACCAGACTGGTGCCGGGATTCCTAGTGAGGTATGCCGACGATTTTGTAATTATTACAGATAGCCGGGAACATGCTGAATTTTGGAAATCATCGTTAAAGGAATTTCTGGAAACAGAGATGAAGCTGACATTATCCAAAGAGAAAACACTGATTACGGATGTAAGAAAGAAACACGCCACATTTCTCGGATACGAGTTTAAGGTAGTAAAGGGGAAAGGCGAACATGGTTATGTTACCAGAACACAGCCGGACAGAGAAAGACTGAAACGCAAAGTTGATGTGATAGCGGATAATATTAAGAAAATCCCACGGGATACAAGCCGTGAAAAGCTGATTGATGAAATCAATCGGATTAACAGCCAGATACGAGGGGTCATCCAGTATTATCAATGCTGCACATGGGTTAGCGTGAGCATGGACAAATATGGCAGAAAGATACAACTTGCAGCGAGCCGCCGGCTCAAACAGTATAAAGGGAAATGGATTCGAGCCAAAGATACGCAGAACCTTCCCCGAATACACCAGAATTACAGGCAAAAGATACCTTCTGTCAAATACCGTGACATCTATGTTGGAGTTACATCGCTCACGTTCTGTAACTGGCAGGAAACGAGAGGGAAAAATCCAAAAGAAACGCCCTATACTGCCGAAGGACGGGAAATCAATTTCAGGCGCACTAAGAAGAAGCGCATACAAGCCAGATTGGATGATGTGTATTCAGAAAATGCGTCAATCGCTGTCTTAAAGGGTAAATGGGGCTATCTGAACAATTTTGAGTTTGTCATGAATAAGGCATACGCCCTGAACCGTGACCGGCTCAAATGCAGGGTTTGCGGAAAATGGTTGATAGACCATGCTCCATACACCCATAGAATTAACCCATATCTTCCGCTGGATAAAGTAAACCGTGTCAACAACCTTATATCAGTACACAAGAAATGCTCTATGGCGATTAACACGCCGGGCATGGACATCAGTGATTATGAAAAACAAGTGCAAAAGAAGATTTTAAGTTATAGGGAAAAACTGGTAGTTTCACATACACGCAACAACTAATCCGTATTGATGGAGCGCCGTGTGCGACGAAAGCCGCACGCACGGTGCGACGTGGGGGAAAATCCGTCCTGACTACCATATCGGGAGATATGGCAAAAGCGGCGGATTACCTATCACAATCAGGTCTGGAATAGAGTAACAATCAATCGCTCTGCAAATAAGAGTACCCGATATTATATTGATGAGTTTCATTTGCTGCTGAAAGAAGAACAGACAGCAGCATACAGTGTGGAAATTTGGAAGCGATTCCGTAAGTGGGGTGGTATCCCGACAGGTATTACACAGAATGTCAAGGATTTGCTTGCATCAAGGGAAATTGAAAATATCTTTGAAAACTCTGATTTTATCCTGATGCTGAATCAGGCTTCCGGGGACAGACAGATTCTTGCGAAACAGTTGAACATTTCTCCACATCAGCTTTCTTATGTTACCAACAGTGGAGAAGGTGAGGGACTTGTTTTTTATGGAAGTACGATTATTCCATTCAAGGATAAATTCGATAATTCACTGATGCTGTATGCACTCATGACTTCCAAACCAGATGAAGTAGAAAAGCGGAAGCGTCTTGGAATCGGGGAAAGAGATGAAGAGTAGTTGTAAAAAAGATAGCACAAAACAGAGAAAACGGAGGATTACAGAATGGAAAATAATTGTATGGCAAATCCATGTGAAGGATGCACAGAAGAGGCTTGTGTAGAAATGATGAAAAAACTGCAGGCCGATGAAAAGGTTAAGCAGCTTTTAGAGGCAGGAAAGGACAGCAACGGTGAAGAAGTATTTGGTGAAATGTTGGATGATATGCTTTTCCTGTCAGAAATGATTGACTTACAGCAGGTGCTTTTTTATCTGAGAGAAAAGGAAGGGCTGAGTGAAAGGATGCTGGATATGCTTTTGACTTCGATTCTTTCTAATGTAGATGAAATCTCACATAAATGGGAAGTGTACAAAGACAAAGCGAATTAAAGAAAAACCGCAGCAAAGGGGATGGTGAAATTGCAGGAGCATGAATATAAAGCCAGAGATAAAACCGTCCATAAGATGAGCAGGGATGGTCTTAGGGAAGAAAACCTGCATAACAAGGAAGAAAAACGGATCACCAGTCGTGATGAGGATATAGAAGTTTCCAGAAATCCGAAAAAAGAAGAAGATTTCGGAAAAAATCGACGGGAGCGAATAACGGAAAATAAAGATATACCGACCAGAAAGAAACCCTCTGATATAACCAGATACAGTATAGATGAAGAACAAAAAGTGAAAATGGAACAAGATCTGGGGAATGAGGATGCGAAGGAAGATATGTCTTTAACGGAAGATTCCGGGCCAGATAAACATGCCGTATTTCGTACAGAAAGTATCCGGGGACAGCCAAGAAGTGAACGTGCTGCTCTGGAAACCGCAGTGGACAGCAGAAAACTTAGACAGAGAAAAATGGTCAGAGATTACGCAGAAAGAGAAAAACGGAAGGAAAAGGAGGCTTCCAGACAACAAAAAACTGCGGAAAAAGAAAATATCCGTTATCGTGAAACATCTCAGGTTACAGAAGAATCACTGGAAGGATTTCAGGATGAGATCAAAGGTAAGGTAAAGCGGGAACGGATACTGAAAGAACAGAAAAAACAGTCCCGGCTTTCTTTTGGAGATGAAGGGGATGGCATGGTACATGGAGCAGGAACCGGAATCCGCAAATCAGCTTCGGCAGTGAAAAATGCTGCTTTTACTGTGGGACACTGGAAAGCCCATGAAGCAGAAGATGATAACGCTGCTGTGGAAGGGGCACACAGGATGGAACTTGCGGGGGAAAGTCTTGCAAGAAAGTCCATTTATGTCCGGCAGCGATTGAGGGAAAGCAGGAAACAATCTGCCCGTCTGACAGAAAATATGCTGGATGAAGCAGAAAATAGCAGGCTGATGTTTGATGCTGCTTACGGAAATCAGGCAAAAAATGCAGTGAAGAGAGAAGCTGACCAGAAGAAAAAATCAGCACTTCAAAAATTACTACAGAAAAAACGATACCAAAAGCAGTGCCGGGCGGCAAAAGAAAGTAAAAAAGCCAAAGATGCGGCAATCACATCGGCACAAAGATTTACAGAAAAAACAAAAGATGCAGTCAAAATGGTGGCGGCACAAAACAAAGGAATCTTTGCTACAGTAGCTCTTTTTGGACTGATTTTTGTTCTGATAGTAGCCAGTTTTTCCAGTTGTAGTGCAGTTTTGCAGGGTGGTTCTTCAGCGATCATTTCAACCAGTTATTCCAGTACGGATGAAGATATTTATGCTGCAGAAAATGCGTATAAAGCTCTGGAGGAGGCATTGAACACACAGATCAATCAAATAGAATCCAGGCATCCGGATTATGATGAATACCGTTATCAGATTGATGAGATCGGACACAATCCATATCAGCTTATTTCTTATCTGACAGTGAAATATGGCGGTTTTACTTATGCCGAAGTCGCAGACGAGATAAAAGAAATCTTTCAGCAGCAATATGGAATCAATACACAGTCTACCAGAGAAACTGTAACAGAAACAAAAACTGTCCGGGTTGGAGAATCATTGGGACAGGTTGTTACCAGTGGATATTGCAACTGTTCCATCTGCTGTGGTCAGTGGAGTGGCGGACCGACCGCAAGTGGAGCAATGCCTACCGCAAACCACACGATTGCCGTAGATGCGACAAATCCTTTTGTTCCGATCGGTACTCATGTAGTGATGAATGGCGTGGAATATGTGGTAGAAGATACCGGAGCTTTCGCAAGATATGGTGTGCAGTTTGATGTTTATTATGATAATCATGCGGCGGCATCTGCCCATGGACATCAGACATGGGAGGCTTACATAGCTGACAGCAACGGAAGTCAGGAAGTGGAAGTGACAACAACAAAAGAAGTGAACCGTCTGGATGTTACTATGACCAATCATAATCTGGATACGGTGTTAAGAAGCCGTATGACAGAAGAGGAACAGGAAAGATACGATGCGTATAACCGATATTATGGAAACAGGGATTACCTGTTTGACCTGAATTCCATTCCGACAGGAAGTAGTGGTTTTGGCTATACGATTCCTGGTGAAGCGTTATCTGACCCGCAATTCGCAAAGATGATACGGGAAGCAGAGAAATATCTGGGAGTGCCTTATGTATGGGGTGGTTATTCTCCAAGTGGTTTTGACTGTTCTGGATTTGTAAGCTGGGTAATCAATAATTGTGGAAATGGGTGGAACATAGGAAGGTGTACTGCCGATGAACTTCGTTCTCATTGTTCACAGGTATCCCCATCAGAAGCAAAACCGGGAGATCTGATTTTCTTCCAGGGAACTTATAACACAAGCGGAGCGAGTCATGTAGGAATTTATGTTGGCAACAATATGATGATACATTGCGGAAAGCCGGTACAGTATACAAGCATTGCAAGTTCTTACTGGCAGGAACATTTTATGGCATTTGGTCGTCTGCATTAGGAGGTGACAGGGCAGATGAATATGAAGTTAAAAAAAGTTCTGGATGATATTCAGAAAACAGAAGAAAAGATTGCAGAACTGCAGAAGCATCTGAAAAAGCAGAATGATTTAAAACAGCAGATGGAGGACATAGAAATTATCAAATCTTTCCGTTCACTGAAGCTGGACAGCAGGGAACTTCTTGTACTGCTTGATGGGATTCAGAAAGGAACAGCAACGATTCGGCTGGATGAAGAAGGTGGTATTGCAATAGAAGATGCAGGAGAAAAGAAAGACGGAAACAAAGAAAATAACAAAGAATCTGATGTACAGATACCGGAAAGAGAGGGCTTAGAACATGAAAAATAAAGTAGTAAAAAAACTGATGATGATTGTAATGGCAGTTACAATGCTTTCGGGATTTTCGTTTGCAACTGTATATGCAAATGCTGATCCGCCTGCAGAAGAAACAACTACCGAGGTTGTGGCAGAAACATCATCGGAAGCAACCACAGAAGAAAATACGGAGGATACGGGCAGAGTGATCGCAGAAAGTGATTCCTCTGCTTTTTCTACGCCAGGAAATGCACAACTGGTCGATGATAAGGAAAATGATGATACAAAGCAGTTCCTTACCATCCAGACAAAAAAGGGAAATACTTTTTATATGGTAATTGACCGTTCCAGCACATCAGAAAATGTCTATATGATGTCGTTAGTTGATGAAAATGATCTTGCAGAATTCCTGGATGAAACAGAGGACAGTAAGACAGAGGAAGAACAGAAGGTAGTGATTCCGGAAACAACCACAGAAACAACACCTGCTGTGGAAAAAGAGACAGAAGAAACAACGCAGAAAAATACAGGCAGTGCAGACATCTGGAAACTCTGTACCATTGTATTAGCAGGGGGACTTGGTATTGGTGCAGTGGTTGTATATCTGAAATATGGACGTAAAAAAGAAGATGGTTTTGTCAGTGAACAACTTGAATTTACAGACGGACCGTTTATCAATGAAGAACAGGAAAATGAAGATGGACAGGAAGATTAAGATTTTGGTTCTCTGAAGTTTAGCACAGAAAAATAAGATACAGGAAAGGGACAGCTAATCTGGCTGTCCTTTTCAGAAAGGACGAAAAATGGCGAGATTTTTAGTGATTGCAGAAAAACCGAGTGTAGCACAAAGTTATGCGAAAAATTTGTCTGCATATAAAAAACAGGACGGGTATATGGAGGGAGAAAACTGCCTTGTGAGCTGGTGCCTTGGACATCTGGCAGAATATGCACGACCGGAAGAATATGATGAAAGATATGCGAAATGGCAGTTTGATGACCTGCCGATCATTCCTGAAAAGTGGAAATTACAGGTGTCAGCAGATAAAAAGAAGCAGTTTTCAGTATTAAAGGATCTGATGAACCGGGAAGATATAGAGTATCTGGTAAATGGCTGTGATGCAGGACGGGAAGGAGAATTGATTTTCCAGAGAGTATATGATCTGTCCGGATGTAGAAAACCAGTCAGACGATTATGGATCAGCTCTATGGAAGATGAAGCAATAAGAAATGGTTTCCATGAGATGAAAGATGCCGGCTTTTACAGTAACCTTTGCATGGCGGCGGTATGCAGGGCACAGGCAGACTGGCTGATTGGAATGAACGCTACCAGAGCTTATACGACAAAGTATTATAAAAAACTGGTAGTTGGAAGAGTACAGACACCAACTCTTGCCATGCTGACAGAACGGCAGGACAGGATTGAGCATTTTCAGAAAGAAACCTTTTACAGAGTGGAACTGACAGATGGAAAGCTCGTTGCCGTATCAGAGAACATTACCAATAAAGCAGACGCAGAACTTCTGGCAGCATTATGTGACGGTTCTGAGGCAATTATTACAGAGTTAAAAAGAGAACGAAAGAAAGTATCCCCGCCTAAATTATATGATCTGACAAGTCTGCAGAGGGAAGCGAACCGGTATTTTGGATTTACGGCAAAGAAAACGCTTGATCTTTTACAGGAATTATATGAAGAAAAGCTGGTAACGTATCCGAGGACAGACAGCCGCTTTGTTACAGAAGATATGATTGGAACAGTAGAAGAACTGGCAGGGAAAATGCCGTTGATGCTGCCTTTTGTAGAATATGGGCAGTTAGGAAATAACATAAAAAGAGTTGTAAATAATGCAAAGGTATCTGACCATCACGCTATTCTTCCGACAAAAGAGGCTGTGGAAAAAGGAATCGTGGATTTGCCAGTGGATAAAAAAAATCTGATGATACTGATTGGACAGCAGGTGATTCAGGCAGTCGGGGAAGATTATCTGTATGAACAGACAGATGTTACTGTGAACTGTCAGAAAAATGAGTTTACTGCCAGAGGAAAAACAGCGGTGCAGATGGGATTTAAAGACGTGGAAAAAGCTTTTTGCAGTCATTGTGTTAAAACAGAGAAAGAGGATTCAGACAGACAGTTGGAAATTCCATACGGATACCAGAAAGGTATGCAGATTTTCAATGTCAAGGCAGAAACAAGTATCCATTATACTTCTCCACCGAAATCATTCAATGAAGATACGCTTCTTGCAGCAATGGAAACAGCAGGTAATAAAGAATTTGATGAAAAGACAGAGAAAAAAGGGCTTGGAACACCTGCAACGAGAGCCAGTACCATTGAAAAACTGGTGGCATCCGGATATGCACAGCGAAAGGGGAAACAGATTATTCCAACAGCGGAGGGCAGGGAACTCATTCGTGTAATGCCGGAGAATTTAAAATCAGCAGGGCTGACAGCCGAATGGGAGAACAGGCTTTTGCTGATGGAACGAGGGGAGCTTAATGGAGAACAGTTCATGGATGATATTGTAACCATGCTGGAAGAAATCCTGAATGGCTGCAGAAAAATCCCAGAGGAAGAAAGAAATCGTTTTCAGACAGCAAAAGAATTAATCGGGAAATGCCTAGTCTGCGGTTCTGATATTTTTGAGGGGAAAAGGAATTTTTACTGCTCGAACCGCCAGTGTGATTTTGCTCTTTGGAAGGATAACCGATTTTTAGAAGGTATGGAGAAGAAACTGGACAAGAAAATGGCAAAAGAACTTCTGGATAAGGCGTGTACCCATGTAAAAGGGTTATATTCTAAAAAGAAAGATGCCAGGTTTGATGCAGATCTTCTGATGACATTGGAAAATGGAAAACCGAAATTTCATTTGGAATTTCCGAAAAGAAAGCATAAAGGATAAAGCAAAAATTAAAGATTGGAGGAAGAGACATGGCAAGAGTACAGGAGATTCGTGGCATGGCAGAATGGTATGCCACTGACATAGCCAGTTCCCCGGCAGACTGGATGAAATATCTGGATACTGCCGCCAGATTATACCGTTATTCCTTTACTGACCAGCTTCTCATTTATGCACAGCGTCCACAGGCAACCGCATGTGCATCCTTGGAATTGTGGAATGAGAAGATGATGAGATGGGTAAACCGAGGGGCAAAAGGAATTGCTCTGCTGGATGAAACAGGGACAAAAGCAAAAATCCGATATGTGTTCGATATAAAAGATACCCATATGGTACAGGGTGGCAGATCACCATACCTGTGGCAGCTTCAGGAACATCAGAGGGGAGAAGTGCTTGCACATCTTTCTGATGTTTATAATCTGGAAGAAAAAGATACGGCAGATCTGGCGGATGCGTTGATGTCTGTGGCAAAAGAGATGGTCAATGAAAATCTGGAGGATTATCTGGATGGCTTATCGTATGCAGCAGAAGGAACCTATCTGGAAGACCTAGATGAAGGGACGATTCGGAACGATTTTCGGCAGCTTGCAACGGACAGTGTATATTATATGCTTGCAAGAAGATGCGGACTTGATCCTATGTTGCTTCTTGAAGAAGAGGATTTCATGCACATCACCGATTATAACAGGCTTTCCGTATTGACTTTTCTAGGAAATGCTGCAAGCCAGCTCGCTGAGAGTGTACTGATTGATATTGGAAAAACGGTACATAAAATTTCTCTGGAAGAAATCAGGAAAGGTCTTGAAAATTCTGAAGAGAGGAATTATAATAACTTTAACACGTTAATGCGTGAAAATAAAATACTGGGCACAGAAGAGAGAATAAATGATATTGAGGATAATGAAGGAGGAACTGACTATGGAACTGACCTATCATCGCAAGGGGGACTACCTGTTTCCGAACCTGACCGTAGAGGAGGAAGAAGTGACAATCGGGAAATACGGGATGCTGAGGAGAACGTTTCTGAAGGAACACAAGAACAGCCTTTACCAGAGCCTTTTCCTGACAGGGAAGCTGAACAAGCATCTTATGGAGATCGAGAAAGCGGCTCAGGAGAGAATGGAAAGCCAGATGGAGAAATTGCTGAAGAACAAACCGGCACCGGACAAGGAAGCCGATCCGATGGCATGGACAGCACATATGAACGCACTGACAGCAATAGCAGAAGAGAGCATCTTGACGGAATTGGTATACAGTTAGTTACGGATACAGGAGAAGATGGATTGAGTGAAGCAGAGGAAGAAATCGCCTCTGCTTTATCTTTGCCCGAATTACCAACTGTAAATCAGCAGATCCGGAAGATTGAGGAGCATATGTCTGCCCTGTATGCCGGAGAAATCCCAATTCCGGAAGAGGTTGTGGATGAAATCCTCCGTACCGGAAGTAATAAGAGTAAAAGCCAGTTACGGATTATCTACAATTTTATGAGTGAACAGTCAGAAAAAGATTATACAGAATTTGTGAAGCGTGAATATGGCATCGGTGGCAAAGGTCTTAAAATTAATGGAAACGAGTATTCTGTGTGGTTTGATGAAACAGGGATGCAGATTGCCGTAGGACATACGGTGAACGATCGACTTTTAGATAAGGCTTTTTTATCATGGGAGGATGTCAGTGGACGTATCCATCAGTTATTAAAACAGGGAGAATACGCACCACAGTCTGTTCTTGATGCAGCAAGGGAAAATGCCTTGCAGGAACACGCACAAGTGCTTGCCTATATGGAAACTGATATTGTGGATGATCTGTCTGAACTGGTATTTTCAGCAGATGATATGAAGATTTTTCATAATGGTTATCCGGAAAAGACAGATGCTCTGGCGGAAAAGCTAGATGATGCAGAGTGGCTTTCCGAATTAAATGAAAGACTGGAAGGTCTGGCTGAAATGTATGACATAGATAAATCCATCATGCGTTTTCATTATTATAAACCAACCCTTGTTTCTGAGCAGTTTCAGAAATTTGCCGAAGAAGTCATTCCCTATCAGGCAAGAGAGGTATTTGCTTGGAAAGAACAGGAAATGTTTATCACGCAGGATGAGATAGATGCTTTTCTTGCAAGAGGTGGAGCTTTTTCAGAAGGAAGGCTTCGCATATATTCTTTTTATCTGCGGCATCAGGATGAACAGGAGAGAACAAATTTTATGAAAGAACAGTATGGCATTGGAGGACAGAGCCATGCCCTTTCCAGAGCGGACAATTCCTACGCAGATTACAATGGAAAAGGATTACAGCTTTCCAGAGGAACTCCGGGTGCATACCATACGAAAGAAGAACTGAGCTGGCAGAAAGTGGCAAAAAGAGTGGATTATCTCATAAAAAATGACCATTTTCTTCAAGCCGGAGACTACGCTCATATGCCGGAATATGAACGATACCAGATGGCAATGCGGGTGATTAATTTTTATAACAGGCTGCCACAGGAAATTGAGCGACCATTTACGGATGAACTTTTGCATGAGGAAGCAAGAAAACAGGTGCCAAGGATGCTGGCAGATGAAGAAATGGCACAGGAATTGTTACAGAAGATGGATGCAGCTCTTGCAGAACTACCCTTGGATTTTGAAGCCTATGGGACAAATTACAACGAGAAAGCACAAAGTCTGTCAATACTCCATCAGTATGTAGAGGGAACGTACACTATATTTCCAACCAAGGAACTGGAACAGCCGACCATAGAGTTAAGCGGTCATCAGATGTCCATGTTTGATTATCTGGATACGAAAGCATATATGGAACCGGATGTTGTAGACATGCAGGATGTAGAGGAAACAGTGGAATCGGTTTTAGACGAAACGGAAGAAGAAGCTGGTGAGATCGAACAGTCAGAAATTTCAGAAGAAAACGATACAATGGTGCAGTCAGAAATACCGGAAACTCCTGTGGAAACGGCGGAAAAATCAGCAGGTGCAATAGCTGACCAATGGGAACAGGGTGTTTTTGAATATCAGGGATACCATTTTGAAACAGTTGGTGTCCTGTATGATGGAGTGGAAGGAAAAGAATTGGTTGCACAGACACGTTCCAATACGGAACTGCATTTGTCAACGTACCATACTGAAGATTTTCCCAAATATTCGTATGATGAATTTTATGCTGTCAGCAATGCCCCGGATGCGGATATATTCCGATGTCTGGAAACAGGAAAAAACTATATTCCGGGAGAAAATGAGCTGTTTGGCTATGAGGGAGAATTTCAACCATATATCAGACAGGAAAAAACAAAGATTGTGACTATGCCACATAACTTCCGTATTGAAGATAATGACCTTGGTGCAGGCGGTCCGAAAGCAAAATATAAAGCGAATATAGAAGCAATCCGTTTATTGCAGACTTTGGAGAAAGAAGAACGTTTGGCAACACCAGAAGAACAGAAAGTATTATCCCATTATGTTGGCTGGGGCGGTATCCCGCAGGCATTTGAAGAAAACAACGGAAGCTGGGCAAATGAGTACAGAGAACTGAAAAATACGCTGACTTCAGAAGAGTATAGTGCAGCAAGAGCATCCACCCTAAATGCGTTTTATACTTCTCCGACAGTGATACATAGCATGTATGAAGCATTGGAAAATATGGGATTTACAAAAGGAAACATTCTGGAACCATCCTGTGGAGTAGGAAATTTCATGGGACTTATCCCGGAAAGCATGAGTAAGGCGAAAATGTATGGTGTGGAACTTGACCCGGTATCCGGCAGAATCGCCAGACAGTTATATCAGAAAAACCAGATTGCCATACAGGGATTTGAAACAACACAGTTTCAGGATAGTTTCTTTGACTGTGTGATTGGTAATGTGCCGTTTGGAGCGTACCAGGTAAATGACAAAAGATACGACAGGCATCATTTTCTGATTCATGATTATTTCATTGCAAAATCTCTTGATCTTGTGCGTCCAGGCGGTGTGGTTGCAGTTGTGACTTCCAGTGGAACTATGGATAAACAGAATCCGGCAGTCAGACAATATATTGCAAACAGGGCAGAGCTGCTGGGTGCAATCAGGCTTCCTAATAATGCTTTTCAGAGAAATGCAAATACAAATGTTGTATCAGATATTCTGTTTTTTCAGAAAAGGGACAGGGCGGCAATCGAGGAGCCAGAATGGGTAAACCTAAAGACGACAGAGGAAGGCTATTCTGTAAATGCGTATTTTGCAGAGCATCCGGAAATGGTTCTTGGTGAATTTACCACAGAAAGTACCCAGTATGGTAAGCAGGAAGTTACTGTAAAGCCAAAAGAAGGCATTACTCTTGAAGAACAGTTAAAGAAAGCTGTACAGAATATTCATGGAACAATCACAGAAATGGAACTTTCAGATAGCGAGTTAGAGGAACAGGTAGTTTCTATTCCGGCAGATCCGGATGTGAAGAACTTTAGCTTTGCCGTTTTGGATGATGACATTTATTACAGGGAAAACTCTGTGATGAATAAAGTAGAACTTCCAATGGCAACTACAGAACGAGTAAAAGGCATGGTGAAGATTCGTGACGCAACAAATAAATTGTTACAGCGTCAGATGGAAGACTGCGGTGATCAGGAAGTTGAAGAACTTCAAAAAGATTTGAATGAAGTTTATGATTCCTTTACTGCAAAATATGGTCTGCTTAGCAGCAATGCAAACAAAAGGGCATTTAGTCAGGACAGCAGCTATTGTCTTCTGACTTCACTGGAATTTCTGGATGAGCAGGGCAACCTCAAAAGAAAAGCAGATATTTTTACAAAAAGGACAATCCGTCATGCTCAGGCAGTTACTTCGGTGGATACCGCCAGTGAAGCATTGGCAGTGTCTATTGGAGAAAAGGCACAGGTTGATCTTGCTTATATGTCACAGCTTACCGGGAAAACAGAAGCAGAACTGACGGAAGAACTGACAGGTGTGATATTTAGAAATCCGCTAAATGAAAAGTGGGAGCCATCTGATGAATATTTGTCTGGAAATGTCCGGGAAAAATTGAAGATTGCCAGAGGATTTGCCGAGAACCGCCCGGAATATGCTGTTAATGTACAATATCTGGAACGAGTGCAGCCAAAAGACCTGGATGCCTCAGAAATTGAAGCAAGACTTGGTGCAACATGGATTTCTCCAGATTATGTGACACAGTTTATGGCAGAAACATTCCATACACCAAGATATTATATTGGAAGCCGGATAAAAGTCCAGTATGCTGAAGTAACCGGTCAGTGGAATGTTTCGGGAAAGAGTGTGGACAGTTATCAGAATCCACTCGTTACTTCTACTTATGGAACACAGAGAGCAAATGCGTACAGACTGTTAGAAGATGCTTTGAATCTTCGAGATACAAAAATCTATGATACAGTGCAGGATGTGGAAGGGGAACACCGGGAACTGAACCGGAAGGAAACCATGCTGGCACAGCAGAAGCAGGAACTTATAAGGGAAGAATTTAAGTCATGGATTTTCCGGGATATGCACCGCAGGGATGCCCTTTGTCAGATATACAATGAGCGTTTCAATAGTATCCGTCCGAGAGAATACGATGGCAGTCATATTCAGTTCGAGGGAATGAATCCGGAAATCACGTTAATGTCACATCAGAAAAATGCAGTGGCTCACATTTTATATGGAAATAATACTTTGCTTGCACATTGTGTAGGAGCTGGGAAAACTTTTCAAATGATCGCTGCGGGTATGGAAGCAAAACGTCTTGGACTATCGCAAAAGAATCTTTATGTTGTGCCAAATCATCTGACAGAGCAGTGGGGCAGTGATTTCTTACGTCTGTATCCGGGAGCGAATATTCTGGTAGCAACTAAGAAAGATTTTGAACCGGCAAACCGTAAACGTTTCTGTTCCCGTATTGCGACAGGGGATTATGATGCTGTAATTATCGGGCATACACAATTTGAGAAAATCCCTCTTTCAAGGGAACGTCAGATTGCCATGTTGGAGCAGCAGATAGAGGATATTACCTTTTCTATTGAAGAAGCTGGCAGGGAAGCAGGACAGAATTACAGTGTAAAACAGATGGAAAAAACAAAAAAATCATTGCAGGCAAAACTGCAGAGATTAAATGATCAGACAAGGAAGGATGATGTAGTAACCTTTGAACAGTTAGGCGTAGACAGGCTCTTTGTAGATGAGAGCCACAACTTTAAGAACCTTTTTTTGTATACAAAAATGAGAAATGTTGCAGGTATTTCACAGACGGACGCACAGAAAAGTTCGGATATGTTTATGAAATGCCGTTATATGGATGAACTGACAGGCGGGCGTGGAATTGTTTTTGCGACGGGAACTCCAGTGTCAAATAGTATGACCGAACTTTATACTATCATGCGTTATCTACAGTATGATACATTGATGCGTATGGGAATGGGACACTTTGATTCCTGGGCGGCAACGTTCGGGGAGACAGTAACCGCAATCGAATTATCACCGGAAGGAACGGGCTATCGTGCAAAAACACGATTTGCCCGTTTTTTTAATCTTCCGGAGTTGATTTCTATTTTTAAAGAAGCAGCAGATATTCAGACTTCTGATATGTTAAATCTTCCAGTGCCAGATGCAGAGTTTATTAATGAGGTATTAAAACCAAGTGAAGAACAGCAGGATATGGTAGCAGCATTTTCAGAACGTGCAGAATCAGTAAGGGCAGGGATGGTAAATCCTACAGAGGACAATATGCTCAAGATTACCAATGATGGAAGAAAATGTGCCCTTGACCAGAGATTATTGAATGAGCTTCTTCCAGATGCGGAAAAAAGCAAAGTCAACACCTGCGTGGAAAATGCCTTTCAGGTATGGGAGGAAGGAAAAGAACAGAAAACAACACAGTTGATTTTCTGTGACTTATCTACTCCAAAAGGGGATGGAACTTTTAATGTCTATGATGATGTACGAAACAAACTGACAGAAAAAGGAATCCCAAAGGAAGAGATTGCATTTATCCATGAGTACAACACAGAAGTAAAAAAAGCAGAATTATTCGCAAAAGTGAGAGCAGGTCAGGTAAGAATCCTGATGGGTTCCACTCCAAAACTCGGTGCAGGTACCAACGTGCAAGACAGGCTCATTGCTCTGCATCATCTGGATTGCCCCTGGAAGCCGTCTGATCTGGAGCAGCAGGAGGGACGAATTTTACGACAGGGAAACCAGAATGAGAAAGTTAAGATATTCCGCTATGTAACAGAGAATACGTTCGATGCGTACATGTGGGTGCGACACGAAGTCGCTTAATTTAACTGTTTGGCGGTAACTCCGACCAAACCATCCATTCCGTTGGATGAAGCCAATATCCCCGGCTTTGCCAGTAATGGCATTGTTCGGAAGCGGGTATAAACGGAACCCTATTTGGAGCAAATCCCGTGAGGGAGAAGCGAAACTGCCAGCTACAAGGCGGTTAGGGTGCAGGCTTTCTGATAGCATGGTTAATTAACTGAATCACCGTAAGCTTCGTTAAGGCTGAACAAGCCAAAGTAGCTGATAGGCTTGAACCAAAAGGTGTGCAGTTGGATATTCCTCTCCACAGTAGGAATACACGGACATAAGACTGCCGGAGTAGAGATGGAACCTAAACTATCAATAATTGTTGATTAAGTGGAACGTGTCAAGCCCGTATTCTCGCCTGCAAAGGCAAGCGGACCGTAAGGAAAGCCGTTGGGAATGCGGGTAAAGGATTGCGGAGGAAGCGAATGCCGACCTTGTAATGGGGACGGATAGGGGTTCAAAATTTGCCCCACCCGAAAAGGGAGCAGAATTCCGCAGGGTGCTTAATTACGAGAGAGTTTATAGAATTTTTGAAAGGAGTAAGGCAAATGAACATGAAAATGTGTGCGACTTCTGACGTAGCAAAAGCATGGAACAGCATTGACTGGAACAAAGCTAACGCATACGTTAAAAAACTGCAAATGCGTATCGTAAAGGCTCATCAACAGGGCAGAACCGGCAAAGTAAAGTCTTTGCAATGGCTGCTCACACACTCTTTCTACGGACGTGCTTTAGCTGTAAAAAGAGTAACGAGTAACAAAGGCAAAAAGACAGCAGGTGTAGACAAAATTTTATGGTCTACTCCCAAACTGAAATATGAAGCAATTCTCAGTTTAAAACGCAGAGGCTATAAACCATTACCGTTAAAGAGGGTATATATCCCAAAAAAGAATGGAAAAATGAGGCCGCTCAGTATTCCATGTATGAAGGATAGAGCGATGCAGACATTATACAAATTTGCACTGGAACCAATTGCGGAAATCACTGCTGACCCTAACTCCTATGGATTTAGAGCAAAGAGATGTGTACAGGATGCAATAGAGCAGTGTTTTACCTGTCTGAATAAAGCAAAATCCCCTAAATGGGTGCTGGAGGGAGACATTAAAGGCTGTTTTGATAACATCAGTCACGAATGGATATTGAGCCATATCCCAATGGATAAAGATATTCTGCGAAAATGGTTAAAGAGTGGGTATGTCGAGACCGGAAGATTATTTCCGACAGACCACGGTAGCCCACAGGGTTCGGCTATCTCACCAACTATCTGCAACATGGTACTGGATGGTCTGGAAATCCAGATTAAGAAGAAATACCACAAAACTAAGAGGGATGGAAAAGCATACTTTCCAAAAGTGAACTTTATACGTTATGCTGACGATTTCATCGTCACAGGCGAAAGCAGAGAGCTTTTGGAAGCAGGTGTCCTCCCGATTATCCGGGAATTTTTATCAGAGAGAGGGTTGGAACTGTCAGAAGAAAAGACAGTGATTACCCATATCGAAGATGGTTTTGATTTTCTCGGATGTAATATACGCTGGTATAAAGACAAACTTCTTACAAAACCATCCAAAAAGAACTATAAAGCCATCGTGAGCAAGGTACGGGAGATTATAAAGCAAAATCCATCTATGAAGCAGGAAGATTTGATAAGAAAGTTAAATCCGGTTATCAGAGGGTGGGTAAATTTCCAAAAGTATAATGTTTCCTCGCAGGCGTTTGAACGGTTTGATTTTGATGTATGGAGATGTCTGTGGAGATGGTGCAAACGTAGGCACCCGAAGAAAGGACACAAATGGATCGCTAAGAAATATTTCAGAAGAGTTGGCACAAGATACTGGACATTCAGTGTAAATATGGCAGACTCGTTTGAATTACATCTGATATACGCTACTGATACTAAAATAGTAAGGTGGCTGAAAACAAAATCAGAAGCGACACCATTTGATGAGCGTTTCACAGAATATTTTGAGGACAGAGACACAAAGAGAATGCTTCGGGAAATCAATGGAAGAAGGAAATTAAATGCACTGTACAAAATGCAGAAAGGCATTTGTCCGCATTGTGGTGAACCTATCACAGTGGAACGGGGGTTCCGAATCCATACGGAAATGGGAGCCGACTTTAAAGAAAAGAAAGTCTTATTACATGCTGATTGTCATAGAGAGCTTCATTACTCGAAAAATGTTGATGAACTGGTTCTGCTAACGCAGGGCTTATAAGTGCTTGAGCCGTGTGAGGGGAAACTCTCATGCACGGTTCTTAGAGGGGAAAGCGGTAGTAATACCGCTGACCTACTCGACCAGATTTTGGAAAATAAACAGAAGTTTATTTCTCAGATTATGACCAGTAAGTCACCAGTCAGAGCGTGTGAAGATGTGGATGATACTGCACTTTCTTATGCAGAGATCAAAGCCCTTGCAACAGGAAATCCCTATATAAAAGAAAAAATGGATCTGGATGTTCAAGTCAGTAAATTAAAGCTCTTGAAGGCTAACCACACCAGTCAGATTTATCGTCTGGAATCAGATATTGCAAAGAATTATCCAGTTCAGATCAGTGCATTGAAAGAGAGGATTTCCGGAATGCAGTCTGATGTCAGTGTGGTAAAGAATGTTGATCTGCAGGATAATGACAGCTTTTTTATGAATATAGGGAATGTTGCGTATACGGACAAAAAAGAAGCAGGCGAAGCTATGATAGCTGCCTGTGCAGGATTAAAGGCAGTTACCACAGGAGGAAAAGTCGGAGAGTACCATGGATTTACTTTATCCGCATCATATAACCTGTTTGCAAATTCCTTTGAGTTGACTATAAAAGGCAAATGTTCTTACAAAATTGAAATAGGAAAAGATCCTTTGGGAAATATCCAGCGTATTCATAATGCTCTTTCTTCGATTGATAAGAAGCTGGCAGAGAGTGAACAAAAGTTGGAGACAGTGCAACAGCAGCTTGCAACGGCACAGGAAGAAGTAAAAAAACCATTCCCAAAAGAAACGGAACTGAATGAGAAAATGGAGCGTTTATCGGAGTTAAATGCTTTGCTCAACATGGATGAAAAAGGGAATGAAACAATTCTGGCAGATGAGGATATTGGTACAGAAAAGATTCCAGACAGAGATGCTTCGAGAAAGGAAGAGGTCCGGGATGCAGACAGGAATCTGCAGGAAACAGCAGACAAAGTTCATAAGCCATCCATACTGGAACGTCTGAAACAGGAAAAGGCAAGACAGCTTGCACCGGAGCAGACTGGTACACCGAAACCAAAGAAAAATCACGAGCAGGAGTTATAAATAATGTCCCGTCAGAGAACTTTCTGACGGGATAAATTCAAAATTGGAGGACAAACTATGGCAGAAACAGATAAAAAATTAAAAGAAATCACAGAGCGTCTGGAACAGGGAGTAAAGGAAATTTTTACATCAGAGCGTTATACAGAATATCTGGATACGATGTCAAAATTTCACAATTATAGTTTCAATAATACTCTTCTGATTACTATGCAGAAACCGGATGCAACACTGGTGGCGGGGTATCAGGCATGGCAGAAGAAATTTAACCGTCATGTAAAACGGGGTGAAAAAGGAATCCAGATTATTGCACCGACGCCAGTAAAAGAAAAACAGGAAATAGAAAAGATTGATCCAGATACACAGGAACCAATCATTGGCGAGGACGGACAGCCGGAAACAGAGATTGTAGAAATGGTTATCCCAAGATTTCGGGTAGCGACAGTATTTGATGTCAGCCAGACAGAAGGAGAACCGATTGCAGAACTGGATGTACCGGAGCTGACGGGAAGCGTGCAGTTTTATGATATTTTTATGGAAGCATTGCAGGATATTTCACCGGTACCAGTACGGTTTATGGAAATAGACGGGGAGGCAAAAGGCTATTATCATCAGACAGAAAAATATATTGCGATTAAAACAGGAATGAGTAATCTCCAGTCCATGAAAACCGGTGTCCATGAAGTTGCCCATGCAATTCTACATGACAATGATGTAATGGATGCAGATGGCATTATAAAAGGAAAGACAGCCAAAGAAGTAGAAGCAGAAAGTATTGCTTATATTGTATGTAGTCATTTTGGATTGGACACTTCGGAATATTCCTTTACTTATATTGCAAGCTGGTGTGAAAGTCAAAACATGAAAACACTGAAAGCGTCTATGGATACTATCCGAAAAACTTCAGCGGGAATTATTGAAAATATTGAAACAAAGATGCATGAGTTGGAAATGGAAAGACCAATCAGAGAAACATTCCATAGAGAGGATGTGATTCTGCATCTTTCAGGCAGCATGGGTTCAGAATATGCGTATGATCTGGTTGAGAATATGACAGCAGAACAGTTGCGGGAGAATGTGATGGAATATGTCAGTCGGCTGGAGCAGAAAGAAATCTCAGAGGATGAGAAATCTTTGGAAGAATTTTTGGAGGATAGAGGTGCAGCAATCACAGTATTGTATGCAAGTGATGGAGTGGGAGAAAATTATCCGATTCACTTTTTTGATGCAGCGTATGATGCAGATACAGGCAGTGCTTATTTTTCAGAGCTGACACCGAAAGAACAGGCAGACATGCTGGTGGAAAAAGCAGAATTTCCGAGAACGATTTTTACAGAAGAAGAGAAAGCATTTGTAACGGAATATGCAGAAACCTTTCCTGGACAGGTAGAAAGACTGAATGATCTTGTCTGGGATATGCGGGAATCTTATGAGGAAGCCGGTACAAACTTAGTACATGAAGTAATCCAGGCTGCGAGGGCAAACTTTCCAACCAAAGAACTTTCAGAAGAAAGGGAAAGTACCATGCAGTATGCCCATAGACTGATTGAAGCTGCAGAAACCGCCAGCCATGAGAATTTTACGGAATCACAAAGAAATCTTATCGTAAATTTTGCTTATAAGATGGATGACAGGGATGAAGTTTTGGGGCTGGTAAATCGTATGCTGACAGCGAATCGGGGTGACCGAAGTGAAGTTATGAGAAGTCTTATGTATGAGACAGAGGCACAGATTGATAACTTTCCAGATGGAAGGATTGGTTTTACAGAAATGCACGAAGCAGGAATCCGACTGGAAAATATGTATCCTCTTGAAAAAAACAGGGCAGTAGAATTGTATCGTGAAGGTGCAGAAGTTTTTATCTTACATGGAAATCCAGATCATCCAGAACAGATTCTTGCAGAAACAGAAAATGCGATCCTGGGGCATGACGGTATCTTTGGTATTACGGAAACGGAATGGGAAGTACATAAAGAAAGAGAAGCAGCGATAGCCAGACAGGAAAAACTGGAACAGGATAGTGCAGAAAAGATTGATGAAACCTTACTTCTACATGGAGAAAGCGGTCGTTTTGCAATCTATCAGATGGATACAGGTGGAGAGCATACTTATCAGTTTATGGGGATTGAATCGGCTCAAAAATTAGGCTATACCATTGAGGGAAAAGACTACAAGATGGTGTATGCGGCTCCATGGACACCAACGATCACATTAGAGGATATTTTTGAAAGATTTAATATCAACCGCCCAAACGATTTTCATGGACATTCCTTATCGGTAAGCGATGTCATAGTTATAAACCGGACGGCGGAAACAAAGGCTTATTATGTGGATTCTTTCGGCTTTGAGGAACTTCCGGACTTTGTACAGCAGAGAATAGAGATACTGGAAAATAATCACACCAGAGCCTATCCACCAGTCTATAAAGGAACACTTGCTCAGGCAATGGAAGAACGGGATGTAGATGCTTATCTGGATTCCAGAAAGTTAAATATTGATTGTAAGAAAGCAATCGAGGAAGCAATCGCATTAAAATTTGACGGACTGCATTTAGAGGAAGATGCAGCAACGCAAGTGCTGGAACAGTTTGGAGAAGAACGTATGACGTTTGTTATGGCAAATACGCTCCGGGAACTTTCTTATGACGGCAGATTTTCCAGACAGAACAAAGACTGGGCAGAGCATATCGAAATCCCGGAAAATATCAATCAGGGAAAGAATCTGAATCAGGATTATGTGATAGAAAGCCACCCGGCGGTGTTAGATGGATTTATTGATATGGCAAGGGCAGAGATCCGTATGCAGAAGATTGAACAGGCATTGGATGAAGTGGAAGTCACCATTACAGCAGATACCAGAGGATTTGAAACAGATGGACATGCCGGAACCTGGCATACAGTAGATGAAAGAGAGTATGCAGGGGAGAAGTTCTTCTTCATGGAACATGATGAATATGGTTCAGATGTGGCAGGGATTATCGTATCGGAACATGGTCGGCTTATCGCAGAAGATCTCTGGAATGGATATGATGTCGGAGCATTGGAAGCTATTTCAGAATATCTGCAGGAGAAAGGGATTTCTGCGGAGGGACTTATGCCGGAACTGGAACCGGATGAACTGGCATATAAGATTGACGATAGGTATTTTGCAATCCAGAGAACAGAGGAAGGCTATGATTATACCTTTTATGCTTTGGATTACGATGAGATCGACGGTGGTGCTTATGACAATCCTGATATTTCTATGCGGCAGGCAATGGAAGATATTCTGGAAGATGAAGATATGTCTCTGGAAAATGCAGTTTCCGTTGATTATGAAGATTTGATGGCAGAAGTGGAAGAAGCAGGCGAACGGCAGATGCAGCTGGCACAGTTATTAAAGAATTGTCCTCCAAGTATTTTTGAGGACTATGATCGGGAAAGAGCAGTGGATACCTGTGAGGGAATCGCCATGCAGTTTACTAAGAGTAAAGGGTATCTGACTGTACAGGCAACGGAAGAAGGTTATTTTTATATTTTCTATGATTCTGATTTGCATGAAATTAATGAAAGTGATTACGATAATCCAGATATATCTATTCAGAAAGCTACTTATGAAATCTTAAAAAGTGAACGAATGGATGATATGGAGTGCGTCAAAGTAGACTATAAAGAATTTGAGGCAATGACCATCCAACATTCAAAGGATTTACTACAGGCAGGTGAGCTTCGTGCGACTTCTGAGATTGGAAGAGATGAAGTAGCATTAAATGGTCTTAGCAGGGCAGAAGTGGAACGAGGTGTCTTGTATCACGCACAGGGTATTCTGGAAGAAATGGGACTGGAAAATGAAGTAGAGCTGCTTGCTGCAAGGGTGCATGGTTCCAGAAGCAGAGAGGAACTTTACAGAGATGATTCTGACCTTGATGTGGTGCTTTCTTATCGTGGCAATATCCGGGAGGATAGTTTCTTCAATGAATTAAATGCTCATGGTATAGCAATGGCAGGTATTAAGGTAGACATCAATCCTATCGCAGAAGAAAGAATCACTCTGGCAGAATATATGAAGGAAGCAGATACTTACCTTGATCAACAGGAAATCAAAAAGCTGGCAGTGGATTTGGATAATTTCAGCTATGAATATGACACTTACGAATATAAAGATACCGTTGAGAACAGGGAAGAACAGGTGGAGAAAATCACAGAGGACATTCTGAATAAGAAAACAGGGTGTTTAAAGGACTGGCTGGTTGAAGTATCGGAAGAATCCGATATAGACAGTGATGTGATAACTGCCCGTTCACTGCTTTCCCGTCTGGAAAAAGCAGAAACTCTTTCTATCTTTACCAGACAACCAGAACAGGAACAGCCAGAAGCTACGATTACTTTTTATGTAGCAGAGTGTATGGAGTTCCCGGTCATGGGGGAATACCATAATAATCTCACGCTGGAAGAAGCAATTAAAATTTATGAAAGTATTCCGGCAGAACGAATGCATGGAGGCAAAGGGATTGGTTTTGATCTGCAGGATGGGGATGAAGATTATTCCGGAGAATACGAACTGATGAGCTGGGACAGAGTAGACAGGGAACTGATAGATATGATTCCGCATTATAAGGAAAGCCCATTGGTACAGAAAGCAATCAATGATATGGAAAAATATCTTGCAGATAAAAAGAATAAGCAGGCAGAGATTACGGAAGAATTATCTGAAAAACAGTCAGGAAAAAACATAGATGTTGAAAAAAATGCAGAGAAGAAAGTAACAAGAGAACCAGGAAGCATTAAAAAATCTGTTCTGCAGTCTTTAAAAGACTATCAGGCGAGAGTAAAGGCACAGGAAAAAGCAAAAGAAAAAAATAATGAACATAAGAAGGGAGATATGGAATTATGATGGATCTGTCTATGAATTTTGATATGGAAGAATGTATCGTGACTGCAATGCTTGATCAGGGCAACCGAATTGATACGATGGAAGCAATCGACCGGGTTATACCATTTCTTGCAGGAGATTCGGAAATGATTATGCTGGTCTGCGAAACAATAAGAAAACTGTTCTGCATGAGCGATGAAGGATATGAGGTTTTCCTCATGGATTTGGAAGAGTATAAAGAAGATTTAGAGTTGATGGAGGAGAGTGAAGCATGAACACAAGTCAGTGTGCAGTATATCAGGTGAAAGAAGCACCAGAGTACAGAGATGTCCGTTTCCGTTCCTATGCCAAATTAAAAAGTGAAGGAAAAGAGGTCAGGGCAGAAAATTATCAGCAGGTATATATTGGAAGAATCCAGCCGGGGGAAACTCCGGCAGATATAAAAACACGCTTGCAAAAACAGCGACCGAAGAACTTTAAAGGTCACTCCATCGGATGCAGTGATGTCATTATCCTTACTGATGATGGAAAAACGACCGCCTACTATGTAGATAAAGATGGATTTATCATTGTTTCAGATTTCTTCCAGATGAAAAATTCTTCAGATACAAAGCTGGCTGTTGACACAAAGGGATATACTATCGAAGGAAAAAAGGGAACATGGCAAGTCATTGATTACATTTTGATGAATGAAAGAAAATGGTTTCTGATGGAACACGAAGAATACGGACCAAGAGCCGCCTATGTGATTCTTAGTGATGATGGTGCCGTTGTTATGAATGATAATTATAACGGACTTGATGCTGAGGCAAGAGAGAAAATTCAGAGTTTCTTAAAACAGCAGGAAGAGAAAGAACAGAAAACACCGCCACAGCAACAAACGTCAACACCAATCGGACAGGAACAGCAGCCACAACAGAAGAAAAAAGAACCAGAGCTGGCAAATTGGCAGAAGGTCATGGACAACGGAGAATATCTTCGCAGTGCGGAGATGGCAGAAGAAGCCAACTATAATATGATTGATGGACTGATGAACAATGTCCGTAAGGTAAAAGATAAAGATAAACCAAGAGAATCCGTACTTGCCAAGCTCCGGCTCAACCAGAAGAAAGTCGCAAAGCAGGGGAAGAAACAGACGCAGCAGAAAGCGATGACGGAGGATATGGAGAGGAAGAAAAAATAGTATTTGACAGAAGTGGTCTTGCTACATATGTGGCAGGGCCATTTTTGCTGAAAAAAGCAAGACAAGATATAAAAGATTTGCTATAATATGCTCCATAAATGTAGAAAAACTGGTCTATAGGAAACAATAAAATTTGTTTGATTTGGTTAGGAGAGTGATAAAATGTATTACAAACCAGAATCATTAGAAGAAAATTTCAGCAATGTTTTGAAACTTAGAGATAATTTTATGAATAATATTAAATCTTACATGTGGGAATATGATTGGATATGTTGGGTATATACAGATGCAAATACATATAATTTTTATTTAAGAAATTATATGATCAATCCTTATGTAAACAGTTTTGATGCTGCGATGGAACAGTTGGCATACAAAGTATTTGGATATACATTAACAGTGTTTGAAACATTATCATACGCTTTAGATTATTGGCGTATACACACAGACTCAAAACAGAAAAATAGAAATGTAACTGATAAAGAATACGACCAAGCGTTAAAATTATTATCTCGGAAAAAGAAAATATCAAACAGCGATAAAGAGATATTATTGAAATTTCGGCCACAAAGAAACTATTGTACTCATTACGGAAGAATTCAGTTTTGTACATTTATTTTTAATCATCAGATGATTTTATATAATCTTATTCAAGTGATACTCAGCTTATTGGGGCAGATGGATATAAATTATGCTGTTGTATCAGAGTATAATTTATTGCAAGGAGATTATATAGAACAAATAAAAGAAACCTTAGATGAATTTGCAAGAGATAATAATTGTGTGGCATAAAAATGTGGGCAAGTGTAAATTTGCCCACATTTTTATCTTATAAATGCTGAGATTTTTCTTGCACCTGTCCATGCTCAGGCTTCTTCCCAAGAATCATATCAATATTCGCATCTACAGTCCTCAGTTCCCGTTCCTGATCACGATGGCTGTAAAAATCGGCTCGTTGTACTTCACGCAGTTCTGTGAGCCGGTCTTTTTCGGCGTAGAGGGATTTCATGGAAGGAAGTTTCTGCCCATTGGATTTTTCTTTCAGTACACGCAAAGCGGTTTTATAAAGAGAGAGTTCCGCTTTATGTTCCTCATAAAATTTATTACGGTTGCGGCTTTTGCGGTACTGGGCATAGAGGTCTTTGTAGGCAAGGTACTGTCCTGTAAAATGAATCTGTTCGTTGACATTTTTGAGTTGCTGTTCGGTATCTTTCATTTTTTTACGGGCAAAGCTGGTCTGATTTTCTGTATCTGCAAGAGCAGCATTAAAATCTGCTCTGGTGTCATACCCATGTTCCTGTATATAGGCAACAGTCTGAGCCATCTGTTTCAGATTCGTCAGTTTTACTTTTTGAGCATAGGCTTCACTCTGCTGTGCTTTGATACAGGTCTGTAAATCTATCACAAGCCGGAGATCCGATTTTATGAAAATGAATGGAACAGGAATCTGGGATGAATCGGAAGAAAGTGCCTGCTGTAAATTGGTAGCGGTATCCGAAACAGGTTGTTCCTGGACATTCTCTTTCTCTTTTGAGAGCAATTTTGTATTTTCCATAAATGTTTTCATGAGAAAATCTTCTTCATATCTGGTTCCAAGATTTCTGCCAGTAACATATTTTTTACGGTCAGGGTGAAGGTAACTGTAACGTCCTCGACTAATTTTGAAAATAATACGATACTTTTCTTCAAGAATTTTTGAAAATTCTTCGGGAGATTTTGCGATACCTGCAGCATTGTCAATCGCATCCCGGAGAAATTGCTTCTCTGTCTGGTATTTCGTTTCTTTTGGGGTAATCCCATCTTCACGCATCTTCTGGTTGAACTTATCAAGTTTTTTCTGCCCCCGGCGTTGTGCCCAGTATTCTTTTTCTGTGATTTTTCTTTCAGCAGGAGTGAGCAAATCAACCTGATGCAATCCCTCTTTTTGGCACATATCCATAACTTCTTGTTTTAAATGGGCAAGGTAGGCTGTGCTTAGATGATGCTTATAGCCAGCTTTTGATTCACAGGCATATTCCATGAATGGTTCTTCTGGTACATCATATTTCCGGATACTGTTGATTACGATGTGGACATGGATGTTGCCGCTTTCGTTGTGCCCATCTGTATGTGTACAGATTAAAGCCTGATGACCGGGAAAGTTTTTCTTTGCAAAAGTCAATCCAAGCTGCTGTGCCCGTTCACCGGTCAATCCACATTCATCCCGGTCTTTCGGGTCAAAACTGATAATGTAGTGATGAGACTTGATTTCGTTGAAGTTCTGATTTTTATGGTAATAGCTGTTCAGTTCCTGACATTCAGAAGCAAAAGTAAACGGATCACAGTTTAGTCCATCCAGATAATACTCATCCCGGAGAATCATGTGCCCGTTTTCATCCAAGACAGGTTTTTGAGTATATTCGTTGTGTTGAAAAATAAGATACCGTTCCGATTCTCCATAGTCTGCATTTTTACTTGCAATATGTTTAATCACTGCCACGAAAATCACCTGCCATCTTCATCACTTCATATTTCATTTCATAAATATCTCGGATACATTTCTTTATTTCCCCACGCATTTCTGCCGATATGATTCCACCTTGGTTAAAATATCGGGCAATCTGGTTGAGGTTGCTGCCAATCTTGCCAAATTCTCCGATCAGTTTTTTTATTTCCGGAACATCAGCAACAAGTTCATATTTGATTGTTACCTGCTGATTGTCCAGAGCATTTCGTATAAATTCAGCCATGCTCATGTTGACGGCACTGGCTCGCTCCTGTAAAAGTTCATACTCCGTATCGTTCATGCGAATATGGATGCTGTTACTGCGAACGGTCTGTTCGTCTTTTTTCGGTCTTGTCATATTCTTTTCCTTTCTGATGTACGGTTCCGAATACAGGAAGAAACATTCACAAAAGTCTGTGATGACAAAGGATGAAAATTCATTCTGCTGTGACCATGTACATGGGAACCAATACGTCTGTTTTTGATAGTAGCCGAGGGTATGGGGAAACGGAATCCCCATCAAGTTGCAAGTGGTCGATAAGCCCGTAGGGGTTATTGGGCTACGTTGCGAAACTTGCTCTAAGAGAGAAATCCCCTCACTAATAGTCAGTTTGAAGCTATGAAATGACGGTGAAAAATAAAAAAAGTTAAAAAAGTGCCGACCAAACACCCTCTGAAACTTGCAATTAGTAGAAGACAAAAAAATGGAGGTTGGAAAATGACGCAGAAAAGATTACCAACAGTGGCTCAATTAAAGGAAATGGCACAGATAGATATTCATACTGTAGAGAAAGAATCCCTTGTATCAGCAGAAGATGTGCAGATTCATACAGAACTTTCAGATAGGGAAAGACTGGAAGATTATATCCGGCAGATTAAAAATCCGTATTGTTATCTGTCAAATGGGGTGATAGTAAAGATTAGTTTTGCAGGCAGAGATACTTTGGAAGAATGTCTGAGCAGATGCATCATGTCAGAAAAAAAATTATAAAAATAAAAAAGATGTGGCAAAGAACCAGAAGTTATGTTAATATGGATGTGGGTCAAAATTTAAAGAGTATTCAAAGAGCCATGAATTTTCTGGTTTACAGCTATAAGGCTAGTAGATTAGGAGGTTGATGGCTTTATGTATTTTAAAAGTCAAAATTCATATTTAGCTGCGGTATATCTGCGACTTTCCAGAGATGATGGAGATAAAGTGGAAAGTGACAGTATCCGCAATCAAAGAAGTCTGCTTCGTGACTTCGCAAATCAGCATAATGATATAACACTGGTCAAAGAGTATATTGACGATGGATATAGTGGTGCAAATTTTGAGCGTCCGGGTTTTCAGAAGATGCTTGAAGATGCAAAGGAACATAAGATTAACTGTATCATCGTAAAAGACCTTTCCAGACTGGGACGAAACTACATTGAAACAGGGCGGTATTTGGAAAAAATATTTCCGGTGCTTGGTATTCGTTTTATAGCAGTGAACGATCATTACGACAGTGCTGATACGGAGAACGATGCAGATCAAATCATAGTTCCTTTTAAGAATCTTATAAATGATGCTTATTGCAGGGACATCTCAATTAAAATCCGAAGTCAGTTTGATGTGAAAAGAAAACGGGGACAGTTTATCAGTAACTATGCCTGCTATGGGTATAAAAAAGATCCGGACAACAAAAACCATCTGGTCATAGACGAGTATGCCGCAGAGATTGTGCGGACAATTTTTAATATGAAGCTGGATGGATTCAGCGCACAGAATATTGCGGCTGATTTGTCAGACATGGGTGTGTTGATACCAACCGAATACAAGCGTTCATGTGGAATCAATTATAACAATGGTTTCAGAGCAGGAAAGAATCCGAAGTGGGATGCCGGAACAGTTCTCAGAATTTTGAAAAATGAACTTTATACCGGAACGATGGTGCAGGGAAAGACGAGAAAGATTAACTACAAAGTCAAAGCGTGTCAGATGATAGAACCGGAGAACTGGATCAGAGTAGAAGGGACACATGAGCCGATCATTTCCAGAGAAGTTTTTGAAACCGTACAAAGGCTGATGACATTAGATACAAGAACATCACCAGAGGAAGAAAGCATTTATGTGTTTTCCGGTCTGCTCCGATGTGGGGACTGTGGGCAAAACATGGTACGCCGGAGTGTAAAGAAAAAAGGAAAACGCTATTTCTATTACCATTGTTCAACTTATAAACGTGGAGAAGGATGCAGCTCGCATAATATCAGTGATATTAAATTGAAGAAGATAGTTCTGGAAGCAGTCAGAAATCAGATTGCCTTGATTGTCAGAGCGGACAATATCCTTTCTCAGATTGAAGACATTCCTCAGCAGCAATTTGGAGTGAAGATGCTTGATACACAGATAAAAACGCTTTATAAAGAAATGCAGAAATATGAAGAACTAAAAAATAATCTTTATGAAGATATGACAGATGGAATCATTTCAAGGGAGGAATACCGGGATATTAAACAGACGTTTTCAAAAAAAATCGAGACGGCGAAAAACACAAGGCATGAGCTGGAAGAAAAGAGAAAAAGAATGCTGTCCAATGAAATGTGTACACAGCAATGGGTAGAAGAATTTAAGCAGTATCATAATATCGAATCTCTGAATCGGAAAGTAATAGCAATATTGATTGACAGAATTATTGTGTATGGCACTGATAGGATAGAAATTCATTTTAACTATGAAGATGAAATCGCAGAATTTGTAGAGTGTGCAGCAATGCATGAGAATGAAACGGAAAGAAAGGCTGGGAGTTTATGAGATGTGCGAGTTATACGAGGATGGTTTCTTGTATGGAGAAGGGAGAAATTCCGAATGATATTATCAGTCAGCAGAACGAGAGAATACAGGAATATATAAAACAGAGAAAATGGAAGCTGGTAAAAAAATATTCTGACAGGAAAAAAGAAGAATTTGAAGAAACTGCATATCTTCAGATGAAGCAGGATGCTATGGGAAGACAGTTTGACTGCTTAGTGATAGATTCTATGTTTCGCTGTGGAAGAAATTCCAATGTAGCGGCAGAGCTTTTTAAAAGTATGTTTCTTCCGGCCGGATTACAGATTGCAGTGGTGGAAGACGATTTTTGTTCTTTGGATGTGACAGAACAGGAAGCTGTTGAGTATCTGGACAGGAAAGCAAAAGAGTACAAGGATAAATTGGTAACAGAGGACATGAGAAAGTTCAATGAAACCAAGAAATATTATAAATATGGTTTTCGATATAAGGATGGGAAGATGGAACTTGAAATAGATCCGGAACCTGCAGAAATAGTCAGAAGAATCTTTCGTTTATCAAGTGAGGGACAGTCTTGCTCAGAAATAGCTAAAATCCTTACCGAAGAAAAAATAGAATCCTCTGGAAATTATGTTAACAAGTTGTGGGGAAGAAAAATTAAAGATGAACATGCTGCATGGAAACGGGATCAGATAAAAAGAATCTTATATAACCGTCAGTATATCGGTGAATGGGAACGGACGATAGATGGAAAGAAGCAAATGTTCTCCTGCCCAATGGTGGTGGATATGGAACTTTTTCAGAAAGCACAAAAATCACTTACTCATAGGAGCATCAATAAAAAAAATCTGGGTCTTGGGAAATTAAATCCGTTTTCCGGTAGAATTTTTGATAAAGAATCCGACATACCGTTAAAATTATATCCACATCAGAGATTGAAGATAAGAGTATTTCGCCTGAGTTATCCAAAGCCGGCAGAAATATCTTATGAGAGAGGTAATATTCCTTTTGAGGAAGTGTATCAGGCTGTTTATGAAATTCTCGTAAATGAAAATCAGATCGCCAGAAAAATTACAGGGATGATTGGAAGCCAGATATGGGAAGAAGAAAAGGTTAAAAAGATTCAGAAAGTAAAAGCATCTGCTCAAAAAGTTTTTCAGAAAATGCTTTCTGTAGAAGAAAAGAACCTGCCACTTTACAACCAGATGATAGCAGGAGAGATTTCAGAAGATGAATATGAGATGCAAAAAGAGATTAATGTGCAGGAATTTATGGAGTGCGATGAAAAATTGGAATTTTATCTGGAAGAAATCAAAAAGATAGAAAAGTGTTTCAGTAAAAATAATCCATGGATAGAAATGTTTTCTGAAATGGTGATTCCGGAAGAGATTACCAGACCAGATGTAAAGAGATGGATAGACCGAGTGGAATCTTTTCGATATGAAAAAATAGAAGTACAGTTTAAAAACCGGGAATGGAAAGAAATGTTACCTGAAGAATGGTTTGAGGAGGCATAAGATGGCACGAAAGAGCAGAAGAAATAATAATATTATTGAAAAGAAGCAGGAGATGATGGCACCGAAAATCATAACAGGACCGCAGTTGGAGACAGGTGTCTATGCCAGACTTTCTGTAGAAAAAGATAACGAAGAAACGATACAGACACAGATAGAGATGCTTCATCAATATGTTGAAGAACATGGAGAATATCATCTGGTAGATACTTATGTAGATAATGGTTATACAGGAACAGATTTTGACAGACCAGGATTTATCAGAATGATGGAAGATGTGCGGACAGGAAAGATTCAGTGTATTATCGTAAAGGATTTGTCACGCTTTGGAAGAAACTTTATAGAAACAGGCTATTATATAGAAACAATTTTTCCATGTTTGAATGTCAGGCTCATTTCTATTAATGATGAATTTGACAGCAGCAGGGAAGAAGATAGAAACAGCATCGTGATGCCAGTAAAAAATATGATTAATGAAATGTATGCGAAAGATGCTTCCAAGAAAAGAGTGCTGGCTTTTGAGATGCAAAGTAAAAGAGGGGATGCCACGATAGCAAGAAGCATATATGGATATACCGTTGATAAAAAGGAAAATCAGTTAAAAGTCAATCAAGAAACAGCTCCGATAGTGCGGGCGATTTTCAGATGGTATCAGATGGGACGAGGAACAGGAGCTATAGTAAAACGTTTAAAAATGCTTGATATTATGACACCTCATGCATATAAGGCAACCCATGAGCTTGATATGGCTATACCAGATACAGATCGTTGGACAGGAGACAGAGTAAAAACAATTCTTGTAAATCAGGCATATATCGGTACAACTATTTATGGAAAAAGAAAAAGAGCAAAATACAGAAATATGCCGGAACATCACACAGACCCGAAAGACTGGGTTATCCATGAAAATACACATGAGTCGATCATTGCCAGACCAGATTTTGATGAAGTACAGAGAATATGGAATCGGGCAAGTGAAAAATATAAAGAATCTGTGGAGCGTGGACTGGCGAGACAGATGGATATAGTAGATAGCTTCCCTCAAAAAGTCAAGTGCATGGAGTGTGGAATGACTATGACTTATATGCGTTATACCAACTTTGGTCAGTCCCATGGTATAAGAAAAGGTTTTTATTATTGTAAAGAATATGATGGAAAACCGGGATATTGCAGACAGAAAGTGCATGAAGATCTGTTAAAGATTACAGTTATGGATCAGATTCATAACATGATACAGGCAATGTGTGACCGGAAAGTGTTTCTTGAAAAAATGAAAGAAGGAAGTTATGACAAGGGTGAGCTGGTATCTTTGCGTGTAAGAATACAGAATATGCAATTTAAACTGATGAAAGCAGAGGAAACCAGTGCAACTTTATATGAAAATTTTGCAACAGGCTTGCTGGATGAACAGGAATACCAGATGTTACGGGAACATTATACGGAAGAAAAAGAAAAACTGGAAACTGGAATATGTGAAGCACAGACAAGGAAACGAGTTGTAGAAAAAAGTATAGAAGAATTTTTAGAAATAGAAAAGAATTTGGAAAAATATCTGGATGAGCGTTCTTTTAATCAAAAGATGATAGATGAACTGGTAGAAAAGATTTATGTCAGTTCAAAGGGAATGATTGAAATACAAATGAAATGCTCAGATGTATTCCAGAAGATAACGGAAATATTGGAGTGATGATTTATGAAGCTGGCATTTTATTTAAGACTGTCACTGGCAGATGGTGATCTTGGTAAAAATAATAAGGATGAGAGTAATAGTATTGAAAACCAGAGATTGATTTTACAGAACTTTGTAGAATCTATGGATGAACTGGAAGGGGATGTTACAGAATATGTCGATGATGGGCATACTGGAACGAACTTTAACCGTCCGGCATTTCAGGCAATGGTGGAAGATGCAAAACGTGGGAAGATAGATGTTATTCTTGTAAAAGATTTATCCAGAATAGGAAGAGATTATATTGGCGTGGGAGATTATCTGGAACAGATATTTCCCATCTTAGGTGTACGTGTGATTGCAGTCAATTCCCAGTATGACAGTAATAACTATATTGGAAATACGATGGGTCTGGAGATGAGTATCAGCAACCTTATCAATACCTTATATAGCAGGGATTTGTCAAAAAAGTTTAAAAGCTGCGTCCAGACGAAGTGGAAAAAAGGTATTTCTACTTATGGTCGTGTCCCATTTGGGTATAAAAAAGGAGAGGGACAGCAGTGGGAAATAGACCCGGAACCTGCAAAGATCATACGGCTGGTCTTTGAACTGGCTTTGCAGGATTATAGCACATTAATGATTGCAAATGAATTAAATGAAAGAGGTATTCCGACACCGGGAAAGTTCCGAAAGCAGAGAAAAGAAAATATTGTCTGGAACAGAAAAGTAGCAGATGAAGAATGGCTGTGGGATGCAAGGATGGTTTGGATGACGTTGCGTAATTACACTTATACGGGTGCATTGGTGCAAGGAAAGACGAGCAATATCCGAGTAGGAAGCACTGAACGGCGAAGAACCAAAAAACATCAGCAATTCATTACAGAAAATCACCACAAGGGAATTGTGACACATGAAGAATTTGAAGATGCACAGAGCGTTATAGGAAAACAGAAAGAACGGGGGTTTGTCCAGGATTCTGGTTTCTCACTAAAAGGAAAAGTAACCTGTGGAAATTGCAAATTAAAAATGATGTATAACTATGGGGCAGTACCAGTTGTGTACTGTGCCCATACATCAGCAGCAGGAAAAATGTCTACTTGCGATAAGACTAGGCACAAGGTGAAAAAGATTGAGAGAATTGTATTAAATGCACTTCGCAGACAGCTAGAGATATTTAAACAGCTTGCAAAAAAACTTGAGGAAGAACAAAAAAATAAACAGACGGATCTGCCGGCAATACAAAAAGAAATGGAAAAACAACTGGAAACACTAAGAGAAGAACGGATACGCCAGTATGAAGCATATGCGGAAGGAATGACAGACCAAGAATGCTATCTGAAAGTAAAAAAAGAGCTAAATCAAAAAATAGATAAAATACAGGAAAAATACGAGAGGCTTCTGACGATCACAACAGAAGATGGAGAACTGATGAAAGAAATTCAGGTCGTAAAGCAGGAAGCGGAACAGGCAGAAGTATTTGATAAAATGACAAGACATATAGCAGAAACATTTATAGATGAAGTCATAATTTATGATGCTGAAAAAATAGAAATTAGGTTCCTGTTTGATGATCTGATTGCAGAAATGACAGAAAAAATTGAAAGAGAAGAAAAGGAGGATGTGGCAGTATGACGGCAGGTAATTTTATAAAAAAGGGAATCATGCCATTAATTTTGATGGGGATACTTACATGGCTTGGACAGTACATATATATGGAAAATGGCTGTGTGGACTGGTTGCGTTTTATATTAGTGTATGGTATCCCTGTTGGGATTCCATATATGTTTATCATTGTACCAACGAGATGGAGTTTGTCTGGAACGGTAGGAATGGCAGTTTTTTGTGTGATAATTGGGGCATTGTTTGGATTTGTGTTAGCGGCAGTGATTGTAGTGCGGGCAGTCTGGTATGTAACAATGTTTCCATTAAGCTGCTTGGTACGACATAGAGAAGGGAGAAACAGAATATGAGTACAGGAAAGAATATTAAAAAAGTACGCAAGTGGCGTGGCATAACACAGGAGGAACTTGGAAAAGCTCTTGGAATCGGAGAGGGAAGTGCAGGGACAAGAATTGCACAGTATGAAACGGGAAAGCGGACACCAAAAGGAGAAATTCTAGGAAAGATTTCCAGAGTGTTGTTTGTTAATCCGAAATGCCTGGCTGCTCCAAAAGGGTATAGTGAAGATGATATGATATATCGCCTGCTCATACTGGAAGATTATTTCCCGGAAATGAAACTGGAACGAAATGGCAGGACAGGCGAGGTCGTGATCAATCTGCAGAATAAGAAAATCAATGAGTTCCTTTATCAGTGGGGAACAATCAGAGGAAAGAAAAAGCAGGGAATGATTTCCGAAGATGAATATATGCAGTGGAGATATTGTAGAGAACATGCGTAATAATATATGCAAGAGTCAGAATATGACACAGAAAGATTTATCGGCTAAAACCGGAATTTGTTCCGATACCAACAAAAAATAAAATGTAAAGAGTATGAGAAAATAGAAACCGCAGGAATTTTCACCTGCGGTTTTTCTCTGCCCTGTCATATACAGAAATACCGCCATAGAAATATTGCTATACTATGACGGTATTACAAATCTTTTTCATCTTTGAAAGCGAACACATCATTGGGTGTACAGTTAAGAATATTGCACAGTTTTTCAACGGTAAGGATTGTGATGTTCTGATTTTTCCGGAGCTGATCGAGGGTGTGCTTGTCAATTCCTTTGTTAATCAGGGCATATTGGGAAATTTGGCGTTTTTTCATGGTTTCCCATAATGGACTATAATCAATCAAGGTATCCCCGCCTTTCTTTGCTTTTTGGCATAAAATACCATTAATTTCAATTATAATTGTCGAATAAAATAAAAAATATGGTGGACATCTTCACCATAAGAGATATAATTTGATCGAGGGATATGTAAAATAAAGGAAAATAAAGTCGAGTAATGTAAGAATTGATTGATGGGTGCATGTGGGAGGAGAGTTATATAAGTGAATATTGAAAAGTTTTACTACGATGAACAGACAGAAATGTATGAGCAGATGAAGAAGGAACAGGATGAGCATGAACAGTCACTTTCGGTAGAGGAAAGGGAAAAAGAACATCAAAAATTATTCCAGGAAGCAAGAACGATTATGGAAAAAGCAGAGCGTAAAAAGAAAGAAGAATATCAGATCATCAATCCTGTAAAATATCAGAGATTTATATATCTGTCAGAACGGGCAGTACAGTTTTCAAAAATCTCAGGATGTAATATTAAGATTCAGACATTTCCAGACATGTCCGCACTTATTAAAATGCAGACGGGATATATCTGGTTGCTGAGTGATGGTGAATCAGCACTGGAAGATAAGGAAACAATGAAGAATCTGTTAAATGAAGCGGACTGGGTAGGTATTGGCAGCAGAAAACATGGAGAAAAA
>OGOU01000393.1_pt1 | contig 40115 bp, 40 predicted proteins | sample 1552721 | NCBI WGS metagenome assembly OGOU01 (sample SAMEA2580176, study PRJEB22360) | human gut metagenome | biome: human gut; feature: human-associated habitat; material: faeces | place: Denmark | collected 2008/2010
CTGAGCGGCGGCCGCAAAAGAGTCCTTCGGCGTAAACGGTACCTGCCAACTTTGTTCGGCGTGGCTGGCTTGCACAAAGACTTGTTTTTCTAGCGTATAGCGCGTTCCTTGGTGCGCCATCACGGTCACCACTTGGGCGATTTTTTCCGCTTCTTCTTGAATCATAATGGCTTCTTTTTCAAAAAAATCACCGGTTATCAAGGCCGTTTCTCGGACGCTTAAGTTGGATTGATTGGTACAAACCTCAATCACGGTTTTGTTTTCCTGCGCGCTTAATGCTGTCACCTGAAAATGTTTCGCCGTTAAGTTACGATACCGCGCCACGTTATAGTTGTAGACACTGCCATCAGTGACGGTTTTCAAAGTAATTGGGGCTGAAAAGTTTAACGGCTCAAACGTATATTGCAGATGATAGTCATTCGGCTGTGCCATATTGGCGATTTTTTTCGTCGTTAATTTAATTTGCTGATTGTCCGCATCTTTCAAAATCATTTCTGCGACAAACAATCCCGTTTTCAAGTTCAATTGACGATGTAATTGTTGTAGCGTGTCTGGAGAAATCGTTAACCAGTCAGTGGCATCGCCAATTTTTAAAGCGATGTGTTGGTTGTCAGGAGCATTGACGAAATCTTCATTTTCCACTACTTGACCCGCAACTTCCGAAGCCGCTGTATTATAAAGCCCCGCAATGTAGGTCGCTGGATAATGATCATCAGAAATCGTCATCTCAGGTGTCGTGCCGCGCAAACCTAAAAAACCATTGCCGACAGTTAACAGGGACTCCACCGCATATTCATTTTTCCCAGGCACGTAGCCATAATAGTCCAAATGCCAAGCCAAATACTGCCGTTTTTCTTCAAATGCTGCCAGCAGATTCGGTGCCGCCGCTTGTTCGGCTGCCGTTAAAAGTGGCGTGTTCAACTGTTCCGCGAATGCTTGAATCACCGCTTGCGGAACCAGCGCCAACGTTTCCTCTGGCGAAAAGAAATCCGCTGGGAAATCAGCCACAATCCCCCCCAGAATCGGCGCAGCCTCTGCCACAATCAATTGGCACAGTTCAGGAACCGTTTCTTCGATAGTCAAAGCTTCAAAAGGGAATGTTTTTTGATGAAGCGGTTCCAATTTATGGTTAAAAAAAGTCGTCGTTAGTTGGTTCGTTGCGAATGTTAATTCTAAAATGGTCATGTTTGGCGCCTCCTTGTGAACTTGTATAGACATGTTTCGTTTGACTACAGTATAGTATGAACGAATCAGAATTACAAGGATTTTCCCTAGATTCTTGGGAAAACTTTTCCAGAAGGGGGCAGCAACCGACTGCGCTGGGTCCGAAAAAAAGGCGGTCAAGCAGTGGTTTGGCTAGGGGAGTTTGTGGCGCAAGCAAGGCAGAAAGTGCGGGGGATTTTTCTGACCAGCTCTAGGTTTTTCGGAGGGAATATGCTATGCTTTTAGAAAAGAAATTGTTGGTAGAGGAGGATCGGCATGAACAAGTTTCATGACATATTTTTAGAATTAGAACAACAAATTGTCCAAGGCGACTATCAGCCAGGCGATTTATTACCTAGTGAAAATCAATTAGTGGAAACTTACAATGTTTCCCGTGAAACAATTCGGAAAGCCTTGAATTTACTGATTAACGCTGGCTACATTCAGAAAAAACAAGGCAAAGGCTCGATTGTGCTCAACTTTAAAAAGTTTAATTTTCCTATTTCAGGGGTGACCAGTTACAAGGAGTTACAACAAACGCAACATATTGAAAGTCATACTCATGTGGTTTCCTTAGAAGAAATTCCTGTGGAGCGCAACTTGGCTCAGTTGACTGGTTGGACGGAAGGGGCCCCTGTGTGGCGCTTAGTTCGGCAACGGGAGATTGAAGGGGAAGTCGATATTTTAGATATTGATTACTTGATTAAAGAGATTGTCCCAGAACTGCCGAAGCACCGTGCCGAAGATTCGATTTTCGATTATCTGGAAAACGACCTTGGCTTGGCGATTAGTTATGCCCAGAAAGAAATTACCGTGGAACCGCTCACAGAGATGGACAAGCAGCTGATTGGTGAAGTGGAAGGCAATCATGTCGTCGTGGTCCGTAGTATCATGAACTTGGAAGATACCCGCTGTTTTGGCTATACAGAATCTCGTCACCGCTTAAACAAATTTAAGTTTGTGGAATTCGCCCGTCGCCGTAAATTGTAAGTCTTAGTGACGAACAAATATAAAAACGGCTGTCATTAAATAAAAAATTACGGTTTTTTCGCTGCATCTGCGAATAAATGTATAAGATTTTAGGAGAAAACGTCACAAAGTTAGAGTTTGACCTCTACTTTGTGACGTTTTCTCGTTGTTTATTAAAGCATTTTTTCGGAAAAAACATTAAATAACAGCCAAAAATATCAATAAGTGTTGAAAAAAAGCCTTTAAACTAAGGGGAAACGTTGCTTTTAAAGGAAATGTTGTTTTTTTGCAAGAACTGTTCAATATTTAAAATCACAGACAAGGGGGAATCTTGTATAATAAAGCCATAGCTTCAGTAGCACCGAAGAAACAACTAGGGCGCACTGGGAATTCAAGATGTTAAAGGAGATGTACATATGAAAAAGAAAATAATGGCAAGTTTATTGGTTGGTAGTGCCGTAGTTGGCGCAAGTTTGGCACCACTTTCGGCACAGGCGGTGACGACAGGGAATACGCCGGTGCAGGTGGAGTTTGGTGGGGGTATGTTGCCAGATGCTGGTGGAGATCCGAATACAGTAAGACCAGATCCAGGTGCTACAAATAGTAATTTTGATTTAATATTTATTCCAAGGGAATATGATTTTGGTAAGCTTTCTATTTCAGATGATTTAACCAAACCTATTCCTAATAAAAACGATGCAGGTCGTAATGGACACACGGAAGCTATTGGTATAGGTGATTTACGGGGAACGAAAGAGGGCTGGCATGTTACTGCTCAGTCAGATGGTATGAAGCTAGGAGATGAAAGTTTAGAAGGAAATATTACTATTGGTGTTAATGGCTTTTATGCATTGAGATATGATGAAAGCACTAACCAATATACAAATCAGGGTGCTACAATAGATATGGAGGCTCGACCAGAAGGTGTAAACCCTGATTTATGGAACCTTCCTTTAGCAGGCGATGCAGTTCTTGTTGCTAATGCAACTTCTGGCAAAGGACAAGGAATATGGGGGTTATCCATGTTTGATACCGCTTTAAACATCACTACTTCTGCCTATAACATCAAAGCAGGCGCCTACACAGGCAACATCACCTGGAACCTCGTCGCAGGACCATCAATCTAAATACAAGAAATGAAAGAATAAAGTACAGAACAGCAATCGTTACTTTTGCTGTTCTGTACTTGATAAACAAATTGAAAGCAAAGGAGCGTGCATAGATGAAAAAGAAAATAATGGCAAGTTTATTGGTTAGTAGCGCCGTAGTTGGCGCTAGTTTGGCACCACTTTCAGCACATGCGGTGACGACAGGGAATACGCCGGTGCAGGCGGAGTTTGAGGCGGGCGTATTGCCAGATCAAGGGGATAATACTGTTGGTATGGGATCTGTAGATCCAGATCCAACTCAACCAAATACAGATTTTGATTTAGTAACCATTCCAAGAAGTTTTGATTTTTCTCCAGTAAAAATTGGTGAAGATTTAACATCTATTCAAGCAATTTTTCCTTCCTATGAAACCACACGAGCTGTTATGGTGGGTGATTTACGAGGAACAAAAGAAGGCTGGCATGTAACTGGTCAACTAACAAAAATGAATAATGAGGCAGATGAACTAGCAGGTGATATTAATTTTGGGTTGGAAATGAACTATGCAAAACATGTTACTATTCCAACAGATTTTTATACAGTGTCTCCTGTTTTAAATGGCATGAATATCGCTGATGATCCAGCAGCCCCTAGTGCTATTGGAACCAGCATAAAAATTGGTGGTGGCGCCACTGCATTAATGAATGCAACTGTGGGCAAAGGACAAGGAATTTGGGCAGGACGTTTCAGAAATATGACATTGAATGTCACTACACCAATGCAACAACTTAAAAAAGGCGCCTACACAGGCAACATCACCTGGAACCTCGTGGCAGGACCATCAATCTAAGTCCAAACAAAAAAGTCATCCCTTCAGGATGACTTTTTGCTTATTTCTCTGTGAAGGTGCTGTCTGTTTTGACAGTTTCAGCAGGCGGTGTTTGCGCCGCTAATAAGTCGCGAATTTCTTTTAAGTAATCTTCGCTCGTTGGTACCACTTCTTCTGCTGCTTCTTCTTTTTTGCCACGGTTTTTCATTTTGTTCGCCGCTTTGACAATCAAGAAGAGGACGAAGGCCGTAATTAAAAATGTAATAAGTGCACTAATCACGCTACCAATATTGAATTCAACGCCTTCGACTTTATAAACAAGGGCACCCAATGCATCGTCGGCACTCTTTTTCCCAGTCGTCAAGACAAAAATCAGACTAATTAACGGGGTAATCAAGCCTTCCACCACTTGTGTCACAATCGCTGTAAACGCACTACCAATGACAACACCAACGGCTAGGTCTAAGACACTCCCGCGCATGATAAACTCTTTAAATTCTTTAATCATTCTTTTTTCCCTCCTCACTTTAAAAACAGTATACCGAATCTTCTTGAAAATTTGAACTGAAAAACTCTTATCATTCAGAAAGCACCTGAAGCTGTGTTATAATGGAGCTATTGGAAAAAACATTAAAAAATGCTTTAGAATTTACGCGATACATATATTTCACAGCATTCTTTAGGTAAGATGAAGCAAATGAAGGAGCGATGCGGCAATGTCTGTTCAATTAGTTAAAGGCGTGAATTTACACGTCATTCCTACAGAAAAATATAAAACGGTGCGTCTTTTAGTCCGCTTTAATACACGATTAAATCATGAAACCATTACAAAAAGAACGCTGTTGTCCAGTTTAATGGAAACCAACAGCTTGAATTACCCGAATCAAGTCAAGTTAAGTGAGCGTTTGGCGGAACTTTACGGCGCCAGCTTTGGGATTGGCGTTTCCAAAAAAGGCAATCAACATTGGTTTAATATTTCTATGAACATTGTCAATGATCATTATTTACAGGATAGTCAGGTTCTCGCCGAAGCGGTGGACTTTTTGAAGGAAATTATTTTTGCCCCCAATATTCAAGCGGGCCAATTTGAGGCAGAAACCTTCCAACGGGAGAAAGAGAACTTGAAAGCGTACTTGGAAAGTATTGTGGAGGATAAGCAAACCTATGCTTCTTTGGCGCTTCAAAGTGTCTATTTTAATCAATCAGAGGATCAAAAAATCCCTAGTTTTGGGACTGTTGCGGCGTTAGCTAAGGAAACAGCGGCGTCATTAGCGGCATATTATCAAAAAATGCTGGCGGAAGATCAAGTGGATATTTTTGTTTTAGGTGATGTCAATGAGGCGGAGCTAGTGCCGTTATTCAAGCAATTACCGTTTACGCCTCGTGAAGAAGGCAAAGCCGCGATTTTCTACAATCAACCAATTCGCAACGTGATTGAAGAGCGGACCGAGCGTGAGGTGCTAGCCCAATCGAAATTAAACTTGGCTTACAACACGGATATTTATTATGGCGATAGCTATTATTTTGCGTTGCAAGTGTTTAATGGGATTTTTGGCGGTTTCCCGCATTCTAAATTATTTATGAATGTCCGTGAAAAAGAGCATTTAGCGTATTATGCTTCTAGTAGTATCGACACTTTCCGTGGCTTCATGACGGTTCAAACAGGGATCGATGGCAAAAATCGGAATCAGGTCTTGCGTTTGATTTCGACAGAATTGGAAAATATTCGCTTAGGTAAGATTAGCGAATTAGAAATTGAACAAACGAAAGCAATGCTAAAAAATCAGTATATCTTAGCGTTAGATAATGCAGGTGCGTGGCTGGAAAAAGAATACTTGAACCAATTAATGCCACAGACGATGCTAACGGCGGAGGAATGGATTGCGCGGATTAATGCCGTGACTATTCCAGAAATCCAAGAAGTAGCCAAACGCTTGGAACTTCAAGCGATCTTCTTTTTGGAAGGAGAAACGGAAAATGATTAAAAAAGACTATGCACAAATTAAAGAAACATTGTATACAGAAACACTGGAAAATGGTTTAAAGGTTTACCTATTACCGAAAAATGATTTCCAAAAAACGTATGGCTTGTTTACGACCGATTATGGTTCCATCGACAATACGTTCGTGCCAATTGGTCAAGAGGAAATGATTGAAGTGCCTGACGGAATCGCCCACTTTTTAGAACATAAAATGTTTGAAAAAGAAGATGGCGATGTCTTCCAAAAATTTGGGCAACAAGGGGCTTCAGCGAATGCCTTTACCAGTTTTACGAAAACGAGTTATTTGTTTTCAACGACGGATCAAGTGACACAAAATCTAGAAACGTTGCTTGATTTTGTGCAATCGCCGTATTTCACGAAGGAAACGGTCGAAAAAGAAAAAGGCATCATCGGACAAGAAATTCAAATGTATTTAGATGATCCTAACTGGCGCTTGTTCTTTGGCATTTTAGGCAACCTTTATCCGAAACATCCATTGCATATTGATATTGCCGGCACAGTGGCAAGTATTGCGGAGATTACCGCAGAAGATTTGTATACATGCTACAATACGTTTTATCATCCAAGTAATATGACCTTATTCGTGGTAGGGAAAATGGACCCTGAAGCGTTAATGGCCTTCATTCGTGAAAACCAAGCGGCGAAAGAGTTTCCTGCCGCCCAACCTATTCGTCGGCATTTTCCTGAAGAAACAGCTGCTGACATTGTCAAAGAGAGCGCCATTGAAATGGCAGTCACACGGGCAAAAGTGCTTGTTGGCTTGAAAGGCTTAGATGAAGTGCCAACAACGGGTCGTGACTTAATGAAATATCAAGTCACCGTGAACTTGTTGTTACAATTATTGTTTGGTAATACCTCTCAAAACTATTTGGCTCTTTATGATGAAGGCTTGTTAGATGATAGTTTTAGTTATGACTTTAATTTAGATCGCAGTTTCCATTTTGCGGATATTGGCGGCGATAGTGAGCAACCAGAAGTCTTAGCAGAACGAATTGAAGCTATTTTATTATCTGCCACAACAAGTCCAGAATTAACGGAAGAAAATTTGTCCTTATTGAAGAAAAAAATGATTGGTAAATATTTCCAATCCTTAAACTCTTTAGAGTATATCGCCAACCAATTTTCACAATCATTGTTTGGGGAAACCACGCTGTTTGATAAGATTGAAGTCATTGAAAGCATTCAATTAGCCGACGTCCGCCAAGTAGCAGAGACCTTGATTCGTGAAGAAGGATTGAGCCGTTTCTACATGTATCCTAAAGGAGAAACCGAGCAATAAACCAACTGTTTAAGAAAAAGAAAAATCTTTGAAATCTTTCAATTTTGTTATCCTCAGTTGGCTTCTTTTGTGGTATTCTTAAAGGACGGGAATGTTTTCCTTGGCAATTGAAAAAGACTGATGAGACAATCGATAAATTAACAAAATAGACTGGAGAAGATGGACGAGTGGCCAGCGTAAATATTGGAGAAACACTAAAAGAAGCAAGATTGCAGAAGAACATCTCAATTGATGAACTGCAACAAATGACAAAAATTCAAAAAAGATATTTAGAAATTATTGAACAAAACGATTTTGAGTCCTTACCAGGCACCTTTTATGTGCGGGCGTTTATCCGCCAATATGCAAGTGCGGTCGGCTTAGATGGCAATCAATTGGTAGATATCTATGATGGCAAAGAACCAGCAATTATCGAAGAACCCAAGCCAGTGTATGAAGAGCTTGAAGGATCACGTAAGCAATTGCATGACGAAGAAAAGCAATCCAGTTGGTTACTGCGGAACTTACCAGCCATTGCCTTTTCGTTAATTGGTTTAGCCATTGCGGTCGTAGTGCTGTACATTATGTGGCAAGATCAAAAAGCCGAACCGATTATTCAAACACCTGCAACTAGTGCCAGTGTGGAAAAACCCAAAGAATCAAGTCAAGCCCCAGAAAGTAGCACACAAAGTAGTACACCGCCGTCTTCTTCAAGCGAACCAGAGAAGAAAACAGCTGTGGCTGTGGTGAGTGATGCCAACAATCAAGTGACTGCAACGGTTAAAGATGCGAATAGTCCAATCAACATTACCTTTAAAGGGACTGAAGGCTCTTGCTGGATTGGCGTGATGGTCGATGGCAACTATACGTACCAACACACCCTGCAAGCAGGAGAGACCCAAACAACAGCTTTACCTGCGAATGCCGCCAATGCAACACTGATTCTAGGCGCCTCAAATAACGTCGCCATTCAAGTCGATGGCGCCGATTTAACACTGGAAAAAACGCCAGTTTTAATTCGTAAGGATGTTACATTAGGGATTACGTATCGTTAGAAATGGTGTAAGAAGAATCTGGATAAACTGTCAAACGGCAATTATTCCAGATTCTTTTCTTTTATAATTAACAGCGAATGGTTAAAAAGACGACAATAATAATTCAAGAGAGAAGGGGTTATCAATGCTTAAAATAGTTAATAAAAAATTTAATCTTATCACCATATTTTCAATCGCTCTGTTGGTCATGGGCTTCTTGATTGTTGGCTTACAACTGTATTTCTACTTTATCTATGGTTCTAAATTTTTAGACAGTATCACATTGATTGGAATGATTAATTTAGGTTTAGGCTATTACCAGCTCTTTCTAAAAAAAGGCAAGAATATTTCTGAATAAACGGTCAAACGGCAATTATTCCAGATTCTTTTCTTTTTTTCGTGACACTGCCAGCAAGATAACGTAAAATAGAACAGGAGAAGGAAGGGGCAATTGAAGTGAATTTACCAAATAAATTAACAGTTTTAAGAATATTTATGATTCCGATTTTTATTATTATTGTGTCGGTGCCAATGGACTGGGGAACGATTAGTTTTGGCGACACAACGTTAGCCGTTACCCAATTAGTGGGCGCGATTATTTTTGCAGTTGCTAGTTTTACAGACTGGTTGGATGGCAAAATTGCCCGTGCACAAGGCTTGGTGACGAACTTCGGAAAATTTGCGGACCCATTAGCGGACAAAATGCTAGTGATGACCGCTTTTATCGTCTTAGTTGGTCAAGGCAAAGTACCTGCTTGGATTGTAGCAATTATTGTTTGTCGTGAATTGGCAGTAACTGGTTTACGGTTGTTATTAGTCGAACATGGCGAAGTAATGGCAGCAGCTTGGCCAGGAAAAGTAAAAACAGCTACCCAAATGGTTGCAATTATTTTACTATTCATTAACAACATTCCATTTTCAGCACTCCATCTACCACTAGATCAAATCATGTTATATGCCTGCTTGATTTTCACCATTTACTCTGGTGTTGATTATTTTGCTAAGAATAAAGATGTTTTTAAAGGTTCGATGTAAAGAGAGAATCAAAACGCTTGGCTTGTGCCAAGCGTTTTTTAGTATTCATGATGAATAGGCAAATAGATTTTTAAGTAGAGGAACAGATGAATCGATAAAACAAATCGGCAGTTTCTGTATGCTATTTTTCATTTTGGTTATATCTACATACAAATAATTAGTTTTTTGTTGACAAAGTAAACTAAATAGATTACTATTTAGTTCGTTAGCTTATATATAAACTAAATAAATTTTTTGGAGGAAATTATGAAAAAAACAGATATTTTAAATAAACTATTAAAAATTGCTCAACAACCTTACTTAATCTTTGCTTCTAGCATAGAGGAGAAACCAGATAACACTTTTGAAACGTTAAAATTGCTTGCTTCTGAAGAAAATGTAACAGCTGGAAGAATCGCTGAATATTTAGATATAAAACCTTCTAGTGTGACACAAATCATAAAAAAATTAGAGTCTGTTAAAGCAGTTAAACGAGTCAAAAATGAATCAGATGCTCGGGTCACATTCGTTGTATTGACCGATAAGGGACGAGAAAGTTTAAGTACTCAAGGAAATATTTCCAATGGATTTAATGAAGAAATGTTTAAGGGCTTTTCAGAGGAGGAACTAGAGTCTTTAAATAATTATTTAGAACGTATAGAAAAGAATATTTCTAGTGAAGAATTTTTAGATAAAATTGAAACAATTTTTGGCGACGATAAAAATTGGGAACATTTCAGAAAAATATCAGCTAGATATGGTAGAGCTAGAGAACAGATGATGGGACATGATGGCTTTGGTAGATTTGGTGAATTCAACGGTGAATACGGTGGCTTTGAAGGATGGAAGAGAGGTCGGAGAAGATAATGGCAGTAGGTGGAGGCGGCAAAAATAGTCATGATTCTATCCGAGCAGATAAAACAAAATTTTCGTTTAAAGAATTTTTAGGCTTAATCAAGATGACAGAGCCTAACTATTTACTGCTTGGCATTGGGATGATATTTCTTGTGATTTCTTCTAGTATCCAAGTGTACGTTCCAAAACTTGCTTCAAGTTTAGTCAATAATTTTCAAAAGGGAGTAGATTATAGTTTATTAGGTAAAGTTGTTGGATTATTTATATTTTCAGCACTCGTTTCTGCATTAGGAGGGACAATTTTAGGTATTTTTGGTGAAAATGTCATCCAAAATATGCGTAAACGCTTATGGAATAAATTAACTATTCTAAAAGTTTCTTATTTTGACTCTGTTAAAGCGGGTGAAATATCCAGCCGGGTCGTAAATGATACTAATCAAGTTAAGCAATTGTTAGCCGTTACTTTTCCTCAAACAATTGCCAGTGTGATTACAGTTATTGGTACGGTATATATGATGATTAAAATGGATTGGCATATGTCGCTTGCTATGGTAATTGCTGTTCCTGTTGTAATCCTTTGTATGATTCCAGTAATGGCATTTGGTTCAAAAGTTAGTCACATTCGCCAAGATGCTATGAGTCAATTTAATGGACTTGCTACTGAAACGTTGAGTGAAATTCGTTTAGTCAAAACTTCTAATGCTGAATCTCAGGCGCAGGTTCGTGCTGCAAATGAAGTGGATCGGTTATTTAATGTAGGGAAAAAAGAAGCAATATTTGATGCATCTATGCAACCAATTATGATGATGGTCTTTATGAGCATGGTATTTGGGCTATTAGCATATGGGATGCATCGAATTGCCATTGGTGTGATGACAATCGGAACATTGATGAGTTTCTTAATGTATCTATTTAATCTTATTGGTGCCATGCCAATCATTGCGACGTTATTTTCTGAAGTAGCTAAAGCAGCAGGATCAACGCGACGAGTGCAAGAATTGTTATCTAGAGAACCTGAAGACTTTGAAAGTGGACAAGATATTGATTTATCGGAAAAGACTTTATCAGTTAAAAATGTAAAATTTTCTTATGAAGATGCGCCAGAAGAACCTATCTTAACAGACATTTCTTTTACTGCTCAGCCAAACCAAGTAATTGCTTTTGCAGGCCCATCAGGTGGCGGGAAATCGACGATTTTTAGTTTAATTGAAAGGTTTTATGAACCTACAGAAGGACAAATTAAATTTGGAGATATTGACATAAAAGATATCAAATTATCAGATTATCGTCGTCAAATCGGCTTTGTATCACAGGATTCTGCGATTATGGCAGGGACAATCAGAGATAATCTAACGTATGGCTTAGCAGAAAACTTCTCAGATGAACAACTATGGGATGTCTTGGAACTAGCATATGCGCGAAAATTTGTAGAAGAAATGCCGGATAAATTGAATACGGAAGTCGGTGAACGTGGCGTTAAAATTTCTGGAGGACAAAGACAGCGTATTGCAATTGCTCGTGCATTCTTGCGGAATCCCAAGATTTTAATGTTAGATGAAGCTACTGCTAGCCTAGATTCAGAATCTGAGATGAAGGTCCAAGAGGCATTGTCTAATTTAATGAAGGGCCGAACGACATTGGTTATTGCCCATAGATTGTCGACAATTGTTGATGCGGATAGCATTTACTTTGTTGAAAAAGGGAAAGTAACTGGTTCAGGAAAACATGATGAGCTAGTAAGTAAACATAAAACTTACGCTAAATATGTGTCCGAACAATTTAAAGTAACGGAATGAACGAAATAAGCAAACTTAAAATGAAGCTAAGACAACACATGCATTTAACTAATTGTCTTAAGATTTAGAAAGAACTTGGACATAACCCCCAAGTTCTTTTTTCTAACTTATTTTTACCCACAAGATAAAAAGCGACCAAAAAATTGGTCGCTTTTTAAATACCTCCATAGTAGTTCACTTGCTTCATAAAATGTAGAGTCACGGTATAAAGCCAATTTGCGAGGACCGATATTACAAAAATAAGCACCATTCAGATCTTACGACAAATAATGCGGATCGGTCTTAGTCGTGCTAATGTTGTCGCGGATTTTTTTCAAGGAATCGGCATTTTGATCAAAATTGTGATACATCGTATTTGTATATAAAATATCCATTACCGTTAAGTAACTAATCCGTGAAGCCAAGGATTCCGCACGAAACAAGCCTTCTTCGGTGACGACAATAATTGCTTCGTCGGACAAGCCAGCCAACTCTGAACCGCTGTTACCGGTTAACGTAATCATTTTTGCGTTGGTTTTTTTAACTTGTCGTGCTAGGTTGATTGATTCTTTGGTTTTGCCTGAATGGGAAAAAATAAATACGCAATCTTCACTGGTTAATTTTGTGACAAAACTTAACTGCATGTGGTAATCAAAAATGTAGTTGCACCGATAGTTGGTCCGAATGAATTTATGGAAACTATCAAAAGCCACAATCGAGGAGCCGCCTTGCCCGAAAAAGTGAAGCGTTTTGGCAGAGTACATCAAAGCCAACACGTTATCTAACAGCTCCTTTGTTAAGAACTGTGTGGCGTTACTGAGGGAATAAATATTGGCTTGTAAGACTTTTTTAGCAATGGTAATACTATCATCATCTGGTGAAATATCATCGGCGCCATTCACGCTATTGACGTTTTGAAAAGTCGGCTGATAATTAGAATTTCTGGCGATATCAATTTTAAATTCTTGGAACCCAGAATAGCCAATCTTTTTTACAAATTGATACACGGAAGATTGGGAGACGCCAATTTCGTTGGCAAGACTTTCTAACGTCATTTGTGTCAATAATGATTCAGAATGAACAAAGTAATCGGAAATTTTCTTTTCTGTGAGGCTCAAATTCGGTTTTTTGATCCGAATCCGTTGATCCAAATAGTGGTTTTTCATTAACACGTTCCTCCAATCTTATTTTTTTAAAAATAAAATGAATGCCTTTTCATTGTTGGTATAGACTGATTATAGTGGAAAAAGAGGACAAATACAATTTCTCTTTTTCTCCACAAAAAAGAAATTCTTTAAAAAAAGCCAAAAAAAAATAAATAATCTTTTTTCTGAAAAATGAAGGGGTCTTGAAAAGACTTCTCTCAACTAAAGAAAGTAGCCAGTAAAAAGAACGTGATACCAAGAGATTTACTTGTGTTTTTTGTATGAAAGCTCCTTAAAAATAAAAACGTTTTACCTTTTGAGTAGGCAAGATTTTTGCTAAAAAATAAAAAATATTTTTTAATTAGTGTAATCGTTTACATTATTTTTTTTATCCTTTATGATTGAAGTATCAAAAGAGGCAGGTGAAAGAAAAATGGACATTGGCTTTATTGGACTTGGGAAAATGGGTTTGAACATGGCATTAAATGTTCACGAACAAGGCTGGCCCATTATTGGCTTTGATGTGACAAAGGAAGCAAGAGCGACTGCTAGAGAGCAGGGGCTTTCCGTTGTAGATTCGTTACCGGAATTGTTGAAAGCGCTTAATAAAAGGAAGGTGATTTTTTTAAGTACCCCCGCTGGTCAGATTACCAATCAATTAGTGGCAGAATTGGTAGAGCAATTAGCACCAGAGGATATCATTGTGGATAGTGGCAATTCAAATTTTCATGATAGTGTCGCGAATGCTCAACTTGCTGAGGAAAAAGGAATTTATTTTATTGATTGTGGTACTTCTGGTGGCATCAAAGGAGCGCGGGAAGGAGCGTGTTTAATGGTTGGCGGTGCGCCTGAAGCTGTCAAAGTGTTAACCCCATTTTTTGAAGATTTAGCTTGTGAACAAGGGTATCTTTATGCTGGGAAATCAGGAGCTGGTCACTATTTGAAAATGGTGCACAACGGGATTGAGTACGTCATGATGCAAGCCATGGGCGAAGGATTCAATTTATTAGAAGCTGCCGAATATGATTTTGCGTTGGAGAAAGTAGCCGATGTGTGGAATCACGGCTCGATTATTGAAGCTCGCTTGATGGGCTTAGCGAAAGAGGTTTTTGCGGAAAATCCTACGTTAGCCAATCTAGAAGGGAAAGTGGCAGCAAATGGCGAAGCCAAATGGATGATTGAAGAAGCATTGCGTTTGGAGATGCCCGTCCCAACTACGGCGTTGTCCTTATTTACTCGAAATGAAAGTATGCTAGCAAATCATTTTTCAAACAAAGTGGTCGCTTCTTTGCGACAAGGATTTGGCGGGCATGAAGTCGTAAAAAGTCAGTAAAGGAGTTTAGTCATGTTAAAAAAACAAAAAATTGCCATAGTGAATTCCAGTAGTTTTGGTCAAATTTTTCCTGAACACTTGACGCGCTTAGAAAAAATAGGCACCGTGAAGCATTTTACAGTCGACAGTGAAATTGGTGGCAAAGAGTTAGCGGAATGTTTACAAGGATATACGATTATTATTGCTAGCGTGACGCCATTTTTCACGAAAGAATTTTTTGAACATAAAGATGAATTATTGCTGATTTCTCGCCATGGTATTGGGTATAACAACATCGATTTAGACGCTGCAAAACAGCACGAGACAATTGTTTCCATCATCCCAGCTTTAGTAGAACGAGATGCCGTGGCGGAAAACAATGTCACAAATTTACTAGCTGTTTTACGGCAAACCGTGGCTGCAGATGCCAGCGTTAAAGCAGATCAATGGGAAAAACGAGCGAATTTTGTCGGTCGGACGTTATTTAACAAAACTGTGGGTGTCATTGGTGTTGGGAACACAGGAAGTTGTGTCGTGGAGACGTTACGAAACGGATTTCGCTGTGACGTGTTAGCGTATGATCCCTATAAATCCGCCACTTATCTGCAAAGTTATGGAGCCAAAAAAGTAGACTTAGATACGTTGCTAGCTTCAGCTGACATCATTTGTTTATGTGCCAATTTAACTGAAGAAAGTTATCACATGATTGGCTCGGCGGAAATTGCCAAGATGAAAGACGGCGTCTATCTTTCCAATAGCGCACGAGGCGCCTTGATTGATGAAGAAGCCATGATTGCCGGCTTAGAATCGGGCAAAATTGCTGGGCTTGGGACAGATGTTTTAGAAGAGGAACCAGGTCGGAAAAATCATCCTTATCTTGCGTTTGAAAATGTAGTAATGACGCCGCACACCTCCGCTTATACCATGGAATGCCTACAAGCGATGGGAGAAAAATGCGTGCAAGATGTGGAAGACGTGGTGCAAGGTATTTTACCTCAACGGGCAGTGCAAGAAGTCAGTCGTTACGTTAGTTAAGAAGGAGGAGGAGCATGTTAACTGATTTAAAAGTGAAAGTTGGACCGCAATTTTATCGTTACCACGAAGGCGCCTTAGCTTCGGTGCCGTCACTTTTCAAGGAATATCACGCCCAACGAATTTTGGTGGTGCATGGCACCGTATCCTTTGAAAAAGCTCAGCCATTTTTACCATTCTTGGCAGATTCAGAGTATCAATTCTTCTATCACACTTACACAGGAGAATGTAGTTATTTTGGCGCCGAACAAATTTCACAGCAAATAAAGGAACACCAGATTGACTTTCTTCTGGGAGTCGGCGGCGGTAAGCTAGCCGATTTAGTGGGCTACAGCGCCCATTTAAACAATCTGAATTTTGGCTTGGTCCCTACTTTGGCTAGTAACTGTGCGCCGTGGACACCATTAGCTGTGATGTATCAAGAAAATGGCGCGGCCGAAGGCAAAACGGAACATTTCTTTCGCCAAGCTGCGTTTTTAATCACTGATCCTAAGTTGCTTCTTGATGCGCCCCGTGATTATTTTGTCGCTGGTTTAGCTGATACGTTAGCGAAATGGTATGAATCAGAGACCATTTTACGCCAAGCCCATTTGCAAGGGGAACCCTTTTTACAATTAGCGGGAGCGACCGCCAAGCTTTCGCAAGAAGCGATTATGCGGGACTCAAAATCAGCCTTAGCAGCGATGGACGAGGGCAAACTCACGCCTGAATTTGTCCATCTTTCAGAAATTGTTTTCGCTGTTTCTGGATTAGTCGGCGGCTTCGGCGACAAATACGCCCGCAATGCAGCAGCACACGCCATGCATGATGCTATGAGTAAATTTTTACCAAAAAGTCATGACTATTTACATGGCGAAAAAGTAGCTTACGGCATCTTCTATCAATTAGCATTGGAAAAAAGGTGGGCCATCATAGACGCATTAATCCCTTTTTATCAAGAGCTAAACTTGCCCATGTCGTTACGACAAATGGGCCTTTACCCAGAAGAAGAAGCAGTACTCGATGCAATGGTTCAATTTATTGATTCAAAAGAAAAGGTTCATTTAATTCCTATTGAGATTTCGGAAGAACGTTTACGTCAAGGGATTGAAGAGCTAGAAAAGTATATCCAAAACCAAGGATAAGAAGGAGGAACTATGGAAACGTTAAGTGTTTTACAAAGTTTGATAATGGCGCTTTGGGTGGCAGCAATTATGTCCAGATGGCTTGGAGGAGGAGCAACGTTAACGTTGCGTTTCTCGCCCTTAATGACAGGGTTAGTAGCAGGTTTAGTGATGGGCGATGTCCCGAAAGCGATGATTGTCACCGCAGCATTACAAATGATTTACATGGGTGTTTTTTCACCAGGTGGCTCTATGCCAGCAGAACCATCAATTGCGGCAGCGATTGCTGTGCCAGTTGCGTTGCTAGGGAATTTGAAGCCGGAAGCGGCTATCGCCGTAGCGGTTCCTGTCGGTCTTTTAGGAAGTTATTTATATCAATTCCGTTTCTTTATTAACACGTTTTTAGGGAAGTATACCGATCGTGCGGTGGCTGAACTAAATTCTAAAAAAATTGCCCGCTCAATTATCTGGTATCCAACGATTGCCTCATTTATTTTATTCGTTCCATTAGTCTTTTTTGCTCTTTATTTAGGGGCACCAGTCATTGCCGATATTATTAAAGCATTAGAAGGAACCGTTGTGATTCACGTGTTAGAAGTAGTCGGTGGTGGTTTAGCCGCAATTGGGATTGCGACAACGGTCTATGTCATTGGTCGAAAAGATTTCTTGGTTTTCTTTTTCCTTGCATACTTCATGAGTATCGTCTTTAAGTCATTGGAAATTACCATGGTAACGTATGCCATCTTTGGCGTAATTATTGCGTTAATTTTTGTGCAAGTCCAAAAAGGCAAACCTGTAGCAGAAAGTGCTGGTTCCGCCAGTGCCACCACTGATTTTGATGATGATGACGATTACGATGATGGGTTTTAAAAGAAAAAGGAGGAACTGAAATGACGGAAACAACAGAAAAAGTCGTGCCGAAAACAACGAATTTAGCACCAGAAGAAATTACCAATAAAGATGTTACAAAAGCCTATATCCGTTGGCATTTTGCCAATGAAATTCCCCATTCCTTTGAACGTTACTTGGCGCCTTCGTTATTGTACGCAATGATGCCACTTTTAAAGAAATTATATAAAGACGATGAACAATTAAAAGCCGCTTATATGCGTCAACTGCTGTTTTTCAATACGCAATTAAGCTGGGGCGGCGGTGTCATTACTGGGTTGATGGCTTCCATGGAACAAGAGCGGGCCAAAGAAGAACATGAAGGCCGCGAAATCATGATGCAAGATGATTTAATGTATAACACCAAAGCTGGCTTGATGGGCGCGTTAGCTGGGATTGGTGATGCGATTGACTCAGGCACGGTTCAATATATTTTTATTGCGATTGCGGTGCCGTGGGCGCAACAAGGTAGCGCATTAGGTGCGATTTTCCCATTTGTGGCGTTTGCCCTTTATCAAGTACTGTTAGGTGTGTTCTTTGCGAGACAATCCTTCAAAATGGGGCGGAATGCCACAGGCTTAATGCAAAGTGCGGGGATTCAAAAAGCCATTGAAATGTTATCTGTTTTAGGGTTGTTCATGATGGGGATTTTAGCTGGTAATTATGTCAAAGTTTCTTCAACCCTTCAATTTAAACTTTCTGGCCGTGAGTTTGTGGTCCAAGATATCCTTGATCAGATTGTCCCAGGACTCTTGCCGCTAGCTGTCGTAATGGGCGTGTATTGGTTCTATACGAAAAAAGGCTTGAAAGTTACGCAAGCATTATTGTGGTTAACAGGTATCCTAATTGTCTTAGCAACAGTCGGTATTTTATAAAAAGAAAAGGACGTGAATCAGATGGGCGTAGTAAATTTAGCAAGAGTAGATGAACGATTAATTCATGGACAAGTGATGGTGACCTTGTCCCAAAAAAGTGGCGTTAATTCCATTTTCGTTGTCGATGAAGTGGTGGCAAAGGATAAATTTATGCGTGATTTATACAAAAGTGCAGGCAGTCGGACAGGACAAAAAACCATTGTCATTACGCCGGAAAAAGCCAAATTTTATTGGGATGAATACCAATTCAAAGAGTACAACTGTATTTTAATCGCTAAAACCGTCTCTGTAATTTATGACTTAGTAAAACACGGAGTCCCTATGAAGGAGTTAAACATCGGCGGTATTGCACAGAAGAATCCAGAAAAAGATTTATTAGTAACCAAATCAGTTTATTTAAACAAAGAAGATGCCGAAAAATTAAAAGAACTACATGAGGTGTATGGCGTAGAAGATATTTATTTCCAAGCAACGCCTTCTGCACCAAAAACTAGTTTAAAAGAGGTTTTAGGCAAATTTAATTTATAGAAAAGGACAGTCGCTTGAGTCATTGCATGACTGTTTGAAGTAATGACTCAAGCCACTGAATTGAAGGAGGAACTTTTATGTTAGGGATTGTGATTGCTACACACGGTGCACTAAGTGACGGTGCGAAAGACGCAGCTACCGTGATTATGGGCGCAACCGAAAATATCGAAACCGTTAATCTAAATAGTGGCGACGATGTCCAAGCACTAGGCGGACAAATTAAAACAGCGATTGAGAACGTCCAACAAGGGGATGGCGTGTTGGTCATGGTTGACTTATTAAGTGCGAGTCCTTACAATCAGGCAGTTTTGGTGATTAACGAACTCGAACCAGCACTACAAAAGAAAATCTTTGTGGTGAGTGGTACCAACCTACCAATGGTCTTAGAAGCGATAAACCATCAATTATTGGGCACACCGATTGCTGAAGCGGCGCAAGCGATTGTTGCGCAAGGCAAAGAAAGTGTGCAAGCATGGGATATTTCTATGACTTCATTTGAGGATGAAGAGGATGAGGACGATGATTTTTAAGAATGTAGTAAAGGGTGAAAGCAATGAAATGGGGATTTAGATGGTACGGAGCGGCAGGCGATGCCATTCCGTTAAAACATATTCGACAGATTCCAGGAATTACTGGTGTTGTCGGTACCTTGTTAAATAAACTACCAGGTGATGTTTGGACAGTAGCCGAAATTCAGGCACTTAAACAATCGGTGGAACAAGAAGGATTAGCACTTTTAGGAATTGAAAGTGTCGCTATTCATGATGCCATTAAAGCGGGGACGGATCAACGAGACCACTATATTGATAATTATCGCCAGACGTTGCGTAACTTGGGGAAATGCGGAATTTCCTTAGTGTGCTACAGTTTCAAACCTATTTTTGGTTGGGCTAAAACGGACTTGGCGTATGAGAATGAAGATGGCAGCTTATCGTTGTTATTTGATCAAGCTGTGGTAGAGAACATGCAGCCAGAAGACATGTATCAATTAATTCACAGTCAGTCAAAAGGATTCCGGTTACCAGGTTGGGAAGAGGAGCGTTTGCAACAATTTCAAGAATTGAAAGCCATGTATGCCGGCGTAACAGAAGAAGATTTGGTCGAAAATTTGCGCTACTTTTTAGAACGTGTGATTCCTGTCTGTGAAGAAGAAAATATCAAAATGGGGATTCACCCCGATGATCCACCTTGGGAAATTTTTGGTTTGCCAAGAATCACTAAAAATTTAGCGGATTTAAAACGGATCCTTTCCTTGGTGGACTCACCAGCAAATGGGATTACATTTTGTACAGGTTCCCTCGGTGCGGACCCGACGAATGATTTGCCTACTATGATTCGTGAAATAGGTCACAGAATTAATTTTGTTCATTTCCGCAATGTGAAGTATTTAGGTGAGCATCGTTTTGAAGAAACGGCGCATCCGAGTGTCGCTGGTTCGTTAGATATGGCGGAATTAATGCAAGCACTGGTAGACGTAGGGTATGAAGGCGTTATTCGTCCTGACCATGGGCGGGCAATTTGGGATGAAAAAGCGATGCCTGGTTATGGTTTATATGATCGAGCAATGGGGTTGACCTATATTCAAGGACTGTACGAAGCAACCAAAGCCAAACAAAATAGGAAGTGACAGAATGGAAACAAAAGTTGAAAAAAATCAACTGTATCAACAATTAGCGACATGTAAACTTTTACCACTATACACTGCAACAGATTTACGCTATTTGCCACAAGTAGAATCAGTCTTAGTAGAAAACGAATTACCGTTTATTGAAGTTACTTTTCGGAGTCAGCTGGCCTTGCCTGCCATCAAACAACTTGCTGCTTCAGGGAATTTAATTGTGGGCGCAGGAACTGTTAGAACCTTGAAAGAAGCCCAAGAGGCAGTAGCGAACCGTGCACAGTTCATTGTTTCCCCAGCGATTGTTCCAGAAGTCATTGATTTTTGTCTGGCAAATGAGGTGCCTATTTTTCCAGGAACAGCTACGCCTGGGGAGATTCAGCGAGCGCTGGCGTATGGCTTACGAGTGGTTAAATTTTTCCCAGCCGATATTTACGGCGGGTTAAAAGCCATCAAAAGTTTAAGTGGCCCGTTTTATGATGTTCAATTTTTACCAACTGGTGGGATTGATGAAACAAACTTTATAGAGTATGTGGAAGCAAAAGAAGTATTAGCAGTGGGCGGTTCCTTTATTTTATCAGAAAAGATGCTTCAAGAAGATGAAGCTTCGGCACGCCAGCATGTTCAATCTTTACTCACGAAAATCAAAGAACGACAAGCAAAATAAAAAGATGGGGTCGGGACAGAAGCGTTTAACTCCGAGAAATAAGAAGGAATTTCCGAAAATTGTTCTTTAATTTTTGGAGAATTTCGGCTTATTTCCGAAGGAGTTGCTTCTGTTCCCGCCGTTTATCAGTTTTTGAGCGTGGAGCAAAAATCCAAAGTGATTTTTGTCCCACGCTCTCTTTTTTTTCTGTCCAAATACTACTGACATTATTTTAGTTTTCATTTTGTAAAAATAGTATAGGAGAAAAGCAATCAGTTATGTATAATTAGTGAAAGAAGGTTGCGTGAAGTAAAAATAAAAAGGAGAGCAAAGGATGTTAAAAAATGTAGAAGTGTTCTGGCAAAACTTTTTAGATAAACATGAATTAGATATGTTGATGCCCGATGTGTGGATGTTTGGTGATGGCTCTTCTGAGATGGGTAACCGTTTGGGTCAATTGGTTGTTTCTGGTCGTAAGACAGCGACATGTTCTTCTTTAGATATTTATAAGATGGAAGAAGAACAACTCCCTAAAGCTGGTCAATACGACATAATTTTAGATGGTCAGTCTCAACCGCTGGCTATTATTCGAACAACCAAAGTTGAAATTATGCCCATGAATAAGGTCTCAGAATCTTTTGCACAAGCGGAAGGTGAAGGAGATTTGACGCTGGATTATTGGTATGAAGAGCATGCACGGTTCTTTAAAGAAGAACTGGCCCCCTATCAGCTACAATTTTATCCCGACATGTTGTTAGTTTGCCAAAGTTTTGAAGTGGTGGATCTTTATACAGAAAAAGAATAGACAGAGAAGCGGTGACTGACACGATTGAAACGAGCAGTCGCCGCTTTTTTTACTGATTTTTTGAAAAAGTTGCGTATGTTTATATAGACAGGGTGATAGAAAAGAGATGTGTATTTTAAGTGTCGAGGAAAAGATGGTACAATAACCTAAGGAATACTAACAAGGAGTGAATGTTATGAAAGAAGAATTTTCATATGAAATTTTAGAAGAAGTCGCTGTGTTATCTGAGAATGCTCGTGGCTGGCGTAAAGAATTGAATTTAATTAGTTGGAATGGTCGTCCACCAAAATTTGATTTGCGTGAGTGGGCCCCTGATCACGAAAAAATGGGTAAAGGCATCACCTTAACCAACGAAGAATTTGCTGAATTAAGCAAAACAATTAAATCCATGTAAAAGGAGCACCCTGTCAATGAAAAGTATGACTGGATTTGGAAAAAAGACCATTCAAAATGAAAATTATCAATTGGATATCGAAGTCAAAAGTGTCAACCAGCGGTTTTTAGATATTCAATTGCGTATGCCAAAGGAACTGAATGCCTATGAACTGGTGATTCGGCAAGTAATCAAACGCACGTTAAAACGTGGACGTGTGGAAGTCTATGTAAATCTCCAAAAAATCGGCAACAATCAAAAAGAAGTGCGCGTGCAGTGGGACTTAATTGATCAATTATTAACTTCGGTAGATCAACATTTAAAGGAAAACTATCCGGAAGCAACGTTTGATGCAGGGGACACGGTCAACCATTTATTAAAGCAAAATGATTTTGTCGAAATAGTGGAAGCAGAAATCGTTGATCAGACATTTGAACCATTTCTTGTTCAAGCATTTGAAGCAGCCATCGCTAGTCTTGACCAAAGCCGTGTGCAAGAAGGAACGCAAATTAAACAAGTCCTGCTTGACTATGTAGCAGTGTTGACCCAATCAATTCAAGAACTGCAAGCTTTTGTGGGCGTTTTTGAACAAGAATACCGTCAACGTTTTGAAGCGAAATTAAACGAATGGTTAGGTAGCCAAGTGGATGAAACACGCTTATTAACAGAAATGGCCATTTTATTGGAAAAAGGCGATATTCATGAAGAATTGGATCGTTTGGATATCCATATTGATAAGTTGCATCAGTTGCTTGACGAAACAGAACCAGTGGGCCGAGAACTAGATTTCTTAATTCAAGAAATGAACCGTGAAGTCAATACGATTGGTTCGAAATCAAGTCCAATTGAAATAAAAAATAGTGTCGTTCAAATGAAAACAACCTTAGAAAAGATTCGTGAACAAATTCAAAATGTCGAATAGAGAAAATGGTTTCGTGTTTTTCCAGAAAACGCTATAATATAGAAGTAACGAATAAATGACAGAGGTGAAAGCAATGACTAAATTTTATGATGTAACCTTTCAAGAATTAAGTGGTCGTTCTGTGGTAAAAACAGAAGTCGCTTCAGACAGAGAACCATTTGACGTCTGGCAAGATGCTTGTGCAAGCTATTCTGAAACAGAATTAAATATCCAAATTAACGAAGACACGTTTGTTACTTTGAATCGTCACTTTGTTGTTCGCATTGACGTGAAAGAAGTTGACGGCCCTGTCGACAAACAAGTTCGTCGTCGCGATGAATTGATGAACGTGGTCAATACGCTTTCTAATATGGGCTTATAAAAAATGCCACCAAGCATTTCACGCTTGGTGGTATTTTTTTTTTAATTAGAATAAAAGAAACAAGCCAACGGCGCATAGGAAAGAAAGAACTGCGGCACTTAAAAAGATTGTCCGCATGGCTGCAGTTTTACTGCTTTCTTTGCCGTGTTTTTTCTGACGTTCTAAACGTTTTTGAAGCTGACGGGTAATTACTGAGAAGATCAGCCCGAAAAGGACTAAAACACTTGTGGCAATCGATTTGGGAATAAAATGATTCGGTTCTGCAACGGTGGTATCCCCAGAATGTTCGTTTGATTCTTCCGCAGCTTCAGCTGTTGTTTGTTTTGGCTTAACTTCTTGGTAAGCCACTTTAGGCGCTTGAACAGTACTATTTAACAATGTCAAAGGCGTGTCGACTTGCACCTGCCCTGCTACTAATTTAAAAGTAGGCTGACTGCCTTTGGGAACGACACCGTATAAATCGTTAGCCAAAGTGACTTTTTTGTGATCAATGGTTTGTGGTCCTTTGTCTAAAAGTTTTTTGCGTTCGTATGTCGTATAGGCATAGTCCAGCAAAGCATTCCCAGCAACATGCCGTTCGTATTCACCATCTTGGTTTTGCCAATTACCAACGCCTAAAATGACTTCAATTAAACGGAAATCTCCTTGTTTGACAGTCGCAATATAGTTAAAGCCGCCTGTTGGACTAGAGCCTGTTTTTAAACCATCCACGCCTTGATAACCATACTTAGCGCCTGGTAAAGAATAATTGTACGCTTCAAACGTTTCCTCGTAAGGCGTGCCGACCATTGTTTTCACCACTGGTTTATTGGTGATTTCTAAAATTTCTGGATAATTTTTCAGAAAATGATAGGTTAGTGAAGCTAAATCTCTAGCTGTAGAGACGTTATCGCCATTTGGGTCAATTCCTTGCATTTGATACAGGCCGTTAAAGGCACTTGCTTGCGCCCCACTGCAGTTGTAATAGATAGTATTTGTCATCCCTAATTCAGCCGCTTTTTGATTCATTAAATGAACAAAGTCAGTAGGCTGGTTCCCTGAAATTAAGTTTGCCAACATGAGAGTCGCCACATTAGAAGAGGGGACAGCAATCATTTTTAACAGTTCACGGACTGGATAAGCAACACCTAACGTAATTTTGTTATTACTAATGGCATATATTTTAGAAATATCGACATCTTTTTGCGTAGCAGTCACAGTCGTATCCATTGTAAATTTTCCTTGCTCCATTGCTTCAAAGGCCAAGTACATGGTCATCACTTTGGCAATACTGGCAGGATTCCACGCTAAATCTGGTTGCTGCGACCAGAGAATTTCTCCAGAATCAGCATCAACAACGATGGCTGCTTTGGGAATGCCATCCGCTTTCAGGGTCGTCCCCATTTTTTTAGCAATCGCGGTAATATCTTCTTCTGCGTGAGTCACAGTAGGTTGGGCAAAAAAGGCCCCACAACTGACAACTAAGCCTAGCAGAAACAATGTAAATGGTTTAATTCGTGCGATGTTTCTCAGTCCTTTCTTATTCACGTTTTTTTCATCCTAAAGGAGTCATCACTTCATTTTACTTAAAAAATGGCTGCCTGTATAGGAATTCTAGGTAATTTGTTTAAAAAAAGAACAAGTTATGAAAGCCAAATTAAAGAAGAAATGTTATTTTTTCAGTGAATCTCCAAGAAAGTCTTGAAAATTGCAGAAAAAAAGTGCAAAATAGAACTAATACTGTGAAATTATGTTTTGAAAGGAAGTCGTTATGTCAGAGCGCGGGTTATTAATCGTATTGTCAGGTCCTTCAGGAGTGGGGAAAGGGACTGTAAGAAAGGCTATTTTCGACAGTGAAGAAAATGATTTTCAATATTCAATCTCAATGACCACTCGGAAACAGCGAGAAGGCGAAGTGGATGGAGTAGATTACTATTTCCGTTCAAGAGAAGAATTTGAAGCGATGATTGAAGCTGGAGAAATGTTGGAATATGCGGAATATGTTGGTAACTATTATGGGACACCATTAACGTATGTTAACCAGACGCTAGATGAAGGCAAAGACGTCTTTTTAGAAATCGAAGTCCAAGGGGCTAAACAAGTCAAAGACAAAGTGCCTGATGGCGTATTTATCTTTTTGACACCCCCCGATTTAGCGGAATTAAAATCAAGAATTATTGGCCGCGGAACAGACGAAATGTCTGTGATTGAAGAACGAATGGCTGTGGCCAGAGAAGAAATCGAAATGATGGCGCTGTATGATTATGCGGTAGTGAATGATGAAGTTCCTTTAGCCGTGCAACGAATTAAAGACATTATCGCGAGTGAGCACTTCCGTGTTGACCGTGTAATTGGAAAATATATTAAAATGTTAGAGGAGATGTAGCCTTATGATGTTAAAACCGTCAATTGACTCATTATTAAAAGAAGTCCCTTCAAAATATTCTTTGGTTATTTTAGCAAGCAAACGTGCGCATGAATTAGATGAAGGCGTTCAACCAACCGTTGAATCCTTTGATTCTGTAAAAAGTGTGGGTCGTGCGTTAGAAGAAATCGAAGCAGGAACAGTGATCAGTGATCCAAATCCTGAAGAAAAACGCGAACGTCTACGCATTGAACGTGAAGAACGCAAACGCCAACGTGAACAAGAACAAAAAGAATTAGAGAACCGTTTACGTGACGAAAAAAATTAATTGAATGATTGTCAACGAATGGAGAAAGCCGTCTGTCTATTTCAGAGGCTTTCTCTTCGTTTATTCTGAAAGGTGCCAACGAGACACACAAGACAAATCAGTCAATCTTTAGTACAATAGGCAAAGAGAATTTACATAAAAAGGAGGATGCACCATGCAAAAAGTAGCCAAAGTTATTGTGGATGTACCAACGATGCAAACCGATCAACCATTCACTTATTTAGTTCCTGAAAATTTAAATGAGCAATTGGCTGTCGGCATGCGTGTAGAAGTGCCTTTTGGTAACGGTAATCGGCATGTTCAAGGGTTTGTTCTAGCCATTGAACCAATGGCTGCAATGGTTCTTGACGAAACAAATGTTCAGTTGAAAGAACTAGTGGCGGTGTTGGATTTAAAACCTGTTTTAAATACAGAAATGTTGGCTTTAGCTGATTATATGAAGGAAAAAACGTTTGCCTTTAAAATCACTTGTTTGCAAACCATGTTGCCTAGCGTAATGCGTGCCGATTACCAAAAATATATTTATTTAACGGATGAGCTTTCTGAAGAATTACAAGATCAGTTATTTTATGGTTTAGAGGAAATTTCGTGGGACCAAGCGCAAGAACGTGGGCTTTTGCCTCAACTAATGGCGTTGCGTAAACAGCAAAAAGTCGATATTCGCTACGAAGTTACGACGAGAAATAAAGTCAAAATGGTCCGCTTCATTCAAGCCGCTAAGGAATTTGAACAATTAGAGGAAATTCGTTTGGGTTTACGCAAGGGAGCTAAGAAGAAAGAGCAACTTCTTTACTATTTACAACGCTTGGGCACTGAAAAAGTCACCGCTGTGAAGGAAATGAAAGAATTAGGTTTCAGTACCGCGCTTTTAAATGAAGCGGCCAAAAACGGCTGGTTAACGTTCATTGAAAAAGAGGCGTATCGTGATCCGTTTGCTAATCAGACGTTTGAAAAAACGACTGCGTTATCTTTGAATGCAGAACAACAGGTGGCTGTGGAAACAATCTTACAATCGGTCCAAGAACAGCAAAGCCAAACCTACTTATTGGAAGGTATTACAGGAAGCGGGAAAACAGAAGTTTATCTACAGGTCATTGCAGAAGTTCTTAACCAAGGCAAAACAGCCATTATGCTTGTCCCTGAAATTTCTTTAACTCCGCAAATGGTGCAACGCTTTAAAAGTCGCTTTGGCGAACATGTTGCTGTAATGCACAGTGGCTTATCGCAAGGTGAAAAATACGATGAGTGGCGGAAGATCGAACGAGGAGAAGCGGAAGTGGTGGTTGGCGCGCGTTCAGCCATTTTTGCGCCAATCGAAAACATCGGTGTGATCATTATTGATGAAGAACACGAGGCAAGTTATAAACAAGAAGAAACCCCCCGCTACCACGCGAGAGATTTAGCGATTTGGCGTTCGGAGTACCATCATTGCCCTGTTGTTTTAGGTAGTGCCACGCCGTCCTTGGAATCACGCGCTCGCGCACAAAAAAATGTTTATCAGCGGTTACGATTAACACAGCGTGCCAATCAAGCGGCAACCTTGCCTACGATTGATGTAGTGGATATGCGGCAAGAAGTAGAAAATGGCAATGTCTCTTCTTTTTCCATGTCGTTACAAGAAAAACTCCAAGAACGCTTAGAGAAAAACGAACAAAGTGTTCTCCTACTTAATCGCCGTGGCTATTCGTCATTTGTGATGTGTCGCGATTGTGGCTATGTGTTGCCGTGTCCGAATTGTGATATTTCCTTGACTTTGCATATGGATAGTAAAACAATGAAATGTCATTATTGTGGGCATGAAGAACGGATTCCTTATCGCTGTCCTAACTGTGGCCAAGATAAAATTCGCTACTACGGAACAGGCACACAAAAAGTAGAAGAAGAATTACAAACGTTATTACCAGACAGTCGTATTCTCCGAATGGATGTTGATACGACCCGTCGCAAAGGTGCGCATGAAAAAATTTTGCGAACATTTGGTGAAGGACAAGCGGATATCTTATTAGGCACACAAATGATTGCCAAAGGACTGGACTTTCCAAATGTGACGTTAGTCGGTGTCTTAAATGCTGATACCGCCTTGAATTTACCCGATTTTCGTTCCAGTGAACGGACCTTCCAGTTATTGACACAGGTCAGTGGCCGAGCTGGTCGTGCTGAAAAACCGGGAGAAGTCATCATTCAATCTTTTAACCCCGAGCATTATGCGATACAATTGGCAAAAGCCCAAGATTATGAAGATTTTTATACAAAAGAAATGTATATCCGTCATCGTGGGGATTATCCGCCGTACTATTTTACGGTCCAAATTACGGCTAGCCATCCTGAAGAAAATGAAGCAGCGAAACAAATGTTTCAAATTGCGACGAAATTAAAACAAGGCTTATCGCCGCAAGCTATTTTGTTGGGACCAACGCCTAACGCAATTATGCGTGTCAATAATCGATACTTTTATCAAGTGATTATCAAGTATAAACAAGAACCAATGCTTCAACCATTATTGAAAGAAATTTTAACCGATACACAACGAGCAACGGCTCGTGGTTTAAAGCTTTCCATTGATGCAGAACCCATGAATTTTATTTAAAAAATACAGCTTTGAAAGGAGCACTTATGCGCTATCCAGTTGTGATTCACCCGAACGAACACTTAAAAATGAAGGCTCAACCTGTGACGATTATTACCGATGAAATTGTGCAGTTACTAGAGGATATGTATGAAACAATGCTGGCCCATGATGGGATTGGCTTAGCAGCCCCGCAAATTGGTAAAAATTTGCAAATGGCAGTGATTGAAATCGATGAAGAATCTGGTCATTTTGAACTAATTAATCCAGTGATTATTGAAAAAAAGGGAACCAGTATTGATGTGGAAGGCTGTTTAAGTATTCCAGAAACATATGGAACCGTTGAACGAGCAGATGAAGTGACTGTCCGTTATTTTGACCGTGAAGGTGAAGAAATGGAAGTTACGGCTTACGGCTATTTAGCTCGAGCTTTTCAACACGAAATTGATCATTTGAATGGCGAGTTATTTATCGACAAAATGATTGAGAAAATTGCACCAGAAGATTTAGAAGCGTATATGGAGGAACATTTTGATGACTAAAATTGTATTTATGGGTACACCAGCCTTTTCTGTTCCGATTTTAGAAAGTTTAATCGAGGCAGGCTATGACGTTCAAGCGGTTGTCACGCAACCAGATCGACCAGTTGGCCGAAAAAAAGTGATTACCCCAACGCCTGTCAAAGAAGCAGCTTTAAAACATAACTTATTAGTCTTACAACCAGAGAAAATTTCAGGTTCTCCTGAAATGGAAAAAGTGATTGACTTAGCACCAGATTTAATTGTGACAGCAGCCTTTGGACAATTTTTACCAGAGAAAATTTTAAAAGCGCCCAAACTAGGTGCGATTAATGTCCATGCCTCACTTTTACCAAAATATCGTGGCGGCGCACCTGTACATTACTCGATTATTGAAGGAGAAAAAGAAACAGGCGTCACGATTATGGAAATGGTGAAAAAAATGGATGCTGGCGCGATTTTATCGCAACGTGCAATTCCGATTACGAAACAAGACGATGTAGGCACCATGTTTGAAAAATTAAGCATTCTAGGAAAAGAACTTTTATTAGAGACGTTACCTAAGCTAATTGCTGGCGAAATCACGCCTATTCCACAAGTGGAAGAAGAGGCTACTTTTTCACCAAATATTACCCGGGAACAAGAACGAATTGACTGGCAAAAAACTGCTGAGGCAATCGATAACCAAGTGCGTGGTATGCGTCCTTGGCCAACAGCGTTCACAACCTATCAAGGGACCAACTGGAAAATTTGGGCAGTGACACCACTGACTGAAACAACAACTAGCGCCCCAGGAACGATTATCCAACGTAGTAAAAAAGCGCTATGGATTGCTTGTGGCGAAGGGACAGTCCTTCAAATTGATCGCCTGCAACCAGCAGGTAAAGGTCAATTAACGATTCAAGAATTTTTAAATGGCGTTGGTCAAAATGTCGCAGAAAAAGATAAGGTGGACTAACAAAAATGGCTGAAAAAATCCCCAAGAAATTAAAACGTTCTGTTCGATACGTTGCTTTAGAAACCATCGAACGTGTGGATAAAGGTGGGGCGTACTCCAATCTTTTACTTAATGAAATGATGACAAAATCAGAACTAAGCGAGAAAGATGGCCGCTTGTTTACAGAACTTGTCTACGGCACAATTAGTCGCAAATTATTGTTGGAATACTACTTAACACCATTTGTTAAGAAACCGCAAAAAGTCGATAATTGGGTGAAAAATTTATTGATTTTATCGTTATATCAATTACTTTATTTAGATAAAGTGCCCGATCATGCAGTCATTAATGAAGCGGTTGAAATTGGCAAACGTCGTGGCAATCCTGGGATTGGTAAATTCGTGAATGGCGTGCTGCGGGCGTTCCAACGAAATGGAGCACCTAGTTTGGCAGCAATTAGCGATCCAGTTGATCGTTTAGCCACGGAAATTAGCATGCCACGTTGGTTAACAGAAAAATTGCTTGCCCAATTAGGCGAAGAAGAAACACGGCAGTTAGGTTTGTCATTATTTGAAAAAAGCCATGCGAGTGGCCGAGTAAACACACGGTTTATTTCACGAGAAGAAGCGCTGGAAGAATTACAAGAAACAGGGATTGCCGCGAAGGAAAGTCAACTTTCCCCTTATGGTGTTGTCGCTGAAAAAGGCTACTTAGCTGGTAGTGAACTGTTTATTAACGGTTGTTTAACTATTCAAGATGAAAGCTCTATGCTCGTGGCTCCAGCGATGCAAATTGAACCGCATCATTGTGTCTTGGATGCCTGCGCGGCTCCTGGTGGTAAAACGACTCATATCGCAACTTTTTTAGAGGCTGAAGCAGGTGGTCGTGTGACCTCTTTAGATATTCATGCGCACAAAATTAAGCTAATTAATGAAAATGCGCAACGCCTCCATGTGGCGGATGTCGTCCAAGCAGAAAAGCTTGATGCGCGACAAGTGGCCGAAGAATTTCCCGCAGAAACCTTTGATCGGATTTTAGTTGATGCGCCATGTTCAGGCTTAGGGCTAATGCGCCGTAAACCAGACATTAAATACCATAAAACGGCCAATGATTTTCAAAATTTACCTAAAATTCAGTTAGAAATCTTAGAAAGTGTTGCCCCAACACTAAAACAATGGGGTATAATGGTCTATAGCACTTGTACTATTACGCCAGAAGAAAATCAGGAAGTGGTGGCAGCCTTTTTAGCCAAACACCCTGAATTTGAAAAAATTGAAATTGTTGCAAATGAAAATGTCCAAGCAGTAGTAAAAGAGCAAGAACTGGTTCTGTATCCCCATCAATACATGACAGATGGCTTCTTTATTTGCTGTATGCGGAAAGTTAGTTCAAATGAGGTGAAATAATTTGGAAATCAACGTTCAATCAGATGTCGGTCGCAAAAGAAATACGAACCAAGATTATGCCAACGTTTTTGAGAACCAACAACACATAACCTTTGCTGTTTTAGCAGATGGCATGGGTGGCCACCAAGCAGGTGATGTCGCTAGCCAAATGGCAGTCAATAATTTAGGTGAGAGTTGGTCCAATGCGTCTGTCGACTCAGCTGAAAAATCTGCACAGTGGTTAATTCAAGCAATTCAAAAGGAAAATGAAAAAATTTATGAACGCGGACAATCGAAACCAGAGTATTTAGGAATGGGGACAACCGTGGTTGGTGCCATCCTTTTACCGGATTCATTTGTCTTAGCAAATGTGGGGGACAGTCGTGCTTATTTAGTTCGTGACCAACACATGTTACAATTAACAGAAGATCATTCTTTAGTGAATGAACTAGTAAAATCAGGGGAGATTACTCGTGAGATGGCTGCAAATCATCCACGAAAAAATGTCCTAACACGTTCTTTGGGAATGCCTGGCACTGTTGAAGTCGATGTAACCAATCATGAATGGCTGCCTAATGACTATTTACTGTTATGTTCGGACGGTTTAACCAATATGGTTCCTGAGACAAAAATTTTAGAAATTTTAGAGACGTCAGATCCCTTAGAATCCAAATTAAGCCAACTCGTTGCCCAAGCAAATGAAGCGGGTGGTTTAGATAACATTACCGTGTTAGTGATACACTTTGACGAACAGAAGGAGGAAAACCAATGATAGAAATCGGCAAGAAGCTGAATGGTCGATATCACATTATTGGCAGCATCGGAAGCGGCGGCATGGCCAACGTCTATTTAGCACACGATTTAATTTTAGACCGAGACGTTGCAGTAAAAGTCTTGCGCTTTGACTTCCAAAACGATCAAGCCGCCATCCGACGTTTTCAGCGTGAAGCACTAGCCGCAACTGAGCTGGTTCACCCGAATATCGTCAGTGTGTACGATGTAGGCGAAGAAGATGGACTACAATATTTAGTCATGGAATATGTGAAAGGAATGGACTTAAAACGTTACATCCAAACGCATTTCCCAATCCCTTATTCCACAGTTGTGGACATTACACAACAAATTTTATCTGCTGTCGCAATGGCACATGAACATAGAATTATTCACCGGGATTTAAAACCGCAAAACATTCTGATTGACGAACACGGCACAGTCAAAATTACTGACTTTGGGATTGCGATTGCTTTGTCAGAAACGTCAATTACGCAAACGAACACAATGTTAGGTTCGGTGCATTACTTATCGCCAGAACAAGCGCGCGGAAGCATGGCGACTAACCAATCAGATATTTACGCTGTGGGAATTATTCTCTATGAAATGCTAACGGGGAATGTACCTTTTGATGGTGAATCAGCCGTAACGATTGCCTTAAAACATTTTCAAGAAGAAATTCCCTCTGTTAAAATGTTTGATCCAGGGATTCCTCAATCATTGGAAAATGTGGTTCGTCATGCAACCGCAAAAGACCCAAGCGATCGCTACAAAACAGCGAATGAGATGGCAGAAGACTTATACACGTCCTTGTCAGCCAGTCGTTTAAACGAACCTGCGTGGGAACCAACGGCTTTATTAGGAGAAACGAAAGTATTAACTCCGATTCCCGAAGACATCGCTGAACCGGAAGAGACAACGCCTGTCGAAGTCCCAGAAGATATCGCAGATGACATTTTAGCTGAACAACCACCGAAGAAAAACCGTAAAAAATTGTGGATTGGCTTAGCAATTGCGGCATTAATTGCTTTAGCAATAGGTGGCTTAGCCTTTGCAATGTCGGGTGGTAAAGACGTTGAAGTTCCTGATGTTACAAATGAAACGAAAGCGGACGCTTCACAAGCGCTACAAAGTGCCGGGCTGAAAGTCGATAGTGAAACCAAAAAAATTCCCGATGATAAGATTGAAGAAGGCAAGGTGGTCAAAACAGACCCCGAAGCAAAATCATCTGTGAAAAAAGGCCGATCTGTTACTTTATATATCAGCTCTGGAACAGAAAAAATTGAGATGGCCGATTATACAAACGAATCGTATGAATCTGCTGTCGAAGCCTTGAAAAAACTAGGGTTTTCAGAAGACCAAATTACAACGAAAAAAGAATACAGTGATTCTGTGTCTACAGATAACATTATTAAACAAAAACCAGCTGCAGGTAAAAAAGTTGATCCGAAAAAAGACAAAGTCACTTTAACGGTCAGTGAAGGACCAGAAGCGGTTACTTTGCCTAGTTACGCCGGTTATTCTTACACAAATGCAGTAAATGCACTGGCACAGTTAGGCATTTCTGAATCTCAAATTACGCGTGTCGACCAAGCAAGCGATACGGTAGAACCAGGTTTAGTCATTACGCAAGACCCCGCACCAGGTGGCACCGTGACACCTAAAAATGGCCAAGTGACGTTATATGTAAGTAAAGGTAGCGACAAAGTGACACTTTCTGATTATAGCGGAATTTCTTACGATAATGCGGTAAGTCGCTTAATTGCTTTAGGTATCCCAGAATCTCAAATTAAACGAGTGGACGAAGAAAGCGACAAGGTTGAAAAAGATACTGTGATTAGTCAAGAACCAGCTTCTGGTACCGCTGTTGATCCGAAAAATGACACGATTACTTTACATGTCAGCAAAGGCAGCGACTCAGTAACTGTTCCCGATATTTCAGGTTATTCGCCAAAAGCTGCAGAAGACAGCATCAATAACGCTGGCCTTAAAATCAATGAACAAGGATTATCTGGCTCTGGCGATGGCCAAGTCGTTGAACGAACTAGCCCATCCGCTGGCAGCAAATTCAAAAAAGGCGACTCTGTTACAGTTTATTATTCAAAAGCAAATGATTCAAAAAGCACCACTAGTGAAAGTAGTACGAGTAATTAAGACAAGAGGTTGGGACAGGAGTGTTTAGCTTCAAGAACCAAGTAGGTACTGTTTAACATCTATTTGCTTTTCAAATAGTGTTTCTCAGCAATAAGAAGAAGCTGCTCCTGTCCCACCGTTTATCTTAAGATTTAAGTCTAGGAAGGTAAGTCATTTCGACTTATGTCCTAGGCTCTTTTTAATTAATAGAATCGAGAGGCTCCCTTGATTTCTCTGCCACTATCCTGTATATTCGAAAGTAGTTAGGAGTGGTTTATCTGAAAGGTCAAATCAGAAAAGCGTTAAGCGGTTTTTATTATGTATACGCAGATGGAGAAACATATCAAACAAGAGCGCGAGGGAATTTTCGTAATCGAAAAATTACGCCACTCGTGGGAGATGAAGTACTTTTTGAAAGCGATAATTTAACAGATGGTTATGTGTTGGAAATTTTACCAAGACGAAATGAATTAGTGCGCCCGCCTGTTGCAAATGTGGATCTAGGTGTGGTTGTCATGAGTATGGTTTCGCCAAATTTTTCGTTTAATTTGTTGGATCGTTTCTTAGTCAGCTTAGAGTATAAGGATATAGAACCAGTTATTTATTTAACGAAAGTTGATCTATTAGATGAGCCGCAACGTCAAGACGTCACTGAAATTAAACAGATTTATGAAGCGTTAGGTTATGCGGTAATCGCTTCGGAAGACGTAGAAGCCACCAAAGAATTAGAACGCTTTTTCCCAGAACGGTTGACTGTTTTTATGGGACAATCAGGCGCTGGAAAATCAACATTGTTGAATCAAATTTCACCAGAATTACAACTAGCAACTGCGGAAATTTCCCAATCTTTAGGACGGGGCAAACATACGACCCGTCACGTGGAATTGATTCCGTTATACGACGGTTTGGTTGCTGATACACCAGGATTTAGTGCCATCGATTTCTTGGAGATGGAAGCAGTGGAATTACCAAAGCAATTTCCTGAATTTGTTGCCGCGGCCTCTCACTGTAAGTTTCGTGAATGTATGCACCACAAAGAACCTGGTTGTGAAGTGAAACGTCAAGTGGAAGCGGGAACCATTGCGACGAGTCGTTACGAAAATTATTTACAGTTTTTAATGGAAATCGAGAATCGACGACCTGTTTATAAGAAAAAATCATAGCAAATATAAAGGGAGCGAGCCAAATGAAACTAGCACCATCCATTTTAAGTGCCGATTTTGCCAATTTAGAAAGAGATATCCGTTTAGTAGAAGAATTAGGAGCAGATTATATTCATGTTGATGTCATGGACGGTCAATTTGTGCCCAACATTACCTTAGGACCGAATATCGTTTCAGCGATTCGTCCAGTGACAAAACTACCATTGGATGTTCATTTGATGATTGTACAACCTGAAAATTATATCAATGCCTTTGCGGAAGCCGGTGCGGATATTATTACCGTCCATCAAGAAGCAACACCCCATATTCATCGTGCCTTACAAATGATTAAAAATGCGGGTGTGAAAGCTGGCGTAACCATCAATCCTGGGACACCACTTTCGATGATCGAAAATGTATTAGATTTGGCAGATCAAGTCTTGGTAATGACTGTCAATCCAGGCTTTGGCGGACAATCATTTATTGAAAACTCACTAGAAAAAATTGCTCAATTAAAAGAATGGAAAGAAACAAAAGGATACACCTATGAAATTGAAGTCGATGGCGGGATTGTTCCTGAAACTGCCGCACGCTGCAAAGAAGCCGGTGCGGAAGTGTTTGTTGCAGGCTCCTACATTTATAATGCTGAAAATCCTCAAGAACGAATCGATGCACTGAGAGCAGTGCTAGACAAATGAGTCGTGTCTTACTGGTAGCTGGGGGCAATCCAAGTGATTGGCCAACCATTGAACCAGCTACGTATGATTATTTCGTAGGTATTGATCGCGGCTGTCTCCATTTATTAGAGGCCGATTTACCGTTACAATTAGCGGTGGGCGATTTTGATTCATTATCACGAGAAGAATACCATTTTGTCCAAGAAACTGCCGAAACACTCATTCAAGCACCTGCTGAAAAAGATGATACAGATACACAATTAGCGCTTCAAGAAGCTTTACAACGATTTCCACAAGCAGAGATGACGATTATCGGTGCGACAGGGGGCAGAATTGACCACCTGTTAGCCAATCTTTGGTTACCCTTTGAACCACGATTTCAAGGCGTACTTCGCCAAATCCGTCTATGCGATCGTCAAAATAGCATCCAGTATTACGCCCCTGGTTCGTATATCGTACCAAAAGAGCCAGATAAAGAATATCTGGCATACTGCTGTTTGACGCCTGTAGAAAACTTGACGCTACGACGCAGTAAATATTTATTAACCAATCAAGATGTTCCTTACCCAACATCGTATGCAAGTAATGAATTTATCGAAGAAGCCGCTGCTTTTTCCTTCGATGCAGGGATGATTGCAGTTATTCAAAGTAAAGACAAGTAAAAAGAAGTTGGACCTTCATCAAAGTGATGAAGGTCCAACTTCTTTTTTTTTGCAATAAAAAAAGCCGAACAACGAACGTCCAGCTTTGCTTATTTAAGTTTATTAAACACGTTCGATTTTACCAGATTTCAAAGCACGAGTTGACACCCAAACTTTTTTAGGTTTACCATCGATTAATACGCGAACTTTTTGTAAGTTAGGTTTCACAGTGCGTTTTGTTGAGTTCATCGCATGTGAACGGTTATTACCACTTGAAGTCTTACGACCAGTGAAGTAACATACTTTTGCCATTTTAAGTTTCCTCCTTTGCCTTGATCTTGGAGCGATAATATTCAGCTCATACTAACTTAATTTATCATATTAGGCACTGATTTGCAAGAAGATTTTTAGTGACTAACAACAAAAGTAGCTTGTCAGGTGATAGTTTTTCATTGTCTGTTTTTAAATACTTAAGAAATCCATGCACAAACGTAAGACGATAAAGATGAAAATTTAAGAGTTCAAGAAAAAAATGTAGTGGTCCGTGTTTGATTAATATAATTAAAGTACTTAGATAAATGAAAAAGGAGGAAAATATGAGCTTAGAAATTAAAAAGTTGAAAAAGAAAATGAATGAGCAGGAAATTATTAAAGGAATCAATTTGACTATTCCAGAAGGCGAAATTTACGGCTTCTTAGGCGCAAACGGTGCAGGTAAAACTACTATTTTCCGCCATATTTTAGGCATCTACTCTCCTGATGAAGGGGAAATAACATGGCAGGGACGTAAAGTTGATCGCTTTGATGCTAAAGAGGTCGGTTATCTTCCAGAAGAGCGTGGCCTATATCCGAAAAGAACGGTGAGACAACAATTAACTTTCTTTGGGAAGCTCCGTAAAATGAAAAAGAAAGAAATTGAAAAAAGTATCCTCTTTTGGCTGGATTTTTTTAAGATACAAAAGAACGTAGATCGAAAAATTAGTGAATTGTCAAAAGGGAATCAACAAAAGATTCAATTTATTGCATCGATCATTCATGGACCCAAGCTTGTCATTTTGGATGAACCATTCTCTGGGCTAGACCCGATTAATGCGAATCAACTAAAAGAAGCAATTCTTTTTTTGAAGGAAAATAGTGCTACGATAATTTTCAGCTCTCATCAAATGGCAAACGTAGAAGAAATCTGTGAAAACATTTGTATGATGAAAAAGGGTGAGGTTCTTTTAGAAGGAAATTTAAAAGAAATCAAAGATGAAACGGATAAAAGAAAAGTGATTGTTCAGGCTGATTTTGACAGAGAAATATTAAAACAAGATTTTGAAATAGAATCGTATAAAGAAGAAAATGGTGTTATTTCTTTTTATGTAAAAGATGAATGTACTGCGAAGAAAATTCAAAAATTTATTTTTCAATCAGAAAATATTCAGCAATTCAGAATTGAGCCAATTTCGTTAAATGATATTTTTCTAGAAAGAGTGGGTGAGTAAAGTGAAAAATATAGTGACGATTGCTTTAGAAACATACAAACAAAAAGTCGTGTCAAAAGTGTTTGTTATTATACTGTTGGTTTTGATGGTAGGGACATTTTTGGGAATGAATTATGAAGGGATTCTAAAAAAAGAGGAACCAAGTAAAGAAACCATCCTTGTTGTTTCAAATAATCAAGAGACTGTTACTATGCTGAAAGAAGTTGGTAAAGGTACCAATCTGAACTTTGTTGACGGCGGTCAAAAGTTATCAGATGCTGAGAAAGAGCTGAAAGATAGAGCGAGTAAAACCATTTTGAAAATTGAAAAGAATAGCGCTGGTCTATACAAAGTAAAAATTTATTACGAAGGAGCTCTCCAATATAATGTGTCTGAACAATTACAAAGTCTTGTAACCACTGTAAATCAATCGATTAAATTAAATCAATTAAATATTGATGCGACGCAACAACAGTTTTTGAATGAAAGCACACGTTTATCCTTAGAATCTTTAGCTGGAAATCAAGATAATTCGGTTCAAACATTAATACTAGTTTATATTGTTGGCTTTATTCTCTACATTGCAGTTATGCTCTTTTCTACAATGGTTGCTCAAGACATTGCGGTGGAAAAGAGTTCAAGAGTTATGGAAATTTTACTCACAACAATTACACCAGTTCAGCATTTAATTGGTAAAATTGTTGGCATTGGGCTAGTTGGGGTAACGCAAGCAGCAGCAATTTTTGGGGCTGCGTATGCATCTTATGGAATTTTTGGAGATAGTACAGGAGTATTTGACTTTTTGAGTGAAGGCAAAAATAGTCAAGCAATCATCTTAGCTGTCATATGTTTCGTTTTAGGTTATTTGCTATATTCTGTTACGGCTGCTATTTTAGGTTCTGTTGTTTCCTCTGTTCAGGAAGTTCAACAGTTGATGTATATTTTGATTATTCCTTTATTTATTGCGATGTTTATGGTAATGATTCTTGCAACTGGATTAGGAAGTAACCAAGCGACTATCATTTCATCTTATATACCGTATCTATCACCGATAGTCATGTACGCACGTTATATGCTGGGGGATGCATCGTTAAATACTTTTGCAGTAGCGATGGGAATTAATCTGGTCTTTACTATGATTTTAGCGTTTCTAGGCAAAAGTGTTTATCAAGGGGGCGTATTTATTTATAGTGGAGATAAACTTATAAATGTTTTCAAAAAAGCGTTTAAATCTGGGAAATATTATGTTAGATGAGTATAAAAAATCTTGTCGCAACTCTCATGTATAAAACATTTATTTTGATAAATAAAAAAGTAATTGAAATTGTACACTCAGTATAGCGAGTGTACAATTTTTGTTTATAGCGTAATAGTCGGGCACCGAAATCTACTTTTTCTCAGTTTCACTTGTAAAGAAAGCTTGAATTGTCTTTTATTAGAGTATATACTTTTTTTATTAACTGAAATATAAGGAGGTTTTAATTTGGCGAGGTTTGTTTTTATTCTAAGTAATATCACGGCAGTGGTTCAAGTGTTCTTTAATTACGCCGATTGTAAAATTAAGCTAGAC
>OGOU01000400.1_pt1 | contig 39659 bp, 10 predicted proteins | sample 1552721 | NCBI WGS metagenome assembly OGOU01 (sample SAMEA2580176, study PRJEB22360) | human gut metagenome | biome: human gut; feature: human-associated habitat; material: faeces | place: Denmark | collected 2008/2010
GGTTAGCAAGCTTCTGTGCACCTGCAAAAGAACCGTCACCACCAATAACTACCAGTCCGTCGATTCCATGTTTTTTGCAGATCTCAGCACCTCTCTGCTGACCTTCCGGTGTACGGAATTCTGCACATCTTGCTGTATAAAGGATTGTTCCACCACGTTCGATTGTATCTGATACATCTCTGGCAGTCATATCAACGATTTCTTCATTCAGAAGTCCGTTGTATCCCTTGTAAATACCCTTTACATTCAGTCCGCTGCTCAGTCCTCGTCTTACAACCGCACGGATTGCAGCGTTCATTCCCGGAGCGTCACCGCCACTTGTAAGTACACCGATGGTTTTTATCTGTTTCTCTGCCATGATTCATTCCTCCATCTCCAGATCTCAAATTATAATCTGTATCTTAAATTTCATATTATAATAGGAAATCTTAGTTATATCTTCTACACATATTCGTTGTATAGTGTAAAGCATTTTCAGAAGTTTTTCAATACTCTTTCCACAACTTTAACGTTGGATTCTCCATATTTTTTCCTGAGTTCACCTGTCAGGGAATCGCTGATCCGTGCGTGATATCCTGCCGGAAGGCGCTTCATCGCATTTACATCTTTCAGATAGATCACAACTGCCGAAACACCGGCATATCCTTTCAGCGTCTCAAGAAGTTCCTGCTCTTTTTCGGCATACTCGGCTTTGTCTTTAAACTGGATCCAAAGCTCCTGCGGCATATCCTCAAAAGCTCTGACTTTTTCAAGGATCAGCTTACTCGGCTTGTCGTCTTCTGCATTGACACGCCCCTGCACAAATACACGCGCGTCCTCGTTAAGCATTGCCTGCCATTTCTCGTAATCACGCGGAAATACCACGATCTCGACAGTGCCAAGCAGATCCTCCACAGTAAGAAATGCCATTACCTTATTGTTTCTGGTGTATTTAATCGTCTTCTCCGTGATCATTCCACCAATGATCACCTTCTGTCCATCATACACTTTCGGTATACCGGATTCTTCATCCGGTTGGAAATCCGTAGTTTTCGCGGATATCATTTTTTCCATGATGTTACGGTATCTTTCAAGTGGATGACCGCTCAGATAGATTCCGAGTACATCTTTCTCGAAAGCAAGGATCATTTCTTTGTCATATTCTTCCACATCCGGCATCCGGATCTCATATTCTTTCTTTTCTTCATCACTTACCAGGTCAAACAGACTCATCTGACCGGCAAAAGAATTTTTCTTTTCCTGTGCAATACTGTCCACGATCTGACCGTAAACAAGCATTTTCTGGCGGCGGTTGCCTTCCAGACAGTCCAGCGCACCGGCTTTGATAAAGTTCTCGATTGCACGCTTGTTGACCGTTCCTGTCAGTCTCTCGATAAAATCTTTCAGAGAACGATACTCGCCGTTTGCTTCTCTTTCTTCTACCAGCGCATTGATGACCGGGCGGCCCACACTCTTTATCGCAGAAAGCCCATAACGAATCGCGCCATTATCCACAGAAAATCCATATGCACCTCTATTGACATCCGGCGGAAGGATCTTAATATTCATCTGTCGGCATACCTGAATATATTCTGCCACTTTTGTCGGCATTTCAATCACCGATGTCATAAGCGCAGCCATAAATTCCACCGGATAGTAATATTTCAAAAACGCCGTCTGATAAGAAACAACCGCATAGGCTGCTGCATGGGATTTATTAAATGCATACTTTGCAAAATCGATCATATCATCATATATCTTGTTTGCCGTCTGCTCGGAAATCCCGTTTGCAATACATCCCGGAACCCCCTCTTCTTCATTACCATAAACAAAGTTCTGGCGCTCTTTCTCCATGACTGCGGCTTTTTTCTTTGACATGGCACGGCGCACAAGATCGCTTCTTCCAAGCGTATAGCCGGCCAGGTTACGTACGATCTGCATAACCTGCTCCTGATATACGATACAGCCATAAGTTGGTTTCAGAATCGGCTCCAGCTGAGGACAGTCATATTTGATCGTATCCGGGCGGTTTTTGCCACGGATATACTGCGGAATAAAGTCCATCGGGCCCGGACGGTACAGAGAAATTCCCGCAATAACGTCCTCAAGACTCTGCGGTTTCAGCTCCTTCATGAAGTTCTTCATTCCCGCACTTTCCAGCTGGAACACACCGTCAGAACGGCCGGTTCCGAGAGAATCCAGTACTTTTTTATCGTTATAATCAATATGCTGCATATCCAGCTTCACACCGGCATCCTGTTCGATCAGATGCACGGCATTTTGAATAACTGTCAGCGTACGAAGACCCAGAAAGTCCATTTTCAGAAGTCCGAGTTCTTCAAGTGTCGTCATCGTAAACTGTGTAACAATCGAACCGTCGGATGCCCGAGAAAGCGGTACATACTCTGAAACATCCTTCTGACTGATCACGACACCTGCCGCATGCATGGATGTATGCCTGGGAAGTCCTTCAAGACGCTTCGCCGTATCGATCAGATCATGAATCTCTTTCTGATCCTCATAGACTTTTTTGAGTTCAGGGTTCATCTGCAGCGCTTTGTCAATCGTGATATTCAGCTCCTGCGGAATCATTTTTGCAATAGTATCCACCTGTGCATATGGAAGATCCATAACACGACCAACATCACGGATAACACCACGGGCCGCCAGTGTACCAAATGTAACGATCTGTACGACACAGTCATCCCCGTATTTACGTCTTACATAATCGATAACTTCCTGTCTTCGTTCAAAACAGAAGTCAACGTCGATATCCGGCATGGATACTCGTTCCGGATTCAGGAAACGCTCAAACAGAAGATCATATCGAATCGGATCAAGCTGTGTGATCCCAAGTGTATAGGCAACCAGACTTCCTGCAGCGGAGCCTCGTCCCGGTCCTACCATAATGTCATGGTCGCGCGCATATTTAATAAAGTCCCATACAATCAGGAAGTAATCGACATAGCCCATATTCCTGATCGTGGACAATTCATAATTTAACCGCTCTTTCAGTTCTTCAGTGGCTGGCTGGTAACGCTCCTCCAATCCTCTGAAACAAAGCTCATTCAGATATTCCCATGAAGTGTAACCTTCCGGGACATCGAATTTCGGAAGCTTTGTCACACCGAATTCAATTTCCACATGACATCTCTGTGCGATCTTGTGTGTATTCTCAAGCGCCTCCGGCGCATATGGAAATAGACGTTCCATTTCTTCGGGAGATTTCACATAATACTGACCGCCCTCATAACGCATACGGTCTTCATCTGCCAGTTTCTTACCTGTCTGAAGACAAAGCAGTACATCATGCGGCTGTGCATCCTCTGCAAGCGTATAATGCACATCATTGGTCGCAACAAGGTCTATTCCTGTCTCACGATGCATTTTCAGAAGCTGCTGATTGACATTCTGCTGTTCCGGAATACCATGATCCTGCAGTTCCAGAAAGAAGTTTCCTTTCCCGAAAATATCCTGATAACGAAGAGCAGCTTTTTTGGCATCTTCATACATCCCTCTTGTGAGAAATCTCGCCACTTCGCCGGCAAGGCACGCACTTAATGCAATGATTCCTTCATGATATTTCTCAAGAAGCGAAAGATCCACTCGTGGTTTATAATAAAATCCTTCAACAAATCCCTTTGATACGATTTTCATCAGGTTACTGTAACCCTGATTGTTTTCTGCCAGAAGCACCAGATGATAATAACGGTCATCGCCGCTTCCCGCTTCACGGTCAAACCGGGAACCCGGTGCCACATAAACCTCACAGCCGAGGATTGGATTGATTCCTGCTGCCCGTGCTGCGCGGTAAAAATCTATCACGCCATACATGACACCATGATCTGTAATGGCCGCACTGTCCATGCCAAGCGCCTTGACACGGTCTACATATTCTTTTATTTTGTTGGAGCCATCCAGAAGACTGTATTCTGTATGAACATGAAGATGTGTAAAATTCATAATCTCGTCCTTTGCTCTATGTATCCGATTTAATGTACAGTTATTTCACCAGATAGATCCTGCGATCTTTAATCTGAATTTTTCCTTCTTTCAGAAGGTGTCCTACGGCACGCTTGAATGCATTTTTACTCAAACCGAATTCCCGGCGGATAACTTCCGGGGAAGCCTTATCATCAAACGGAAGAACTCCTGCGAATTCCTCAATGATTCCAAGTACACTCTCTGCATCCTCACTGATCTGCAGATATGCCTCCTGACGGTCACTGACATCCATTTTGCCGTCTTCTTTGACTCTTGTGACACGGAGATCCAGCACAGTACCCGGACGGTATTTGCCCTTTGCCTCTCTTGCCGGGATCAGTGCTGTATATTTATTATCTACCGCAACAAAAACGCCGAAGTTTTCGCTGATCTGGTATACACGGCCTTTTACCTGATCACCTTCCTTGTACGGTGTCTCCTTAGAAAGATAAGGATAAACTTTCATGGTTGCACAGAGACGACTGCTCTTGTCCACATAAACAGCAACAAGACATTCCTGTCCTTCAAAAATCCTTGTTGTCTGCTCATGATACGGAAGAAGAATGTCTTTTTCCAGTCCCCAGTCAAGGAATGCTCCGATCTTTGTCACCTGTTTTACTTTAAGAAGACCCACCTCGCCTACTATGAGCTTCGGCTCATTCGTTGTGGCGATCAGACGATCCTGTGAATCTTTGTAAATAAATACTTCAATCTTATCTCCATCCTTTTTGCCTGCCGGAACCTGCTTTGCCGGCAAAAGTACCTGATGCTTCGTATCTGCATGCATATCTTCTGCCAGATATACTCCAAATTCTACAGATTTTACGATAAATAAAGTCTGTTTCTTTCCTAATTCAATCATATTTTCCTCCGATACTGATTTCCTGTGATTTATTATGCTGCTTATCTCTCAAATTCAACGACCGCATATGGTTCATTCTTCTGATCATTCAGAAGGATGGTTGTTTTATTATCCTCGATTGCTCTTGCCGGACAGATGACATCATTTAATCTTGCCTGCTGCTTATATTCTGCCCTCATCTGATGAATGCAGAAATCTTCCGGCAGATAATCCATTGCCATCTGCACGTACTGACAGTTATTTACATGATGATTGGTGTCCAGATGATGTTTCTGTACAGTAAAACTTTCCTGTGGCTGCGTCTCCTCCGGTAGAAGGATCTTTCGCGGTGCATAATCCATATCAAGTTTTTCTTCTATTCCATATGCAGTTGTATCCCGCTCTGTCAGTTTTACCGGAAAACCATTCTCTGCATGGATATACGTCCAGAAAGTATTTGCATAGGCCAGCCGTTCACCATCTGCCGTATCCATCGTGAAGTTACGAAAGCCCATAAATCCACGGAATCCATACGCCCAGGTAGATGTTCTGATTTCCTCGCCCATTGCCGGATATCGCTCAACTATCACCTGCCATGCTGACAAAACCCAGAAGCGCTTCCAGTCTTTCAGTACACTGATCCCAAGTCCGACTTCCTCAGACTGGAAAGTACTGCAGTCCTGAAAATAATTTAAAACTCCGGGAAGCGTCAGTAAACCGTTTTCCCCGATCTCACTGTAGCGGACACGACCGCTGAAACTATATTTCATACTTTCACTCTCTTTCAGAATTCTACAACCATTTTGCTCTGTTTTCCATTTTACCATGTCTTTTATCTTAAGGTCAATTGTGGTATGCTGAATGCAGAAAATATTCTGAATCAAAATTCATCCAATTCAACGGAGGTAGTATCATGTCATCAGCTGTTTCCAATATTCACATTCGTACCGTCTCCCCCAATGATGCAGTCGCACTCCTTGCAATCTATGCACCTTATGTGCGTGAAACCGCCATCACCTTTGAATATGATGTTCCATCCACAGAGGAATTTACCCGGCGGATCACACACACACTGGAAAAATACCCGTACCTTGTTGCAGAAAAGGATCACACAATTCTGGGATATGCCTATGCAGGACCGTTTCACGAGCGTGCTGCATATGACTGGGCTGTGGAAACTTCCATCTATGTAGATCAGAATCTAAAGCACTCCGGTATCGGCGGGCTTCTCCATGATGCGCTGGAAAATGCATTAAAAAAACAGGGCATTCTTAATATGAATGCATGTATTGCCTGCACACCAACAGAAGACCCTCACCTCAATAACAACAGCGTCGAGTTCCATACACACATGGGCTATCGTCTCGTTGGTGAATTTTATCAGTGCGGATACAAATTCCGCACGTGGTACAACATGGTCTGGATGGAAAAACAGATTGGAGAGCATCTGACAGATCAGCCTGAGATCCGAAAATTCAGGGATATAGAATCCGACATCTGTTACAGGAACATTACGGAGTAATTTCCTATTACACAAAAAAAGCACCTCTTCCGAGGTGCTCCACTTAGCAGGGCTACAAGGATTCGAACCTTGAACTGACGGAGTCAGAGTCCGTTGCCTTACCGTTTGGCGATAGCCCTTTATTGTTTTTCGCTTGCTCATCGCTCGCGACGAATGTTATTATATTACAGCCTTTCAAAAAAATCAACCCCTTTTTTTAATTTTTTTCAAAAAAATATTTCGTGCCGTTCTGTGGGAATAATGGTATAATAGATTAACCTTAAAGAAAAGGAGATAACAGATGAGAGCAATGAATCTGACCCTGCTCACCGATTTATATGAATTAACCATGATGCAGGGCTATTTTAAGAACCCGACCAATCAGACTGTAATTTTCGATATGTTCTATCGTGTGAATCCTTGTGGCGGCAGTTTTGCTATTACAGCAGGTCTGGAGCAGATGATTGAATATATTGAAAACCTTCATTTCAGTGATAAAGATATTGAATATCTCCGCAGCCTTCATATTTTTGAAGATGACTTTCTGGAATATCTGAGAGCATTCCATTTCACCGGCGATATTTATGCTATTCCAGAAGGAACAGTTGTCTTCCCACGCGAACCTCTTGTTAAAGTGATCGCGCCAATCATGGAAGCACAGCTTGTCGAGACTGCAATCTTGAATATTATCAACCATCAGAGTCTGATTGCCACCAAGGCAGCCAGAGTCTGCTACGCAGCCCGCGGTGACGGAATCATGGAATTCGGTCTTCGCCGTGCTCAGGGACCGGATGCCGGCATCTACGGTGCACGTGCTGCAATAATCGGCGGATGCGCCGGAACATCCAATGTCCTCACCGGCCAGATGTTCAACGTACCTGTTCTCGGAACGCATGCCCACAGCTGGATCATGAGTTTCCCGGATGAATATACCGCATTCAAAACCTATGCAAAAATGTACCCGAATTCCTGTACCTTGCTTGTTGATACCTACGATGTCCTGAAATCCGGTGTACCAAACGCGATCCGTGTATTCGAAGAAATGCGTGAAGAAGGCATCCAGCTCACTCACTACGGTATCCGTATCGACAGTGGTGACCTTGCCTACCTTTCCAAAGAAGCTTACAAAATGCTGGCTGCTGCCGGTTTTGACGATGCAACGATTTCTGCATCAAGTGACCTCGACGAATACCTGATTGACAGCCTGAAGACTCAAGATGCAAAAATCAATTCCTGGGGTGTCGGCACCAACCTGATCACCAGCAAAGATAACCCGGCTTTCGGTGGTGTATATAAGCTCGCCGCAGTCAAAGATGACGGAAACAGTTCCTTCACTCCAAAGATCAAACTTTCCGAAAACACTGAGAAAGTCACCAATCCTGGTAACAAGACCGTTTATCGTATTTACAGCAAATCCACCGGCAAGATCAAAGCTGATCTTATCTGTCTCGCAGACGAAGTCTTTGATCCGGAGGAAACTATGATCATTTTTGATCCAACTGATACATGGAAAAAGACCAAAGTCCTCGGCGGCACCTATGAACTCCGTGAGCTTCTGGTTCCAGTCATCCGTGAGGGCAAACGTGTCTATACTTCTCCTGAAGTCATGGATCTGCGTGCATACTGCCAGAAAGAACAGAATACTCTGTGGGATGAATCCCGCCGTCTCGTAAATCCACAGAAAGTTTACGTAGACCTTTCTCAGAAGCTGTTCGATCTTAAGAAAAACCTTCTTGAAGAAATGAGCGAAAAAGCTCTCGATTAAAAAGGCTTCATACTCCCCTCTCACCTTTCATATACTGGAAAATGAGGGGGGATTTTTATGATTACTGATTACACACGTCTTATCAATAAAGAGTATCCACTTCCACCGGACTATGTGCCACCGGATCTGATCGACATCGGACTTCCATTTGACTGTGCTCCCGGCAATCCCAAAAGACTTCTCGAAAAAAGGACTGCATATGCTGCCAGAGAACTGATCTGTCGCAGTCAGCACGAAGGAATCAGTCTGTGCTGTATCTCCGGTTACCGCTCCTATGACCGCCAAAAAGAGCTTTTCCGTGGCAGTTCCTACGTCGCAGCTCCCGGTACCAGCGAACATCAGAGCGGGCTTGCCCTTGATCTTTCCAGTCCATCCGTACAGATGGAGCTTACAGAAAAATTCGGAGATACTTCGGAGGGACGCTGGCTTGCCTCCCACGCACCTTTTTATGGATTTATCCTTCGCTATCCTCTCGGAAAAGAAGATATTACCAGGTATCCTTATGAACCCTGGCATATCCGTTTTGTCACCCGAACCCTGGCCATCTACCTTACAAAAACAGGCATGACGCTGGATGAATACTATACTATTCAAAAAAAGGACTGCACTATGACAGTTTAACGCGTTAATTTACTTTATTTTTTTAAAATAACGTGTTATACTACTGTTCAAAGCTGATAAAAACACAGTATATGTGTGAAAATATCCATGGAGGAAACGATTATGTCTATGAAAACCAATCACCAGCTTCCGCTTCCGGAAGTGTTAAAGCAAGAATATCCACTCAGCAAAGAGCTGCAGAAAGCCAAGCTGCTTCGCGATCAGGAGATCCGTCGTATTTTTACCGGCGAATCAGATAAATTTGTCGTTCTGGTCGGCCCTTGTTCCGCAGACAACGAAGACACGGTCTGCGAATACGTCAATCGTCTCAAAAAAGTTGCTGACAAAGTATCTGACAAGTTAATGATCATTCCGAGAGTCTATACCAATAAACCACGTACTACAGGTGACGGCTACAAGGGCATGCTTCATCAGCCGGATCCGGATAAAGCCCCAGACCTTCTTGCAGGAATCATCGCAATCCGCAAAATGCACATCCGTGTGCTTAAAGAAACCGGTCTTTCCTCAGCAGATGAAATGCTTTACCCGGAAAACCGAAGCTATCTGGATGATGTGCTTTCCTATGAAGCAATCGGTGCACGTTCCGTCGAAAACCAGCAGCACCGTCTGACCGCAAGCGGCATGGACATTCCGGTCGGCATGAAGAATCCGACAAGTGGTGACCTGTCCGTTATGCTTAATTCTGTAATTGCCGCACAGCACCCACATCACTTCATCTACCGTGGCTGTGATGTAGAAACCAGCGGAAACGAACTTGCACATACGATTCTCCGTGGTGGTGTCAACAAATACGGTCAGACCATCCCTAACTATCATTATGAAGATCTGATGCGTCTTTATGACCTGTATGGCAAAAAAAATCTCAAAAATCCAGCTGCCATCGTAGATGTAAACCATTCCAACTCCGGAAAGCAGTTCAAAGAACAGATTCGTATCGTAAGCGAAGTACTTCACAGCCGCAACTACAATCCGGATCTCCACAAACTGATCAAAGGTGTTATGATTGAAAGCTATCTGCTTGAAGGCAGACAGGACATCAGTGACCACATGACTCCGGGCTGCTCCATCACCGATCCGTGCCTCGGATGGGAAGATACGGAACGTCTCATTTACGAAATTGCTGAGAAATGCTAACTTATTTTCGATAAACTCCCTGTTACCAAAAATGGAAGACTTTCGGTTCTCCGAAAATCTTCCATTTTAGTTTTTATTATTATTTTATGATTCCATCTGTCGTCCGAGAAACCCTGCTGCTGTCTGTACGAGCATCTTTTCCGGGTTTCCGAACTTTTCTCCATTGCCTTTTCCGATCAGTGATACTGAACCAATCGCATCTCCGTCGCAGATGATCGGCTGTACGATCACTGCTCCCGCATTTTCTTTCTGGTTCTCGACCAGAGATATTTTCCCGCGTTCCCCGGAATGAAAACAACGCATTTCTCTGTCTGAGATCACTCTGTCCAGTTCCCTGCTGATCTCCTTACCTGCAAATTCCCTGCTCCTCTGCCCTGCTGCCGCCACCACCTGATCGTGGTCTGTGATACATGCGACCATTCCTGTCGCCTGCGCCAGTGCCTCGGCATATTCTTTGGCGAAAAGATTCAATTCTCCGATAGGCGAATACTTTTTCAGGATGATTTCGCCTTCTTTATCCGTAAAAATCTCAAGCGGCGTGCCTTCCTTTATCCGCAATGTGCGACGAATTTCCTTCGGTATCACAACTCTTCCGAGATCATCGATACGGCGGACGATTCCTGTTGCCTTCATATTTTTTATGTTCCTCCTGTTGTTTTTCCATATTTATATCTTCACAAGTGTCGTTTGCTGTACCGTTATTATATGGAAAAACAGGAGAATTATGTGTAAAACTGTGAAATCGTTTTTAATGCAAGCGGATTGATACCTGTCGGAATAGGATGCGGTTTTGCAATGTAAAATCCCTGAAGCAGATCCACTCCAAGTTCCAGAACTTTGTTGATTTCTTCCGGTGTTTCCAGACCTTCCGCAACAATCTTCATGTCACGTTTATGCGCATACGCAACAATATTTTCCACGATCTGCTGCTTATCCGGATCCGTATCAATGTCACGAATGATCGAAAGATCGACTTTAATGTAACCCGGTGCCAGATCAAGAAGGCTTTTTTCATTACTGTAACCACTTCCATAATCATCCAGTGCAAAGACGCCATTGAATGCTGTCGCATTTTTCTTGTGCTGCAGTGCGTGATAATCCAGTGATTCTTCCTCTGTGATTTCGATGACAAGCTGCTTTGCCAGATCTTTAAAACGCCGTGCAAATTCTTCCTCGTCTTCTCTGTCCATATGCTGGCTCGCAATGGAATTTACAAAGAGAAGTGCATCTCCCTTGATCAGATTCTTTTCTTTCAGTTCTTTGAATTCCTGTGTCGCGTGGAATAATGTCATACGCTCAATTTCACGCAATGCACCTTCTTCACGTGCAATTTTCATAACTACATCCGGGCTCTTCAATATCGGAAGTTCTGATCGCATCAGAGCCTCATAAGCTTCAATCTCACCGGTTTTGGCTGAAACAATCGGCTGGAAGTAGTACGTAACCAGTTCTTCTTCCACAAAACGATGAAATTCACGCCGAATCTGACTGTCACGAAATTCTTCTTCGTAAATATCCTGATTAAACTCTGCAATTTTGCCTTTTTCTGTCTTTTTGACCTGATACATGGCAAAATCCGCATGTTTTCTCATAACTCCCAGACTGTTACTGTCCTCCGGATACCATGCCACACCACCGGAAATGCTTAAATACAGCTTCTGGCCATTCGGCAGGCGAATGACCTTTCTTTCGATTGCTTTTCTCAACTTATCAAGCTGGTAACGAATTTCATCCTGACTCTTATATCCATGAAATAAAAGATTAAACTCATCACCGGAAATATGCGCACTTAACGTTCCTTTCGGTGTGCCTTCTTCCAGGCAACGTCCTGCCTGACGGATATATTCATCGCCCCAGTCATGACCAAATGTATCATTTGTATACTTGAGGTTATCCAGATCCATCATAACCAAAGCAGCATGGCCGATCTTGTCCGGATGGCTGAATATCTTTTCACTTTCCCGTTTAAATGCACGACGGTTATGCAGACCGGTTAGTGCATCATAATCTCTTTCATGTTCGATTCGGAGACGTTCCATCATAGCAGTTGTCACGTCTTCCACCAGGCCAACCTGTACCCAGCCTTCCATTTTCACTTTCATTCGTACATAACGAAGACTTCTCTTCGGAAGCCGGACACAGTAAATATTTGTATCACCTGATTCTGATTTGAAGAAATAATTTTCTGTAAATTCTCTAAGTATCTTTCGAAACTCGTCGAGATTCAAAACAGAATCCACGCTAACAGGCACTCCGATCACGGCAAAGAAATTTTCTGTAAAAAATACACTTCCTGTATCAAACCGAATCTCATATCCACCGATTTCCACACTCGCCATTTCCATAATACGCAGGAATTTCGTAGAAGTGTTCAGGACATCCTGACTGAGCTGTGTAATCGCATCAGAAAACTGATCCAGTTCACGGATTCCTGTGCTGGAAAGTTTCGGAATCATATTTCTGCTTCCCTGTGCTTCTGCCACTTCCTCTGAAAGTTTTGCAATCGGGCTTGCCAGACGCCGACTGATAATATAACTGCATACCACACCAACCAGCAGCGTAATCAAAATTGTCAGTTTCAGCATCGCAAGAACCTGATTTCCAAATGCATAGAGATTTTTTTCCTCTACTGCACCGATCAGCATCCACTGTTCTTTTGAAAATGGCGCATTTTTGTTGTACAGTTCCAGTGGATATGCCGATACCATGTATTTCTTTTTGTCGGTCTTCATTTCATAAATATTTCTGGAAAGCCGGTTCAACGTAATGTCTTCACCCACTGTACCTTTCAGTGTTCCTTCTTTTGACGATACATCTACAGATTTTACATTTACAGTATCTGAGTCCAGATCTTCTCCTGTCTCAGCCAGAATATACGTACCTGTATTATTATTCTGAAGTTCCGTATATGGAATCATCGTCTCCAGATAAGTCGTAAGCATTTCCACACCTATGACACCATATACTGTTCCATCGTCCAGAATCAGCGGAACAGAATATGCCACCACTGAACGGTCATCTCCCGGCAGAGTATACGGTGTACTTGTCCAGCGTCCGTAATCCACTGCATTTAGCTGTCCACCATCCTTATATGCTGCCTGAAAAACAGGATAAAAAATGCCCTCGGTTTTGTTATTTTTGAATTTTATTCCCGGTGTCCAGCCCTTGTCCGTAGAAATCCCAAGAGACTTAACAAGCTGCACCGGCGAACGCTCAAGCAGAAGATCATGATTTCTTTCGGAAGCCGCTGTCATCGGATCCAGATCTCTGATATAAATTCCCTGCAACACAGAATCCGTCTCGCGTTCATCAAGATCATGTGTATTAAATATCACAAAAATACCATTGACCGACCTGTGGCGCAGCACATTGATAAGACTGTCACTGTTTTCTTCCATCAGAGATGCACAGGTCTTTTCATCAGAATCAAGTTTTTCAATATCCAGTCCTGATGCAATCCTGCTTTCTACAGCATTATTCAATATGCCGGATATAGACGACAGATTTTGATTTTCTACCATAGTGGTTTCCAGATAATTCTGTCTGTTTTCCACCTGTTTTTTCAGAATATCCATGGCATTCTGGTTAAGCTGTTTTCCTACATTTCCAAAGTACAGCGTAGCCACTAAAAGGAACAATTCTATTATCAATACAATCAGCATTGCCTTAAATATTGACTGAAAAATCGATTTTTCTTTTTTCCTCTGGTGATGCATCCGGAAAAATCCTCCTTCTCCAGTTTCAAAGTCTGTTACCCTTCATATGCCTGCAGTTTTGTCAGCGTATCTTCATACCAGCTGTCAAAATATTCTTCGGTCAGAAATTCTTCGGTTGCCGCTTCCATCGTCTGTCCGGCATCAATTCTTTCCTGAACAGCCTTTCTGTCCGCATCTGCAAGATCACTCATCGAATATTCCAGTACTGAACGGGCATCCTGCCCGCCTTCAAATGCCGGTGTTGTATATAATTCATTGTTATTTACTGTTTCAACAGCTTTTGTCAGAACCTTATCCATAGATTTTGGAAGATCTGTTCCACCCTTTCTGATCTCAACCATATCGTTTGCTTTTTTGTTTACCGGAAGATATCCCGACCCAATAGAAAAGCTGGTATTGTTCTCCGGTTCTGTAATATATTTCAAAAATTCAACGCTCGCTTCGATTTCTTCATCAGAGCCTTTCGTTACAACCATTCCGGCTCCCTGCTGTACTGCAACCTTTTTTCCTCCCTCAAACTCAGGCGGTGTAAGTACTTCCAGTTCAATATCATGTGATTCTGTGTCACTGGTCATTACCTGTGTCGGGAAAAATGTGGCACTTGAAGTTGCACCCACATATGCCAGAATATTTCCTGTTTTAATATCATCACTGCGAAAACGACCGGATGCCGCAAAATATCCTTTTACATATGGAACATAATAATTGTCCCAGAGTTTACGGACAATCTCTTTGTCAAAATTCAACGTCATCTTACCGTCTTTCACTTCAAAAAGATTTCCTCCAAGCTGTCTCGCACCTACAAACATATAATTTGCCATTGCATCTCTTCCAAACAGTGCCTTACCGTCATCTGGTTCTTCTGTCTGTTCATCTGTCCAGTTATAATATTTCTCTGAAGTCTCTACCAGCCCCTCTACGGTCTCCAGATCTGACTCATCTGCACCGGTTGCTTCAGCAAATTTGTCCCAGTCCGTTTTATTCAGAAAAAGAAGTTCTGTAGATTTTGCAACCGGAAATATCTTAATACTGCCGTCACCGGAGAAATCACCTTCTTTTAAATAAGCATCTATATATTCACTTTTTTCTTCATCAGTCAGATAATCACTGAGATCGACCACCTGACCTGCCTGATCTAATTTATATGCAGTATCTGCATATGCAGAAAAAATATTCGGCATATCAGCTGCACCGACTTTTTCTTCGGCAGCATCCATTACATTTGATTCCAGCTCATTAACACTTCCCTGACTGGAACTTTCTACAACAATGTTCTTTTCCTTACCAACACTCTCATTAAAAGAATCTACCAGAACATTAAATGCATCCAACTGTTCTCCGTTATAATAAGTCCATACCGTCAGGTTCACAGGTTCATCTGATTTTCCGGTCTCCACCCCGCATCCTGTAAGCATTCCTGCAAGCATTGCACCTCCGGTCAGTACTGCAATTATTTTCTTCTGTTTCATCTTATCTCCTCTTCAGAACTTTCATATATCTTTACAATCATATAGCATTTCAGACACAACTTGATTTTATTGTACCATTTCATGAATATATCTTCAATAATGGGTTCCCTGTATTTTCTGCACAGAAAAAGGGGCTGCCGCACTAAGTGCAACAGCCCCGTCAGTCTTATTTCAGATATTTTTTATCTGTTCTTTCTTCTTTTTTCCTTAAGCAGAAGAATTACTGCTGCCATGGAAAGTAATGCCAGATACAGGTTGGCTTCTGTCGGTGCGGAATCTCCTGTCTTTACAGCTCCGGAAATTTCTGCAGCCCCGTGCTCAGACTCTGAGAGTCCCGGTTCTTTCTCATTCTGTGAAGAAGGCTTTCTTTCAGGCTTTTCTCCAGAATCATGATGCTGCTTCTGTCCCGGTTTTTCTTCAGATGGCTTTTCAGCCCGGTAGCTGTTGACATAATGAACCTCACCATATGTCGAACCTATATCTACATTGCCACTGACATGGATCAGAAGTGGATTGTCACTGTAACCTGTATGACCATTGGAACGGATCACCAGATTGCCGGATCTTACATCTTTTCCAAAGATGTCACCTCTCGCTATAATGTCAATGTTCTCTGCTGTCATTCCTCTGATTTCCATTTTGTCTGAAATATTATTCAGATAAATATCATCAGCTTTTGCTTTGATACTGTCCACATCTGTATTCATTCTGTTTTCCGGTGTACCCAGACTGCCATTGATCTCTGCTTCCAAATGTCCGCCGCTGATCATGGAATCTGCCGTTTTACCGGTCAGATCACCGTCAACTCTGATCTGTACAGTACCGTCTTCTTTCTTTCCGTGGATTTCATCCACAAGAAGATCTCTGTCATTTTCGAGATAAACATTATCTGCGCTTGCTTTGACTTCTGAAACACTGACACTGAATGGATTATCCGTTGTTCCGATGTCACCATCCGCTGCGGACAGATCCGCTCTTTTTGCTTTAACTGCCGGAGATTTTCCCGGAACATCTTTCAGATTTCCATCTACCCGGATCGTAACATCTCCGGTTCCGTTACTGCTGTTGATGTTGTCTACGGTAAGATCAGACGGTGATGTAAGAGAAACATCTCCTTCTGCTTTTATTTCAACAGTTCCATCAACTTTAACAGAGAGTCCATGGTCTTCTTTTCCTACTTCACCGTTGGATCTGATATCAAGATTTCCACCGGCGATAACCGTTGCAGTTTCCTCTTCCGCTTTCTTCTTAGCCTCTTCGTATGCAGCTTTTGCTTTCTTAAGTTCTTCCTCAGCTTTTCTTAATTTCTCTTTCAGTTGATTCAGTTCTTCTTCACTTGCTGCATATTCCTGTCTGGCTTTTTCTGCTTCCTCATGAGCTTTTGCATAGTTTTCTTCTGCCTCTTTACGGGCTTCTTCTGCTTTTGCAAGTTCTTCCCGTGCCGATTCAAGATCTTTTGCAAGCTTCTCAATGTCTCCGCTTTCCAGAAGTTCTTTTGCCGGCAGGAGTTCTTTCAGAAGTTCTTTTGCTTCCGCTTCTGTCAGCTCACCTTTTTCCAGTCTGTCCTGAATATCCTGAATTCTGTTCAGCATTTCTTCCACAGAACCTTTTGTATCCTTCAGATTCTGAAGCTGATCGCTCAGTTCAGATTTCTGTCCGTTCAGTTCGTCTCTGGAATTTTTCAGTTCTTCAAGCCGTTTCGTTTCTTCCGGTGTAGGATCTTCCTTTGCTTCCAGATTATTGATTTCCACTTCGATATCCTCAAGCGTCTGATCCGTGTCTGAAAGTTTCTTTTCAAGTTCTTTTTTAAGCTGATCTCTTGCTGCATCAACAGCTTTCTGAATCAGTTTCTCACGGTCTTTCTGAAGATTTTCCATATCCCGGATCTTCTGTTCCAGTTCAGCAGACTTATTCTGCGCTTCATCTTTTGCTTTTTCAGCTTCGGATTCTGCAGATTCTGCCTGATCTTTCTTATCACGAAGAGGTGGAAGAATCAGTTCTTCATGGACACGTTCATCTGTTTCTGCGGCATCTTTCTTCACCTGTGCTTTATCAACATCTGCTTTTGCATCTGCTGCTTTATCTGCCAGGTTTCCGTTTCCGTCGTATACACTTCCGTCTGCGTCCAGAACAAAATCTTTCTTTGTTTCTACCTGTTTCAGTGTAAGATCTCCGCTGATTTCACGGATCACTGCACTGTCTGCTTTTACAGTGAGAGTTCCATCTGTGGAGGTATCCACTTCGTATGGATTCTCTCTTGTTCCGACTTCATTTCCTGCGATCAGTGTGATATTCTTTGCAGTTACTGCTGCCGGTTCATCACCGCGGTCGCCTTCAAGAATGGAACCACCTGCTGTTATGGAAGCATTTTCTCCGGCTTTTACTGTTTCGGCCAGTACATCTCCACCAGCTTCAAGAGTAGCATCTTTTCCGGCTTTCACTGTATCAACAGTAATGTTTCCACCTGCTTTCGCAGTTACATTTCCAGGAGCGGTAAGCTCATCTGTGTAAAGGTTTCCTGCTGCTGCAAGAGTAAGATCTCCTCCGGCTTTCGGTTTCTCTACATACAGGTCACCGGTTCCGCCGTAAGACTTCTTATTGCTGGACAGTGTGAGGTCTTTTTCGGCTGAAGCATAAACCTTTCCGGTCTGGCTGTCAGTCTGTGCATCCAGGCTGTTCTTTGCCTCCAGTCTGATATCTTCGATCGCATCTACAAGAAGCTTTCCTCTGATATCAACTGTGATCGGATCTGTTTCTGTACCGATACGCTTACCTGTAAGGCTGCTGTTTCCGTTACCTGCTGTGATATTTACCAGTCCTGCTTCTTTCTGATCCTCTGATCTTCTGTCAAGAATATCGGAATCCATATCTGTCGCGATCTCTACAGTTCCTTTTGGTGCTGTGATCACGCCGAGACCAATGTTTCCTTCTTTTTCCTTTATCTGGATATTTCCTTCTTCGGAAGATGCATTCAGAATGCCTTCTTTCTTTGCATCAAATACCCAGTTTCCGGTATAGTCCACATAGCCGGATACGGTAAATTCCGGTTCCCATACAGTAACTGTGATCGGATTTCCGTTTTCATCTACAGTTTCGCTATTTTTCTTCACCATGCTGAATGAAAGTTTCGGATCTTCAAGTTCTTCTCCGTCTTTTCCTGTCAGAATTTTATCAGATACCTGATATTCTTTCTGGATCAGGTCTGTCAGGAGGCCGCTGATATTTTTCTTTGCTTCCAGTGTAATGTTGTTTGCAGTTATATTGGCAATTTCTTCAGTCTCTGTACCATTCTGGTTAAGACCTATGATGCTTCCGCCGAGTGCTTTCACTGTTACATTGCCAAGTGCAATGTTTCCAGGGGTAAGGTCACTGCGGTTGGTCTCAATACGTCCGATATAAAGATCGCCGGCTTTCTGGATTACTGTAATATCTCCGTAATTGCTGATATTGATTCCATCAGTAGTTCCTGTAGAAGTACCGATTTCAACAACCATGGAAACCGGATCTTTCGGTATGCCTGTCGGGCGTCCCGATTCAGCCGCTTTTTTCAGCTGTTCCAGAATTTCTGCTTTCTTTTCTTCTGCAAGCTTCGCAAGTGCCTCTTCAACAGCCGCTCTCGCTGCTTCCAGTTCTTCTTCTGAACTGTCCTCAGACTCCAGAAGTTTTTTGTATGCCTCAAGTGCATCACTGATCTCTTCTGTATCCAGATCAACTCTGATATTAATCTGTCCGTCTTTGTCTTTTGGTTCAGAATTGTAATCTTCTGTCAGTCTGTAATGCTCTGCACCTCTGATAAAGGCATTTCTTACAGTAACGATCTTAAATGGTACATTTGATTCTGTTACATCAATCACCAGAGGAATTTCTCTGGATCCGATGTCTCCTCCGAAGGAGAAGGAAGAATCATTATGATAAACATCTTCGCCAAGAATAATTGTACTGGTCTTTTCTTTTCCGTCTTTCTGGATTTCTCCGAGAAGACTTCCTGAAAGATCAAGAACAACTTTGCCCTGTGCATTTAATGTTTCGCCAATAGTCAGGTTTCCTTTCTTCTGGTTTTTGTCTCTTGTTGTGACAATCAGTGATGCATGACTGCTGTCCGAAGAGGAAACATCTGCTTTTTTGACAGTTACGTTGCCGTCTGTGGCATTTACTTCTAATACAGCATTATCTTTGAGGCTTACATCATCCGTACGGATGTCTCCGCTTTCTGCTTTCAACAGAATTTCCGACTGTGCATTTGCACTGACATCTCCGGAAACAATATCTCCGTCAACTGTGCTGACATCAAGTTTCGGCTTATCTGTACTGTGGGTTCCATTTACAAAGATACTGTCAAAGCTTACATTACCTTTGTTCAGAATTTTCAGAGTCATATTTGCATTGTCTCTGAATTCCATATTGGAAAATTCCACATTGCCTGTGCTGACTTTTATGTCTGCCAGTGCGTTGTCTTTGAGTACAGAATCTTTGAATAATACATTTCCATTGAAGTTCACATATGCGGTTCCTGTGAATTCGCCTTCATAAGAAATATTTCCTTCAGCATCCTCAACTGCTTCTCTGCGGAAGATCACATTTGTGGTTCCGTTTTCTTTTGAAGGTGTCACTTCCATCGGTTTTTCAGAGTCACCATATCTGGTGGTTCCTTCACCTTTGCTCAGAAGAACAAGCAGGTCGGAAACGATTTTGATTGTTTCCTGATCACCTTTTACCTTAACAGTTCCGTTCTTCGGACTGGTGATCTCAATGATCACTTCTCCGCCCTCAACTTTGCCCAGAATGAGGTCTGTGTCATCTTCAAGATCAGCATAGATTCTTGCTGTATCTGCTGTCAGGCTGGACAGATTACCATCAGAATCAATGGTGCTGTTATCTGTCATAATATAAATTGCTTTATTATTTCTGACTGACAGTGGGTGTTTCACTGTGTTATTCAGAATAGAAAGAAGTTTCTGTTTTCCGTTGCTTAAACCAAAACCTTTTTCTGTTCCGTTTGCATCATCATGTGCCAGCAGATAATCACCATCTGCTCCAACATATTTATACTTCTCATCTGTCTTTGTAAGCTCCACCAGTGTACCGTCTTCGCTGTAACCGAAGTAGTGTGCACTGTCATAGTTATACAGACTGTCTGCAGGCGGATCCTGATGAAGTCCGTAAATACTTGTGTAAACGTCCTGTGAAAGCTCCATCAGATAAGTTGCAGTTCCTTTTGAGATTGTTGTATTCAGTTTTCCGTTGCTGTCAACAGTATATTCTGAATATGCACGTTCTGTTGTGCCGTCCTTAGTTACTTCCACATACTGTGTGGATCCGTTTTCGGATTTTCCGGAAGAAATCTCATATACGCGGAAAGTTCCGTCTGGTTTCAGATATGCTGCGATCTGACCGGATTCATCCAGGAAAAGAATTGTTCCTGTCGGAAGACCGGAAGCATTTTCCATTGCTTTATCTACAACCCTCAGGTAACGGTCAATGATTGCATATCCGTTGCTGTCACGTGAAGCAGCAAACTGTTCTGTCGCATTCTTGAAGTAAAGATATGCACTGTTACTGCTGTCAGTATCTGATTTCTCGATCGGGCTGATGATGATCGTTCCCGGTATATAACCGGTTACTTTTGTAAAGGAGATCGAACGGTTTACCCTTGTTTCAAATCTTGCGTCCCGCTTGCTGGTGTAAGCACCTCTTGCCAGACGTTCCGCTTCTTCATCAGTAAGATAAACATATCCGTTTACTACCTCTACAGTACCGATATCATCACTTGCTCCGATAAATAATCCGGATTTCTTTCTGTAATACAGACTTCCGTCAGTAAATCCGTCAACTCTGTACCGCTTTCTTCCTTCTGCATCTGTCACATCTGTTTCGAGTACATATACTCTGTCACTGGAAGTGTCATATGCATAATGTTTTTTGCTGCCAGCCATTGTGTAATAAGAAATAAGACTGATATCATATCTTCCGCTCAATTCTTCATTAATGGCTGCAATAAGGTCTTTATCGACCTGTGGATTCAGAATGACAACACCGTTCTGAATGTGACTTCTGATCATTCCTGCAAGTGTGGAACTGAATGCAGCTGTCACATCATCTCCGGTAAGCCAGCTTCCTGATCCGTCATTTTTCTGAAGAGAAAGGAATACCCTGGAGTAAACCAGATCTCCGTTCTCATCTTTTTTCTGCTGCATTCCAGGTGCGATCGCCACTGTTTCATTCATTCCAGGAGTACTTCCGGTATCTGTCGCATTTTCGTCCTTGCGGACTGCAACAAAACTGTAAGTCCCATCCGGGAACAGGGCAAGCACACGGTCAGTTATCAGCAGAATACCTTTTTCATCTCCGTCATTATCCAGGAAAGTTACAGTTTTATCAGTAGTCTTATAACCACCTTTTGTCTGATTTTTCAGTACCGTTACAGGTGCAGATGAAATGCGGATAAACAGGTTCTTCACTGTTTCATAAGCTGCATGTCTCTTCAAAAGCCAAATGCCTTCCTCTGCCTGATACCATTCACCGTTAGTCTGTTTCAGATCAAATGTGAACCAGTAGTCATTACCCAGCAGGTCTTTTCCTTTTACGTTTATTGTCCAGGTCTTTGTATCATCATCATATCTGTAATAGATATCTGAATCAGCGCTTTCCTGGTAAACTGTGTAGGAATCTGCTGCTTTCGTACCGTTCTGACTGTTTCCGGCTGTCGAAGATGTTACCTCACTGCCGATTTCCAGTGCTTTGTCACTGCTGCCTGCATTGATTTTCTCAGAAACAGAACCCTTCTCATTATAAACAGTTTCACTTACTTCTTTGTCGCCGTTATTTGTTTTCAGAGAAACCACAAACTTCCACGGTGTGTTATACGTTGTATATTCCAGAGTTTCGCCTGTGTAATTATATTTCTCTGTCTTTGTTGTCTTAGAAAGGGTTACAAGCACATCAACAATGATATTCGGTGTAACTTTTCCTTTCAGCTTAGCCATGATCGCATTGCGAATGGCATCTGCATATCCGGAAAGTTCTGTCTGTACACCGGCTCCTTTCAATGCCGTTTCTACCATACTGGTGATGACATTTTTGTTTCCAAGTGCATTTTTGACAGCTTTCTTTGCTTCTTTCAGTGACTGATTCAGTGATATTGTTTTTGCTTCCAGATCTGCTCTGTCATAAATGTATCCTTCCTTGAATTCATAATGACCGTCAGTTCCGGTTACATGTACCACATGGTATTTTGTTCTTCCTGCTTCCGTGATACTTTCAAGAAGAATCCAGCGTCCGTCTTTTGTCTCCATGATCGGTGTACCATTGACAACTGTATTTGTTCTTTCGTCCAGGAATACCTGCTTGTAGAAAACAACGATTCCATTCGGAAGCCGCCAGCCAAGTCCTTCTTCCAGACCTGATGACTCAATATAGGTTGTCGCACCATTCTGACCAATTTCCATATAGGCTGTGCCGTTTCTGAAAGTGATCTTCTGGTTAAATGTGTTTCCGTTCTCATTAATGGTAATGGTCAGATTTCCATTGGAATCTGTTTCCACCTTCATATTGGAGAGATCATAGATTCCGCCGCTGTAATCTTCAGATTTTTCATCATGAAGCCTGCCTATGATTCTTACAAGTTTCTTTGACACTCTGTCTACTACAACAGTTGCACCATTTGGAAGAAGATAAGTGTCATACTTCGATGTCTGAGATACAAAGTATGCATCTGAAACAAAAGTGATATCTTCGCTCATATTTACGAGCATTCCGTCATCTGTCAGCCAGAAATCTGTATTGTTGCCGTTTGCATCTTTGAGCTGTACTTTCTGGAAGGTTTTGCCCTTTGCGCCCGGCAGTGTCACAAAGTCCATTGCAGTTCTCGGAACAGAAATGAAGTAATCATCTGCTGAATCCGGTTTTCCTGCGCAAACCACCTTCGGTGCCTCAACACTTACATAAACAGTGCTGTTCTGACCTCCGATGATCTCTTTGAGATTGAGGGCTGCTTTTTCTCCGATGCCTTTCTTTGCATCATTCATCTGCTTCTGGGTCATCCACTCTCTTACCAGAGTAAGGCTGAGATAGATATCTCCGCCGGCTTTTACTTTGACTTCATTCGGACTTGCCGATTTTGCAGATACCATACCAGAGATTCCAGGATAACTGCTGATATCAAAGATATAGGCACGGAACGGATTCTTAACACCATCTCCGATTTTTCCTGCTCCGCTGATATACAGCTTGTTGGCTACTACAAATGCCTTTCCGGAAGTCTTAAGTGTTCCGCCATTCATCTCGATGGTAAGAACGCCTTCGCCCAGATCTGTTTCTATAGAACCTTTTCCATCCGCTTCAGAAGAGCTGTCTGCAAATGTAATATTTCCTTTTCCTTCTGTCCGGATGATAAGATTTGGTGTGTCTTCGCTGACCTGATAACTGAATCCGTCATTTCCTTCTGCTGATGTATCAATATCCGGTGCAAGAGCATTGGAATTTGACATCTGGATGTTTTTCAGAATCAGATTTTTGTCAGTGTGGTTTGTAATCTGTACATTTGGAAGATAGGAATTTGTAATGACCGTTCCTTTGCCGGAAATATTACCGACACCTGCTTCCAGTCTGAGACTTCCCACATCATTGTTATAAAGTTTCTTAACAGTAATTGTATTTCCATCAGTTTCCAGGAACTTATCAGGCTTTTTCAAACTGTCTGTAAGGTCATTATCAAGTCCTGTATATGCGATCAGTCCGTCAAAAATATCTACAAACATTCCTGCTGCACCACCGCCTACATGAACAGTTCCGTTAAAGATGATATTTCCTGCATTTTTGAATTCACCGGCTTCTTTTGCTTCTGCATCCGAATAAAGAATAACTTCTACAAGTTTGTCAACCCATTCAACAACTTTTTTCACAATCTTTTTGATCAGTTTTCCGATCAGCGGGATCTTACAGATCTTATTTATGATCTTTGTTACAACTGTCTTTACCTTGGTCCATACATAATTGACCACGGTATTTGCAACTGCTGTTGCGTTGCGGCTGATGACCTGTGTGGTAAGTTCCGGAGCGTCTGCTCTTACAGAAATATTCTTTCCGGCAAGTTCTGCGTTGGAAGTTACATTTACATTTACATTATTACCTCCGGTCACTGTTGATGTTGCATATACGTGTCCGGTAAATCCAACTACTTCTGCATAAGATTCACTTCTGATATTCTGAGCTACTACAAGTGCCTCAACATTCAGATTTTCTGTTCCGCCGATCCATGCATTATCAACTCCCGTTGAAACATTGTTGTTTACATTTGAAGTTGCATAAGCCTCTGTTTTGGAACCTGCAGATGCAGTATAGGATTTTGCTTTTGCCAGGATTACCTGATTCTCAATATAAGCACCAATTGTGGTCACTTCACCGAGGATTCTGGTTTTTGCCCCGTTTTTACTGATGTTTGTAACTACTGTCACATTGCTGTTAATGTTTGCTTCACTCTTGTTGGAACCTGCCGCCGCTGCTGCTTTTCTGTAAGCATCCGCATAAAGATCGGTATTTGCAATGGCTTTGATATCAAGTGTTCCATATCTGGCATCAATGTTTCCACCGTTTCCTACAGTTGCAGTTACTGTGGAATTGTAATTGATCTCTGCTTTCGGTCCGCCGCCTGCATACACAGATCCGGAAGAACCGGTTGCAATGCTTTCAATGTGGCTTGTTTTGTCTTCTTCTGCGAGAAGTTCAATATTTCCGATCACAGAGGTAATATTTACATTATTACCTATTACAAGAGATGTTTTTCTTGTTATATTGTTTTTACTTTCTACAGAACAGTTAGTTCCTCCGCCATAGGCCGCATCCTGTATCTGTGTCTGTGCATTTGTTTTTGTAACAGCCTGCGCCTGAATGTTACCCCAGGCTTTCAGCACTGCACCGTCACCGATCTGTACAGATGAATTCTGGCTTTCCACAGTATTTTCTGCTCTGGATGCTCCACCTGCAACCAGTCCCGCACTAAACAGTTCCACATTTGAGGTTTCAGTGATCTTATCTGTTGCAAGAACAAAAATATCATTTGTGGATTCTGCTTTGCCAAGGATTGCTGCCCAGGTATCTGTCTTTCCGGCAATAGTTTTTACAAGAAATACACCAAGCTTCAGTGCTCCGATGCTCTTTGTTTCCGGAACCTTTGCCGTAATTGTCAGATTTGACTCTGCAGAGACTTTCAAACTGTGCACTGTATTTTCGTTTTCAGTTACTCCGTTGGCATATACTTCTGAATCTCTGCCAACATATGCTTTTGTTACTTTGCCGTTTGTGCCTTTGGCTGCTGTAGCTGTAACAATCACTGCATTTCCGTTTACAAGGCTGACCGTCACTCCCGGAACTGCTCCTGTTGCTGTTACTTCTGCTGTTCCATTTGCAAGGATATCAACCTTAAGTGCTCTGACAATGCTTGCGCCTGTCACATAAGCTTCTACGCTGTCATTAGAATCAGTGTAAACATTTACAATGTTCATTTCTGCCAGTGAAAGGCTGAAGTTCGGGGCAAGTGCCTGTGCATCTGTCTTTGATGAGGTATTTGCACTGATGGAAGCTTTTCCTCTTGCTGCTTCCAGAACTCCATTATTCACATAAGCGATATTTACGGATTCTGCCTTTGCAGTTGCTGCAGATGCCTTTCCGTCAATACCGGAAACACTGATACCTTTTTTGGCACTGTTTCCACCGATCACACCTGATGCATTTACATTCAGTACTGATTCTACAGTAATGCTTCCATTTTCGGAAACAATTCCTGTATAACCGGCTGAATTTTTGCCTGCGCCTTCGATATAAGCTTTCTGTTCTGCTTTTACTTCGGAAGTTACAACATTGACTGCCACTGCCACTTTGCTGATCTCGATCACAGCTCCGTCGATTCTTGCACTGGAGTCTGCATTTCCCGTTACTTTTACATTTACATTGCCTTTTGCCGAAATATTCAGTTTTCCGCTGATGTAAGCGTATGCCTTTGTGCTTGTTTCTGCAATTGCAACATTTACACCGGCTTTATAGTAAGCTACTGTGATTCCGCCTGCTGCAGGTACAAGTTTCACTTTGGAATTTCCCTTCCATGTATTGGTAACATCTACATTACCGTCTGCACGGACAGTTCCGTTTCCACTTAAGATTGATTCAAATGTGCCTTTTGCATAAGCGTATCCGGTCATAAGACCTGCACTGATAAAGTTTACCGGATCCAGATTGTTTACGGTCACTGTTGCCACAGAATCTGCTTTGTTGTTTACTTTGATATTTCCGGATACTCTGAGGTTATTTACATCTACTTTCGCTCTTGATACTGCATCTGCTGTTGCAACAGCTGCATTTGCTGTAATACTTACTGCTGCTGCGGACGCACTGAAGATAAATGCCTGTGCCATAGAATCCGTAGTGATTGTCTTCGTGAATTTCTTTGCTGTGTCGATCACTACAGTAACAGGATCTTTGCGCTTCGTAGTCTCACTGTTATTCTGCACAGATTCTACAGTAAGGCTTCCTGCACTTACGGAAATGTTTCCGTCAAGAAGTGCTTCCTGAATGCTTGACAGAGTTGCCCATGCCATGGATACGTTTGCCGCAATACCGGCAACCGCCGCATTTAATACAATTCCGTAAGCCTTCGTTCTGCCATCTGCACGAACCTTCAGTTCTTTTTCTGCGATAAGACTGCCGGATGTGCCGCCCGCCTGTGCTCTGTTTACAGAACTGTTGAGAGCTACTGCAAAATTCAGTGCCACTGCTGTTCCGCCTGCTGCACCTGTAATCACAGTTGCAAGTGCTTCTGTGTCATACGGATTTGCTTCGGTTCCTGCAAGTACAGAGATATTTGCTGCTTTCACAGTTCCGCCTGTTACATCAATAAGCGCAATGTTTTCGCTCTTTATCTGTGCTACTGCCACTGAAGCACCAACAGCTACAGAACCTGCAACTACTGAAGTAATGTATACGGTGGTGTTTCCATTCATGGCTGCTTCTACAGTCAGGTCACCTGTTGCTGTCACGTTTGCCTTATTTACTGCCGCATAGCTCTTCGCACGGTTAAATCCGAGTGCTACTGCACCATTTACCGCAATCCCACCTGCTGCAAGACCAAGGCTGGTCACTTTTGTCGAACCGTCAACTGTGTTTCTGACATCTGCGGAAGATACCGTAATCTGGCCACATACATCAGATTTTGAAGTTTCAATGATATCTCCATTCGGAGTGATTCCGATATATGTCATGGATACCGGACGGTTAACTGCTACTGCCACAGATACTCCCACACCTGCGAGTCCACCGGCTGCACTGACTATGATTGCCTTTGCATCTGCTTTCAGATAACCTTTCATGTCAATCTTTGCGGACGGAGCATTGATGCTGACTCCCTGACCTATAAATGCATCAAATCTGCTGCGGTTAACTGCTACTGCTGTAGTTGTAGAAGCGCCCACTGCACCGGCACTTGCCGCAGTTGCTGCTGCTGTTGCATTTGTGGTTCCGTCTGTACTGACTTTAATAGTTCCTGAAATATTTTCCAGTTTTGCTCTTCCGCTTATGGAAGCTTCTGTTTTTGATTCAAAATCTGTAACTGCAACTGATCCGCTTACACCTGCAATACCGCCTGCTGCTGCCAGAGTAATGGTGAGCACGGTTCCGTACTGAGTTTCTGCTGTTACGGTTACATTTTCTGCTTTTACAATGTTACCTGCCATTCTGGCATAGGTCTTATTCATCAGGTTCAGTGAAGCTACTGTTACAGATACACCTGCAATACCGCCGCTTCCTGTTACACCGATCACAAGGATTGTAGATTTGTCACCTGTTGCTGCTACATTGTCAGGATCAGATTCTTTTACTTTGTCATTCAGCACTTTGCTTCCGTCTGTGTCTTTTGCCGCGTCATATTTCAGTTCGGCTTTGGTCTGCTCGGAAGAACCGGAAACTGCTTTGACAATAACATCTTTTCCTGCTGAGATAATAACATTGTCTTCCACAACAGCCTGAACATTGGAGTAAAGAACTGCTACGGAAACGCCTGCGCCAACGCCTGCATAAAGACCGGCTGCCAGTGTACCGCTTGCCATATAAGCACTTAAGCTGTCACCGGAAACTACTTCCACATTACGTCCGGCTGTCAGAGTTGTTCCTTCTGTTCCACCACGGACAACAGCTGTTGTGGAATCTTTCAGCTCTGTTCCGTTTACAACGGCACCTTTTGTGCCTTCTTTCCTGATCGTATCTGCTGCGCTGTCGTATGCTTTATCATTCATGTTGGAGCTGCTGCTCTCATCATTATCCTTTTTGGAGGTATCCTGACCATACTTATCATAATCAAGAGCTCCATTTCCGTTTGCGGTATTTTCTGCGGAAGATCCGTCCCCTTTCAGAAGATCATCGAGATTATCTTCCGGTTTTGATGAAAGAGCTTCTTTGTGAGCCTGTGCAAAAACAGCATCTGTCTGAGTCTGCGGATTCATGGATCCGTATTCTTTTCCGTCTTTGTTATTGGTAACATAAATGGCATTGTGCGCATCATCTGTAAGAAGGCTTCCTGCCACGATCACCATAACAGAACCGGATACACCGGCCTGACCTGCACCTGCTGTAAATACATAGCCCTGAACCAGACGGTCGGATTTCGCCTGAATGATGATATCTCTTCCTGCGTTTATGGTATTTCCTTCTCCGATCTCGGCACTGACTGTATTATAGGAAACCGTTGTCAGTACACTGACTGCCACTGCTGCCACACCGGAAGCGGAAATTGTTCCCACTACTGCGATCAGTTTGTAATCATCATCTGCTTTTACGGAAACGTCTGCTGTAGTTCCTTTTGCATGGATCAGAACATTTTTCTCTGTGTATGCTTTCGTAACAACCTTTGTTACGACCACATCCAGTGTTCCTCCTACAGATACGGTTCCGCTGCCTGCTGCACCTGCTGCATCTGCTGTGACAAATTCCTTTGAATCTGCCAGAATATCTACAGCACCTGCTGCATAGATTCTGCTGTTTTCTTTTACATAAGCTAACGTTTCATTATAGAAGTAAGTAATAACTGCAACTGCTGTCACACCTGCGGTTCCGCCAATTCCTGCTGCCGCTGCAAGATTGTAGAGGCTGCTGTCGGAGTTTGCAGATACTTTCACGGACTGTACAGGATTATTTATATCTCCTGTAGTTCCGCCAAGAGCAGAAGTTACATAATTCTGGAATACCAGTGCATTGGCACCGCCTGCCACACCTACACTTCCTCCCGCTGCAAAGTTCACAGCCAGAAGCCAGAGATTATCTTTTGCATCTGCGATCACCTGTACTTTTCCAGGTGCCAGGATCTTATGTTCTTTTGCTGTTTCAGCCGTTACATTTTTGTTGAATACCAGTGCCACTACTGTTGCACCCACACCTACACTTCCTGCTGCTGACAGTGCACCTGCCAGATTCAGAAGTTCCGTATCATCATGAGCCTCAATATAGACTCCGGGGAGAGGGTCGGTATCGTTTGTGGACGAACCGGCAGCTTTTTTTACAGAAATGGTCACATGTTCTCTTGATGTTGCTTTTACTGTGTTTCTTACAACCAGTGTATTAATTACACCGGTTATGGCATTGCTTCCGCCCGCACCTGCTGATACAGATACCATAACTACATCCTCATTTCCGTTTGCAAAAATGATGATACCGCGTCTGCGTTCATTACGGTTCGGAATCCTGATGCCATTTGAGGAAGTCTGTACTGCCGGTGTTGCAGTTGTCATGAGCTCTGTCCATGTTCCTGCATGAGCCTGAATATCATTTTTCAGGATTGCTGTATTAATGGAAGCGCCTGCTGCATTTGCTCCTGCGGCTGCAAGACCGCCTGCGATGATATAGATATCAGAATCTGCTGCTGCAATGATTCCGATACTGTCACCTGCTGTGATTCTGGAATGAGAAGTTTTTGTTCCATTTTCCACTTCTGCAAGGATAGTGCTGTTGTTTACGATCACAGGAACCACACCTGTCAGTGCATTACTTCCTGCCGCACCTGCTGCCATGATCACGAGAAGAACTGCTTCGTCACCGGTTGCCTGAACCAGTACGCTTCCCTCTTCTGCCGTGATACTGGAAGGAGCAGCTACAGTTGCCAGAACTTTTCTGTTCAGGACATTTACGCTCACTGTTGCACCTACTGCATTCTGGGATGCTCCGCTTACGGAAGCATTGATCTGGAAAAGTTTTGATACTGCTGTTGCCAGAATCTGTACATCTTTCTTTGCGTAAATTGTTACTTTACCGATATCTGCAACTGTTTTTGAACCAGATACCAGAACACTGAGTACGCCTGCAGCACCGGTGCCGCCAAGAGCAGCGCTTGCACTTGCCAGTACACTGATCAGTTTTTCTTTTGTATCTGCATTCAGGACAACAGAACCTTTTTCACTGCGAATTGTTGTTCCGTCATTTACAGTTACATTTGCTTCTGTTCCGTTTACTGTTACATTCAGTGTTCCACCTGCTGCTGTCCTGCTTCCGGATACGGCTGCGCTGGCTGCGATCAGGTAAAGTTCACTGTTCTGCAGAGCTTTTACAGTTACATTACCATCAGCAGTAATTGATACCTGCTTTCCGATAAGTGCATTGCTTCTGTTCTTCATGACAATTGCACCAAGATTTCCGCCAATTGCATTGCTGCTGCTTCCTGCAGCTGCAACTGTGATTACCAGTACATTTGCTGAAGATTCAGCTCTCTGTGTATAGTTTCCGCCTGTAGTACGGATAACTGTTCCGTCAGAAACATCTGTGTTTACTTTGTCCTCGTTATACAGGAAGCTTAATGTCAGGCCTGCTCCGACGTTGGACTGGCTGGCAGAAAGTGAACCTGCAATGATTCGGACATTTGATTTGTTGACAGCTTCTACAAGTGCATCACCAGTCAGAATGATCTGTACATTCTTTCCGATAATGGCCTGTGTATCATTAAAGAAAAATACCATGGCAAGAGAGCCGGCTCCTGAGAAACTTCCTTTTCCGCCTGATACAGCGCCGGAAATTGCTTCTGCATAATAGTTCACAGAGCTTAAGAAATTCAGAAGGTCGATTCCTTCAAGGATCGTATCTGTACTGAGATTGATTTCTACAGAATAAGAAGATTCTGATTTATTACCATTTCTGGTAAGATGAATAATTCCTTTCTGTGAATCCGGAATCTTTGCATCGCCTTCACTTCTCGTGATAAGACTTTCAAGTCCCACCGGAAGTTCGTAATCGGAATCAGATACTTTTTCTTTCAATGCCTGTACTTTAAGTGATGCAGCTGTAATCTTCACATTGTCCATTATCTGAGCAAGGATCTGATTATAGCCGTAGATGAATGCATAAGATGCACCCACACCAACTTTGGCACCTCTTGTTGCAACGGAATATCCACCTGCACGTACTGCAAGTTTGCTCTTGTCTTTTGCTGTGATCTCTACATCACCGCCTCTGATCTCAGAGCTGTTTCCTACAGTAGATCTTGTTTCTGCTCTTGAAACAAGAACAGATACTGCTCCTGCAATTGCTGCATCGGCCGTTCCTGTTACAGAACCTGCAAGAGCCTGCGCACCAAGATATCCTTTATATTTGCCATCCATGTTCTGAGAAAGTTCAGATGCAATGATCACTTTATCTTTGCCTTCTACAGTAACAGGAGTTGTCTCGCCTGCTGTGACGATTGCCTTATTGTTATTTACAGAAACAGCTACTCCCATTGCAAGAGAGAATTTTGCCCGGCCCAGAGTCATGGTTGCACCACTTCCAAGTGTGCGGAAATTGCCATCATTGTCTGCAAGCATTTCAAGTACCCTGCCTGCTGTGATATTTCCGCTTACAGAAGTCTGTGCCATATGTCCGGTAATATTCAGTCCGACTGCTGCCGCTGCCTGGATGGATTTTTTACCAGGAGCATTCATGTTCATGGTACTTCCACCCTTACCGGAAGTGTTTGCCTGTGCCTGATCATTTGCTTCTTTTGAAGCATCCCCTACCTTGGAACCGGAACCTGTATCTTCTGTTGCAACGCCCTGAGATCTCAGTGCATTTGCAGAAAGTGACAGATTATTGTTGGTCTTTCCGGCAGTTGCTCCACTCTGATTACTGCTGTTGCTGTTTGCATCCAGTTTGCCGTTGATTTTGCTGGCTGTCTGGTTGTCTGTGTTGTCTTTTTCTGCTTCAAGTCCTTCGTAATCCCCGCTCATGATCTTATTGGCATTTTCTTCTGTCACTTCTTTTGCATTTTTGAATTTTGCCAGATAACGGGAAATATCTGCACCGATGGCTGTTGCCAGAGCCTTACTGTCATCTTCATTGTAAGTATAGCTCTTAAGTGATGCATTTCCGGAAATAATTCCTGTTCCTTCAAAAAGTGCCTTTACATCAGAATCAGCGATGTTGATCGCAACTGCTGCACCGACTGCAGTCTCATTACCTGCTGCAAATCCGCTGGCCTGAGTAAGAGATTTACCTTTTGAAGCTGCTTCCAGGATAAAATCTCCAAGTGCTTTAAGGACTGTATCTTTTTTCACATAGGACTTAACATTAATATCTGTCAGTCCGATTGCTACAGATGCATCTACTGAAACATCCTTTGTCTTCGTATCATTGGCTTTGTCACCACTGATCGGATCTGTACCGGATACAGATGCGGTTGTACGATCATGCTCTGCACCTGCTTTTACCTCTACAGATTTTCCGGTTACTTTGCGTGATGAGCCAATTCCGGCTTCTACTGTTACATTAATTACATCGAGTGCAAATGAAGCACCCACACCGATGGTCTTTCCGTTTCCGGTCTTCGCCGGTGCTGTAACGGTTCCTGCCGGTACCGGTTCAAATGTCGCTTCGATTGAGACATCAAAATCCGGCATATAGAATGCATACACATTGTTGCCTCTGTTTTCAAAGGTTACGATCTTTTTGATAACTTTCTTTCCATCTGATGTATAGACAAATACAAGTGAGCCTTCCTTCAGCTGCATTCCATCTGCCGGAACTACGCGGACAAGTACTTTGTCTTCAAATTTTGCTTTGGAGAAATCTTTGCTTTCTCCGTTTTTGGATGGTGTTGTCACAAAAAGACTTCCGACTGCACCGTTTACGTTTCCGGACGGATTCAGCGGACGGATCACGATATCGTGAAGCTTTGACGGATCCTCTTCCACTGTGGAATCACTCTCTGTCCCGGAATTGCCTCCGGAAAGGTTTTTGTCTGCCTTTCCATCGTTTCCTACTGCTGCACTGCCAGTTGTAGATTCGCTCTGTCTTGCATCTGCATTTATAATGATATCACCGGTTGCTGTAATTACATTTGCAGAATCACCGATGTAAGCTTTTGTTGTACCGTTGATCACCGCGATTGCCACGCTGCCTGCCACACCGACATTTGATGCACCTGCACCGGAAACCGCTTCTGTAACAAATACATTGGAAGGATTTCTTTCAATTTCCTTCACATCTACATCCAGCCAGGTAAAGAGTCCATCAAGTGCGGCTGTTGTCAGTACTCTGCCAAGCTCACTTAATGTTGTCTTTGCATTGGTCTTCAGAGTTTCAGTGATATTTGAACCAATCAGTTCTCTGAATTTGAGAAGATTTTCCGGGTTGTTTCGGATATCCTCCAGTTTCATTCCTTCCAGAGGAGTTCCTTTTAACATGGTTGTCTTTGCAACCGTGACTACCTGATCTGCGGTTCCTGCCAGAAGACCTGTAAGTTTTTCTGTATTTTCTTCACCGAACAGATCTTTGAGTCCCATCTTGTCTGCTGCCTCTGTTACAAGACCTGTTACAAGATTCTTAACCCATTTATCTTCTGTTTCTTCATTTTCTGTTTCTTTATCTTCTTTACTTTCCTTTTCAGGCATCTGTGCGAGAACTTTAAGGGTTCCGGCCTTTATTGCTGCCTGATCAATATAAGCTTCATTAATATAGGAAACGATATTTAATGCCACAGCTGCTCCGATGCCGATTTTGGCCTGAGTAGCTGATGCATTTGCATAAATTTCTGCTGTCGTCTGACCGATAGAAGATACTTCCAGCTCATTTTCTGCTTCTACTGCAATATTACCCTCGATTGCTGCAATACTGCTGTTCTTCATAATATTGAGGTTGAAAGCGGCTGCTATCTGTACATTACCTTCACTGGTCTGTGAAGTCTGACGGTTTTCTGTCAGATTGCTGATCATACCCGGTTTCAGATTACTGTTGCCGGTTTTTCCTGCAATCTTAGATGCTCCGCCAATACTCTTGTCTGCCTGTTTGTCCGTTTCTCCTTTTTGCGAGGCACTCTCCCCGGAGTCATCGCCGGAAGATCCGCCCGATTCCCCACCGGAACCCTTGTCGGATGAATTGGACTGTGCTCCATTTGAGCCGGCTCTTGCAGTTGATTTCAATTTACTGATACCTTCTGCAAAAACTTTTATGTTATTTGCTTTTACGCTTCTTCTGAGACCTGATCTGGAACTGTCATTATAGACAGTGATCACCGGAGCAGCTCCGATGCCGACTGACCCTCCTGCTGCTGCCGCATCGGCTGGGACCTGACGATCGATCACGCTGTCTGAAGAAACTGTCAGATCATTTCTTATCTGCCATTGAGAACCGTTTTCCAAATCTGCATTTCCAATGTACGCTTCTGAACGCATTCCTGATATGTTCAGTGCCAGTACCGGACTTACTGATATTCCACCTGCGCTTCCTGCTTTTGCAGTAACACGTTCTTCCGCAGAATGATCTGATTTGACTGTTACGGAATCCAGTTTTACAGTGTCTTTAATATAGGAAGGTTTTCCTTCACCTGTAACAGGATCTGCAACAATAGAGTCAGTACCTCTTACTGTTGTATTGTCTTCCATTCCAGAAATAACATCCACACCTGTAACAGCAACTGCAATTCCGGCACCTATGCCGACTTTGCCTGCCTTGTCATTTTTGGATGCATCTGCTATTGTATGGAAACGTTCTGCTGAAGATGCAGTTACATTTAATTTTGCATCGTCTTTCAGGGTAACGACTGCATCTTTCAGAATAAGAGCTGTCGTTCTGGCTGATACAACATGAACTGTGACTGATCCGCCGAGTCCGATCGATCCTTCAGAATATCCTCCATAGGATTCTGCGATCGATGTGATCGGTGAATTCTTACTTCCGGATACTGCTGAAACATTCAGAGAACCTGCCGTGATATTTCCTTTTTTGATGTAAGCATTGTTGCTGTGCTTTGTATAAGATACATTGACACCCACACCAAGTGACAGAGCCTTCTTCGGCTGTTCTACAGTACCCTCTGTGAATTTTGCAAGAATGGTGATCTCTGCATTATTGCCCAGATCAGTTGGAACTGTAAAACGGTAAGCACCGTTTTCATCTGCAATAAGGTCAACCAGTTCATTGACTTCTTCTGCTCCGGACTTTTTGGTAATCATTGCTTTCAGTGAATTTGCAACAAGTGAATAACCTGCGTCCGGTGTTACATTGACTGTGATCACATCGCCCTGATCAACTCTGCCCGGAACTGAAACTGTTCCGCCGGCTTTCGTTGAGGAAGCTTTTGTCACATCAACTTTTACTTCGTATTTTTTCTGTGTTGTGCCGTCTACAGTTACGAGAATGATCATACCATCTTTCAGGGTTACTCCTTCCGGAAGTACGAAAGTACCTGTTGCAACATCATAGCTAAGTTCACCATATGTATCAGAATAATCCAGAGAACGGTCGTCCTGTTCGCTGAACAGAGATTCATATCCGTATTCAACTTTTACGTTTCCCGGATTCTGTCCTGCTATGGAACTTGTAATTTTAACAGTTTCTCCTGCATCCGCTCTTTGTTTGTCTGCAGCTGCGCTGCCGTTGATCACGATGGCATATCCTTTTTCGATGAAAACAGCCTTCAGGGTAATATTCCTTCCAGGCATTTTCAGTGTCCAGGTTCCATCTGCATTGGCTTTCAGTTCTACGGTGTTATTTTCTTCTGTTCCGTTTTCGGTTGTATCAAAGTAATATACTTTTGAAACCTTATAACCGTTGGCTGCTGTTATGTTGAGTACAACAGTATCACCGGTCTTCGGTGCGGAAGAAGAAGTGATAAGCGTTCCTTTGGAAGAATCTGTACCTGCAATTGTAATATTGTGTACATCGCCTTCAAAAGCTGCTCTGATTACCAGTTCTGTTCCCTCGGCCATATCCTCCGGAATTGTAAAATAATAATTTCCTGTCTTTCCGTCATAACTCAGACTTCCTGTTTCTGATGTCATGCGCGGATTTCCCTTATTATCAGTTATTACATTTCCCTGTGCATCTTTCATTACCTTCTGATAAGTAAATACAAGGGAGCTGTCTGTAAGCTTATAGCCTTCTCTTGCAGTTACTGCTACAGCCACTTTATCTCCTGACTGAGGTGTCTGGTTATTAGATTTGAATGAGATTGTTCCGTTTGTTGTTGCCGCTATGCGAACATTTCCATGTCTCTGTTCACCGGTGATTTCTCCGTCATTATCTTCTGTTTCTCCTGTTGCCGGGTTTGTAGGAGTAATCTGTCCTGCGGAAGATTCATCAAAATTGGAACCATCTGCATTTGAATGTGCATATGTATCTGCAGTTGCTGTTACGCTCAGTTCACCGCCGGCTGTCACATCACCATCTGTATCAATGAATGCATCATTTCTGTTGAAGACGATGTTAATGGCAAGTGCTCCGGTTGCCTGTGAAGAAGAGGTGCTGCCTTTTCCGGTTGTGTCTGCTGTACCTTTTTCAAAATCCGCTTTAAATTCCAGTACTGTTCCGACTTTCAGTTCAGGCATCGTAAATATATATGCCCCTGCGCTGTTCTTCGGTACTGTATAAGTGATTTTCTTTCCTGCTGCATTGGTATAGATTGCTTTCAGACTTCCGTCTTTCAGCTTCATACCCTCTGCCGGATTTACAGTCAGTTTAATTGTATCGCCTGTGTTTGCTTTCACATGGTCTGAAAGAATGGCACCTTCCAGTTTTCCTGTAAGGGATTTTTTCTCATAATTCTTAATATCGAACTGTCCGATTCTGGTCGGCTGTGCCGATGTCGGTGTGTCTTCCCTTGCACCGCCTGTTCCTTCGTCAAAAAGATCGCCCAATCCCAGATCATCATCATCGTCCTCATCAAACAGATCGCCTACATTTGTATTTTCTGATCCGCTCTGCTCATCTTTTTCGAATACCGCAACGAGAATTACTTCTGATGCAGGCATCTCAAAAGTATAGGTTCCAGATGATATATCAACAGTTTTGGTAACATAAGAAGATGATCCTGCCGGAAGATAGGTATAAGTCAGGCCTTTAAGTTTATAACCTGTATTAGGTACTGCCTTTACTGTGACTTTCTGTCCTACTTCTGCTCTTGACGGTGCAGAAACTGTGCCGTGTTCATTTTCCTGTGAAGTGATGGTATTTCCGCTACTTCCTTCAATTCTGCCAAGCGCACTGTTTAATTTCCCGATTGCTGAATTTTTTGTTTCCTCTGCGTTTGCTGAAAGCTTTGTGGTAACGCCCTTAAGCAGAGCTGTGATCTTATCTTTGACTCCTCCTACTGTCTGACTTTCCTGAGAATTCTGTTCTTTGGAGCCACCAACGGAAACTGCCTGTGTATCTACTTTTTCGGATGACTGAGAATTAATGGTGATGTTACCGTTCACCGCACTCAGACTTCCGTTTCCTGTCAGAGATGCATCTACATCCTGAATTACTACTGACGCTGCGAAAAATCCGCCATATTTATTGGAAAGGCTGCCACTTCCGGTAGGAGTACTGCTGCCGCTTTTCGGATTTACCGCACTGCCTGAGGTCTCTGGTGTCTTGTTCGTCGACTTTGTAGTCACTGTTGAACTGCCTTTTGCATTCAGACCGATATTTCCGTTTCCGGAAATGATCTTACCAAGGACCTGAACATGAGAATCGTTCACTACTACAGATAAAGCAAGTGATATAGGCAGTGCGCCTACAGTCGAAAGAGTAGTGAGTGTGACATCACTTATGGAAGAAAGCTTTACATCTCCTCCTGCTGTGATGACTGAGTCTTTACCTGTTTCCACTCTGGCTTCTGATACAAGGATACCCGCTGCCAGTGGGATGTAATATTTTGCAAGAGCTTCGTTAGAAGCTGCAACATTTACTGTGGAAGAAGCTGTTGCTTCTACAGCGCCGCCTGCTTCTATGTTGCCGAGAATACTGATTACAGCATTTCCGATCTTGACATTAATGATATTCGCTCCTTCTACAAAAGGAACCAGATTATTTTTCTGGCTGCTGACTGCTTTCATTACTACAGAGCCACCAGCTTTTATGTTACTTCCTTTTTCAAGGATGATTTTTGCATTTGTTACAATATCCATAACAGAAGCATCCATTTCATCTCCGAGAGAGATTTTGTCTGAGATACTTCCCGGAAGCGGATTGTCTGTGCTGACAAGCGTATCATCATCGCCTGCCTCGATCATAACATTCACAGCTTCTATACTATCTTTTACAGTAATGACCTGTCCTTTCAGTCGGACATTCATTTCTGCTGCCTGGATTTTCTGGATCATCAGATTTTTACTGCTGACGATAAGAGAGTCCATAAATCCTTTACCTTTAATAATAAGTGAAACAGCTTCATCATTCTGAGGATTATATACAAAATCACTGAAGCTTATATTTCCTGCATCATAGATACCGGATTTCAGATCTGATTTTTTGATCTCGATCTGTTTCTTGTTTGTCAGTTCATCTGTAAATGCGGTAATGCCTTTTGTAAATATCTTCAAAAGTTTTCCGGCACTGTTTGTCAGCGTAAAAGAAGCTTCCTGCTTCGCACTGTCATAATTTCCTGTCGGATTGCTGTTCTTCTTAAGATCACCTGTAAGATGAATTCTTCCTCCATCCTGATCATTGATATTTACTGTAGTTCCTGTAGAAACATCTACTGTATAGACATCACTGCCGCCTCCGCCGTCCAGATCAACTTTCTGATTTTCTCCGCCTTTTCCTTTAACGCGGATATTGTCCTGACCATCACCGGATATTACTTCCAGACTCGAGTCTTCCAATTCAACCTGAATGTTATCATCTTTTGCTGTACCGTAAACAGTTGTTGTTGCTTTCTTTGATGTGATCGTTGTATTCAGCGAATAATATAAACCGGAAAGTACTACATTGATTCCATCAATAATGATATTGCCGTTTACTTTCGCTCCGCCGCCTGCGCCACTGTTAATGGTTGATTTGTCGATCACATCACCGACCGATGGTTCTTTGAAAGAATTTTTCGCGAGGATATAAAGAGTTTTAAATAAACCCGGAGTTTTGTCCGATCCCCAGGAGATATTGATATCTCCATCATATTCGCCGTCATCCACAACAATCGTAATATCTGTAATGCCAGCTTTTTCCTTTGCTGATTTGAGTGCTACATCAACAGCCTTCTGAATAGCATTTCTGCTGTCTTTGTTCTCTTCTGATGCCGGAGCATCATTTTTGAAAACTTCCTGTCCTGCTGTATTCGTGCCACCTGTAATCTGTTCTGCAATCTGAGCACTGCCTTCTTTTATTTCTTCAGGAAGTGATGTATCTACATCATCTTCTCCTGTTACTGCAGAATCTTCTTCTCCGGCTGCCT
>OGOU01000403.1_pt1 | contig 39437 bp, 34 predicted proteins | sample 1552721 | NCBI WGS metagenome assembly OGOU01 (sample SAMEA2580176, study PRJEB22360) | human gut metagenome | biome: human gut; feature: human-associated habitat; material: faeces | place: Denmark | collected 2008/2010
AATAATATTCAAAAATAATATTTTTTACAAATAAATCCTATTTGCTTTCAAAAATGGAATTTTCTTATCTGCAAAATGTTTATCTGTTTCCTGCATAGAACAGCTTGCATTCCTATTCATTCCTGCCTTATTCTCGTATCCCGGCGGAACAGGCTTACAGCCTTAAACGAAACTATAAGTTATCCCTATCGTAGAATAGAAATTATCGATTTGAAACAATGGAAAGATAATATTATCTTGCAACATAAAATATTGAATTATGACATTGATAACTTTTTTAAATATAATGATTATGGCAACAGTAACGTTAGGAGGAAATAAAGTAAATCTGAAAGGTACTTTTCCGGCAGTAGGCAGTGAAGCCCCTGCTTTCACATTGGTAAAAAGCGATTTAAGCGAATTGTCTCTCCAGGAATTAAAAGGTAAGCGGGTTGTATTGAATATCTTTCCAAGCCTCGACACAAAAGTATGTGCCATGTCGGTACGCAAATTCAACACCATGGCTACCGAAATGCCGAATACAATCGTGCTGGCCATCTCAAAAGACCTTCCTTTTGCACATGCCCGGTTTTGTACTACCGAAGGAATCGATCATCTCATCCCGCTATCGGCTTTCCGTGATACAAAATTCGGAGAGGATTACGGAGTAGCAATTACCGACGGGGCTTTAGCCGGATTGCTGGCAAGGGCGGTGATCGTGCTCGACGAAAAGGGAAAAGTGATCTACGAAGAATTGGTACCGGAGATTACGACGGAACCCGATTATGAAGCAGCCCTGGCCGTCCTGAAAAAGTAAGCCATCCTACCAATAAACTCTAAAATTAAAATTGCCCTCTGGGAATCAAATCCTTTCAGAGGGCATATTTATATAAAAAATACCTTATCGCTTCTATTTCTTATTCGATGGCTTATCGATTCAGTCTGTAATGATATTTGTAACCCGGCTAATCGTCACCAGATTCCCGAACTCATCCCGAATTTCCACATTGACGACATGCGTTGTCCTGCCCTTATGGATAAATGTCCCTCTTGCAACAACATACCGGCCCTTCGCCTGTTTCATATGGTTGCCGTTTATCTCTATGCCGAATGCTTTAAATTCCTGATTCTCGGGCAAGGTGATTGCACTGATAACCCCTCCTATCGTCTCCGCCAAAGCCATATTAGCCCCTCCGTGCAAAAGTCCGTCCGGACGGCAGGTCCGATGATCTATCGGCATCCGGGCTTCTATCCACCCTTCTCCCATGGCCGTGTACTCTATTCCTAAATGTTCTACCAAAGAATTCCGGCAAAATTCATTGAGCCGTTTTAAATTGTCCGTTTCATTCATAATCGTTTTTCCTTTTAGGATTCATGGGAAACCATCCCTTTTTTACTCTTCCTTTTTGTTCGAATATTTCCAAAATAGTCCAGAACGAAGAAAAGGCAAACACACCGAACAAAGACGACCACAATACATGATGAATCCACAAAGCCGCTCCTATTCCTATAAATCCCAACACTAAAAATACCCACCAGCAACGGGTTCCGAAGTAATATTCACACTTTATGACTACCGGGTGAAACACTCCGATAATCAGAAAAGTGCATATCCCTATCACCAATCCTGTCAAATTATATGTTTCGATAAAACTCATATATCAATAAAATTTATAATATTCAAAATTAACATCAATATCCTTTGTCAAATATACAAATTCCTACCCAAATAAAAGTGTTCTCAACCCATTTTCCTGTAGCTTTTCAGTTTCGTTCTTCTTACTATAGATTAAAATTCCTCTTTAAATACAAATAAAAACAAAAAAATATTTAATTTTAAACCGTATATAAATCCATATTTCATGAACGATCTTGTTATCCACACAGAAAATCTCAAAAAAAACTATCAAAAAGGCCATGAACAGCTCGAAGTACTGAAAGGAATCGACCTAAGCATCCATACCGGAGAGATTATCGGTTATTTAGGAAGCAATGGAGCCGGAAAATCGACCACGGTCAAAATATTATGTGGCTTATTACAAGATTTCGAAGGAGATGCCCACGTTTTAGGTTACGACCTGAAAACTCATAATCTGGAAATCAAACAACGTATCGGCTATATACCGGAAAACGCTATTATGTATGAACAGCTAAGTCCGATGGAATATCTGGAATTTATCGGAACGCTTTACGGAATGCCTGTCCCCCTGGCCAGAGAAAGAGCCACCCTCTTACTGTCCTTATTCGAAATGTCTTCTCAGGCAAATCAGCGGATAGTCAGTTTCTCAAAAGGTATGAAGCAAAAAATACATATTATTTCAGGCCTGCTCCATAACCCGGATCTCATTTTCATGGACGAACCTTTAAACGGATTGGATGCCAATGCAGTTATTATTGTGAAAGAGATCATGTCGCAATTGGTAAAAGAAGGAAAAACTATTTTTTACTGTTCTCATTTAATGGATGTCGTTGAAAAAATAGCCAGCAGGATTATTTTATTAAACGATGGTGTCATCGTGGCCGATGGCACGGTTGAAGCCTTGAAAGAGCAAGCCAATGCCTCTTCTTTGGAAATGTTTTTCTCCAAACTTACGGGAGGTTCCGCTATGCCGGATAAAACCGAGCAAATTATTGACGCATTTGAAAAGAAAGAAAATGATTAAAACTCTCCTATTCATACTTCATATTTTCCGTCCTCTTTTTATCCGTTTAGGCATCGATTATAAACAGATGTGTTCTATCGTTACAGCCAAAATAACGGTCAATAACCGGACAGAGAAGAACCGGAACGGGAAACAAAATGCAAACAACACGATGCTCAAGCAAGGGATCATCATGAGCCTCTCCGGACCATTGCTTTTTTTCCTTGCTTTACGAACGTCTTCTTTACCCAGTGCCCTGTTGTTATTTCATGCTTTATTGTGTTTCACGGTATTTATCAACTTCCTTTCCGAATATTCCCAGTTGTTATTCAGTAAAAACGATAATGAAATATTACAACGGCTGCCGATAACTTCCAAAACGATTTTATCCGCCCGAATCGTATCCATGCTCATTCATATTCTTTTTATTACGATTTGTTTGGCAATCATTCCTTTTCTGATCGTTATCATTTGGCAGGGTATCATAACCGGACTTCTATTTATTGTCGGTGTTATCCTCAATACCATTTTTTCACTCCTGCTTGCTAACCTATTTTATGTAGGTATAATGCAATATACTCCGGCGGAAAAATTCCAGAAAATAATGACTTTTGTACAATTGATCGTCGTTGCTTTATTAGTTTTCAGCTATCAGTTCTTTACAAAGGCTAATTCACAAATTGCTATCGATTTTACAACAGCGCCTCCTATGTGGATGTATTTCACTCCCCCTGCTTACTACACGGCCATTACTGAATTTTTCCTCTATCCCGGCTACTACACAGCGGCACTGGGACTTTTAGGGGTAGGAATAAGTTTATTGCTATTTATACTGACGATAACTTGTTTTAGTTCTTCTCTAAACCAAAAGGTCGCACAAATCGAGGTGCAGGCAGCGGGACAACCGATAAAGGCCAAAAGTAAATATATAAGCCGCCTGGCTAACTGGTTCACCCGCAATCCTCTTCAAAATTCAGGCTTTACCCTGGCCTGGTTGCTGACCGGTAGAAACTTAAAATTCAAACAGGCAATCCTCCCCATGTATGTGTGTATCATCCTTCCTAACTGCATGTCTATCTACCATGCATTCACGCACTCGCACACAAAAGAAGTTCTTTTCCCGATGTTGATCCCTCTTTATATTCTCCCTTTACTTGTTATGATCACAATCCCTTCCCTGGGACTAACGGACAAGGGCAATAAACTATGGCTATATCAATCCAAACCCCTTGCACAACCCGGCCTATTTCTCATGGGATGCTTTAAAGCTATATACATTAAATATTTTGTTCCTGTATTCATCGCTTTTGCTCTGATATATATAGGAATAGCAGGGATTAAAGTTATTGTCGATTTACTGTTGATCTTCACTTTCTGCACTCTTTTTTCACTTTCTTATTACCGGCTGTCCGGATTATTGTTTCCCTTTTCCAAAGAACAGGACGTTCCCCAATCACAGGTTTTTAAAATGTTCATGCTCATGGCATTTTTAGGAGTAATAGCAGTCGTTCATTTTACGCTCACCCTGCTACCTTATGCCACCTTAGCCGCCATACCCGTTTGCTGGGGAATCATTTATCTGATTGCCCGGAAGTTGATCCATATTTCCTGGGCAAAAATAGAATCTCAATATTAAAATCCATATCAATAACCTGACACACAAAGAGGTAAATTTTATAACCTATTGTCCGCGAATTAAGGCTTAAAATCTATCGGTATTCTACAAAATATTCATACTTTTGTAGAAAGAGCCGATCTTTTTATTTCAGGGAAAGGCTATCGAACCAAATAATACTAAAACTATTTTATGACACCACTAAAAGAAGGTGATAAAGCGCCTTTTTTCAAAGGCATCAACCAAGACGGAAAAGAAATATCGCTGGACGATTTCAAGAACAAAAAACTGATTCTTTACTTTTACCCGAAAGACAACACTTCAGGTTGTACTGCGGAAGCCTGTAATTTAAACGATAATTATTCGGCTCTAACGGAACAGGGGTACGAAGTGATCGGCATAAGCCCAGACTCTCCCTCTTCGCACCAAAAATTCATCGCAAAATATAATTTGGCGTTCAATCTTATTGCCGACACCGATAAAACCATTCTGCAGGATTACGGCGTATGGGCGGAAAAATCGATGTACGGACGGAAATATATGGGGGTATTGCGTACGACCTTCATTATTGAAAACGGAATCATCACTAAAGTAATCACCAAAGTAGATACTAAAAACCCGACAGCACAAATCCTGTAGTATTTCCTACCGTTGAACGACATTCGCACAAAAACGAACGTCGTATATTCACGCAGGAAGCAAAAGGATATAGTGTAAAATATCAATGAATAAATTTTAATCTAAGTAATATGGCTTCAAAAGAAACGAATCTGGAAAAATTAAAAGCGCTCCAACTGACACTCGACAAGATTGAAAAGAACTTCGGAAAAGGAAGTATTATGAAGCTTGGCGACAATCAGGTGGAAAACATTCCGGTTATTCCTTCAGGCTCCATCGCACTCGACAAAGCTCTGGGTGTAGGCGGTTATCCCAAAGGCCGTGTGATCGAAATCTACGGCCCGGAATCATCAGGAAAAACAACTTTAGCGATCCATGCGATTGCTGAAGCACAAAAACAAGGCGGAATAGCTGCTATCATCGATGCAGAACACGCATTCGACCGGACTTATGCAGAAAAATTAGGTGTAGATGTAGAAAACCTGTTCATTTCGCAGCCGGATAACGGAGAGCAGGCATTGGAAATCGCCGAGCAACTCATCCGTTCCTCCGCCATCGATATCATTGTGATCGACTCGGTAGCCGCACTTACCCCTAAAGCCGAAATCGAAGGCGATATGGGAGGAAGTGTAATGGGCTTACAGGCTCGATTGATGTCTCAGGCTTTGCGGAAACTGACGGGAACGATCAGTAAAACCAACACCTGCTGTATTTTTATCAACCAATTGCGTGATAAGATCGGTGTCATGTTCGGAAATCCCGAAACGACGACTGGTGGTAATGCACTGAAATTCTACGCATCCGTTCGTTTGGATATCCGTAAAATCGGACCGATCAAAGACGGTGAAGAAATCTTAGGAAACCACACCCGCGTAAAAGTGGTGAAAAACAAAGTCGCTCCCCCATTCAAAAAAGCGGAATTCGACATCATGTATGGTGAAGGAATCTCCATTTCCGGCGAAATCGTCGATTTAGGAGTAGATTATAACGTTATCAAGAAAAGCGGGAGCTGGTTTTCTTATGGAGAAAACAAACTGGGACAAGGCCGTGAAACCGTGAAACAGTTAGTGATGGACAATCCGGAATTAGCGGAAGAATTGCGCGGAAAAATCGTAGCGGCGATAAACGGAATCACAGAAACTCCGGAACAACCTGAAAAAGGAGGCAAACCAACCGTCTCAGAAACCGAAAGCTGATAAATTTATCTATGTACTAATTTAATTACCAATATACTATATATCATTCCGGCCTTATAGTATATTGGTATATTTTTTATACGATGAAAAAGATTATACTACCAACACTATTATTATTATCCCTTATGTCATGCGATAATAAAAATACGGCAGAAGATACCGGCAAGGGAAAAGGCTATAAAACCCCTGAACAAAAACTGGCATCCGATGTTATGATGCCCGAAGTCCTCTGGTCGTTCGGCAGGATCGGAAGCGTACAGGTTTCTCCTGACGGAACAAAAGCGGTGTACGATGTCACTTATTTCAATAAAGAAGAAGACCGCGCCTACACGGATCTTTACCTGCTCAATTTAGCCGACGGCAAATCGGTTCAGCTCACGAACACCGATTACAATGAATCGGAGGCCGGCTGGACTCCCGACGGGAAATACATTACCTATCTTGCTAAAGGCCAATTATGGGAGATGTCTCCGGACGGCACGAATCAACGGCAAATCACCGATGTAGAAGACGGCATCAACGGTTATGTATATGCACCGGATATGTCGAAGATCGTTTATCTGAAAGATGTAGTTTTAGAACCCACCGTAAAAGATATGTATCCCGACCTGCCCAAAGCAAAGGCACGTATTATCAACGACCAGTTTTACCGCCACTGGAACGACTGGGTCGATGCTTATACTCATTTATTCATTGCAGATTACCTTCCTGCCCAGCAAAAAATCACTTCCGGCAAAGACATCTTGGAGGGTGAACGTTGGGAATCCCCGGTACGTCCGTGGGGAGGAACCGAACAGTTAGCATGGACAAAAGACAGCAAAAAACTGATTTACACCTGCCGTAAAAAAATCGGCATAGACTATGCCGAATCTACCAACACCGATCTATATGCCTACAACACAGAAAACGGACAAACCGAAAATCTGACAGAGGGAATGATGGGATATGATAAAAATCCGAAAATCTCCCCCGATGGAAAATTACTGGCTTGGGAAAGCATGGAACGTGAAGGATACGAAGCCGATAAAAACCGTCTGTATGTAATGGATTTAACAACCGGAGAAAAACAGGATTTTTCAGAAGGATTCGATCAGAATGTGGAAGGAATTGCCTGGGGCGATACCGGAACCATTTGGTTTATCTCGGACCGGCATGCCACCGATGAAATCTATTCCCTCGACTTAAGCACGGGAGATATAAAAAAACACACGGAAGGCATTCACAACTACACGTCAGTAACTCCGGTCGGTAACATGCTTATAGCAACCAAACAATCCATGAGTAAACCGACGGAAATTTATAAGGTAGATCCGGCAACCGGAAAAGATGAAGAATTATCGTTTGTCAATAAATCCCTGCTCGACCAGCTGACAATGGGAAAGGTAGAATCCCGCTGGATAAAAACCACCGACAATAAGGATATGCTGGTATGGATGATTTATCCGCCCCATTTCGATCCGAATAAAAAATATCCCGCCCTCCTCTACTGTGAAGGCGGACCGCAAAGCACTGTCAGCCAATTTTGGAGCTATCGCTGGAACTTTCAGCAAATGGCTGCCAACGGTTATATTATCGTAGCTCCGAACCGCCGGGGATTACCCGGATTCGGCCAGGAATGGCTCGAACAAATTAGCGGAGACTATTCCGGCCAAAATATCAAAGACTATTTCTCGGCGATAGATCATGCTAAAAAAGAACCCTACATCGATGAAAATCGTTTAGGATGTGTAGGGGCTTCTTATGGTGGTTACTCGGTTTACTATCTCGCCGGACACCATGATAAACGCTTTAAAGCATTTATTTCCCATTGTGGCATTTTCGATCTGAAAATGCAATACTACACTACCGAAGAAATGTGGTTTGCAAACTGGGATATGGGCGGAGCGCCCTGGGAAAAAAATAATAAAATCGCCCAGCGCACTTACGCCAATTCTCCCGACTTATTTGTAGGGAATTGGGATACACCTATCCTCGTCATTCACGGACAAAAAGATTTCCGCATCGACATGTCTCAGGGTATGGCAGCTTTCAATGCAGCCAGAATGAGAGGAATCCCGGCTCAATTCCTGTATTTTCCGGAAGAGTGCCACTGGGTAACCGGCTGTCAGGATGGCATCCTTTGGCAACGTACTTTTAAAGCCTGGCTGGATAAATGGTTAAAATAAACCGATAACCCGGTAGTCTTATAAATATCCGGTAATTATTCTCAATCGTAAGAATAATTACCGGATATTTTTATACCCTTACCTCTCCCTCCTCCCTTCCCTTTCACCGGTTTCAATTATATAATATATTTTACTAAATACCAACAAACTAAGGCTTACATTCAGCACAATAATAAAAATAATTACTCATCAAAATGAATACATATTTTTTATATATTTAAAATATATCATATTTTTTTTTATAATGTCAATAAAAAGTATGATATTTACTTCAATAAACATAAACTAAAACGAAATAAAACTACCAATGCAGTATTTATTAATTATTTTCATTATTGTGACAATGTTTTCCGCTTGTCAAAACAAAGAAAAAGCAATCAGCACTTACAAAGACCGGGGCATACCTATCACTTTGGTAAATTTAAACATTGCCACGGATACACTCCCGCTAAAACTGACGGATATCGGGAAAGATTTAGAAGTCGTGCGATTGGAAACAACGGATTCGAGCTTATTCGGGAATGCCTCCTATCTCATAGGAAAGAAATACATCGTCGCTTTCTCTTCAGCCTATATCATATTATTCGACCGCAATGGGAAACATATTCGTAACCTTGCCATTCAGGGACGTGGGCCGGGAGAATACATTTTTATTGCCGGTAAAACATGGACACCTGACGAAAACAGAATTCTTGCCATCGATTTTGGGAGGAATTTTATACATAGCTGGAGCATTCCGGACGGACAATACACCAAAATCCCCTTAGCACAAAAAGGAGCGGCATACGCCCTGACCATGCTGAACGACAGCATATTGCAAATTGCCAATATGCGTAATAAGCAAGCTAAATACAAATTATACACGCAAACACTTTCAGGCCGTTTTTTAGGAGGAGTCGATAACACAGGCGAAGAAGACGCCCGGCAAATCGACTTCAATAATAACTTATATAATACAGGCAGACAGCAGTATTACCGTCCTCATCGCACGGATTCTGTTTTTCAGGTCGAACAAAACTCCCTACATTTGAAATACCGGATTCCGGTCACACCTGAACAGCAATTACGAATCGTACAAATCTCAGACAACAAATTGCTGGCTTCCGTCTATCATGTTACAGGCAAAACGAGTAAACAGACCACAGTCCAGGGCAATCGGATAGGTTCCGTTTCATTCAGTGGTTTCAGAACTTTTTTTCTGGTCGATTTTCCAAATGAAAAAATCGCTCATTTCCAAACGATAGACAACGATTATTTGGGAACAAACCTACCGGCAGACAAATTATCCTTTCAGGAAAACGGACAATTCTATATAGAATACCCGGCAAGCACACTTGCCACCCTTATCCCGGAAATATTGAAAAAAACGGAAATCGATAATACCGTACGCCAAAGAGTAGAAAAATTACAAACCGAACTTTCGGAAGAGGACAACCCTGTTTTAATCGTGGGAGCGGGTAATATCGCCAATCTATAAAACCCAAACCTTATCGGTATCGGATAAAACGATTCGGGCTGGAAAAGTTAATTTTTCCAGCCCGAACATTTTATTACATTTTTTGTTACTTTCGTCAATCGATGGCAATGTAAAATCTATATCTACGAGATACAATTCGCACATTTAATAGAAAGCGATACGATTACCTTAAACGAACAAAACGGTTTTCTATTCGGTAGATTTCGATAAAATGAAAGAAAACATCGCTAAAATTGCCGGGGAACATATCACCATAGAAGGGAATGCCGACTATGAGAAGGCAACCCGGCTCATTCAGGAAAAAGGCATTATTATCCCTGCCCTGCCAAAAGACCTCGACCGGATTGCAGAAGCAGGAATACCGAAAGACATTTTCTTTAAACAAGGTATAGAAATTTTAGGATTATGAAAAAACTATTATGCTTATTCGCCACGCTGTGTACTGCCTTTAGCGTACCGGCACAAGACGTTCAGCCTTCGGAAGTATGGTATGGAACGGATTTCTGGACTCCCGACACTTTAGGAAACCACCGGGCAGTTGTCAAAGTAACGGAAAATACAGGGGCTGTACGTGCCAGTATTCCCTGGCGACGGAAAGATCACGATGCAGCCCGAAAAGGAATTATCATTGTAGATGCCGCTACCGGAAAACAAATCATAAATTTCTTCCGGGAAGCCGTCACCCGGGAAGAAGGCAAACTGATTTTCGAGCCGCAAACCGTTCCGGGAAATTACTATATCTATTACCTTCCCTATCACACCTCAGGAGGACCTTATCCCAGAGTGGAATACAAAAAAGAATCTACCTCCCCCGACGCTGCATGGCTGACAAAAACTCAAAAAATGCTGTCAACTTCTTCCGTGCCGGATGCCCGCTTCATACAATTTCAATCCAGAGGTGAATTCAACAGTTTCTACCCGATGGAAATTGTCGCTACCTCTGCCGAAAAAGCAAAACTGGAAAAAGATTACACAGGTAAACCTTTCCTGCTTTTCCCGGAAGACCGGAAACATCCGGTGAAAATGTTTAAAGACATTCCTTATCGCTGGACGGCATCCGGAGCGTTTCGCCCGTTTGCCGCAGAGGCCGATCAAAACGAATACTTTGTATTTCAAATTGCTTTATGGGCGAAAGACCGGGAAATAGATCAGATAAAAGTTGAATTTTCCGACCTGCAAGGAAATAAAAACACCATCCCGGCCTCGGCATTTACCTGTTTCAATCTCACCGGAACCGACTGGCTACAACGCCCTATGAATATTTCATATCGCGTTCCCCAGGGTGAAGTCCGCCCGCTATGGATCGGCATTCAGATGCCGGTAGGTATCGCTCCCGGCATCTACAAAGGAAAAGTCACCGTTTTCGGGAACGAATGTCCTCCGGAAAACATCGAATTGTCAATCAATCTTACGGATCGCGTTTTAGAAGATAAAGGCGACAGCGATATATACCGGTTATCCAGATTACGCTGGCTGAACTCAGAACTGGCTTGCGATAATAGCGTAGTCAGACCGTTCACCCCGCTAAAAGTAAACGGAAAAGAAATACACTGTTTAGGCCGCTCCGTTCTGCTCAACGAATCGGGCTTCCCTGAAAAAATTTCCAGTTTTTTTACAGAAGAAATCACAACCATCGGTGAAAAAGTAACTCCTGTCCTTCACGCCCCTATCCGTTTCGTGATAGAACAAAATCGGAAAGCTCTTCCTTTGAAAAACGAATCTTTTCGATTCACTACCCAGGAAGACGGCCAGACAAGCTGGGAAACTCAAAACAAAGCGGGTGATTTCACGCTGACCTGTAAGGCTAAAATGGAATTCGACGGTTTTATGGAATATAAAATCACAGTCAAAGCCAATGAAACAGCCAAAGTAGAAGACATGCGGCTGGAAATTCCTCTAAACGGGGAAATTGCCAAATATTGGCTCGGCATGGGACATACAGGTTCTTTCATCCCCGATAAAAATTCCTGGAAATGGAATATCAGGAACAACCAGGAAGGTTTCTGGATAGGAAAAGAAAACGCCGGTATTCATTGCGTCTTCCGGGACGAACATTATGTAAGGCCGTTAAATACCAACTTCTATCAATCCAAACCGCTTATCATTCCTGAATGCTGGAACAACGGCGGCAAAGGGGGGATCGATTTTGCCCGTAACGGGAAAACCATGCAAGTAAAAGCCTATAGTGGAAGCCGTACCTTGAAAAAAGGAGAAGAATTGACTTTTATTTTCCTGCTTTCCACCACTCCATTTAAGCCTATCGATACCGATAAACAATGGACAGACCGTTATTTCCACAGTTACCAGCCTATAGACAAAGTGGTTGCCGACGGGGCAAACACCATCAATATTCACCACGGGAATGCGATTAACCCACACATCAACTATCCGTTTTTCCGTCCCGATTTTATGAAAGCTTACATCGACGAGGCACATGCCAAAGGCTGTAAAGTAAAAATCTACTATACGGTAAGGGAATTGGCCAACCGTGCCCCGGAACTTTGGGCATTGCGCTCTTTGGGTAACGAAATTTTTTCGGCAGGAAAAGGAAACGGTTATTCCTGGTTGCAGGAACACCTGGACCAGGATTACATTGCCGCTTGGTTCGTTGAAAAATATACCGACGCCGCCATTGTAAACTCAGGGGTTTCCCGCTGGCACAATTTCTATGTGGAAGGCCTGAACTGGCTGGTGAAAAATGTAGGTATCGACGGATTATATATCGATGATCTGGCTTTCGACCGCTCCACCATGAAACGAATCAGAAAAGTGCTGGATAAAGGTTGCCCCGCTCCCCGGATCGATCTTCATTCGGCCAATCAATTCAATCCAAAAGACGGATTCATCAATAGTGCCTGTCTTTATATGGAGCACATGCCCTATCTCGACCGCCTGTGGCTGGGAGAGTATTTCGATTACAGCGCATCACCGGACTATTGGATGACAGAAGTTTCCGGGATTCCTTTCGGAATGATGGGAGAAATGCTGCAAGACTGCGGAAATGCCTGGCGTGGCATGGTCTATGGCATGACTTCCCGCTTGCATTGGGATGGCTGCGAAACGGCTCAATATCTTTGGAAAATATGGGATGAATTCGGAATGCAAGGCAGTAGAATGATGGGATATTGGGTATCTTACAATCCCGTTAAAACCGGAAACGATAAGATTTTGGCTACCTGCTACATAAAAGACAATAAAGCCATGATTGCGATTGGAAGCTGGGCAGAGCGGGATGAAGAAATTAAACTAAAGATCGATTGGAAAGCCCTGGGGATCGATCCCAAAACAGCGAAACTGCACGCTCCTGCCATCGAAACCTTCCAACCGGAAAAAACTTTTTCGCCTACCGATAAAATTAAAATAGAAAAAGGTAAAGGATATCTGTTGATTCTCGAATGATACACCTTAAAATTAAAAAATCCCGTTTCATGTGTTTGAAACGGGATTTTTCTTTTGAACACTATTAGAATCGACTTATGGTAGAAGCTCCGGAAGTATGAACATTTATTCTTCCGTCTCCCCGATAAAACAATTTTGCAGCCCCTGATCCTGAAATATTCAGTTGTTCGTTGGCACAAACTTTCAGATAGGCCGCACCGGATGCAGAAGCATTCAGGGTACGGAAAGCGAAATCACCCATATATACATGGGCAGCTCCCGAAGCTGTCGCCTTACCGGAGGTCGCATCTCCGCTCAGGGTTAAATAGGAAGCCCCGGAAAGTTCCGCATTTACAAGGGGAGCGGACAATTTACCGGAAAAGCGGGCAGCTCCCGACAAACTAAAATCGACATTTCCCCCCACTTCTATATGTCCTTCCAGGGTAACCGTTGCGGCTCCCGATAGATCTACCGACAATCTTCTCCCGGAAAAATCCCCTTCACCATTCAAACGGCAAGCTCCGCTTAATCTTACACTTTCCAATGAGGAGCAAACGATCTCTGCCTGAAAACGGTCTCCGCGTTCTCCTTTGACCGAACCTTTGAAACCGATCTTCAATCTTCCGTTCTCATTGAGCGATACGGTAAACTGATTTTTGCAATGTGCAGGAATATTTACAACCATTCCCGTTTCCTCTCCCTGGCGTATCTTAATATCAAAAGCACCGGATACATCTATTCCTGTGATTTTCTCTCCCTGGAAGCGGGATATCTCTATTTGCCCTCCTGTCTTTGCGCCTGCGGTTATGCCTAACAAAAGCAATACTGAAAAAAGAACTGTTCTTACCATATTTATTTCAATTTATTAAATTCATAAAATTAAAACCCCTTTTCTCTAAGACGTACAAGGTTTTAAAATGTTACAACTAAAAAATATTTTTTTACATTATTTTAAAACCAAATGTTCGTTTTTGCCGAACACCTCGTATCCGGAAGTAATTACTTTTTCCCCGGGCTCCAGTCCTTCCAACACTTGATAATATTGCGGATTTTGCTTGCCGATCTTTATATTGCGGCGATAAGCTTCCGTTCCGTCGGCACTCACAACGAACACCCATTGCCCTCCGGTGGTTTGATAAAATGCTCCGCGCGGAATCAAAACCGACCTGTCCGACTCGCCTAATTGCAGATTGATGTGATAAGTCTGTCCCGTCCGGATATTTTCGGGTTTATCGGCAATAAAAGTCAAATCCGTTTTAAATTGTCCTCCCTTTACATCGGGATAAACCTTTAAAACCTTTAATTCAAAATCCGTTCCCTGCCGTTCCAGTGAAGCCTTCAATTCCTTTTTCACCCGGTCGATATAATGCTCGTCGATCCGAGCCACTACTTTATAATCGTCCAATACATTCACAATGCCGATATTAGCACCTTGCGAAACAGTCTGACCGATCTCCACATTCAACGTCCCTAACTGCCCATCGATGGGAGCCTTTACACTCAGATTATCATATCTTTCCCTGACCAATTTAAAATTGGCCTTCATATTTTCGAGACTCATTTCCATATTCTCGATCTCAATGGAACGATAAATAGAATCCTGTTTCTGTTTTTCGAGTACCAAAACATTATTCCTCACAGCCATTTCATAATCCTCTTTCGACACCAAATATTCCTCTTTAGCGATCAGGTCTTCTTCATACAATTTCTTATCCTGCTCATATTTCCGTTTTTTCCGGGCAATATCCACTTCGTTTTTTAAACGGTCTTGCTGCAAAGCCAGCTTGTCTTTTTCCATTTGCAACAAAGTATTTCTAAGCAAATTTTGTTTTTCGGCCAGATTGGCGTCACTATCCAGGATCGACATGGCCAAATTAGGATTTTCCAGCCGTAAAATCACCTGTCCCTTTTTCACCATGGTTCCTTCCTCCACGATTTTCTCCACTACCCGTCCCGTCTCCAGCGGGCTTAACTGTACAAAAGTGATCGGCTCGACGTTTCCCATAATCCGGATATAATCGTTAAACACCCCGTCAGTCACTTCTTCTATTGTCACTTTTCCTTTTTCCACCCGAAGTGTCGAGGTATGATCGCCTAAAACCAGCCAACCGATAACGATCAGGACAAATATCCCCCCGACGATATACGGTATATGCTTTTTCTTTAATCCTTTTTTCTGTTCAATAATCTTATCCATAACTATTTATATTTATCTTTCCGGTCAAAACAAGGATACAACCCCGCTTGCCTGACCTTATTTTCAATACTGATACCTTTCCGCTATAAAAATCACCCTCCGACCTTCGTTTGTAAAGGAACCCCCTTATAAAAATCTACCATCTTCTTTTGCAACACATAATTCAAACGCGCTTTTAAAAGATCGTATTTAGCCTGTAAATAATTATTGGCCGTCGTGTTTAATTCTATAATCGTTATCAAGCCCTGTTCATATTTTTTTCTTCCGGCCCGATAAGCCAGCTCGCTAAACTTTTCTTTCTTAAGGGCAATTTCATATTGCTGAACCTGAGATTCCAGATCGAGAATCGCCTTTTGTATCTCGGTATATATCGATTGTTCCGTTTGCCGATAAGAAATCCGGGCATTCTGGTAATTGTTTTTTGCCCTTCTGAGATTGGAATGGCGAGACAGGCCGGAAAAAATCGGAAGGCTCATATTAAATCCAAAATATTTCCCAATCCGGTTTTTATCGGAAATCTGTGTCCAGAAATCCCGGCCGTTCTGGCTGGAATAACTGCCGAAACTAATTCCTCCGTTCATTCCGAAAGAAGGTGCAAAATTGGCTTTGGTCGTATATTCTCTCAATTTATAAATACGAACGTCATACCCTGCCACCAATGCTTCGGGCAACGATTTCATCGCATTCGTATAAATAACATTCAGATCGTTCCCCTCTTTTACAGGCAAAATTCTATTCAAAGAATCGACACTCACTTCCAAATCGTTTTCCTCCTGATAATTCATCAAATGTTTCAAAGACACCTGAGCATTTGCCCGGTTATTCTGATAGGAGATCAACAGGTATTCGTCAGAAGCCTGTTGTGCCTGAATATCGAAAAGATCACTCTTGGGACGGCGTCCCAGTTCATATTCCCGTTGAATCTTTTTTAGCTGCAAATTGGTATTTTCCAACTGTTCCAAAGTGATTTTAATCTGCTCTTCCGCATATACTAAAGTGAAAAAAGCTCTCATCACCTGTTCTGCGATGTCGTTTGCCAGCTGTTCAGTGTATTCCAATCCCTGCAATTTAGCGATCTTCGCCATCCTCACCCGATTAACCCCACTAAAGCCCGCAAACAAGGTTACCCCTCCTCCTATTCCCAATCCTCCCAAAGTTTTATACTGCATATTACCATACGTATTTGTTTCCGGATCGATGCTACGTCCATAATTGTAAGAAAAAGAAGGTGAAAAATTATTTACCGACGGAAGCAATCCCAAAGCAGCATCACGCACCTCTAAACGCCTATTGTCGTTTTGAAGCTTTTGTTGCTGCATTTTCAGGCTCTGTTCCACACCATAGTCGATACAATCCTGCAAAGTCCATTTCTTTTCTTGGGTATATCCTGTTCTCATTCCCAGAACTAAAACCCCAAATATAAAAATCCTAAAAATCATTGTTAAAATTTTAAATTTGAAAATCATAACACCAAATCTATGCCAAAGCAATTAAAATAATAATATTCAATATATTAGATACACATCACCATCTTTAGAGGTGTAAAAAAAATAGACAATATTGTCCTATTCTTTTACATAACCTCCTCTCTGCTTATTATGATTCGACCCGTTTTTTCTAATCCGAATAAATAACTTATTCTTCTTAAACCCGAAACCGTTCATTTTTTTCCTTACCTTTGTTTTAATCGTATGTACCAATCCATTGAAATCAAAAAAAACAATAAACATTTGTCAAACAAATGGACAATCTTGTCTATTTGTTTGACACTCTTTTTTGTATTAAAATAAACACAATTCAATAAAAATCAATATATTACATAGTTTGGCATACATTTGGTTAAAGAGTTGGAAAATGAAAAACGAAACTAATTAAGCAGCTATGATAAAAATTGAAAATCTCAGCAAGGTATTTCGTACCGAAGAAGTAGAGACTACGGCTCTGAATCATGTATCCTTACATGTAAAACCAGGTGAATTTGTGGCAATTATGGGACCTTCCGGTTGTGGAAAATCAACCTTACTGAATATTATCGGATTATTGGATAATCCCAGCGAAGGAGAATACTATTTCAATAGTCAGGAAGTGGGGCATTTGAAAGAAAAGCAAAGAACCCAGGTCAGAAAAGGAAACATCGGATTCGTATTTCAAAGTTTCAACCTGATCGACGAATTGAATGTATATGAAAACGTAGAACTTCCCTTGATCTATCTGAAAAAGAAAGCCGGGGAGAAAAAAGAGCTGGTCAATCATATTCTCGACCGGATGAACATCAGTCACCGCGCGAAACATTTCCCTCAACAATTATCGGGAGGGCAGCAACAACGTGTCGCTATTGCCCGGGCCGTCGTTGCCGAGCCGAAATTGATCTTAGCGGATGAACCCACAGGAAACCTCGATTCAAAAAACGGAGCGGAAGTAATGAATCTGCTGACTGAATTAAACCAGGAAGGAACCACGATCATTATGGTTACTCACTCCCAGCACGACGCTTCGTATGCTCACCGGATCATCAACCTGTTCGACGGTCAGATCGTAACGGAAACAACGACCGAAAACAAGATGTATCCCAAAAATGAAAATTGAAATAAAGTTTACAATTTTATCCGTAACTTTGTATAGTTTAAACACATAGGCAAAAGGCGAACTGAATACAATATTTTACCCGGATGCCTTTATTCTCCAATTCTATTATGGCAAAACAAGGTACAATTCTAATAGTTGATGATAATAAAAGTGTACTGACGGCATTAGAAATGTTGTTGTTAAGCGTCTTTAAAAAAGTAATCACAAGCAGTAACCCTAACCGGATTCCCTCTTTGCTGGAATCTGAAAATATCGATGTCATATTACTCGATATGAATTTTTCATCGGGAATCAACACAGGTAATGAAGGGATCTACTGGTTATCCGAAATAAAGAAACTGGCAAAAGAGTTGCCGGTTGTATTATTTACAGCCTATGCGGACATTGACCTTGCGGTAAAAGCTGTAAAGGAAGGTGCCGCCGATTTTATTGTAAAACCCTGGGACAATGCCAAGCTCATTGCCACCTTACTGTCCGCTTACCGCCTGAACGAATCGAGAAGCGAAGTAAAACAACTCCGGGAAAAAGAAGAAATCCTGAAAAAACAGTTAAACACAGAAGAAGAACTGATATGGGGAAATTCCGGAATCATGCAGCAATTACACCTGTTGGTTGAAAAAGTCGCACGGACAGATGCCAACATCCTGATTACAGGTGAAAACGGTACGGGAAAAGAAATAATCGCCAAAGAAATCCATTCCCTCTCCGACCGCCGGAACGAAGTAATGATCTCGGTAGATATGGGAGCCATTACCGAAACACTCTTCGAAAGTGAATTATTCGGTCATGTAAAAGGAGCTTTCACCGATGCCAAAGAAGACCGGGCAGGCAAGTTCGAGGCCGCCAATAACGGCTCCCTCTTTTTGGACGAAATAGGTAACTTATCCTATTCTTTGCAATCCAAACTATTGGCTGCCATACAGGGACGGAAAATCACCCGGATAGGCTCTAACAAACCGATCGACATCAATATCCGGCTGATCTGTGCCACCAATAGCAATCTGCAGGAAATGGTCGCAAACGGGACTTTCCGGGAGGACCTGCTATATCGCATCAATACCATACATATCGAGGTGCCTCCATTGCGAAAACGTGGAAAAGACATATTATTGTTAGCCGATTTCTTCTTGCACCGGTATAGCCAAAAATATGGAAAGAAAAACCTTTCTTTCGCTTTTAGTACCCAGGAAAGGTTACTGAATTATCCCTGGCCCGGTAACGTGAGGGAACTGCAACACGCCATTGAAAAAGCCGTCATTATGTGCGAATCCAGTATTCTGAAGCCGAATGACTTCTTTTTCAAAACAATAACGACCGAACTTGCCCCTCAGATCAGCACTCTGGAAGAAATGGAAAAAGAAATGATCCGCAAAGCCATCGAACGCAACGAAGGAAATATATCGGCAATTGCCTCACAATTAGGCATCACCCGGCAAACATTATATAATAAAATGAAAAAATTCGGCTTGTAACCCAACCTTTTTCGTCCACGATTAACTTAATAAACTTATGCTTCGTTCCTACCCTTTTCGCCTGATATTCTTACTATTATCCTTCGGGATTCTGGCCGCCGGAGCAGGCATTTATTTTTATTCAGGAATGAATGTCGAAGGTGTATTCTGCATCATTTGCATCGTGATTTGCGTGTTTCTTATTTTTCACCATATAAACTCGGTCAATAGAAAGATCGGCTATTTTTTCAGTGCCTTGAAAAACGACGATTACACTCTGCGATTTACAGAATCACAGGGTATGAAATCAGAAAAATTACTGAATAATCTACTGAATCAAACTAAAGAAATCCTGCAAAAAGCAAGGATCGACATACAGCAACAGGAAAAATACTACGAATTGATTCTCAATAATATCAATTCGGGTGTCATCGCACTAAATTCTAAAGGATTCGTTATCCAATCCAATCTGTTCGCCCGCAAAATCCTCGGTTTAGAAGTATTCACCCACACCAGGCAATTACAAAAAGTTTCTCCCCAGTTGCAACAAACCATAGAGGAAATCCAGTCGGGCCAAACCAAACGGATCACTTATACCAACGAGCGGGGAAGCGTGCAACTGCTGATCAATGCCACCAGCATCATCATGAACGGAGAAAAACTTTCTTTACTTGTTTTCAGCGATATTGAAAACGAAATGGACGAAAAAGAAATCGATTCCTGGATTCGCCTGATCCGGGTGTTAGCTCATGAAATCATGAATTCCATCGCCCCGATCACCTCGTTAAGCGACACCCTGCTTTCTCTGCACAAAGACGACAACACGGAAATAGACGCTTCTCAGCTCAAAGAAAATACAATCAACGGATTGCATGTGATCAGCGAAACCGGCAAGGGACTTATTTCATTCGTAGAATCCTACCGGAAATTTACCCGCATCCCCAAACCGGAGCGGGAATACATCGATATGAGCGAATTCATTCACCGCATGGTTATTCTGTGCAGCATGGAACCTCATTTTGTAAATGCCACGATTCAAACCGAAATTCACCCGGAAAACCTGAAAGTATATGCCGATCCGAACTTATTGGGACAAGTGATGCTAAACATCATGAAAAATGCAATACAAGCCATGAAAGGCAGAAAAAACAGCAAATTATATGTAAACATTGAAAACAATTCAAACCAGACTCTGATTAAAATCACAGATAACGGTCCGGGCATCGCTCCGGAAATCCTTAACGAAATATTCGTGCCTTTTTTCACCACCAAAACCGAGGGAACAGGTATCGGCCTGAGTATCGCCCGCCAGATTATGCGGGCTCACGGGGGAAATATCAAAGTAACCTCTATTCCGGAAAAAGAAACGACTTTCACATTATCTCTATAACTCTTCAGCATTTTTCTTATTTTCAAACCTCTCATCAAAAGAAATATTGTAAACCGGCCTGATAGCCAAAATACACTTGCTGAAATTTGGTATCCCCAAATTTTCTCCAAATATGTTTATCGGGAATCATATCTACATTCCGGAGATCATCGGTTTGTATATAATTTATGCTCGGTCCTCCGAATAATTCGATATGAGGCGTCAGGCGAAAAGCGGGTAAAAAAGCATATCCTACTTTAAACGTGATGTATTTGGAAAAATTATTAAGAGTTTCCCCCATAAGTTCATTGTTAAGCGTCAGCCACCGGGTAACGTGAATATGAGCACCTAAACCGCCAGCAGTCACATACCTGTTCACTTTGTGATTGTAACCGATCCCTACAATTCCATAAGTATGCCTCCCTCCCGATCTCAACGCCACGACCATACTTCCTATCTCATTATAAGTTACGGCTATTCCCAAATCTCCGTTTTTAATAATATTGACTAAAGCGACAGGCCAATCGCTACTTTCAGCAATATTCAGTAATCCGGCAAATTGTACACCGTTCACCTTTTTAGCGATGTTCACCAGTCCGGCAAACTGAAACCCGGAATAATCCTTACTTATGTTCACCAGTCCGGCAAACTGCATACCTTTTCCGGAACTTCCGATATAATTCCCTAAGCCGGCAAACTGGAATCCGGAATAACTATTCCGTACCACGTTCCCCAATCCGGAAAAAGCCACCCCCTTGCCATTGTTCCCGATATAATTTCCCAATCCGGCAAATTGAAAACCGTTCGCATCGTTCAATACAATATTGGTTAATCCGGCAAAAGCAAAGGCCTTTTCATTTTTCGACAAGCCCGATAGCAAATTGATCGACACTTTATTGGTATATTCTTTGGCCTGTAAGCCATTGGTACTCATAAAAGGCATAAAGCTAAACTGAAATGCCGCCCGTTTGCTATCGTCCGTTTGAGAAAACGTCATTCCACACAATAGAAAATTCAAAAAAAACGATACTAAAATTCTTTTCATCATTAATTATTTTTAAGTAATACCATCCGAATGCTTCTACACACATTCATCATGGCCCAAAAGTAGAAGCAAACGGCGAAAAGAGAAAATCCGTTTGACGAATCCCCGGATTGCTTTTGACGAATGCTCTGGTAAGCTATGATTTTATTCCGTAGATTTGTAGCATGAAAATTCGTATATCCGATACCCACAAACTGGTTATTATTCTATTTTGGCTATTGATCTCTATTGTCTTTGGATTTCAATTTTTTACCCTCGCCCCGATAGGAGAAGCAACATTGGTAACCGTTTCCATTTGCGGTACTACCATTGCTATGAACCATTTTTTAAGTAATAACCTACTTAAAAAAGCAATGCGTCAAAAAAGAATGTTTCTTTTCCTCTTTCAATTCCTATGTGTAACTTCACTGACTTCCTTATTTACGGCTTTTATTTTCGCCGGATTCCGGTATCTTGAAAAGACCGGAGTATTCGCACCTTCCTATTTATTTCTGGATGAGGTTACCCTGCTAATAGATTTCCTGGTTATGCTCCCGGGCACATTTGTAATCAGCCTTGCTTTTTGCGGGTTACGTTTTTATTATGAACATGCACAATTGGAAGCGGTGAACCACAAACTTCAGTTTAAAACCTTACAGGAACAGATCACCCCGCATTTCATGTTCAATGTTTTAAACCATATCCATATTCTGATGCAGGAAAATGTAGAAATGGCCTCCTTTTTACTGATAAAATATTCCGATATACTACGATACCAGCTATATCAGGGACAAAAGGAATTTATACTGTTAAAACAGGAAATACAATTTCTATCCGATTACATCGAAGTCGAAAAAATCCGGTGGGAAAACAAGCTGAACGTAAATTATTCCCGGAACATAGAGAATGAGAATATGGAAATCCCTCCTTTGCTTCTGCTTATCTTTATTGAAAACGCTTTTAAACATGCTTCCAAATCGCCCGACGGGAAAAATTACATACACATCCATTTAAGTCAAACGGACAATTCCCTGCAATTAAAAATTGAAAATTCCAAAACGGAACAGATTAAACGGGAAAATTCAGGGTTGGGGTTGGAAAATGTACGCAAACGGCTGGATATTTTATTTCCCCGGAATTATTCACTGGTCTGCCACTCAACCGACACAACTTATAGCACCCAACTGAATATAAAATCCAACAGATGAAAAAACTATCTCCACAAATTCTTCCGCATACCCTGAAATGCCTGATCATAGACGACGAACCCATCGCCGTCCGGGGGATCGTAAATTATGCCAAACAACTCGACTTCCTGACAATAACCTCCACCTGTTCATCTGCCCTGGAAGCCGCAGAGATTTTAAAGACACAAAACATAGATTTGATGTTCCTGGATATAAATATGCCCTATCTCTCAGGGCTCGAATTCTTAGAATCACTGGAAAACGCCCCTATGACGATATTGACCACGGCCTATTCGGAATATGCATTGGAAGGTTACAGGCTAAATGTAGTCGATTATCTATTGAAACCGATAGCTTTCAATCGTTTTTTTCAGGCCGCAGCCAAAGCGCAAAATATTTTTAATTCCAGTCTCGTGCCGTCAAAAAATGCCGACACAACAAACTCTGTTTTTTACGTACGTCAAGACGACACATTCCAAAAAATCATCAGTAAAGACATACTTTATGCCGAAAGTATGCAAAACTATTTAAAACTTCATTTCAGGGATAAAACCATAATCATTCATCAAACGATGGCATCTTTAGAAGAAATACTTCCTAAAACCTCATTTTTCCGTATTCATCGTTCTTTTCTGATAAACCTATCCTGTATCGACAGCATATCAAAAAACAGGCTCTTAATCCATGGAAAAGAACTCCCCATTTCGTCAGCTAAGAAAGAGGAGTTTTTAAATCATACCGTATATAAAAAATTACTCAGTAAATGATAAAATATAAAGTTATACCGTCATAATTTCAATCCACCTTCGACCTGGGCAGTCCCTTCCCGCAAATAACCGTCCATTATATTCACAATCCGGTTTCCGTATTGCGCATTTTGTTCGGAATGAGTGACCTGAATAATCGTCATTCCTTCTTCCCGGTTCAACTTTCTAAGCAGTTCCATAATTTGCCGTCCCTGCTCCGAATGGAGATTCCCGGTCGGCTCGTCTGCCAGCAATAACTTCGGACGTGCTACGATTGCCCTCGCAATGCCTACCAATTGCTGTTGTCCGCCCGATAATTGTTCCGGAAACAAATCCTGCTTCGCCACAATATTAAAGCGGTCCAGAATATCGGCAACGATGGCTTTCCGCTCTTTCCCTTTTACTCCCTTATACACCAAAGGCATTTCTATATTCTCATACACATTCATATCTTCCAGCAAGTGGTATGCCTGAAAAATAAAACCGATATAATTCCGGTGGCAAAGATTCCGGTCTTTTTCTTTCATTTCGTGTACCGGATTTCCCATAAAAAAATACTCTCCTTCCGTCGGTTCATCCAGCATCCCGATAATATTCAGTAAAGTGGATTTCCCGGCACCGCTCGGTCCCATAATACTGACAAACTCACCTTCTTTTACCCCGAAGTTCACATCTTTCAAAATAAATGTACGTTGAAAACGCGATTTATAATACTTATCTACATTCCTTAATTCTATCATATTCCTGTGTTTTTACTACGAACCCCACCACACGGTCAGGACTTCCGTTTGTTCTTATTCTGCCTTTCTAATTACTTTACACTTAACAAGAGACATGCCAAAGCCAATAGAAATCTAACTACTAAAAACTTACGCATATTAACAACCCGACCGATTGTCTAAAAAACATACACCGATGTATAATTCTTAGACGCCTTCCGGGCATTCGGTTTCTCTTTCTTACCCTCTATTCTCTTTATATTGTATAAATTAACATTTTCACAGTTTTATGAATGATATTTTTTTATAGTTTTACCGACGAGAAAATATAGAAATTAAAAACAGTAAAAAACAAACAGTATGAAAATAACTACTTTATTAACTGTACTCGCACTGGCTTTCACCGTGAGTGTAGCTTCAGCACAAAGCGACAAAACAACCAAAAACGGTAAAAAAGAGTGTTGTAAAAAAGAATGCGTAGCTAATAAAGATTGCAAAGAAAAGAAATGCGATAAGAAAGAGTGTGCCCAAAAATGCGAATGCAAAGAAGGTGCTAAAAAATGCTGCCAGGAAGGGAAAAAAGCAAAGAAATGTTGTGAGGCAGGAAAAAAATAAATTTCATTCTCTTTCAAAACACATAAAGCTGTCCTTTCAGGGACAGCTTTATTTTTTATCGAACAAAGACTACTCTCTATCTTTATACCGTTTTTTATATTACCGCTTCTACTTTTCTCCAAGCCCCAATATCTGCCGGGCAAATTCGAAAGTTTTTTCCCGCACTTGCGGTATGGCTTTTGAAGATAACCCGCAAGCAATCACATGTACGCCGGCTTCCGGAAACGCCACTTTCATTTTTTCATCTGCCGGAGAACCGAGTTCGTCAAACATGCGCAAAGCGGCTTTCACTTCAATGGTCTGATCCTGATGTTCCTTATCCTTATAATAATAACCGAGGAACACAGGCTGGTGAACACGGGCGAACTCCTTCCGGTTCATTCGCATATCGAGTAATTGCTGCAAATAAACCTGGGCTTCCACCCGATAGCGGCAATTCCAATATTTGCAGTCTTCACTTCCGGGAGCATCGGAAGAACGGTAATATTTACCGCCATGGAAAAGGCGGGCGATCTGTAATCCCCAGGGCCCTGATAATAGAGGGGCAAAATTATTCTTAATTTGAATATTAGGAGAATACAAAATCAAGCCATCCACCAATCGAGGATAATCCGCAGCCAGCATCAATGCCAGCGTACAACCTGTTGAAGTGGCCATAATCACCACTTTCTGTCCCAGCTTATGTGCAATAACCAAAGCCTCTTTGGCCGAATTGTATAAATTCGCCGGAGTCATATCCAACAACGGTTCCGGTACATCCAATCCATGCGCCGCTAAACGGGGTAAATAAGCATTTACACCGAATTCCTTTATAAAATCGTGAGTAATGGGATATCCTTCGTAACGACTGGCTGAAAAACCATGCAGATATAATAAAACATAGGGAGTAGTTTTGCCGGCAGAATCCGCCCATACGATTTCGCCTCCATTACCCGGTTTCACAGGCAATCCCGCATCTTTTCCCTCTATATATGTTTCCAGGCTGTCCAGCGAAACGGCAATAGCCGGCAACTCCGTATTCAGCGGAATGCGGGGCAAACGGGGACCGACGTAATATAAGACAACCAATAAAACAATAACAAACAGAAATATCATCAGCTTTTTCATTTGCAAATATTGCTATGATTACGAAAATATATATTTTAAGGTTTACCTGTGAGTAAACCCTACCCCATACGGGAAAAGTCATTTACCGGGCATTTACTTCGTTCAATACCAATTCCAAAGCTTTAGCCGCCGCTTTGGCAATATTCCGTTCTCTGGTAAACGAAAAAACGAACGTGCGTGCAAAAGTCTTATCGGGGGTAGCCACACCTATCCAAACCGTTCCGACAGGCTTTTCCGGAGTTCCCCCGTCAGGCCCGGCGATACCCGAAGTCGAAACGGCATAATCCGTTCCCAATAATTTTCTCACCCCTTCCGCCATCTGGATCACCACCGTTTCACTCACCACTCCTCTCGCTTCTATATCGGATGGATTCACTCCCAGCACTTTTATTTTCACCTCATCGGCATACGAAACGACACTACCTTTAAAATAAGCCGAACTCCCCGCAACAGAAGTAATCAGATGAGCGATATAGCCTCCGGTGCAACTCTCCGCCGTCGAAATAGTCACCCCTTTATCGCGAAGGATCTCGCCGAATTGCTTTTCCAAAGCCCCTTCTTCTCCTTCCGTGTAGTTCAGTCCGTTCAACACTGTTTTCAATCCCTCGTAATATTCGCCTAAACGCTTTACAGCCTCTCCTTTGGCAGTAAGCCGCAATCTCACCCAGCCGGGTGAAGGCAGATAAGCCAATTGCAAACCGTCGGGCAAAGCGTTTTCCCATCCTTCCAATCGCTGTGCAAGTTCCGATTCCGGAATGTCGTACACTTTTAACATTCTGAATTTCAACTGAAGATGCGGATACTTCACCTTTAAATCCGGCAACACATAAGTCTGCATTAAATGTTCCATTTCAAACGGAACTCCCGGTAAAGAAATCAGAGACTTCCAGCCCCGCTCAAACCACATTCCGGAAGCCGTACCCTTGTAGTTTCTGAGAATACGGCAATTATCCGGCAATATAGCCTGGCTCCGGTTATTTTCATTCAATGCAATCCCCCGGCCTCCCAGCAATTCTTTCAGCCAGCCCATAGCTTCTTCGTTCATCACCAGGCGTGAACCGAAATATTCAGCAAGAACCTTTTTAGTCACATCGTCTTTCGTCGGACCTAATCCCCCGGTCACGATAATCAGATCGGCTTTCTGCATGGCATAATCTACCGTTTCATAAATTTCTTCCCTCTTATCGGGAACAGAAAGCATTTCAACCACTTCTACCCCCAATCCGGTAAGGCCCGAAGCTATATATCTGGAATTAGTATCCAAAATCTGTCCCAGTAAGATTTCGTCTCCGATAGTAATAATGATTGCATTCATATCATATAATCTAAATTTCTTCCTGACGGATAGCCCCGATCCTTTTCAACAAAGAAGGATGTGAATAGTACACCCATTCATACGCCGGATGCGGAGTGAGGTTACTTAAAGATTTTACGGATATTTTCTTTAACCCGGCCACCAAAGCCTCTCCTTGTCCCTGGGTGGCTGCATAAGCATCCGCTTCATATTCATTTTTACGCGACCACATATTCATAAACAATCCCAGTATCATCCCTACCGGACTATATAGCAAAACAAATGCCACTAATCCCAATTGAAAATAATTTCCGTCGCCGCCTAAAGCTTCCGAAAGGGCGGGCTGATTTACACAAAGAGAAAACAACCACAGCATGAATCCGGTCTGTAACACCGAAGCGGCCATAAATTGCAGTGTATGGCGTTTTTTATAATGTCCCACTTCATGCGCCAGTACGGCGACAATTTCATCTCCGGTTAAATCCTGTATCAAGGTATCGTACAAAACGATACGTTTTTTAGGCCCTAAGCCCGTGAAATAAGCATTTGCTTTCGTGGAACGTTTCGAACCGTCGATAACATAAATGTTATCCAGCTTAAAACCTGCTTTTAAGGCAAATGCTTGAATCTTATCCCTCAAAACTCCATTTTCCAGAGGGGTTTGTTTATTGAAGAGAGGAACGATCAACTGGGAATAGAACATCGACATAAATACGGAAAACACCGTTATGAGCCCCCAGGCATACAGCCAAAACCTATCGCCCATCCATATATAAAAACCGACAATCGCAGCCAGCAACACCCCGCCCACGACAGCAGATACCAACATTCCTTTTATAAGGTCGGCCAGATAAATTTTAGGAGTGGTTTTATTAAAACCATACTTTTCCTCGATATGAAAAGTAGCATACCAATCGAAAGGCAAACCGATCAGTCCCGAAATCAAAGCCAGCCCTCCCATAAACAATAAAGTTTGCCACAGCACACTATCGGTTATACCCGTTATCCAGGCATTATACCATCCGAATCCCCCGGCACATAAAAAAATTAAAGTCACCAGAAAAGAGAAAGAAGAGCTCAACAATCCGAACCGGTCGTTTTCCCGCTTGTAATTCTGAAAACGGCTATATTCCCGCTCATCGTATATGCCTCTCAAACTTTCCGGCAAACGGGGAGACATAGCACTTCTGTTCAGACTTTCCAAAATTCGTTCGATCAGAAAATCCACACATAAAAAAACAACAATGACATAGAAAATAACCTCTGCAACCATATTATCATCAAACATGCCGGACTAAATTTAAAATACGTTTTACAAATTTAAACGATAATCCCGGTTTGTTTAAAATTTTCTTCAAAATAATTACCACTACCCGGATAATTCCCTTCCCCGTACGGGTTCTGCCGCCCCAACGCCCGAATACAATTAAAGAATTTTTTCTTTAAAAATTTAGACAATTCAATTATTAATCCTAATTTCGTTGCGGATTAAAAACGTCTGCTAAAGACACGGATCCGTAAGACAACGATCGAACTATAAACATTATAATCAATATATTATGGCAGAATTTAAATATCAGGAACCGTTTCCTGTTGAAAAAGACACCACAGAATACCGTTTGCTCACCAAAGACTATGTAAAAACCATAGAATGTGACGGACGAAAAATTTTGAAAATTGAAAAAGAAGGGCTCGAACTCTTGTCCCGTGAAGCTTATGCAGATGTTTCCTTTTATTTGCGTGCCTCGCATTTACAGAAATTGGCCAATATTTTAAAAGATCCGGAAGCCAGTGACAACGACAAATTCGTTGCCCATACGATGTTGTTGAATCAGGTGATCTCTGCCGAGGGAGAACTTCCCACCTGCCAGGACACAGGAACCGCCATTTGCATCGGGAAAAAAGGCGAGAACGTATGGACAGGCTGTAACGATGCAGAAGCTATCAGCAAAGGTGTATTCGATACTTACAGCGACCGTAACCTGCGTTATTCACAGGTGGTGCCTTTCACCATGACCGAAGAGAAAAACACAGGAACCAATCTTCCCGCTCAAATCGACCTTTACGCCACCCAGGGCAATAAATATGAATTTTTATTCATCACGAAAGGAGGAGGCTCGGCCAACAAAACATTCCTTTACCAGCAAACCAAGGCTCTGCTCAACGAAGAAGCCTTAACTAAATTCATCGAACAGAAAGTGCTCGATTTAGGTACTTCGGCATGTCCTCCCTACCATTTGGCGGTAGTTATCGGCGGTACTTCGGCAGAAGCCAATCTGGCGACAGTAAAAAAAGCTTCTGCAGGATACTATGACCATCTCCCCACTTCCGGAAATGAAGGCGGACGCGCTTTCCGCGACCTGGAATGGGAAGCCAAAATTCAAAAAATTTGCCAGGACAAAGGCATCGGTGCGCAATTCGGCGGTAAATACTGGGTACACGATGTACGGGTAATCCGTTTACCTCGCCATGCAGCCTCCTGTCCCGTGGGAATCGGAGTTAGTTGCAGCGCCGACCGTAACATTAAAGGTAAGATCACGGAAGACGGTATTTTTCTGGAACAGCTCGAAAAGAATCCGGCACGTTTCCTGCCGGCCAGCACTCCGGCACTTGCCCCGGCCGTTAATATAGACCTCGACCAGCCGATGGAAAATGTACTGAAAGAACTTAGCAAATATCCGGTAAAAACCCGCCTGAATCTGTCGGGAACCCTTATCGTAGCCCGTGATATCGCCCATGCCCGTATCAAACAAATGCTGGACGAAGGCAAACCGATGCCGGAATATTTCAAAAAACACCCGATATACTATGCGGGGCCTGCTAAAACACCGAAAGGAATGGCATCCGGAAGTTTCGGGCCGACCACGGCAGGACGAATGGATCCTTATGTCGATTTATTCCAGTCGCAAGGCGGTTCGATGATCATGGTTGCCAAAGGTAACCGTTCTCAGGCCGTTACAGATGCCTGCAAAAAGCACGGAGGCTTTTATTTAGGATCTATCGGCGGTCCGGCTGCTATTTTAGCCAAAGACAGTATCAAATCGGTAGAAATAGTCGATTTCGAAGAATTAGGCATGGAAGCTGTCCGGAAAATCCGGGTAGAAAATTTCCCGGCATTCATCATCGTCGATGACAAAGGGAACGACTTTTTTGCCGAGTGGTCACATTGACAAACTCCTTTTAACCACTGATATAAAAGACCGTATAATAATTTATACGGTCTTTTTTATTCTCTAAAATCCAATCTTCCTTCCGCTGTATGCCGATACCGTAGTCGCTCCGGATTTTTCGGAAACCATGCCTCGAGCCGTCCCTCCTCCGTAACCGTTTTATCAGCAACCGGGGATTTACGGCTGTTTATAAATCCGTCCGTTCACCTACCTTGTAGAACAATTCTACAATTTAAAACAACAGATTCCTCAACTTTCTACAATTCCACACCTTCCCATGTTCACACTAAATTCAGATAAAACACTGTAAAATAACCACTTAATTAAAAAATATTTTTGCGGCACAAAATTTTCTATATAGATAAATGAACACGCCATTCAAAAAACGGGTTCATTGAAGAAATTAATGTAAAATTAAAATTTTAAAGTCATGAAAACTGTAGTAAAAAGTATCTTAGTAGCCGCAACGGTAAGTGTATTCGCAATCCCGGCATCCGCTTCTTCTTACATCGTAAACTCTCCGGTAGCCGTTCAGGATACCGTTGTAAAAGACACCGTTAAAAAAGAAGTTCCTCCAATGTATTTTGCACAGGAAGAAGTGACCTATACGAAAGTCGAAGTTTCAGAGCTACCGGAAGCCGTAACCAAAGGAGTGGCAGACAAATATGCCGGCTATACCATTGAAGAAGCTTATAAAGGCAGCGACACCAATTATAAAATGGTTATCAAAAAAGACGATGCCAAACTGACCGTACTTTTTAAGGAAGGCGGAGAATTTGTAAAAGAAATTACAGAAGCAGCTACAGGCACCGTGTTAGCTTAACTCAAATTCGTTTTCCTTATGAAAATGAAACGGAATCGTTGCACAGGTTCCGTTTCTTTTTTTGTATTATTCTATCTTCTCTCATCCGCTTCGTTCCCCGATATATTCACACATTTCAATCTTTTGTGAAATAAAAAGCCACATTTCTTGCACACTTTTTTTCATTTTGTGTAATTATCTCATTTATTGATAAATAAGCTATGTAATTTCATTTAAATGTCTTTATTTTGCAGGCAACACACGAAAATAAATGACCAAAAATATTATGCAACAACAATTATCTTATGCATGTGGAGTATCCGATATTCCACTAAAAGGTGAAACGATTGGACAAAATTTAAGGGGCATTGCAACAACTTTTCCAGAGCGTGAAGCCCTTATCTCAAGCTATCAAAATTATCGCGCTACTTATTCAGAATTTCTCGCCCAGGTAGAACAGGTGGCGAAAGCATTAATGGCAGCAGGCATACAAAGAGGCGACCGGGTAGGTATTTGGTCACCCAACCGTTACGAATGGGTGTTAGTACAATATGCAACCGCTTTAATGGGTGCCATCATGGTGAACATCAACCCCGGTTACAAATTAACCGGTCTTCGCTATGCACTGGAACAAAGCCGAATCAATTTACTGATAGCCGCTTCCCACTTCCGTAAGACTAATTACGTTGAAATGCTGGATGAACTGCGTAAAGACTGCCTGTATCCCAAACAAACGATTATTATCGAACATGACTGGGAACGATTTCTGGAATCGGGTAAAGTCGTTTCAGACGAGCAACTGGCCGAACGTGAAGCTTCGCTTCAATTCGATGATGCGGTAAATATCCAATATACTTCCGGAACGACCGGTTACCCTAAGGGAGCGACCCTATCTCATCATAACATCCTGAACAACGGCTTTTTTATCGGCGAACGGCTGAAATATACCGAGAAAGACCGGGTATGCCTTCCCGTACCTTTCTATCACTGTTTCGGGATGGTGCTCGGAAACATGGCGATCGTTACCCACGGAGCTTGTATCGTGATCCCCGGAGAATTTTTCGACCCCGCACAAGTATTGGAAGTGGTGGAAAAAGAAAAATGTACTTCGCTTTATGGAGTTCCCACGATGTTTATTGCAGAATTAGACTTGCCGAATCTCTCTCAATATAATCTGAAATCGCTTCGTACAGGCCTTATGGCAGGGGCTCCCTGCCCTATCGATACGATGCGGAAGGTGCAGTCTATCATGAATATGACCGAAATTTGCGTTTGCTACGGCATGACGGAAACTTCTCCCGTATCTACAGAAAGCTGTACGGACGATCCGCTGGAATTACGGGTAACCACCGTAGGAACCGTACATCCGCACGTCGAGATAAAGATCATCGATCCGGAAACCGGAGCCATCGTCCCCCGGGGAATTCCGGGCGAACTTTGTACCCGGGGCTATTCCGTCATGCTGGGATATTGGGACAATCCGGAAGAAACCAAAGCCATCATCGATGAAAAGCGCTGGTTACATACAGGAGATATTGCCGTAATGGACGAAAACGGTTATGTCAGTATCACCGGACGGATCAAGGACATTATCATCCGGGGCGGTGAAAACATTTCACCGAAAGAGATCGAAGACTTTCTGATCGTTCACGAAGGGATCTCCGATGTACAGATCATCGGGGTGGCCAGCGAAAAATATGGCGAAGAAGTGATGGCATGGGTAAAACCCAGAAGCGGATACGACATCAGTGCTGAATCGCTTACAGAATATTGCCGGGGTAGAATCGCCACCTACAAAATCCCTAAATACTGGAAATTTGTAGATTCTTTTCCCATGACAGTAACCGGAAAAATCCGGAAAGTAGAAATGCGGGAAGTTTCGGAAAAAGAACTCGGATTAAAAAGATAAAAATCTTTTCCCCTTTAAAGAGCCTTATCAAAGGCTCTTTTTTATTAAAAAAACTTTTTTCCTATAAAAGCGTATCATTAAAAAATCTTCGATACGCAATCTATGAAAGGTGTACTTTTCGCTATATCCACCGTTCTTGTCTGGGCTATCCTAAATGTAGTCAATCGCTATTGTGTCGTGAAATACGATGTAAACATCATCGTGTTCACGTCCTATATGATTTTCGCTACAGGGGTTTCCCTGCTTCTGATCCGGAAACGGGTCACACCTCAGGACTGGAAAAACGGAGTCAAATACTCCTGGCTGTACACGCTTATGCAAATCATCCGCAGTTTCTCTATGATCTCGACTTTCGTTTACATCACTTCCACAGAAACCAGTTTGCTATTCAATATAGAAATTGTAATCACCTACATCATGGCCTATCTTATCTTCCGGCGAAAACCGTATAAGGGAGATTATTGGGGGATTTTTATCATTCTGACCGGATTTATTCTCTTTATCGTCAGCCTGCCCAAAGAAATTCGCACCGTCGTCTCTATATTGGTTATCGTATCGGCAACGGCAAGCTGCATCCGTTCCATTATCGTGGAAGAAACCACAGTCCGTAATCCTCAGACTACCGTACGCCAGAAATGCGGCATTTCGGGCTATACGATGTTTGTCGGAGGATTGCTGTTGGTTATCTTCTTTTTTATTACGGCAGGTGTCAAATATCTGCTTGGGGAAAATCCTCCCCAAATGTTATCCATCCTAAACTATCTGCCCGATTTTAAAGAGATATTCCACCCCGCAACGATTATCAGTGCCTGCACGGCAGGATTCTGTATCAACGCCTTGACCACTTACCTGTATTATTCCACTCTGGAGTATTCCAAATCGGAAACTTTTATGGCCGTACGCGCTTTTCAACCCGTTATCACTTATACGCTGGAATTCCTCGCCGCTTTTTATCTCGCTGCCATGCGTCCGGACTTAAATTTAAAAGACTACCTGTTCGGTTGCCTCATTATTTTAGGATCGTTACTTATTTTAGTTGTTCCCTCCCGGACAAAAGTGCAGAAAACCTCCAAAGACTTCATTGCCGATTGACAGGCTTATTTCTGAACTGCAGCTACACCGGGCAAGCTAAGAAGATAATCGAAAATTTCCTGCCGGGCATCGGGATGAAACCAGCGTATATCTTCATCCCGCCGGAACCAGGATAGCTGTTTTCGTGCATAGCGCCGTGAATTTCGCTTGATTAGCCGGATCGCTTCTTCCCGGTCGGTAACACCTTCGAAATAATCGAACAACTCTTTATAGCCCACCGTATTCAATGCGTTTAATTTACGTAAAGGCAGCAATTCCCGTACTTCGGCCTCCAAACCGTCCGCCAGCATTTGATCCACCCGCCGGTTTATCCGGTTGTATAATTCCTCTTTATCCCGGTTCAGCCCGATGCGCACGATATCGAATCCGCGATCTTTGGGGGTATTCGTACGGAGGGAAGAATAAGGAACTCCCGCCATCCGGCATACCTCCACCGCATGGATCACCCGTTTAGCGTTATTCAAATCGACCTGGCTATAAAAAACGGGGTCCAATTCCTTTAATAATCCCTGCATATATTCCAATCCCTTTTCCTCATAAACATTCATCAACTCTTCCCGTAATTCAGGAGTAATTGTAGGAATATCATCGATCCCCTTACACACGGCATCGATATACATCATCGATCCCCCTGCCATCACAACCACGTCCCTGCTTTCAAATAATTCATGTATTTTTTCCAAAGCCTGCACTTCGAATTGCCAGGAATTATAATAATCCCGGACAGAAAGGGTTTGAATAAAGTAATGTGGCACCTCCGCCAATTGTTCCGGCGAGGGAACAGCCGTCCCGATATACATTTCTTTATAAATCTGCCTGGAATCACAGGAGATAATCGAAGTATCGAAATATTTCGCCATCCCGATACTCAAATCGGTTTTTCCCACTCCCGTAGGTCCTAACAGCACGATCAATGTTTTTGCCATATTATATACAAAATGTACCGATAGCCTGTCAAAAACAGGTTATCGGTACATTTTCATTTTATTTGAATTTATAATTTATCTATATAATCATCCAGGCTCTCATACCTGTCGTCATAACCTTTGCCACTTCCCCCTTCATCGTCACTTCCGAATTCATCGTCGTCAAAACTATAATCGTCATCCTCACGGTCGCCGCTATCTCCAAACTCATCCATAAAGCTATCGTCGTATTCGTCGTCCAACTTTTCCATCCCCCATTCTTCATTCACATCGAAGTCGCTCTGCGGAGGAATCTCTCCTTCGCAATACACACACAAAGGTAATACATCGGCAGAATCACCTATATATTCTCCGGCATATTCCACTCTGAAATATTTATTCGCAAAGAAATCATATACGTATTCCAATTCGATACAACTGGCATTCACCACTTCCCGGATCATAGTCACGTCCATCACCAGCGTATTGTTATCGTCATCGTCGTCGGTGGACATTTCCATCAATGCAATCTCTTTCACCCGGTTCCCCATTTTATCCAACGTAAAGAAAGAGGCCATTTGTGAACCGTCATACCCGAAAGTTTCCACGATTTTGTCGTGCAACTGCTGAAAAGTCTGGTCTCCGTTAATAGCGATCTCACACCTGAATTCCGTACTATTCGGTAAACTGATCTCAAATCTGTAATCCATAATTATTTAATTTTTTTACCATCCAAATGTTGATGCACTGATCCCTAAAACAACAACGCCGCATACAATCAAAACAGCGAATACCGTCACGATCGCAGCAATACATATAGAGATAATGCCACAAACCCGACCGGAATTTACGTTGTTATAAGAGCTTTCCGTATATTCACCCGGGGCATTTATATACATTTTCCTTTGGGACGAAGCCATCGCAACAGCTATAATCCCCAGAATCAATCCTATAATTCCACACGAGAATGTAAAGATCAGGGAAAGTATCCCTAACACCAAAACCGTCGAGGCTTCGGGCAAATTCCGCTTGCTGTTTTCTATTGTTTCCATGATAAATCCGGTTAGTAGTTTCCTGTAATTAGTTTGAGCAAATATGAAATTAATATCGTTATCAAACAAAAAAATCCGACACTTTTTAACATCCTGTTATTTATTTTTTCCATTCCCGAAATCCTAAGTCCCATAAGGCATAAAAAAAATAACAAAGGCAGTAAAGCCGGCCAGCTATAAAACGAATCGGCTACTCTTCCCTGCAACAAATACAGGATAGAGCGTTGAAATCCACATCCGGGACAAATCACTCCGAAACATGCCTTGAACAAACAAGGTAACTGATGTGTTTCCAGCCATTCAAACATAGTTATATCGTTAGGATACGGATCACAGTTACACTTGGCCGTAGCGGAATTTCATTTTTTTTCAAACAGCCTTTTTATAAATATAACTTATTGTTTAACAACTCGTTCGATAATATCCATCGCCTCTCTCACCAACTCCGGCTCGGCTTGCGATCCCATGTGCCCGATGCGGAACACTTCTCCTGCCAGACAACCGTAATTACCACCGACCACCAATCCTTCTTCCCGTAAACGGGCATCCAATTTTTTCCAGCCCATTTTTTCAGGTACATACAATGCCGTAACTGTGGGCGAACAAGCGGCTCCCGGAGCTGGATACAATTTCAGCCCTATTTCCAATGCCCGTTCCCGGCAATAACTCGCCACTTTTTCATGACGGGCGATTACTTTCGCCAAACCTTCCTCTAAAAGTAATTCTGCCGCTTTACATAGCTGAGCCGTACCATGCCAATAAGGAGTATAAGGAAAATAAGCCTGTTTTACTGCCGTACGAAAAGGCAACAAAGCATCATAACCCACATATCCTATTTCCTCCGCGATCTCCCAGGCCCGTTCGCTCACCGATAAAAAAGCCATATTCGCCGGAGCCGACAGGCATTTTTGAGAAGCTCCCAAACAAAGATCGATTTGCCATTCATCGGTTTTCACCGTGCTTCCCCCCAATCCCGATACGGCATCCACATATAATAAAGGAACATTGTATTTTGCTTTCAAAGCGCCGATCTCCGCCACGGGATTCATTGTTCCGCTGGGCGTTTCATTCTGCACCAGGGTAATCATTTTGGGCTGAAATTCGGCAATCGCTTTTTCAATCAGTTCAAAATCGGTAAAAGTTTCATCAAATCCGAATCCGATGGTTTTAACCTCACATCCCAACGATTCGGCCATAGCACCGATACCATAGCCAAAAAGCCCCGTCGATAATGCAAGCACTTTATCCCCCGGCACAAGCGTACTTTTCAGAGCGCTCCACAAAGCCAGCATTCCTTCGCCCGTCTGGATCACAACATCGTTTTTCGTCCGCATAATCTTTTTTAAAGCCTTTTCCGTCCGTTTATACAGGTCGATATAATCTTTTTCCAGATCAGCCGAACCAAAATTTACATTTCCGGCGTTTAACACTTCAGCAGGAACGGACACAGGCCCGGGAGTCATCGATATTTTATAAGTTTCCATATTTATAAAAAAGATTATCTATTATTTATGTCAGTAATAAGAAGATACCAAGCCTTCCCTTTGTTTTTGCAAAACTATAAAAGAATAACCGAAAAACGAGGTATATATAGGTTTTAGTTTTAAGAATTAGTGTTAAGTTAATAAATAATGTATATTTGTAACTTGAAAAGTTGTAAACAAGAATGAGTTTAAAGTCAGAAGAAATAGCCGATAAAGTGGTTGAAGCACTGCAGGACAGCAAAGCGCATCAGATCGTAAAAATTGATTTAAGAAAAATCGAAAACTGTTTTTGTAATTTCTTCGTAATATGTCATGGGACTTCCGGCACACATATTGCAGGTATGACTGATGCTGTAGAGGAACATGTACGCAAGGAAATAAACGAAAGGCCATTTCATATAGAAGGCCAGCACTCTTCGCAATGGGTTGTGCTTGATTATGGGGATGTTGTCGTACACATATTCGACAAGGAACTGCGGGATTACTACCAACTGGAAGAATTCTGGGCAGACGCCGACACGATCGTTATTCCGGACGAAGAATGACAATCTGGCAGCAAAATTAAAAGCAACAGAAGAAAAACACATGCAATTTTAAAGTATGGCAGAGAAAAACGAGAACAAGAAAGACGGTGGATTTAACTTTCCCCCGGTAGGTGGCGGTAAAAATATCAAAACTCCCAAGTTTAACGGTTATTGGTTATACATCATATTAGCCCTGCTGATCATCGGTTATCAGTTCTTCAACATGGGAACGGAGCCGGTACGTACGACCTGGCAGGAAGTGAAAACCAAAATGCTTGAAAAAGGCGATGTTGAAAAATTTATTGTCATCAGCAATAAGGGACAGGTGAATGTCTATCTGAAACCCGACAAAATAGAAAATTACTCACAACTAAAATCCAAAGGTTTCCGAAATTCCGCACCCGGCCCTCAATTTTATTTCACAATCGGATCGGCAGAAAGCTTTGATAAAAACATAGCGGAAGCCCAGCAAACCATGCCCGGAGCAGAGGGAGTAGTCGTGGATTACGACAAGGAATACGACGGCTGGGGAAATATTATATCCTTCCTCTTTCCCATCGCCTTGCTGATCTTTATCTGGATATTCTTCTTCCGCCGGATGAGCAAAGGAACCGGCGGTCCGGGAGGCGTGTTCAATGTGGGTAAATCCCAGGCAAAGCTTTTCGATAAAGACACCAATATAAAAGTGACTTTTAAAGACGTTGCCGGATTGGCCGAGGCGAAACAGGAAGTGGAAGAAATCGTTTCGTTCCTGAAAAATCCGGATAAATATACCAAACTGGGAGGAAAAATCCCTAAGGGAGCCCTTCTCGTAGGTCCTCCGGGAACAGGTAAAACGTTGATGGCAAAAGCAATGGCAGGCGAAGCCAATGTTCCGTTCTTCTCGATGTCGGGTTCCGACTTCGTTGAAATGTTCGTCGGAGTCGGTGCTTCGCGTGTACGTGACCTGTTCAAACAAGCCAAAGAAAAAGCTCCCTGTATCATATTCATCGACGAAATCGATGCGATCGGACGTGCCAGGGGAAAAAATCCCAACATGGGCTCGAACGACGAACGCGAAAACACCCTGAACCAATTACTGACCGAAATGGATGGTTTCGAAACCAATTCGGGTGTCATCATATTGGCTGCGAC
>OGOU01000418.1_pt1 | contig 38668 bp, 29 predicted proteins | sample 1552721 | NCBI WGS metagenome assembly OGOU01 (sample SAMEA2580176, study PRJEB22360) | human gut metagenome | biome: human gut; feature: human-associated habitat; material: faeces | place: Denmark | collected 2008/2010
GGTACAGGCTCCGCCCGTCCATATTCGAAATCCGGAACCCCGCCGCAAAAAAGGCTCCCCCCACAAGAATAATTCCCTGAATCACATCTCCCCAAACAACGGCTTCCACTCCGCCCATCGTACAATATACCACGGTAACGAGCCCCATAAGGATAATACAGATATAAATATCGATCCCCGTCACCGTCGTCAAGGCCAGCGAGGGCAGATACAGCACGAGAGCCGTCCGGGCCACCATAAAAGAAATAAACAGGATACTCGCCATCAAACGCGTGGAATAATTGAAACGCCTTTGTAAATATTCATAAGCACTGGTGACATTCAGACGGCGGAAAAAAGGCAGGTAATATTTAACCACCGGGAAAGATACCACCAATATCATGAGCAGCATAACATAATAAGTCCAGTTCGTGGCAAACGCTTTTGCCGGAATGGCCATATAGGTAATTGCACTAAGCATGGTTGCATAGATACTGATCCCGGCAGCCCACCAGGGAATACGCCCGCCTCCTTTAAAAAAGTCGTCGCTACTGCCTGCCCGCTTCATAAAATAGTAACCCAAGAATAGCATTCCCAACAGGTAAACGCCGAGCACCGTCCAGTTAATCCAGCCGAAATCGGTTTTCGTTCCCATTTCCAGCACATACACTCCGGTGGAACGGATTCCCGGCTTACTCTCGCCGTTTACGACGAGCCATTTCCCGCGATAAGGCACAACTGCAGCCCCTGCCTTGGCTATTTCCCGGAAATTACTTTCGGTTACCCAGGTTCCGGTGATCGTATGATAGATCAAAAGCTGGCCGTTAAAACGGTACCATTCCGGAGAATGATTCATATACTCGTCCTGTTCCTGGCGTAACAACGACACCAAAGTATCTTTCGCTTCCTGCAAAGCCTGTTCGATCAGGAGCGGACGATCCAAAGCCCGTTGAAAGCGCTCACGGTTCACACCTCCTACAAACACCAGATGGTGGCTACCGGAAGCCACTCCTGCAGCTCCCACCAAAGCCATCGGCTCTTCCGTCCCATAAGGCAGGATAACGGATTCGGGATACCATTGATTATTTTTGGGATTATAGCTCCACCCATCGGCGGCAATTACGCTTTCCTTACCTTCACGGGCAGGACAATAACCTCCCATCAGATAAAAACGGGTTTGTTCGGCACTGTTCTGCACCACTCCGGCAGGCTGCAACCGGGGCTCGCCGGGGAACGGGGGCAATTCGCGCCACCCTTTATCGCCCATTGTATAGACAAAGCCGCGATTGGCGGGGTTCCCATTTACATTTCCTCCTGCAACATATATATTTTTCCCGTCAGAAGCTCCTGCCATATTATCCATAGCAACCGGCAAAGAAGGTAAATTCTCCACCACGACTTCCGACTTTTGCTCATCCCATTTCAATAAATAGACGGTTTTCAACTCTTCCGTTGCATTATTACCGCCCACACACACAATCCCTTCCGGAATTGTAACGCTCACCCCGTAAGCAACCGGCACAGGAAGTTTTCCCGCTTTTTCCCATTTGCTTCCTTGGTCCAAAGGATGGCGCAAAATATAAATCCGATCGTAATATTTTTTTATTCCTCCCTCGGCTGCGGGTTTATCCGGAAAATTACATCCCCCTGCCACCACCAAAATATCGCCCAGCATTCCGGCAAAAGGAGCGGAAACCCCTTCGCCCGTTCCGTTGTGTTCCGAAACCACCAAATCAGGTAATTCTTTTACAGAAACAATGTTATGCCGGTTGTCGTTCCCGGAAGGTCCGGGAGATTTTGTATCGGCACTGAGCCGCCCCGGCAACAGGGAAAAGCATAGTCCGGCTATAAATAATACTAAGATTTTCAATATATTCATAAAATGATCGTGTAAGAGGCCGAAAATTAAGACAAGCACACACCGGCCGTATTAAAATAGCACAGAAGGGCATAAAAGCCCTTCTGAATTTAAAACTTATTGCATTTGCTAAAAAAATCGATAGCATCCAGCTCAGCCTTCATGGCTGTTTCTTCGCTATCGGTCATATTCCGGAAAGGCGTGCGGTTTTTACCGAGATCTAACCCGATTAATTTCATAATCCGCTTTCCACCGACAATATTTCCCCGGTAATGACAAATCACATTGATTACGTCCTGGGCAAAATTTTGTAATTCGCGTGCTTTTTGCAGGTCTCCGGCTTTCCATGCATCGATGATTCCCACCAGGCAACGCCCGTTATAATTGGTCGTTCCCCCGATACCGCCTTCGGCTCCGCCCATCGCCAGGCAAGGCAGGATCGTTTCGTCCTGACCGTGCAGCATATCGAATTTTCCGTTCTTATATAAACGGCATTGATTGTATTCGTAAAGACTTTCGTAGGTATATTTAATTCCGGCAAAATTCGGGATTCTGCCATCCACCGCCGCCAAAAATTCCGGCATAGGCAGATATGCATTGTTAAAAGCCGGAATATGATAATAATAAAAAGGAAGTTCGGGAGCTCCTATGGCGATTTCTTCACAATATTTCACCAATTCCTCCACCCGGTTGATTTTCGGAAAAGGCGTAGCCATCGCTCCGATTCCCCAGGCTCCGATTTTCTGCGCATGAGCCGCCAGATTCCGGCTACTCTTCACACAAGTGCTTCCCACATGCACAATTACTTTAAAATCCGCAGGAGCCGCTTCCATCCATTTTTCAGCGAGCTTCATCCGTTCTTCTTCGGTCAGCATATAGCCTTCACCCGACGAACCATTAATAAAAACTCCTTTTAAACCATTGTTTACCAACAAGCGGGCATAGTCTGCTATCGGCTCATAATTCACCTCTCCATTATCATAGAACGGAGTAAAAGGTGCATCAATTAATCCTTTAATTCTTTCCATTTTACCTATTTATTTTACACTCCTCACCCAAAGTTTGGAGAAGCAAAGTAAATAGATAATTTTTATAAATCAAAGTTATTTATTAAATAAAAAGACGTTAATTAAAATATTTAATAATATTGAATCAAATTACGCCCAGAATCTTAGCTCTCACGAGCATAGCCACACCGATCACACTGGCCGTTTCACCCAATTTCGACATTTTAAATTTTGTATCCTTACTCACCAGGCTCAAAGAATATTTATTGATCGCCATTTTCAAAGGCAACATCAGATAATCACCTACAAGCGAGAGGCTTCCACCGACAACAACCAAATCAGGATTCAGCAAATTGATCAAAACTCCCACTCCGCGTCCTAATTTTTCTGCGATATTTGCAATTAGTGTAATCGATAGCACATCATCGTTATTAGCAGCTTCGATAATGTCGTAAAGCAAAATATCCTCTCCCGATTTCCACTTTTCGGACAATACGGAAGTTTCTCCGGCAGCCAAATGTTCGATAAACATTTTTTCAAGAGCAATGCCCGAAGCTTCGGTTTCCAGACACCCTTTTTTTCCGCAATGACAAATAATTTCATTGTCGAGCAAGGGAATGTGCCCGAGCTCCCCTGCAAACCCGGTCTTACCATAATAAAGCTTTCCATCGAACATCTCTCCCACACCGATACCCCGTCCTAAATTCAGGAACAATACGTTTTTCTCTTCTTTGACAACTCCGAAAATTTTCTCGGCATAAACCATAGCACGGCTATCGTTCTCGATATAAGACCTGATGCCTAAACGCTCTTCGAACAAATCGGTCAGCGGAGTTTCGTTGAAATTAAAATAAGTATAACTGTAACCGTCGTTAGAATCGACACGTCCGGTAAGACTTATGCCCACACCGATAATCTTTTCTTTCCCCAAACTGCTTTCATCGATAAAATTATTGATTTCCAGACATATTTGTTCAAAAGCGGCCATCGTGTTTTCCAATACAAAGGGAATCCCCTCTTTCTTTTCGATTATATTGCCCTGAAAATCCAGCAATGCAATATCGAGACGCCGCCTTCTGACATCCACCCCCAAAAAATAGAAAGCATCGGCAGCCAGCCCGAACACATTCGGCCTGCGGCCTCCCGACGTTTCGATTTTTCCGTTATCCTCCAGATAACCGTCTTCTTTCAATTCTGTAACTAATTTGGTTACAGAGGGCACACTGACATTCAATTCCCTGGCGAGATCGGCAATGGTCACCTCTCCGAATTTCGCCATATAAATCAGTATATTTTTCTTTAAGATACTATTTTTATATTCAGTACCCGAAATTTTATCAGAACTAAACTTCAACACATCACTAAAATCGATCATCTTGTTTTCCTTATTTAATACTACTAACGAACTAAAGATGCCACAAAAATAAATAAATTTAAAAACAAAAACACCTCATAATGAGAAAAAAAGAAAAAATCACGCACAAAATCATATACTTACAATAAACTTTCCGTATAAACTCTTGTCTTATGAGATGAGAACAGACAGAAACATTCTCATCATAGATACTATTAATTTAAAAAGGAAGAAATGAAAAAAATTATCTTTTTAGCTACGACCTTATTCATGGTTTTAGCAGTTACCTCACAGGCTCAAGAACGCCAGCAAAGAGAAAGAATGACACCGGAGCAACAAGCTACCCGTACGGTTGAACAGCTCAATAAAGAACTGACATTGACCGAAAAACAACAAACCGACCTGAAAAAATGGTACACCGACTCTTACACACAGCGGGCGAAAAACATGGAAAAAAACCGGGATAACCGCGAAGCCATGCGTGAAACGATGAAGAAAGACCGGGAAACCACCGAAGCACAGCTGAAAAAAGTGCTGACGGAAGAGCAATTCAAAAAATATCAGGAAAACGAGAAGAAGCGCATGGAACAAAGACAGAATAGAGGACAACGCGGACCGGGCATGGGCCAAGGAGGACAACGCGGAGGAGGACAAGGCGGACAACGTGGAGGCGGCCAGGGAAGACCGTTCTAAAACATCCCTATACCAATCGCAATACTTTATTAACACATAAAAAGAGGCCGGGTTTCCGGCCTCTTTTTATGTTCGTATGGCTGCCTCAAGCTTTCACTTTCACCACCACTTTTTTGATCGTTCCTTTCCCGATACAGGGAGCATGACCGTCTTCCGGAAAAAAGATTGCAAATTCGCCTTCCGACATCGTAAAATACAATTTCGCCGGATCTGTGTAAAAAGTAATATCCTTTTCAGCATTATATCCCCCGTCCCTTTCATTTTTCAAAAGGTCGCGGGCCTGCCAGCCGAATGTCTCCTCGCCGATCAAAGGCAACTGGATATCGATATACTGGTTGTGCGATTCCAAAGCGGCGGCGTTTTTTTCTTTCCCCTGTACTTCGCTCACCGTGATCCACGAATTATCGCCGTCGATATCGATACGTCCCACCGGAGCATTTTTCAAATCGTGCGACTTTATATAATCGAATACCTTTTTGAAATGAGGATTCAGCACCTCGATCTTCTCACTGTTGTTTAATGAATCAATAATCATCTCTTATCATTTTTAATCGTTATTAAGCAACAAATATATAAAATAAGGACAAATACCAAATGTCGAAATCATACTTTTCCCTTTTTCGGTGAAAAACACTATCTTTGCAGCGCAAAAACAAAATAAAAGATGAATCATAAAGCAGGATTTGTAAATATTGTAGGAAATCCGAACGTAGGGAAATCCACCCTCATGAACCGTTTGGTGGGCGAAAAAATTTCGATCATCACATCGAAATCCCAAACCACCCGGCACCGGATCAAAGGAATTGTCAATACGGACGAATACCAGATTGTGTTCTCGGATACTCCCGGCGTGGTGAAACCCAGCTATAAAATGCAGGAATACATGCTCGAATTTTCCAAATCGGCTTTAATCGATGCGGACATCATTCTGTATGTAACGGATGTGGTGGAGAGTGTCGAAAAAAACATCGACTTTATCGAGAAAGTCAATCGGTCGGAAGCCCCGGTTTTACTGGTCATCAACAAAATCGACCTGACGACCCAGGATAAATTGGAAGCCCTGTACGAAAAATGGAAATCCCTGATTCCCAGAGCCGATATTTTTCCCATTTCGGCAACCGAAAATTTCAATGTGGACAATTTATACAAACGTATCATTGAATTGTTACCGGAAGGCGAGCCTTATTTTCCGAAAGACGATCTGACCGATCTGCCCGCCCGTTTTTTTGTGAACGAGATCATCCGGGAAAAGATTCTCCAGCACTACGATAAAGAAATTCCGTATTCCGTAGAAGTGGAGGTGGAAGAATTCAAGGAAGACGACAAACGAATCCATATCATGGCTGTAATCCATGTAGATCGTCCTTCCCAGAAAGGCATCATCATCGGGCACCAGGGAGAAGCACTGAAAAAAGTAGGTACGGAAGCCCGTCTGGATATAGAAGCTTTTTTCGGGAAAAAAGTATTCCTCAACCTTTATGTCAAGGTGCTGAAAGACTGGAGGAACAAAGAGAACGATTTAAAAAATTTTGGATATACCAATTCATAAAGCTAAGAGCACAAGGCACTGAACAAGCCCGAATCACTGGCATTTTCAGCAAGTCTTTAGCCGATAGCCCTTACTTTAATATATTATGAGTAACATTGTAGCGATAGTAGGAAGGCCTAATGTTGGCAAATCAACACTTTTCAACCGACTGATCGGAACCCGAAAAGCGATTGTGAATGAGGAAAGCGGAGTGACGAGAGACCGGAACTACGGCAAATCATTGTGGAACGGGAAAGAATTTTCCGTTATCGACACCGGAGGATACGTTTCCAAGAGTGACGATATCTTTGAAGAAGAAATCAACAAACAGGTGTTATTGGCTTTGGACGAAGCCGATGTCATCCTTTTTATGGTAGATACGGAGATCGGAATAACCGATCTCGACCAGAATTTCGCCCGTTTATTGCGAAATATCGAAAAACCGATCTATTTAGTGGCAAACAAAGTAGATACCAACGAACGGATTTACGATGCACAGGAATTTTACCGATTGGGGATAAAAGGCGAACTGTTTTGCATATCGTCGGCCAATGGTGCGGGTACGGGCGAACTGCTCGACCAGATAGTCACCAATTTCAAGGACGATGTAGTGGAAAGTACCGATCATCTGCCCCGGATCACCATCGTAGGACGTCCTAATGTGGGAAAATCTTCCACGATCAACGCGCTGATCGGCGAAGAGCGGAACATCGTTACCGATGTTGCCGGAACCACCCGCGATTCGCTCTACACCCGGTATAACCGTTTCGGATACGATTTCCTGCTGATAGATACCGCCGGGTTACGTAAAAAAGCAAAAGTAAGCGAAGATGTGGAATTCTATTCCGTGATGCGTTCCGTACGCGCCATAGAGGAATCGGATGTCTGCATGCTGCTGATCGATGCCACCAGAGGCATGGAAGCCCAGGATCTGAACATTTTCCACCTGATCGAAAGAAACCGAAAAGGGATTGTGATTCTGGTGAATAAATGGGACCTGATCGAAAAAGACGGGAAAACCACAATCGCCTACGAAAAAGAATTGCGGGAAAAAATCGCACCTTTCAGGGATGTAGATATTATTTTCACTTCGGCACTGACCAAACAACGCTTATTAAAAGCTCTTGAAGCAACGATCAAGGTATATGAAAACCGTACCCAGAAACTGAAAACTTCGGAACTGAACCGGATTATGCTCGAAGCGATCGAAAATTATCCGCCCCCCAGCGTCAAAGGGAAATACGTAAAAATCAAATACATAACCCAATTGCCGACACATGCCCCCTCGTTTGCTTTTTATTGCAATCTGCCGCAGTATGTGAAAGACCCTTACAAGCGTTTTCTTGAGAACAAAATCAGGGAAAATTGGAATTTTACAGGGGTTCCGATACAAATATTCATGAGAAAAAAATAAATCAGAACAGGACGACTTAAAAATCGTCCTGTCTTTCTTGCCGGGAAAAAGGCAGGGTACTTTTAACCGATTTAACTTGCAGTTTTAACCTTTTTAATATTACCTTTGCGCATATTTTCAAACACGGGTATGACAGCAAAAGACAGTATATGGCATGAAGGGATTGTTCGGGATGTCAAAGCACAAACGATTGAAGTCGTGATTTACAGCCATTCGGCCTGTTCCGGTTGTCATGCAAAAGGTGCATGTGGAATGTCGGACATGAAACAAAAAGTCATCATAGCGGAACGCCCTGCCTTTGAAATCAAAGCAGGTGACCGGGTTGTTGTCAATGCAGCAATGGGAAATGCGATCTACTCTGTTATCGTGGCCTACGTGCTCCCTTCCATTCTTATCATTTCAGCGATATTCTTTCTTGTCCGGGCAGGAGCCAGCGAATTGGCGGCAGCCACGGCAAGTCTTGTCCTTTTAGCAGGTTATTTCTGGGCTCTTTATTTATTCAGAAACAAGATTGGAAAAAAAATAAAATTCACCGTCAGTAAAAAAGACCGGGACGAAATAGAAACGAGAAAATTGGAATAACTATAAATATTAAACATGAGTACAATTGTTATTACTATTATTTCATTGTGTGCTATCGGTATCGCTTCGGCTGTGATACTCTATTTAGTTGCACAAAAATTTAAAGTAGAAGAAGATCCGCGCATCGATATAGTGGAAGGACTTTTGCCCGGAGCGAATTGCGGAGGCTGTGGCTATCCGGGATGCCGGGGATTGGCGGAAGCTGCGGTGAAATCAGACACTTTGGACGGAATCAGTTGTCCGGTCGGAGGTGCAAGTACCATGAGCCAGATTGCCGCTGCGCTGGGACGCGAAGTAAAAGCCCAGGCGCCTAAAATCGCCGTGGTACGCTGTAACGGCAACTGCACCAACCGTCCCCGCACCAGCGAATACGACGGAGCGCGTTCCTGCGCGATCGAACACAGCCTGTATGTTGGAGACACGGCCTGTGCATTCGGTTGTCTTGGATGTGGCGACTGTGTTACCGCCTGCCCGTTCGATGCAATCCACATGAATCCGGAAACTCTTTTACCGGAAGTGTCGGATGATAAATGCGTAGCCTGCGGGGCCTGTGTAAAAGCCTGTCCACGAAATATTATCGAACTGCGCAACAAAGGGCCGAAAGACCGCCGGGTATTCGTTTCCTGTGTAAATAAAGATAAAGGCGGCGTTGCCCGCAAAGCATGTAAAGTGGCCTGTATCGGCTGCGGCAAATGTGTGAAAGAATGTCCGTTCGAGGCGATCACTCTTGAAAATAACCTGGCTTATATCGACTATAGCAAATGCCGCTTGTGCCGGAAATGTGTCAGCGTATGCCCCACCGGAGCCATTCATGAAACCAATTTTCCTCCCAGAAAAATAACGGAAGACACTCCTACCAAACCGGCAGCACCGAAACCCGCTCCGGCACCGACTAAACCGGAGAATACACAAAAGCCGGAAGAAAAAACGATAAAACCGGAAGAAGCACCGACAGCGGCTCCGATAGCCCGAACGGAAACCGTTTCACCGGCGAAACCGGAAGATACTAAGAAGCCGGAAGAAGCAACCGCCAAACCGGAGAAAACAACGGCTCCGGCAGGGAAAGCAGAGCCAGTTCCGGCCGTAGAGCCGGCTGAAAGCGAAAAGACAACCACCGCCGAGCCGGTTCCGGACAAAACTGCCGAACCCGTTGCAGCAACAAAGGCGGAAACAGCAGAACCCGCTCCGATGGAAGAAAAGCAGGCAGAAGAACCAATCGCCCTGCAAACGGAACAGGAGAAGGCATCGTCTGAAAAACCGGCTTCCCTGAAAATGGAGGAACCCGAAATCGACTTTAAAATTTGAAAACGATAAAGAATAGATGATAGATTTCAGAATCAATCTCAAATCTTAAATCATTAATCTAAAATTTATACGCTGTGTTAAAGACTTTCAAAATTGGTGGTGTTCATCCACCTGAAAATAAATTATCATCAGGCGAGAAAATAAAAGTATTACCTGTTCCTGAACAGGTGATCATTCCGCTCGGACAACACATCGGTGCTCCGGCAACCCCGGTTGTACAAAAAGGCGATCAGGTAAAAGCAGGGCAACTGATAGCTCAGGCTTCCGGATTCGTTTCTGCCAACATTCACAGTTCGGTTTCCGGAACGGTAGTTTCCATCGACAACGTCATGGATGCTGCCGGAATTTCCAAACCCGCCATCACCATCAAAACCGAAGGCGACGAATGGATGCCGGAAATCAAGCGTTCTGAAAAAATAGAACTGAACAACAACCTGACGAAGGAAGAAATTATCAAAGCGATTGCCGCTGCCGGAGTTGTGGGTATGGGAGGTGCTACTTTCCCCACCCAGGTAAAACTGACACCGCCTCCCGGCAATAAAGCCGAAGTATTGATTATCAACGGGGTTGAATGCGAGCCTTATCTGACTGCCGACCATCGGATCATGCTGGAACGGGCAGAAGAAATCGTGATAGGCGTACAAATATTGATGAAAGCGATCGACGTAAAGCAAGCGATCATCGGTATCGAGAACAATAAAAAAGACGCTATCGAACGTCTGCAAAAAATCGTGGATAAGGTGCTCGGCATCGAAGTTTGCCCCTTAAAGGTGAAATATCCGCAAGGAGGCGAAAAGCAATTGATCATGGCCACTACGGGACGGGCTGTTCCGTCGGGCGCATTACCCATTGCCGTCGGCGCTGTCGTACAAAATGTAGGAACGGCCTTAGCTGTTTACGAGGCCGTTATGAAACATAAACCACTCGTGGAAAGAGTTGTCACGGTAACCGGGAAATCTGTAAAAAATCCCGGGAACTTTCTTTGCCGTATCGGAACTCCGGTACGTCAATTGCTGGAAGCTGCCGGAGGAATCCCGGAAGACACGGCGAAAATCATCGGCGGAGGTCCGATGATGGGACGCGCGATGCTAAATATCGACTCTCCGGTCATGAAAGGGACGAGCGGTATCCTGCTCATGAACGAAAAAGATGCCCGGCGGAAACCCGTGCGCAATTGTATCCGGTGTAGCAAATGTGTGTCTGTCTGCCCGATGGGACTCGAACCTTATCTGCTGGCGAAACTGTCGCAATTCAATTTCACCGATCGCCTGGAAGAAGAGAAAGTGATGGATTGCATCGAATGTGGTTCTTGTAGTTTCACATGCCCCTCAGACCGTCCTCTGCTCGATTATATCCGCCTGGGAAAAACACGGACAGGCGCAATGATCAGAAACAGAAAAAAATAAAATCAGAAAATCTAAAACAATGAATAAATTGGTTATATCTCTTTCCCCTCATGTGCACAGCGGTGATTCCATCGAAAAAAACATGTACGGGGTACTTATAGCGCTTATTCCGGCATTCGTTTGCTCTATTCTTTTTTTCGGCATGGGAGCGATTATCGTCACGCTGACCTCTGTACTGGCGTGTATGTTCTTCGAATACGTGATCCAGAAATTCCTGCTGAAACAGCAACCTACTATTTTCGACGGTTCTGCCATCATTACAGGCGTGCTGCTGGCTTTCAACGTTCCCTCCAACCTTCCGGTGTGGATCGTGATTATCGGAGCGTTAGTGGCCATCGGCGTAGGAAAAATGAGCTTCGGCGGCTTAGGTTGCAATATCTTTAACCCGGCATTGGTGGGACGTGTATTCCTGCTGATCTCTTTCCCAGTACAAATGACCACATGGCCGAAAGCCCTGGGTTTCGCTTCGTCCTATGTAGATGCGCAAACAGGGGCCACTCCCCTCGCCCTATTGAAAGAAGCCGTTAAAACCAACCAATCGGTATCGAGCGTTTTATCTGCCGACGGTTTTTTGGGATACAAAGACATGTTGATCGGAAATATGGGCGGTAGCTTAGGTGAAGTAGCGGCTCTCGCCTTATTGGTGGGATTTGCCTATATGCTTTTCACCCGGATCATCACCTGGCATATCCCGGTAACCATTTTTGCCACGGTATTTGCATTTGCCGGTATCCTGCACCTTTGCAACCCGGAGCAATTCGCCTCTCCCCTTTTCCACCTGCTTACGGGAGGTATGATGCTGGGAGCGATCTTTATGGCTACCGATTACGTCACCTCGCCCATGGCAACCAAAGGGATGGTGATCTACGGCATAGGTATAGGGATCATCACGGTTGTGATTCGTCTTTTCGGCGCTTATCCCGAAGGGATGTCGTTTGCAATCCTGATTATGAATGCCTTTACTCCTTTGATTAACAGATACTGTAAACCAAAACGATTTGCATAACCGGCAATTTGCCCCGCCGGTAAACGTTCCGGCAGGCAAATCAAAAATTAAAATATATAAGTGATGGGAAAAAAATTAGAATCAAACTTCACCAACATGGTGGTCGTATTATTCAGCGTAACCCTGATCGCTTCGGCCGCTGTCGGTTATGTTCAGACTTTAACCGCCGGCCCGATAGAAGCGGCGAAAGAAGCCAAACAAGTGAACGCAATCCGCCAGGTGATACCGGGAGAATTTGACAACGACCCCAATGCCGACGTCTGGAAAGTTCAGACACCCGACGGCGGAGAATTGGAATTTTATCCGGCAAAGAAAAACGGAGAATTAGTGGGGACGGCCGTCAAAACCTACACCAATAATGGATTCGGTGGAAAAATATGGTTAATGGTCGGTTTCAACCCCGACGGAACGATTTCCAACTATTCTGTGCTGGAACATAAAGAAACACCGGGACTGGGTTCTAAAATGGATACCTGGTTCGTGAAAGACGGCAAAGGCGATATTATCGGAAAAAATCCGGGAGGAAACGGACTTAAAGTGAGCAAAGACGGAGGAGATGTCGATGCAATCACGGCAGCCACCATTTCTTCGCGTGCATTCCTCGATGCCGTAAACCGTGCTTCGGCAGCTTTGTCCGGAAACGCAGACGCATCTTCCGGCGCAACGACTCAGAATTAAAAGTAAACAATATTTATAAACCTCGTTATGAGCAATTTAAAAACATTTACCAACGGCTTATTCCACGAAAACCCGACCTTCGTCCTGTTGCTGGGAATGTGTCCCACCCTGGGAGTAACCACTTCGGCTATCAACGGTATGGGGATGGGACTTGCCACAGCTTTCGTGCTGATTATGTCCAACCTGGTTATTTCCCTGGTAGCGAATCTGATTCCGGATAAAATCCGTATCCCGTCGTTCATCGTTATCATTGCAGCTTTCGTAACCATTGTAGATATGTGCATGGCGGCTTATCTGCCTTCCCTGCACTCCGCTTTAGGCCTGTTCATCCCATTGATCGTTGTAAACTGCATCGTATTGGGGCGTGCCGAAGCGTTCGCATCTAAAAACAAGGCGTTCCCGTCCATGCTCGACGGCGCAGGTATGGGGCTGGGATTTACGATAAGCCTTACCCTGCTGGGAGCTATCCGGGAATTTTTAGGAAGCGGTAAAATATTCAATCTGACCGTATATAATGAAAACTACGGTATGCTGGTATTTGTACTGGCACCGGGAGCGTTTATCGCTTTAGGCTACCTGATCGCCCTGGTTAATAAAATTAGAAAAGCTTAATTATACCAATAGCGTCAAATTCATTTTTACAAAAAAGTTTGTAAATTCGGGCATTCGAAAAAGCTTGCCGACGCTTTTTAAATTAAAAAGAGATGGAATATATATTAATATTCATAGCAGCAGTTTTTGTAAACAACATCGTGCTGGCACAATTCCTCGGAATTTGCCCGTTTTTAGGTGTTTCTAAAAAAGTTTCCACTGCTTTAGGCATGACGGGAGCCGTAACCTTTGTCATTATCCTGGCGACAATCGTTACCTTCATCATTCAGAAAGCGATATTGGACGCATTCAATATCCAGTTTATGCAGACCATCACCTTTATCCTGGTTATCGCTGCATTGGTGCAAATGGTCGAGATCATCCTGAAAAAAGTGAGCCCTTCACTCTATCAGGCATTAGGTGTATTCTTACCGCTGATCACCACCAACTGTGCCGTTTTGGGTGTCGCAATCATGGTCATCCAAAAAGAATACAATTTACTGGAATCCGTTGTTTTTGCGGGATCGACCGCTCTGGGCTTCGGACTTGCCCTGACCATTTTCGCAGGTATTCGTGAACACCTCGAATTGGTTTCCATTCCCAAAGGGATGCAAGGCTCTCCGATCGCTTTGGTAACGGCAGGGCTGTTAGCCATGGCCTTCATGGGCTTTTCAGGAATTGTATAACTCCGACTTAACAATCATTTTTTCTGGCGAGTCCGGCGCAAAATAGTATCAACTACCACAAAACTACGATACTACGAGCGCCGGATTTTATATTTCCCGTTACCGGACGGACAGCCTCCCTCCCGTTCCCGTATTCCTTTTCAAAATCATTACAACCATAGTTCCCCCGCAATTTGGCAGATACATTATATGTTGGTATTTTTGTCATCCATAATTTAGATTTCGAATCCATGCAGTTACCGTTAAAACACCCTATATTTCAAATACTCTCCGACATTGCAGCCGAAAAAGGAATAGAAGCCTATGTGATCGGGGGTTATGTGCGCGATCTATTGTTACACCGCCCCTCCAAAGATATAGACATTGTGGTGCACGGAAGCGGTATCGAACTGGCGGAAGCGACAGCCAAACGCTTGGGCAATCTCACGGTGTCCGTATTTAAGAATTTCGGGACGGCTATGTTCCGATATAAAGGAATGGAAATTGAATTTGTAGGAGCACGGAAGGAATCGTATCGTTCCGATTCCCGGAAACCGGTGGTAGAGGAAGGGACGATCGAAGACGACCAGAAACGCCGGGATTTTACAATCAACGCTCTGGCTATCTCTCTGAATCCGGCAGACTACGGCACATTGATCGACCCTTTCGACGGGTTGCAACATCTGGAAGACCGTCTGATAAAAACTCCGCTGGAGCCGGGTATCACCTTTTCGGACGATCCGCTCCGGATGATGCGGGCCATCCGCTTTGCCTCACAGCTCAATTTCCGGATCGAAGCCGAAACATTCCAGGCAATTGCCGGCTACAAAGACCGCCTGCCTATTGTCTCCACCGAAAGGATTATGGACGAATTCAATAAAATCATGCTTTCGCCAGAACCTTCCAAAGGTATCCTCTTGCTGGATAAAGCCGGATTATTGGAGATATTTTTCCCGGAACTCACAGCCTTAAAAGGCGTGGAATCGGTAAACGGCATTAAGCATAAAGACAATTTCTACCACACGCTGACCGTCCTCGATACTTTATCGCTTTATTCCGACGACCTTTGGCTACGCTGGGCAGCCCTGCTGCACGACATTGCCAAACCCGTCACGAAAAAGTTCGTACAGGGACAAGGCTGGACATTCTACGGTCATAATCACGTAGGGGAACGGATGGTGGCCAAGATTTTCAACCGTCTGAAACTGCCGCAAAACGAAAAGATGAAATACGTTCAAAAGCTGGTCAATCTGCACATGCGTCCTATCGTTTTGGCGGAAGAGATCGTGACCGATTCGGCAATACGCCGCTTGCTTTTCGATGCAGGCGACGATATCGACGACCTGATGACGCTTGCCGAGGCGGATATCACCTCCAAGAACGAAGAAAAGGTTAAACGCTTCCTGTCCAATTTCCAGCTCGTGCGCAAAAAGCTGAAAGAGGTGGAAGAAAAAGATTCCATTCGTAACTTCCAGCCTCCGATCAGCGGGGAAGAAATTATCGAAACCTTCAACCTTCCTCCCTGCCGGGCGATAGGCGACATCAAAAATGCCATAAAAGAAGCGATCCTCGACGGAGTGATCGGCAATAATCCCGAAGAAGCCAGGGCCTACATGTTTAAAGCAGCACAGGAATTGGGCATCTCTCCGGCGGAAAGCAATACAAAAAAATAATCCGGATAGCCCGGATTACTTTTATTCCAATACGATCCAATGTATTGGAATTCATCCGGAAAAATCAGCATATCCTCTGAAATAATGAACAAAAAAGGAATCGATTTTTATTTTTCGATTCCCTTTCAGTTTAATCCGATCTTTCCGTCAGTACTACCCGATCGGCTTATTTATCCGCATAAAGACCGATCGTATTCCCTTCGCAATCTTCAAACATAGCAAAATATCCCATGTTTTCACATTCGATTTTAGTTTTAGGACGGATCATCTTTCCTCCGTGCTTTTCAATCCGGGTAATCGTGTCCGATATATCCTCCACCCGGAAGTGAATCAAGACACCTTTAGTGGAAGGCTCAAACCCTTCCGCCCACGAAATAGCCCCCGATATTTCTCCTTCCCCGGCAGGGAAGAGAGCCATTTTCTCGGTTTCACACTCGCTCACGGCGAGTTCCAACTGTAAAACAGTCTCATAAAATTTTACCGCCCTGCTAAAATCGGCCGCAGGGATCTCAAAAAATGCAAGTAATTTTTCCATTTTGAAATGTATTATTGATTTGTCCCGACAAAAATAAGGACTTCCTTTCGCTCAAAATTGGAAAAAAAGGACATTCGGAAATGCCTTATTCGAAATAATCGGAATAAGGCGCACAAATAGACAGGAACTCTTTAGGAGTATAGCCGGAGAAAATTTTAAACTCTCCGATCAAATGCGCCAGATCGTAATACCCGCAATCGTAAGCCAATTCGGTCAATCGGCCTTTAGAAGTGTTCGACAGCAGGGATAAAGCGTATTGAAATCTCACCGTACGTATGTACTCTTTAGGGTTTAAACCGACATGCTCGGCAAATACGCGCTGAAATTGTTTTCCGCTCAGGCAAGCGGCATCCGCCAGCGACCGTACAGAAACATTTCCGCCGTTTTCCCGGATCACGTTTATCACCTTGTCCAGCCGGAACCGGTTATACCCCTGCAAAGGTACTAAGCGATCCAGGAAAAAACAGTTCAGTAAAGCCACGCAAATATCGGCCTCGTCCGTTTCGGCAATCCTCTGTTCCAACTCTTTTAAGGCAGGATCGTCCAGGTCGCCCGCTTTTACCTTTTGCCCGGCGAGTACCTGCATCGGCATAGCGAAGAAAGCTCCTGCACCCAAAGGCCGGAACATCACGGCAACAATACGGATTTTTCCCTCCGTCAGCACATCGCAATAATTCACGGTCTGCCCGCACAGCAAGCTCCCGGCATCGAGCCGGTCTGTCCCGCAAACCACATTCCCCCGGTAAAAGCACAATTGCATAGCCCCGAAAGGAATGACGCGCTCGGGAGTAATACCCTCATAAACGGTTTCCAATATCCAATAATAACGGATATAAGGCATGAGCCGGGGATGGGGGAAAATTTGCCTGTAATGGTCCATACCTTGAATATATTGACAGATTCAGGGACATCACTTCCCTGATGTTATCTTTTAAAATAATCTCTTACTGAACAAACTTGGGGACGACTACCTTCAATACCCCTTTGTGCATCTTCAACTGGATCGGGGATTCCATAAAATGAGCATCCCCGTCGATGTGCACATGGCTGATATCTCCTTCCACAATCGCTTCTTCACATTGAAGCTCCCGGTAATAAGAAAGCTTATAAATTTTCGAATTCATAAAAAAAACCAGAAACCACAAAATTTCCAGAAATGCCGGACGCTTTAAAATGCAAATATCCATCAAACCGTCACGAACAGAAGCATGCGGAGCGATAAAGGCATTGTTTCCATACTGCGAACTGTTGGCGAAACTAAGGATAAAACAACTTACCCGCATCACTTTCCCGTTACTGATAATCCGGTATTTTTTTTCCGGATAGCGGAACCACAACTTGATCGCTGCATAAATATAAGAAAACACCCCTCTTAACTTCAATTTATTGAATTCGTATGCAACCTCCGCATCAAATCCCACCCCGCTGACATTCAAAGAAAATTTATCGTTGATTTGCAGCATATCGATCTGGGCGTAACTGTCGCATAAAACCTGCTTCAATGCTTTATTCATAAACATCGAATACCCCAAATGACGGGCAAAACCATTTCCGCTTCCCAGCGATACGACCGCAAAGGCTATATCGCTTCCATATAAAGCCGAGGCCACCTCGTTCACGGTTCCATCCCCGCCTACGGCTACAATATGGGTATATTTCCGGGCTGAACGCGCCTCTTCCACCAATTTTGTCGCATGCCCGGCATATTTTGTGAATACAATATCGTATGCCACATCATCGTATTCCGGCAATTTTTTAATCTTGTCCGGCAACTCTTTCCCCAGGCCTAAGCCCGATATAGGATTAACAATAAACAATATATGCAATTCCCGCCCCATATTTAGCGTCCGATTCCGTAGTAAGTATATCCGAATTCCTGCATTTGTTCAGGGCTATATATATTCCGGCCGTCAAAAATCACCTTCTCACGGAGCGCTTTTTCGATAAAAGTAAATTTCGGCACTTTAAATTCCGGCCATTCGGTTACAATAATCAAGGCATCGGCTCCGGACAAGGCATCGTACATATTCCGGGCATACTCGATCCGGCAACCTATCTTACGGCGGCACTCTTTCATCGCTTCGGGATCGTAAGCACGGACAATCGCCCCCGCCTCCAACAATTGCTCGACCAAAACCAAAGAAGGCGCTTCGCGCATATCGTCGGTAGAAGGCTTGAAAGCCAATCCCCACATGCCGAAACGTTTCCCTTTCAAATCATTGTTGTAATGTTTCTGAATCTTACTGAACAACACTTCTTTTTGCCGGTCGTTCACCGATTCGACAGCCTTCAGTACCTCCATGCTATAACCGAGTTCATCCCCGGTCTTGATCAATGCTTTCACATCCTTTGGAAAGCAAGAGCCGCCGTAGCCACATCCGGCATTGAGGAATTTCTTTCCGATACGCGTATCGCTACCGATCCCCCTTTTCACGGCCTCTACATTCGCACCGACAATTTCGCAAAGATTCGCAATATCGTTCATAAACGAGATACGGGTCGCCAACATGGAATTTGCCGCATATTTCGTCATTTCCGCCGAAGGAATGTCCATAAAATAAATAGGAATGTTATTCAATAGAAAAGCATGGTACAGGCGTTCCATCACCTTGCGGGCACGGTCGGTCTCTACGCCCACCACAATACGGTCGGGCATCATAAAATCGTTCACGGCGTCCCCCTCTTTTAAAAATTCGGGATTGGAAGCCACATCGAACGGAATATCCACGCCCCGGCGTTCCAATTCCCCGGCGATCGTTTCTTTCACCTTCTGATTCGTCCCCACCGGCACGGTCGATTTGGTCACCACCACCATGTAATTCTCCAAAAGCTCACCGATCTCCCTCGCCACTCCCAGCACATATTTCAGGTCGGCACTCCCATCCTCGTCCTGAGGTGTACCTACGGCAATAAAAACGGCATCGGCCTTCACCAAAGCTTCCCGAAGAGACGTTGTGAAAAACAAACGCTCGTCGGCACGGTTTCTTGCCACGATATCGGCCAGGCCAGGCTCATAAATCGGAATACCGCCTCCATTCAATCTTTGTATTTTAGAGGCATCCACATCCACGCAAACAACCGTAACTCCGGTTTCTGCAAGGCAAGCCCCGGAAACCAATCCAACATATCCTGTACCGACAACAGCAATTCTCATAAATATCCTTTTATATGGTATGTTCAATAGAAAGACAAATTTACATCATAAATCGGATAAATCGGTCATGAAATTCAAATTATAAGAATAATCCAGTTAAAAAAGATCAATTTTTCCCCAACCGAAATTTCCGGGCGGAATCGTAAACATAACATTCAACGCAATAAACTTATTTTCCAGAAGTTACCGAATCCTTTCCCTGCAACGGCAAAAACCGGTATATTCCCTTTGGATGATGGAATATTTTCATAAATTTGTGAAGATAATACAAACCCAAAAACTGCTATGAACCATAAGCTATTTTCTTGCTTCGCATTCATCGGGCTGGTTTTTCTCTTGTCCGGCTGCTCCGAAAAAAAACAGGCCGATTTCAGTAATTACATTACCGGCTATACCAGTGGAATTATAAAATCGAGTTCATCCGTCCAGGTATGTTTAAACCATAAACCGGACAAAGGCTTTCAGCCGGGCAGCACCCTACCCCCTGAAATCTTAAAGATCACGCCTGCCGCAAAAGGAGAATTGGTGCTGAAAGAAAACAATTGCATTGAATTTATTCCGGCAGAACGCTTTCAGAACGGTGTTTCCTACACGGCCAGCCTTAATCTGGGTGCGTTGAACGATGTTCCGGCAGAATACAGGACATTCAAATTCGAATTTAAAATCATTCCCCTGCTCACCCGCTTGGATGCAGGCGACCTGCTGACAGGCCAGAACGATAGCCTCCTCTCTTATCAGGCCGTTCTGTATAGCTCGGATTATATCGATCCCGAAACCCTCGAAAAGCAGGTAACGGCCTCCCTCGACGGCATCGCCCTGCCTTTGGAATGGAATCACGCCGATAACAAACACAACCTCACGATTCCGAACATCAGGAAAAAACAGAAGGCTCAGACCTTAACGCTCTCTATCGGGCAAAACAACAAAACCGATAAAACCGATATCGCTATACCGGAGCTGGAACAACTCCAGGTATTGAACGTCAAAGCCAGCGATGCCCGCCCGGCAGTTATCAGCATTTTCATGTCGGAAAAACTCGATCCGTCACAGGATTTGAACGGGTTGATCTCCATAAATCAAAGCTCCCGGATCAACTATAAGATACAGAACAACGTCATTTACGTCTATATGCCCGCTAACGAATCGGCAGAATCCCTGGACGTCAGAATTCAGCGCGGTATAAAAAGCGCAAGCGGGAATCTGCTGTCAGAGGATTACTTCCGCACGGTAAAAGTCGCTACGGCAAAACCGGCCGTGGAACTGATCGGCAAAGGGGTAATCGTCCCGGACGAACAAAATGTCCTTATCCCTTTCTCGGCTATCGCCCTGAAAGCGGTGGATCTGATGATTATCCGGGTGCCGGATCAAAATATGAATTTCTTTTTACAGGAAAACACATATAATACCCGGCGGGAACTGAACCGCACCGGACGTCCCGTTTTTATGACCAAAATCGATCTGACACAGGATCATCCGGGCCTCGACCTGAACCGTTGGAACGATTTTACAATCAACCTTTCCAAATTGGTAAAATTGGAAAAAGGGATTATCTACCGCATCCAGCTAAGGTTTAAAAAATCGTACACCACGCTGAATTGCGCAGACGAAGGGAACGATTCGGAATCCCCCGATTTGCAAAAGTGGGACAATCCCGATTATTATTACAGTGAATACGAATATCCCGACGGCTATAGCTGGGATCAAGCCGACAATCCTTGTGATATATCCTATTACAACGGATCGAGATTCGTATCCCGCAACATCATCAATACCTCTCTCGGCCTGCTTGCCAAAAAAGGGGAAGACAACAACTATACGGTCTGTGTCACCGATTTGGCTACGGCTTCTCCCGTATCCGATTGCAACATATCGTTATACAATTTCCAAAATCAAAGAATCGATTCAGCCTGGACGAACAAAGAAGGCTTTGTGAAACTGAAACCCAACGGTACGGCTTTCACCGTACGGGCACAAAAAGGCAACGACCGGGCATGGCTGAAAGTGGCGGACGGAACAGCCCTTTCGCTCAGTAATTTCGATGTCAGCGGACAGCATGTGCAAATGGGCGTAAAGGGCTTCATCTATGGAGAACGGGGAGTGTGGCGTCCGGGCGACGATATTTACCTGTCGTTGATACTGGAAGACAAACTGAACGTATTACCGATAGGCCATCCTATCGTGGCCCGGCTAATCGATCCGAACGGCAATACGGTACAAACCCTGAAAGGCAGCATCGGGAAAAATAACATCAACTGTTTCACATTCAGCACCGGCGAAGACGCTCCTACCGGATATTGGAATGCCATATTCCGGGTAGGGGGATTGACTTTCACGCAGACGTTAAGAATCGAAACGGTAAAAGCGAACCGCTTAGCGATCAATCTTTCTTTCCCGAACGAAAAAGTGATCGGCAACGGAGTGTCCTCCGCCCCTGTGAAAGTCGCAACCAAATGGCTGAACGGAGCCCCTACTTCCAACCTGAAAGCAATTACGGAAGTAAGGCTTTACAATGCAAACGGAGGATTCCCGGAATATCCGGACTACACGTTCGCCGATAAATCGAGATATTTCGAGCCGAGTTCGGAAACGTTGTTCGACGGAACGACCGATGCAGCCGGGAATTATTCATTCAGCCTGAAAAAACTGACGGCCGATAATGCTCCCGGCATCCTGAACGCCGGCTTCACGACCCGGGTATTTGAGAACGGCGGGGATTTCAGTATCAACAACCAAACCATTCGCTATTCTCCTTATACGGAATATGTCGGTATCCGCTTACCGGAATCCGACGACAATTGGTATTCCACACAAAAGCCGGTGCGCCTGAACGGAGTGACCGTTTCCCCCACCGGCGAAAAAACGGGTAATGCCACGATCAAAATCGAGGTATTCAAGTTAAACTGGCATTGGTGGTGGGATTCCGAAGACGAAAACATCGGCTCCTACATCAACAGGAATTACAGTAAAAGAGTGCTGGAAAAAAATGTACAGGCCACAAACGGAACCTTTTCCACAGACCTGAACATCGATAACTACGGGCGCTATTTTATCCGCGCCACCGATCCTTCCGGCCATTCATCCGGCATCATCGCCTATTTCGGGAGCTGGGGAGACGCGGGCGGCAGCGATGTTGCCACGATGCTGCACCTGAGCACCGACAAGAAAGCCTATAAAACGGGTGAAAAAATCAAAGTGCAAATCCCGTCGTCAATTGGCGGCGTGGCTATTGTCAGCCTTGAAAACGGTAAATCCATTTCTAAAATATTCCGGGTACCGGCAAAAGCGGGATCGACGACGGTGGAAATAGACGCAGTCGGCGAGATGTGTCCCAACACATACATCAGCGTTTCCCTGATTCAGCCTTACGCCACCCGGGACAACGACCATCCTGTCCGGCTTTACGGCGTGATCAACGTAAACGTGGAAGATGCCAGCCTGCGCCTGAACCCGGAAGCCCAGGTCGCCAAAGAACTGCGCCCGGCAAAAGAATTCACGGTGGAGGTCAAAGAGAAAAACGGCAAGCCGATGAATTACACCATCGCCATTGTCGATGAAGGCTTGCTCTCCCTTACCACTTTCCGCACCCCGAATCCGTTCAATGCTTTTTATGCCCGGGAAGCTCTGGGCGTAAAGACCTGGGACCTATACGACTACATTTACGGAGCTTACGGAGCCCGTTTGGATAAGGCCTTTGCCGTGGGCGGCGACGAAGCGTTGAAATCCATACAGGATGAAAAAACAAACCGTTTCAAGCCCGTGGTAATCTTCGACGGGCCGTTCACCTTAAAAGCCGGAGAAAAGCAAACCCACACCTATCGCATGCCGGAATACATCGGCGAGGTACGTACGATGGTCGTAGCCGCCACCAACGGACAGTACGGCTCCACTTCTCCCAGCAGCACCGTAAACAATCCGCTGATGCTATCGGTAGCCCTGCCCCGCCTGTTCACCCCCGGCGACCGGATAGACATTCCGGTAACTGTTTTCGCCATGAAGGAAAACATCAAAGACGTTACCGTTAAAATGACTACCGACGATAAACTGACCTTGCTGGACGGCGGTACTCAAAAAGTACATTTCGACAGTAAAGGCGAAAAAGTGATTTATTTTAAAGCCCGGATCAATGAGGAAACAGGGGTATCCACTCTTCGCACGGAAGCTCAATCCGGAGAAGAAAAAGCTTTGGTTACGGAAGATGTCACCATACGTATCCCCAATCCCCGGATCACCCATATAGAAGAAAAAGAAGTAAAGGCAGGAGAAAAAGTATCGTTCAATGCCTCGCTTTCCGGGGCAGAACCGGAATCCGTGCTAGAAGTGTCTTCCATCCCGCCGTTAAATCTGGAACAGAGGATCAACGACCTGCTTCAATACCCTCACGGCTGTGCCGAACAGATCACTTCACAGGCATTTCCGCAACTGGCTCTCAACGACCTGCTGTCCCTGACACAAGAACAAAAGCAACAAACGGAAACGAACATCAAGGAAGTAATCAACCGTTTACGCTCGTATCAAACGCCGGAAGGAGGCTTCGCTTACTGGCCGGGAGGCGATTATATCTCTTCGTGGGTAAGTATCTATGTGGTACAATTCCTAACGGCAGCGCAAAGCCAGGGCTATTTCGTCCCGGTGGAGATGCTGCAAAACGCTGTCAATTACCTGCGGCGGGCGGCAAACGGCTGGAACAACACGAGCCCGTGGGACCAGCAGGAACAAGCCTATCGCTTATATGTGCTGGCATTGGCCGGAAAACCCGACCAGGCAGCTATGAACCGGCTGAAAGAAAGCGATTTAAAACGGGTAACCTCTCAATGGTTGTTAGCTTCCGCCTATGAATTGACAGGCCATCACGAAATGGCAGAGAAAATGGTAGAAAATATCTCCCAGGATGTTTCTCCCTACCGCCAGACCGGAGGTAGCTTCGGATCGGACACCAGGGATATGGCGATCATCCTGCAATCTCTGGTTACCCTGAACAAACAACAGGATGCTTACCGCATGCTGGAGAAAATTTCAAAAGCAATGGGATCGAGCCGTTGGTACAGCACACAGGAAACGGCTTACTCCCTTCACGCTGCGGCTCTCTATGTCAGGAAATATCTGGGAAGCCAGCAAGGGATCACGATTCTGGTTACAACGCCTTCCGGCAAAGAGAATGTAAAAACCGAAAAAACGATCTACCAGCAAAGATTGGAGCTCAGGGATGGAAAAACTTCCGCCGAAGTCACCAACAACGGGAAAGGCAATCTTTATGCCCGGCTGATCAACTCTTCGGCTCCGCTGGAAGTGGTTACCGAAAAAGTCATGTCCGGACTGACGATGAGTGTCAAATACTACAACGATAAAGGCACGTTACTAAATATTTCCGATCTCCAGCAAGGCGAGGACGTGACGACAGAAATCACGATCCGAAACACGGGACTGACCGGAACTTACGACGAGTTAGTGTTAAGCTATCTGGTACCGTCGGGTTTCGAGATCATCAACGAAAGGCTTTCCGGCAATGCCAGTGCTTATCAGGGTGCGGAACACACCGACATCCGGGACGACCGCTTCTACGTCTATTTCAACCTGCAGCAAAATCAGGCCAAAACTTTCCGCTTCCGTTGCAATGCGGCTTTCCGGGGAGAATACCAATTACCGGCCATCGACTGCTCGGCCATGTACGATAATAGCATACAGGCTTTGCTGCCGGGAGGAAAAATAACCATTAAATAAACTAAACGATCTTTTATATCTCGCCGGGGCAAACTAAATTTGTCCCGGCGAAGTTTTTACAGACAGCAAAAATTCCCGGTAAGAAAATGAATGCAGACCAACTATCGATCCTCTATAAATTCATCGAGGAAGGAGAACATCAGCAACAGGATTTTAAATTCGAAATCTCGGATGCCCGGAAAATAGCGAAAACCCTTTCGGCATTTTCCAACACAGACGGCGGGCGTCTATTGGTGGGAGTAAAAGACAACGGGAAAATTGCAGGCGTACGTTCGGAAGAAGAAATATACATGATCGAGGCAGCCGCAAAGCTATACAGTAAACCTCAGGTGGAATGCGAAATGAAAATCCACCGGGTGGAAGGGCGCACCGTGCTGGAAGTGATCGTCCCTCCGGGCAAACACAAACCTTATTTTGCCAAAGACGGCGACAACCGCCTATGGGCTTACATCCGGATAAAAGACGAAAATATTTTAGCCAATCCGGTACATCTGAAAATCTGGCAGCAAACCGTCACGACGAAAGGCGCATTTATCCATTATTCCCGGGAAGAACAATTACTGCTCGACTACCTTTCTTCCCATCCGGATATATCCATCGGGCAATATTGCCGCCTTGCCCGGAGTCCCCGCCACAAAGCCGAAAACACCCTTGCCAGATTCATCCGCTTCGGCTTAGTCGAGATCGTGTTTGTCGATCGTAAATTCCGTTTCCGGCAGGCAGTCCAAACAGGTGAATCTCCTGAATAAAATATTTATATCGGAACACAGGGAAGGGGATTCGGGCACAAATACCGGAAAACCGGAAATAAAATTCCCGCTTCCACTTTAGGCCGTTTTCCACGTTATAACAGGAAATCAAGAATAAAAAACGGGGAACTTCGCCGTTCATGCCGGAGTTACCCGCAAGCGTTCCGCTCAATTATGTATTATTTCAGAAAATCGAGACGCATCGGTGTGAAAGTATCGAGCAACACACCGGCTTCCAGACAAACCACTCCATGACGCATGTCCGGTTCGACATAGAAACTGTCTCCGGCAGATAAAATCTTTTTCTTACCCCCGATTTCCACCTCAAACCGTCCGCTGACCACGAAACTCGCCTGTGAGTGAAAATGTTCGTGCGGTGTCCCGATCGCTCCCTTTTCAAATTTCACCTGTACCATCATAATCTGGCCATCGTATGCCATAATCTGGCGGCAAACACCTTCACCGGCATTCTCCCACGGAGTTTCCGGGCCAATAATAAAATCTGCACTTTTGGTTTTCATCGTATATCCCTAAAATTTATAATGTTGTTAAGCCTCTACAAATTTAAATTATCTTTTAACTTTGTACAAAAGAAATTTTAATTACTCCATTTTCGATATATGAAATTGAACAATTTAAAACACGCGTGCTTACTTTTTGCCGTTCTTTATAGCGGCCTGCTCACGGCATCTCCTTTGCGCCAAGAACTGAACGAAGGCTGGAAATTCCGGCAGGCACGGCTCACGAATTGGTATCCAGCGAGTGTTCCCGGAGTGGTGCACACCGACCTGCTGGCAAACGGCATCATTGAAGACCCTTACTTTCGCCTGAACGAACGGGGTTTGCAATGGATCGATAAGGAAGACTGGATTTATGAAACTCATTTCACCCTTTCCCCGGAAATGCTGTCCAAAGAAAACATCCGGCTGGACTTCAAAGGGCTCGACACCTATGCCGACGTTTACCTGAACGATCAAAAAATACTTTCCGCCGACAATATGTTCCGGGAATGGCAGGTGGATATAAAAAAACAGATCCGGACAGCAGAAAACACATTGAAAATTTATTTCCATTCTCCCCTCAAAATCGACATTCCCAAATGGGACAGCCTGCCCTATCAATATGAAGCAGGAAACGATCAATCGGAAAACGGAGGCGTATTCAATAAAAAAGTGAGCGTTTTTGCCCGGAAAGCAGGTTATCATTACGGCTGGGACTGGGGGCCCCGTTTAGTGACATCCGGTATATGGCGTCCGGTATATATAGAAGCCTGGGACAACCTCCGGATCGAAAACATCCATATCGTTCAGGATCAGGTCAGTGAAAAAAGCGCAAAAATCAGAGTCGTTGCGGAAATACAGGCAGACCGGAATATGGAAAACGTCCGGCTTACGGTACGCGACCCGGAGTCCGGGAAAACATTCGGCACGATTCGCACTTCCCTGCAAAAGGGACTGAACAAGGTGACTTCCGGATTCACGATCCGTAATCCTAAATTATGGTGGAGCCACGGACTGGGTACACCTCATCTTTATCAATTCCAGACGGAAATCGCATTTAACGGCCAATCCGCCGACAGCCGCACCGTTACCACCGGAATCCGTTCACTCCGCCTAATCACCCGACCGGACAAGGACGGAAGGACTTTTTATTTTGAACTGAACGGCGTTCCGGTATTCGCCAAAGGGGCAAACTACATTCCCTGCGACAATTTTTTACCGCGGGTAAGCCGTACCGTTTATGAAAAGACCATAAAAGACGCTGTCGATGCCAATATGAACATGCTCCGGATATGGGGAGGCGGAACGTATGAAGACGATTATTTCTATGAACTCTGCGACAAATACGGGATTATGATCTGGCAGGATTTTATGTTTGCCTGTAGTTTATATCCGGCAGAAGGCGAACTGTTGGAAAACATCCGGCAGGAAGCCATCGACAATGTGCGCCGCTTACGAAATCATCCCTGTATTGCCCTGTGGTGCGGTAACAACGAATGTAACGATGCCTGGTTCGGCTGGGGCTGGAAAAGGAAATACGAACGGCAGAATCCGGAATATGCAGAAAAAATATGGAAACAATTCACCGACCAGTATCATGTGGTACTGCCGGAAGTGGTGAAAGAACATGCTCCGGGCACAGACTATCGTCCATCCTCTCCTTTCTCCACGTTCGGCAACAAAAGTAACGACCACGACGGAGACCGCCATTATTGGGAAGTATGGCACGGGAAAGTGCCCATCACCAATTATAACCTGGAACGCAGCCGCTTTTTCAGCGAATACGGTTTTCAATCTTTCCCCGAATTTCAATCGGTAAAGCAATATGCCCCGAACCCGGAAGACTGGAACATCACCTCCGAAGTGATGATGTCCCATCAGCGCGGAGGTGCTCATGCCAACAACCTGATCGAAACCTATTTGCTGAACGAATACAGCAAGCCCAAAGATTTCGAAGCCTTCCTATATATGAACCATTTGTTACAGGGCGATGCGATCAAAACAGCGATCGAAGCCCACCGCCGGGATATGCCGTATTGTATGGGCACTCTTTTCTGGCAGCATAACGACTGCTGGCCGGTAGCTTCCTGGTCGAGCCGGGATTATTACGGACGCTGGAAAGCACAGCATTATTTTGCCCGCGAAGCTTACCGCGATCTGCTGGTGTCGCCCATTGCCAAAAACGATACGCTTTATATTTACACCGTCTCTGACCGTCGGAGCATCGCTCCGGGTAATCTGCAAATCACGGTCAGTACGATAGCGGGCGACACGGTGGCGCAATACCGGAAAAACATACGGGTACCTGCTCAAAATTCCCACATAGCTTACTCCGCCCCTGTGGCTGACCTGTTGAAAGGCTATGACAAAAAAGAAGTGGTTATATGGGCACAATTCCAGGACAAAAACGGGAATTGCTACGAGAATCACTATTTTTTAGTGCAGCAAAAAGACATGAATTACCAGTCACCGGCAATCGGCAGGACGGTTACTCCCTGTGAGAACGGTTTCGAGATCACGCTGACCAGCGATAAATTCGCCAGAGGTGTTTTTCTTTCTATTGAAGGGATCGACAACTTTTTCGAAAATAATTATTTCAACCTGATGCCGGGCCAGGCATACCGGGTGAAAGTACAAACCCGGCTTTCACAACCGGAATTCGAAAAACAATTGAAAATCACTTCCTTAACGGATGCTTACGCTTCTCAGCAGGAATAGGCAGCCAGAGGCGAAAAGAAATAGAAAAGCTTTGTTTTTCAATTTTCGGACATAAAAAATCCGATTCAATATAAAATGTCCCCGAATCTTTTGCAGCAGGTTCGGGGACATTTTTTCTGCGTAAACATTAATCTGTGTAAACTTTAAAACAAATTGCTCATTCATTCACACACTTACTTTCTTCCCGTTTTCCCTGAACTCATATCTATTTTTAAACTTATCCGCACGTTATAACGTACAAGCAAAAAAATAAATACCATGAATACACCACATTATTTTTTTGCCACTTTATTATCCGTTTTAATCACAGTATGGACTCCCCAGGCAGGGAAATCACAAAATATCCAACCGATTACCGATTTCCAGCAAATAAAAGCGATGATCGACAGTAACCGGTTTGAAACGATGTACACCATAGCCACGACCCACTATTCCTATTTTCTGCAACCGGGCACTCCGTATAGCGACCAAAACATCCGGATCGGCCAGGACAGTGCTTTTGTTATCGTCCGCGACAGCCTAGCAGCAGGTTATCTGCCCTATTACGGAGGAGGTTACTCCACTCCGCAAACCGGGCCGAAAGGCATTGTCTTCAGCGGAAAAATGATCCAGCCGACCAGCAAAATCAAAGGAAGAGGAAACCGTCAAAGCATTACCTATGGCTTCTCTGTCATCGGAACGCTCGATGCTTATAAAATCAGCCTTATCATTCAAAACGACGGCACCTGTTATCTATATGTCAATAGCAACAAAAGAAGCCCGATTTCTTACGTCGGGCGGGTCGTTCGGCAAGTGCACTGATAAAATCGTTATTCTTTGGCTTTCGCTTCGTTCTTCATATCGGCAAATTCGGTAATGATTTTATCGTAAATGAATTTCAACGTATTGATATGCCCTTCACGTTCTCCTTTGGAAGCCTCATCCAAATGTCCGAAAAACCGGTGTTCCACCACACTCATCCCGCAAAAAGCAAACACTCCTTGTCCCATCGTCTGTCTGAGAGAATTCAACATACCGATTTTCTCATAGTAATCATAGGGAAACCCCATATTATTCAGGATTACCACTTTTTTCCCCGACAATAATCCTTCGAATTGTCCTGCCTCTTCTTTCATGCGGTACGCAAACCCTTTCACAAACACCCGGTCGATATATCCTTTCAGTAGAGCAGGCATCCCCGCCCACCAAATCGGAAAAATAAACGTAATCAGGTCGGCCCATCTCACATAATCCTGTTCCACCTTCACATCTTCCGGAATCTGTCCCCTCTTTTGTGCATCGAAATCGTCCATTTCCATTACAGGATGAAAGCCCACCTGATACAAATCGCGGACATTTACATTATTCCCGGTCAATTCCGTCCATTGAACAATCGCATCTTTATAAGCTGCACTCAACGATTTCGGATTCGGATTACAATATACGATCAAATGGTTCAATCTTCCACTTTCTTTACATTTCTTCTGATTCATAATCTATTTTATTTTAGTAATTTACTCTCTTTATTCCTGTTTCTGTTAAACGAATTTTCAGATGGGTAAGTTGTGATACACCCCTGTTTTTTACAAGTTGCAAAAACGAAATAATATATTAAAAAACGAATCATTATTCACTGTATTACAAACAATTATATCTCACGCTTATTAAGATGTATTTTTTAAGTCATTTTTTTTACGTAATCTTGCAGTCTGAATGGTGTGTAAAATTCTCAATTCGAACACACACAAATTATTAACAAAATAAATTACTATGTCACTTAAAAGGAATATTCTTGACTTAAGAAAAAGGAAAGAGATTGTACTTCAGGGTGGTGGGGAAGATGCTATTAAAAAGCAGGCTGCCATGGGAAAACTGACAGCCCGGGAGCGAATTGAAGGAATCGTGGACAAAGGATCCTTCCACGAGTACGACATGTTCGTAGAGCATCAGTCAAAAGACTTCGATATGGATAAAAAGGTTCTCCACGGAGATGGTGTCGTAATCGGTACCGGAACGGTTTACGGAGAACCTGTCGCTGTTTATGCACAGGACTTTACGGTTGCAGGAGGTTCGCTCGGACTGATGCACGCACGTAAAATCACGAAAATTATGGATCATGCCCTTAAAATGCGCATGCCGATCATTGGAATCAACGACTCGGGAGGAGCCCGTATCCAGGAAGGGGTAGATTCTCTGGCCGGTTACGGTGAAATTTTCTTCCGTAACACACAGGCATCAGGAGTTATTCCCCAGTTGTCGGTGATCCTCGGCCCCTGTGCCGGAGGTGCTGTTTATTCTCCGGCATTGACCGACTTCGTTTTCGTGGTGGACAACATTTCTAAAATGTTCATCACAGGTCCCGAAGTGGTAAAAACCGTGTTGGGAGAAGAAGTAAGCATGGAAGACCTGGGAGGTGCACGGGTACATGCCGAAATCAGCGGTAACGCTCATTTCTTTGCGATGACCGAACAAGAATGTTTCGACCAGATCAAAAAATTATTGACTTTCATTCCCTGGAACAACCAGCGTAAAGCAAAAGCTTTCCCTTCCAAAGCTCCTAAAGCAGAATATAAGATCGACAAAATCCTGCCGTCCGATCCGACACAACCTTACGACGTTCGCGATATTATCAAAGCGGTTGCCGACGACTCCGACTTCCTCGAAGTGCAGCAGGATTTTGCACAGAATATCGTAGTGGGATTCGGACGTATCGACGGCGAAACGGTGGGATTTGTCGCCAACCAGCCGTTAGTGCTTGCCGGAGTGCTCGATTGCGACTCTGCCGATAAAGCAGGCCGTTTCATCCGCTTCTGCGATGCCTTCAATATTCCTATCGTAACTTTTGAAGACATGCCGGGTTACCTGCCGGGCGTAGAGCAGGAATATATGGGCGTAATCCGTCACGGAGCGAAAGTATTGTATGCTTATAGCGAAGCAACCGTACCCAAGGTAACCGTTATCCTGCGTAAAGCTTACGGCGGCGGTTACATTGCGATGAACTCCCGTCACCTGAAAGCCGACTTTATGTTCGCCTGGCCGACAGCAGAGATTGCCGTAATGGGACCGGAAGGTGCTGCCAATATCATTTTCCGTAAAGAAATCAAAGAATCTGCCAACCCGGAAGAAACCCGGAAACAGAAGGTGGCCGAATACCGTGAAAAATTCGCCAATCCTTATGTAGCAGCTTCCAAAGGATATATCGATTCCGTTATCGAACCGGAAGAAACCCGTTTGTTACTGAAACACTCTATCGAAGTTTCCAGCAACAAAACCGTGATGACTCCGGCGAAAAAACACGGAATCCCTCCGTTTTAATTATACAGGGCACAAACTTTACCATGCAGCAGCATGAGTTTGTGCCTTTTAAGTTTTTAATCTACTAATTAAAGGAGGTAAAAATGACAGTAAAATATGAAAAATTCCTGCTCAACGGAGTGGAATATAAAACCCTGCTCACCAAAAAATGGCTGAACAGAAAGAAATGGGAAGAACCGAATCCTTATTTGATCGAATCCCATATTCCGGGAACGATACTCCGTATTGAGGTAAAAGAGGGACAAGAAGTAAAAGAAGGACAAGTCCTGTTAATACTTCAAGCCATGAAAATGGATAATAAAATAATCGCCCCTTTTTCCGGGAAAATCAAAAAGATCAACGTCACAGCAGGAGCCAAAATTCCGAAGGGTGAACTGATGATCGAAATGGAGGAATAATTTTCTCTACAATACTGAAAAAGACAAAAGACACAGGTTCAGATTCCGGTCTTTTGTCTTTTGTTCTTTATCTTTATACCTTAAAATAAATTTCTATGAGTTTTTTTGTAGCTAAAAACATCATTAAAAACTACGCAAACCACCGGGCTCTCGACAATGTGTCCATCGAAATACCGGAAGGGGCTATCTATGGGCTGCTCGGCCCTAATGGTGCGGGAAAAACTTCGTTGATCCGGATCATCAACCAAATTACAGGTCCCGACTCAGGAGAACTTTATTTTAGAAACAGAAAACTCGTACCGGAAGACATGAACCGCATCGGTTACCTGCCGGAAGAAAGAGGACTGTATAAAAAAATGAAAGTCGGCGAGCAGGCCGTTTATCTGGCAAGGCTGAAAGGAATGACCCGACACGACGCCGTACAGCATCTGAAAGCCTGGTTCGAGAAATTCGGCATCGAGGCATGGTGGGATAAAAAAGTGGAAGAACTATCCAAAGGTATGGCTCAAAAAGTGCAATTCATCACCACTGTCCTGCACGAACCCGAAATGCTTATTTTCGACGAGCCTTTCAGCGGCTTCGACCCGATCAATGTGGAATTGCTGAAAAAAGAAATATTAGAATTACGGAAAAAAGGCACTACCATTATTTTTTCAACCCACAACATGGCGTCGGTCGAAGAAATATGCAGCCATATAGCCTTAATCAACCGTTCAAAAAAGATCATCGAAGGCCCGATCAACCAGATCCGGAACAAATACGCCAACAACACCTATCGCCTTTCGTGCCGGTACGACAGCGAATTTAAACCGGAAGAGCATATCGGCAAAGAATATGAAATACTGACACAAAAAGTGGAGGACGGACAAATGGACATCACGCTGCAACGCCTGGAGCCTTCTCCGACCAATACTTTACTACGCCGGTTACTGGATAAAACGGACATTATTTCTTATGAAAAGGTGATCCCCGGCATGAACGATATTTTTATTAAACTGGTGAAAGAAGGAAAAATAGAAACGGAAGAACTTTAACCGCCCTTCTCTCCTTTCCAAAAAAGACAATCCCATTTCCTGAATATGCCTCATATAGGCTGGAATTAAATATATAACAGATGAATAAGACACTCATTATCATAGGCCGGGAATTTTCTACCCGGGTTCGTAAAAAAAGTTTCCTTGTCCTGACCATCTTCGTCCCGATTCTATTTGCAATTTTCTATGCCTTTCTGATGTGGATGCTTCTAAAAGACGACACCCAGCAACGTAAAATCGCCGTTGTCAATCTTTCGTCCATAGAAACCCCGTTTCAGCAGGTCAATAATAACACCTTCGAATATGCGGACTCGATCATTACGGCCCAAGGAGCGCCGGATTTCCTGAAACAAAACAAAGATTACTACGCCGTGATCTGGATTCCCGAATATGTAATGAACAACGCCGATATTCCGATGTATTCTTTTTCACAAGTCCCCATGGAACTGAAAAACGAAATCGCATCCCAGCTACAGAAAAGGATTGAAGACATCAAGCGGAATAAAGTGATCACCGAATCGCAAATGCCCGACCTGGAAGCCAAGCTGGCAGCCACTCATTCCCCTGTACTCGTCAGGACATTAAAAATATCCGATACGGGAGAAGCTAAAGAAAGCTCTTCCGAAATCGCCTCGGTAATCGGTTTGGTGGCCGGAATGGTGATCTATTTCTTTGTATTCATGTACGCTTCACAAGTGATGAAAGGCGTGATCGAAGAAAAAACAAACCGGATCATAGAGGTGCTCGTTTCTTCGGTAAAACCTTTCCAATTCTTATTGGGAAAAATTATCGGAGTGGCTGCTGTGGGATTGGTGCAATTCCTCATTTGGCTGGTATTCGGTTTCATACTGATCGTTATCATGCAAGCCTTTTTCCTTCCGGGACTCGATTTGGAAGCCCTTCGCAATGCAAGCGACATCACCGGCGGTTTCTCGGCAATGCAAGGTGCAGAACTCAGCTCCGCTCAAATGGAAATCATCCGGAAAGTAGCCCTGACGATCGACCCGGTATTTATCCTGAAATTTTTGGGAGCATTCCTGTTCTATTTCATCGGAGGATATTTACTTTATGCTTCTCTTTTTGCAGCAATCGGAGCGGCAGTCGATAACGAAACCGATTCACAACAATTTATGACCCCGCTGTCTATCATTCTGGTTGTGGGACTGTATATCGGCTTCACTGCGATGAAAAGCCCGGAATCGTCTTTGGTCTTGTGGAGTTCTATCATTCCGTTTACTTCACCTATCGTCATGCTGGTGCGGATACCTTTCGGAGTTCCGGCCTGGGAAGTCGCCCTGTCGATGGCGGTATTGGTAGGTTCCTTCATCTTTTTCACCTGGCTTTCCGGCAAGATATACCGTATCGGGATCCTGATGTACGGGAAAAAAGTAAGCTGGAAAGAACTTTATAAATGGTTGAAATATTAGGCCCGGATTTACATTGTAAAAAACAGCAATTCCCCGGCAGGATAATACCTTTGTAAAATACCCGGGAATGTATATTATACGTTCTTTACGCATACGGAATGAAATAAGAGCGGTAACCTTATAAAAGAAATTCAGCTTAAATGAAAAATGGACAATATCCCGACCCCGACAAAATATTTCCGGTTCCCGGATTAGAAACGGTTACATACGTGAAACCCACTATAAAAAATCCCAATATTATTGTGGGGGACTTCACTTATTTTTCTGATGTTGATTTTGAAAGCCATGTCACCCATCATTATGATTTTTACGGCGACCGGTTAATGATCGGAAAATTTTGCCAGATTGCATCGGGTGTAAACTTTATTATGAACGGAGCCAATCACCAAATGAACGCCGTTTCCACTTTTCCGTTTTATATTTTGGAAGGCTGGCAACAAGATGTTCCGCCCCTTTCTGCCATGCCGATAAAAGGCGACACGATTGTCGGGAACGATGTTTGGATCGGACAAAACGTTACCATTCTGCCGGGAGTAAAAATCGGTGACGGAGCGATTATTGCAGCGAACAGCACTGTGGGCAGCGATGTTTCTGCTTATACGATCGTAGCTGGGAATCCGGCTAAGCCGATTCGTAAACGCTTTGACGACGAACTGATCGGTATTCTGCTTCAATTCAAATGGTGGGACAAAGAGATCGATGAAATCAATCGGTTAATTCCGTTGCTCTCAGACAGTGATTTAGAAAAAGTAAAAGAAGTTTTAAAACAGAAAATATAAACAGTATCGCCATACACCTCTTCCCGGACAAAGGCGAAATCTTTTAAATGGAATACCTTCCGTAAATAATTCCTTATAAAACAAAATAAGCCCGGCTAAATGCCGGGCTTATTCTTTGGTTGAAAACCCGATTCTTTCATGGAATAACTTCTTAACAATAAGAAAAATTCTATCACCCGTTACAAAAATCACCAAGTAAAAACCTGTTCATAAAGAATCTACCCATTCCCGCACCGCTCCTCCCCTCTTATTTGTAAAGAAGCATTGGATGATCCCTTCTTTTTTCAAATTTCCATATCAACGGCTGGCAAAGGCACAGACATTTCCGGAAAAATCGGACACAATCAACGTATTCCCGGAAATGGCAACGGAACTGAACACCGGAGCCCCGGCATTGAATTGCCATACCACCTCGCCGGAATCCTTATTCACACCGTAAATTTTACCGTCCGAAGCTCCTGCATAGATCACATTTCTGGCAAGTACAGGGCTTGTCTCTACTGTCGCAGCAGGCCGACGGCTATAAGGTGCGGTATAAACCAAGGCATCTCCGGTATTCACCTGCCATTTCAACTCCAGCGTTTCACGGTCTAAAGCCACAAGCCCCGAAGCGGAAGTGCCGAAGACGATCATTTTATCCGTCAATAAAGGGGTGGAAGTTACGTCCACATCGAACGGCAATTCCTTACGCACAATCACTTGCCCGGTTTTAGTTTCCAAAATAAACAGGGATTTCTGGGAAATCAGATACATAAAATTCCCATGTACGGCAGCCGAAGCCCCCCGGTTACGCAATCCGTTTTTGTCGGCTTGCCACAATTTTTTCCCGGTAGCTGCATCCGTTCCGTACAATCCTTTCCATTGCGCCCCTGTTACCAGCACACCGTTCCCCAGTGCTCCCGTCATTGTCGTTCCCTCTCCCTGAGGCCAGGCGGTGTTCTGCCATAACACGCTTCCGGCATCGGCAGTCAAAGCGCACAAACCCTTCCCCGCTCCGGCATACACCACACCATTGCCCGCCACAATACCGTCCACTAAAACAGGCAATCCGGCTACCGCCAGTTTCTTCTCCCAGCTCAATTGTCCGTCCTTTATACGAACCGCATATAAATATCCCTCGGCATCCTGTGCAAAAACCCGGTCGCCGTCGATAGCTATGGTATTTTTGATCGAATTTCTGGTTTTATATTTCCACAATAACTTCCCGGTGGCAGCCTCCAAAGCATAAATATACGCTTCTCCTTTCAGGTTTTCATCCACAGAAGCCACAAACACTTTTCCGTCTGCGATCAAAGGAGAGGACATAAAAACCGAAGCTCCTATATTCGTCATCCAGACAGGCGCTAACACCGGAGATAAAGCCTCTGCTACTCCGGTATGTGCCGGATTACCCGCCAGATTTTTCCAATCCTTGCCTAATTTCACCACAGGACGCCGGGCTGTTCCGTAAACAAATGCAGTTTCGTCCGTTATCACTTCTCCGTTCGACAATAACGCCTCCGCCTTGACGGTCACGACCTGTCCTTCTTTGCCCGGCTTTACGGGGACGACCGAACTCCAATTCCAATCGCTTTGTTTCACGGCTTTGCCTGTATGCCATTTTTTCCCCTCCGACCAGCAAGTATATTTCACCTCTTTCACAGGAGCGGAAGAATGATAAGCATTGACCGACAGCTGAAGTTTCCCGTCGGGGGTCAGGAAAGGTAAACTATCGGACACAGAAGCAATAGAAATCGCTTTATCCAAATAAGAATATCTCATTTCCGATACGAAATCGCCTTTCCCGTCCACATGCAGCACCCGGAACACGGCAGCAGAATGATCGATCCCACCCTTATCGGGAGGTGCCGTAGAAATCGTATAGACTTCACCTTGTTTTCTCATGAAATTATTGTGCCAATGCCCGTAAATCCATGCTTTCAAATTATAATCGTTTAAGTTCACACTCACCTCATCCTTGCCTTTAAAAACAAATTCGTTACCGGAGGTCAGCAGGTCGTGATTAAAAACGATAACCGGTTTTCCGGCAGCCACAGCCAAATCGTTCTGCAGCCAACGGGCAACCTGAGCACGGGTATAACTGGGCCAATGATCCCCACCCGCCATAGGGGTTACGATATAATGTACATTCCCGGCATCGAAAGAATAGTAGGTAGGCCCGTAAATACTCTCGTACAATTCCTCCCCGTATTTCCCTTTGACCAGATCATGATTTCCTATGGAATAATACACCGGGCAATAGGTATTGGCCGTATTCAGAAGTCCGATATGGGCCTTTAATCCCTTTTCATAACAAATATCCCCGGTATGCATGATAAAAGCGGGCTTTTCATTCATGGCATATTCCTTTTGTTCCTCGATCCACTCACTTTGATCCTCATTGCCGAAAATCTCCGAGTCGGTGATCTGCACAAATCGGTGACTTCCGTCTTTTTTAGCGGCATCGTAACGCACCAGCCCGAAATCATACGCTTTTCCTGTTCCTTCCGCCGGACGGTAAAATTTTTCGGACTTATAGCCCGCAGGTGTCGTAATATAAATAAAGCGCGTTTTTTCATATCCCGGCAGGCTGAAACTACCGTCGGCAGGCGCTTTCCACACATCACGCCCCTCTTTGAAATTT
>OGOU01000428.1_pt1 | contig 38067 bp, 18 predicted proteins | sample 1552721 | NCBI WGS metagenome assembly OGOU01 (sample SAMEA2580176, study PRJEB22360) | human gut metagenome | biome: human gut; feature: human-associated habitat; material: faeces | place: Denmark | collected 2008/2010
AATAGTCTGCCCTCATATAATCCCCCCCCAGAAAAAAGCCATAACTTCAAGCATTTGAAAATCAGCTGTGCCGTTTTTGATTGCCTGAATTGATTTTTCAGCTTCTTTGAGGGTGGAAACGACGCGGACTTTGACTTTCGTGCCTTTTACATCAAGCTCGACATCTTTTGTGCGCGAATTTTTGTCAACACCGCGCATTGGCTTGATATCAACGTCTTGTAGCTCTTCACCGGTTACGAATTCGTAAGCTGTTCTGACAGCTGCTTCCGCAACCCCGCCTGATGCCCCGAAAATCGTTCCTGCACCTGAATATTCGCCGAACGGTGAGTCGGGTTTTGAGGGTTCAAGCGATTTGAAGTCGATTCCGGCGGATTTTATCATTTTTCCGAGTTCTTTTGTCGTCATTACAATATCTGTTTCGCCGAAAAGCTGATATCTCTTGGCTTCTACCTTTTTCGCAGTGCATGGCATTATTGAAACAACAACCATGTTTTCTTTTGTAAATCCGTCAAAATACTTTGGCACAAGCTCTTTTAAAACCGGCGAAAGCATTCCCTGAGGCGATTTGCAGCTGGATAAATGGTTGAGCATGTCAGGGTGCTGGGTTTCCATGTATCTGACCCAGGCAGGGCAGCAGGACGTGAAAAGCGGCAGATTTTCGCCTGATTTAAGCCTTTGAACGAACTCATAAGCCTCTTCCATAATCGTCAAATCAGCTGAAAAGTTCGTGTCGAAGACCAAATCAAAGCCGATTTCTCTCAATGCCGAATCAATTAGCCCGATTGTGTTTTCACCGGGTTCAAGCCCGAACATTTCGCCCAGAGCGACCCTTACTGACGGTGCAATTTGTGCAACGACTTTCTTTTCGGGGTTTGTAACCATTGACCAGACGTTGTTTACCTCGGATTTGATGGTCAGAGCGCCTGTGGGGCACACAGCCTGACATTGACCGCAGAATACGCAGTCAACTTTTGAAAGCGGCATTCCTGCCATCGGCTGTACAACGGTATTTGAGCCTCTGTTTGCGAATCCGAGCACCGAATGACCCTGAAACTCCGCACAAGCCCTTACGCAGGCTCCGCAAAGGATACATTTGTTCGGATCGCGTACGAGTGAGGGATTTGAATCGTCGATTGGCAGAAAATCTTCTTTTTTCTTCTGCACGAATCTTGAAACGTCCTTGATTCCGTATTCTTCTGCGTATTTTTGGAGTTCGCAGTCGCCTGATTTTTCGCAGGTGGTGCATTCTCTGTCGTGGTTCGCAAGAAGCAGTTCAAGCACGGTTTTTCTGATTCTGCGGGTTCTTTCGGTGTTTGTTTTTACTTTTATGCCAGCTTCGGGGGGCATTGTGCAGGAAGAATTAATCAAAGTTCTTCCGTTGGGGTATTCGACCTCCACAACGCACATTCTGCAAGCTCCAAACTGGGTTAAATCAGGCCTGTAGCAAAATGTCGGCACTGAAAATCCCGCTTTTTTGATAACTTCTAAAAGATTGGGTTCGTCAGCGAACTCAACCGTTTTTCCGTTTACTGTAAGTGTTTTTGTATCGCTCATTGGTTTAATCCTTATTTTTTTGTAGATATCAGGCTTTTTTAGCCCCATAGTCAGTTATTATTTTGTCATACTGAGCTTTTTTCAGTATCTTGCCGGTGTTAATAACGGTTTTTTGCCGGTAATTCAACCGGTTAGACCCTGAAACGGGTTCAGGGTGATAACTGTGCTGTTTTATGATTGTTTTATTGCCTTAAACGGACAAGATTTCAGGCAGGCACCGCATTTGATACATTTTTCCTGATTAATCTTGAACGGTGAGCGGACTTCGCCCTCAATTGCACCGACAGGGCAGTTTCTCGCGCATTTTGAACAGCCTTTGCACAGCTCGGAGTCGATTGTGATAGTTTTCATTGCCGAACATACGCCAGCGGGGCATTTTTTGTCTTTAATGTGAGCAATATATTCATCCCTGAAGTATTTCAAGGTTGAAAGTACCGGATTCGGGGCAGTTTTTCCGAGCCCGCAGAGAGAACCGTCTTTTACGGCCATTGCGAGTTCTTCCAGCGTATCCAAATCCTTCATTTCGCCTTTTCCTTTGACGATTTTTTCAAGGATTTTCAGCATATTTTTTGTACCCTCACGGCATGGAACGCATTTTCCGCAGGATTCGTGCTGGGTGAAATTCATGAAAAACCTTGCAACTTCAACGATACAGGTATCTTCATTCATAACAACCAGCCCGCCCGAGCCGACCATTGCGCCTGCAGCGATAAGATTGTCATAATCCATGGGCAAATCAAGGTGTTCTTCGGTTAAACAGCCGCCGGAGGGGCCGCCGATTTGAACAGCTTTGAATTTTTTGCCGTTTCTGATTCCGCCGCCGATATCAAAAACGATTTCGCGAAGAGTTGTGCCCATCGGAACTTCAATAAGCCCGGTATTGTTTACCTCGCCGGTAAGAGCAAAGGTTTTTGTCCCTTTTGAACGTTCTGTGCCCATTGAGCTGAACCATTGAGCGCCTTTCAGGATAATAGGCGGAACATTTGCAAGGGTTTCAACATTGTTGATAAGCGTCGGGCGTCCGAAAAGGCCTTTGTTCGCAGGGAACGGCGGTTTCGGGCGGGGCATGCCTCTTTCACCCTCGATTGAGGCGATGAGCGCGGTTTCTTCACCGCAAACAAACGCGCCTGCGCCCTCTTTTATGTGGATTTCAAAATTAAAATCCGAACCCATGATATTTTTTCCGAGATATCCTGCTGCTTCTGCGTCAGAAATTGCTTTTCTCAATCGTTTAATAGCCAGCGGGTATTCTGCGCGGACATAGATGTAAGCTTCATCAGCGCCGATTGCAAAACCTGCAATTGCCATGCCCTCGAGGAGCTTGTGCGGGTCGCCTTCCATGACACTTCTGTCCATGAAAGCGCCCGGGTCGCCTTCGTCGCCGTTGCAGACAACGTATGATTTTCCGCCGCGGTTTGCTGCGGTAAATTTCCATTTTGTACCGGTCGGGAACCCGCCGCCGCCGCGTCCTCTAAGTCCGGAGGCTTCAATTTCTTTTATAACAGCGTCCGGGTCGTTTTGTTCAAGAACCTTGTGCAAAGCAGCGTATCCGCCTACTGCAATTGATTCTTCAAGCGATTCTGCGTCGATATTTCCGCAGTTTGCGAGAGAAGTTCTTGTTTGTTTTGCATAAAAACCGATATCTTCGTTTTTGTGAACATGTTCCTGTGTTTTGGGGTCAACGTAGAGCAGTCTTTCGACCGGTTTTCCGTTTTTTATGTGTGATTCGACGATTTCTTCAACATCGTCGGGTTTTACTTTAACGTAGCTGATATTCAGGTCGGGAATAACCACCAGAACGCCCTTTTCACAAAAACCGTGGCAGCCTGTGGGGACTGTTGTCATTTTTTCGTGGTGCGGGAGGGTTCCGACGTTTACGCCGAGCTTTTTGAATCGTTCAATTACTTCAAGAGAGCCGTTTGCAACGCAGCCGGTTCCCGAGCATACCAGAACGCGCAAACCCTGTGCTTTTATATGTTCGAGCGCTTTTTCACGTTCTTTTTCTATATTAATTAATGTTTTTGTCATTTATGCACCCTCGCTCTCTTTTTTGTCTTCGTGGATAATCGTGTCAATAACGATTTTTATTGCGTCAGAGGTCATTTGAGGGTAAACTTTTTCGTTTATCACTACAACCGGTGCCAATCCGCATGCGCCCAGGCAGCTGACCGTTTCGAGCGAGAAAAGCCCGTCAACAGTGGTCGATGAGCCGTCTTGAAGTTTCAAAGAGGCTTTGATTGCGTCTAAAACGGGCATTGAGCCTCTAACGTGGCATGCTGTGCCGTCGCAGACTTTGATTTCGTACTTGCCTTTTGGCTCAAGGCTGAACTGAGCGTAAAAAGTAGCCACGCCATAGACTGTTGCCGGTGAAAGCCCTTCCATTTTTGTTCCGATGTAAGTCATAACATCCTGAGGCAGGTATCGGAAGACTTCCTGCACTTTTTGTAAGATAGCGATGAGGTTTGACTTTTTGTAGCCGTATGTTTCCATAATGGCGTCAACTTTTTCGTAGTCAAATCCCGCTTGAGCCGTTGAACTCATTATTTCTCCTTTTTTACCATAAGTTACCATTTCAGTCTGCAATGTTGTTTGTCACAATTTTTAGACCATTAGTGAAAAATCTCACTATTTAAAATATTACATAAAAATTCTTGAAAAATCAATAAATTATATAGGGGATGGAAGAAAATCTGAAAAACATGCAATTAACCGTTCTCATAATTGTAGGGTGGAAAAGCGCAGCGGTTCCCACCAAAATTAGCTGAATTCACCACAATCGTGACAAAACCGCCAATATCCTTTGCCCGATATTAAAATTGTCCGAGAAAAGTTCGTGATAAGGAACACTCTGCCGAACAAAATGATTGAGTATCATTTTGTGAGAGGAAGACGTGAACGAACTTTTTGAGTGACTACTGGAAAAGGTGAGCCTTGGACGGTTCGCGTAGGCGAATCGGCTAAGGCGACACTAGATTAGATAAAAATATTTGTAAGAAACGAATTTTTGTGGTAGGGTTTCAGTGTGTAATTAATGGTTTTAATCACTTACTCAGTTTATTGTAAAGGAGAAAACAAACATGACAGAAAAACGAGTATGGTTATTTAAAGAGGGGAACGCTGATATGCGTAATCTTCTCGGCGGTAAGGGTGCAAACCTTGCTGAAATGACTAATTTGGGACTTCCCGTTCCCCCCGGATTGACAATCACAACAGAAACCTGCATGGATTATATCAATCATGGAAACAAAATGCCTGAAGGCGTTATGGACGAAGTAAAAGAGGCTTTGAAAAAAGTTGAAGAACAGGCCGGCAAAAAATTCGGCGATTCTGAAAACCCGCTTCTCGTTTCAGTTCGTTCCGGCGCAAGACTTTCAATGCCCGGCATGATGGAAACCATCCTCAACCTCGGTATGAACGACCAGACCGTCGAAGGCATGATTAAATTAACTAACAACCCGAGATTCTGCTACGATTCATACAGAAGATTCTTAACAATGTTCGGCTCTGTTGCTTGGGACATTGAAAGAATGAAATTTGAAGAATATATCGACAAAATCAAAGCTGAAAAAGGCTACAAACTTGATATCGAGCTTACAGCTGACGACTGGAAATCTTTAATTGAACCTTACAAAGCTTTAATCAAAGCTGAAACAGGCAAAGAATTCCCGCAGGATCCTTATGTACAGCTCGAAGAAGCTATTGAAGCAGTATTCCGCTCCTGGAACATCCCCAGAGCCGTTGCTTACAGAAACCACTACAAAATTGACCACAACTACGGTACAGCCGTAAACGTTCAAACAATGGTATTCGGAAACATGGGCGATGACTGCGCAACAGGCGTATCTTTCACAAGAAACCCGTCTACAGGCGAAAATAAATTCTACGGTGAATATCTGACAAACGCTCAAGGTGAAGACGTTGTTGCAGGTATCAGAACTCCTCACCCGATTGCCGACCTCGAAAAAGAAATGCCTGAACAGTACAAACAGTACGTTGACATTGCCAAAAAACTCGAAGAAGGCTACAAAGACGTTCAGGATATGGAATTCACCATCGAAAGAGGTAAATTATACATTCTTCAAACAAGAAACGGCAAAAGAACTGCAAAAGCTTCTGTAAGAATCGCTGTTGAAATGGCTGAAGAAGGCATTATCTCAAAAGAAAGAGCAATCGAGCTTGTTGATCCTAACCAGCTTTATCAGGTATTGCTTCCTGACTTTGACCCCGCAGCTAAAAAAGAAGCTCACAAAATCGCTCAAGGTCTTGCTGCTTCTCCGGGTGCTGCTGTTGGTAAAGTTGTATTCGATACGGAAGAAGCTGCTGAACGCGGCAACGCAGGCGAAAAAGTTGTTCTCGTTCGTTTGGAAACCTGCCCTGACGATATCCACGGTATGATTGCTTCTCAAGGTGTTTTGACACTCAGAGGCGGCATGACTTCTCACGCAGCAGTAGTTGCAAAAGGCATGGGCAAACCTTGCGTTGCAGGCTGCGAAGACCTGAAAATCGACCTGAAAAACGAAACTTTGACTGACGCAAGCGGAAAAGTTTACCACAAAAACGATGTAATCTCGCTTGACGGCGGTACAGGCGAAGTTTTTGAAGGCGCTGTACACCTCGTTCCTCCTGTAATGGACGACAACTTCAAAAAACTCTTCACATGGGTCAATGAAGTTAAACAGCTCGGCGTTCGTGCTAACGCAGATACTCCGGCTGACGTTGCAAAAGCACTCGAACTCGGTGCTGAGGGCGTAGGGCTTTGCAGAACAGAACACATGTTCATGGCTCCGGAAAGACTTCCGTGGGTACAAAAAATGATTATCGCTGAAAACCTTGAACAGAGAAAAGAAGCCTTGAGCCACCTGCTTCCTATGCAGTATCAGGATTTCTATGATATGTTCAAAGCAATGGGCGAAAAACCGATGACAATCCGTCTTCTTGACCCGCCGCTTCACGAATTCTTGCCTTCTAAGGAAGAACTCATTGCGACAGTTGCAAGAAAGAAAGCGCTCAACGAAGAATGCAAAAAAGACGAAGAAATGCTTCATCTCGTTGAATCAATGTCAGAATTGAACCCGATGATGGGTCTTCGCGGATGCCGTCTTGGTCTGACATGGCCCGAAATCAACGAAATGCAGGCCAGAGCAATCTTCTCGGCAGCTTGCGACCTGAAAAAAGAAGGTCTTAACGTAAAACCTGAAGTTATGATTCCGCTTGTAGGCCACGTCAACGAGCTTAAAGAAGCAAAAGCTGTTGTAGAAAAAGTAGCCAAAGAAGTAATGGACGAAAAAGGTGTTTGTGTTGAATATATGATTGGCACAATGATTGAAATTCCGCGTGCAGCCCTCACAGCTGACCAAATCGCTGAATACGCTGAATTCTTCTCATTCGGTACAAACGACCTTACACAGATGACATTCGGCTACTCAAGAGATGATGCGGAAGGCAAATTCCTCAACAGATACGTTGATAACAAAATCCTGCCTGCAAACCCGTTTGCAACTCTTGATCAGGAAGGCGTAGGACAGTTAATGCAGATTGCGCTCGCTAAAGCAATCCCCGTAAGACCGAACCTCAAACGCGGTATCTGCGGCGAACACGGCGGCGACCCCGAATCTGTTAAATTCTGCCACAGAATCGGCTTGAACTACGTTTCCTGCTCACCGTTCAGAGTTCCGCAGGCTAGACTCGCGGCTGCTCAGGCGGTTATCGAAGAAAAAAAATGCAAAGAATTATGCGGCTGCAAATAACAAGCGGCAAAGCTGATTTTAGCATATAAATTTAAAGACCCTGCAAGAGATTGCGGGGTCTTTTTTATAAAAAATCATTTTACATATCCAAAAACGAAACAAAGTCGTCCTTGAAATAGTCCGAGCGTTTGTAAAATAAAGCACTTCTCATTGTATTGCGGAAAATAAAGGGTTTTAGCCTGTAATGAACATCGTAAATGTCTATAAAATAAGGAATTTCAAGGCTTGAAAGTTTCTTTTTGATTCTTGCAAAACCTTTCTCCGTGTAATTGCCCTCAAAAATCAAATCAATGTCGGAAAATTCTCTATGCGTGCCGTTTGCCCTTGAGCCGAAAATTCTAACAAATTTAATTGCCTTAGTTTTTTTCAGTTCATTGAGAAGAATTTCATAATATTCCTCTTCCAACCCGAAAAATTTATCCACAAGCGGTTTTTTCTTGACTTTTTCTGAAATATTGCCGGCAAATTCCACATCCTTTGAGAATTTGCGATAAAATCTGTCTAAAACCTTGAGATATTCATTTTTAAAGCCGGAAGAACTGCTTTTGCCGCTAAGGAAGCTGTTTAAATATTTTATAATTTCAAAACACAGCTCTTTGTCCTCAATATAACCGTGTTTTTGCCCCTCCGCAACAACATCTGTCGGAAAAGTTGTTTTTATTCCGTTTTCTTCTTTTAGCCTTTTTTGAAGAATTTTAATCATCCTGTTGAAAAGATTTTTCAAGCCGAAACTTAGGGAATCGTTGTTTTTCGGACAATATTTCACAAAATCAAGGTACAAAGGCGAAAAAGCCTCGACAAATCGGGTTTTCCAGGCAGGATGACGCATTGATTCTTCAATATATTGCATATCAAAACCCATATTCTTCCTCTTTTTTCATCCTGCTTTTGAAAAAGTCGTTAAACCGGTCGAAAATGGAAAGATATTTCAAATCCAGAAATTTTTCATGCTCTGTGGTGTTTAGAAAATCGTTGTTTTTTAGTTTTTTCAGCGCTTTTACAAGTTTGAAAAAATCTTTTCCCCTGCTGCTGATTTCTAAATTGAGTATGTACAAAATGACGGTTTTTTCTGACTTTGTGAAAAGACCGTTATTAAAAAACAGGTAGGCGAAAGTTTTGAGCGTTTTTCGGGTAAAATCATAGTACTTTTTGAAAAAATCTGCTTTTTGCTGTTGAGAAAAATCACTGTAATTGCTTATTAACAGGCGAAAATCATCAGAAAAAATCAGGTAATTTTTCAGGTATGTTTTTTTATAATAATCTTTCCAATCCCGAACTTTTTTTATCATATTTCATATTAATCAACAAATATGATGAAATGTAAATATTTTTATTGGGATATTGAAGTGAAAAATTTTTGGTTCTACTATCTTTGTAGAAAGGAAAGTTTATATGTCTATATCAGCAATCAGATTTTTTTCAAATTTAAGCACTCAAAAAGCATCTAACAGGTTTCAGAACAAAGTAAATTCGTCACCGGCTTTCAAAGGCTACGGCGAGAAGAAAGAAATCCGGCCCGGTCAGCCCGGTTACGGTTCGGGAGCCGGACATTATGAAACCAGAGCATGGGAAAATGCTTATCCTGATGATTGGGAGGGCCCATGGAGCGGAGCGGGTTATGACCCGGTTTGGGTTCCAGATTCCGGCAGCAGCAGTAGTTCCCCTTATGGAAATCATTATGCCGGAAGCGGTGACTAGAGAAAAATTAAATAACAATAAAAAAGGCGGGTTTAAATTCCGCCTTTTTTAACAGATTAAAATTATTCATCAAGCGATTTTACTGAAACTTCTATTTTTTGCCCGTAATTTGTGCGCAAAGCGTATGTGAGGTCGTTTGAGGAGTTCACCCAGAAACCTGAGCCGCAAAGCACCCGAACTCCGCCTGCTTCCGGCGAATCCAGCTTCAAAACCAAGGGGTCTGAACCCTTGAAACGGGTGAGCATGTCTTTCAGGCTGACCAAATCTTCAAAATGCATGTCCTCCTTGAGCGAAACGGTTACAATGTTGCTGTTTTCAACGGGTTTTACCGAATCAACAACCACACTGAACGAATCCTCGTCGCGTTTTGACACTTTTCCTGAAATAATTACCTTTTTTTCGGCCTCAAGGAAAGAATTGTACTCCAAAAGCGTCTTGTGAAAAGCCACAAACTCGACATTTCCCGTCAAATCCTCAATCATGCCCGCTTTAAGGAATTTTGTCGGGTCTTTTCTTGTCGGAATCTGCCGCACCTGGCTCAAAAGCCCGCAAATCGTGACCGGTTTGTCGTTTGGCATTTCGGAAAGCTCTGCAATGTTGTGAGTGGTCAAAAACGGCAGTTTATCCACAATGCTCGACAGCGGGTGGCTGGTAACGTAAAATCCGAGGTATTCTTTTTCAAAAGCCTGAATTTGCTTGTCTTCAAACTCCTCATCGCTCCCCTGCAGCGAAAATCCGCCCATTTGTTCGCCGGTTGAAGTCGTCATGCCCGCAAAAAGGCTGACCTGACCGAGGCTTTTTGCTTCTGCTTCCCTGTACGCCGAAGAAACAAGCGAATCAAGGTTCTCCATAAGCTGTTTTCTGCTTTTTTCGATGTTTGCAAAGGCTCCGGACTTGATTAAGCTTTCGAGCGTCCTTTTGTTCAAACATTTCGGGTCGAGCCGCGTGCAAAAATCGTAAAGCGATTCAAAATCCTTTTCCTCGCGCTCTTTTTCAATCAAATCAATAACAGCCTGCCCGACATTTTTAATTGAGGCCAGCCCGAAACGAATATCACCGCCGTCAGGGGTGAAATGCGCGCTGGATTTGTTGATATCGGGCGCGAGAACTTTTATGCCCATTTTCTGGCATTCTGCGATGTAAAGCTGGGTTTTTTCCTGGTCGCTTGATACGCTGGAAAGCAGCGCGGACATATATTCTACAGGATAATGCGCTTTCAGGTAGGCTGTCTGGTAAGCTACGAAAGCGTATGCGGCAGAATGGCTCCGGTTAAAGCAATATGCGGCGAATTTTTCGATTTGTTCAAAAAGCGTTGCGGCATCTTTTGAGGTCATTCCGTGATTTGCGGCGCGCTCGATGAATTTGTCTTTTTGCTTCGCCATTTCGTCGAGTTTTTTCTTACCCATCATACGGCGAACCATATCCGCCTCGCCGAGCGTATAATCAGCCAGCGTCTGGAAAATCTGCATGATTTGTTCCTGATAAACGATTGTGCCGTATGTATCTTTCAAAATCGGCACCAAATCAGGGTGCGCGTATTCAATTTTCTGGCGTCCGTGTTTTCTTTCGACGAAATCCTGAACCATGCCCGATTCCAGCGGCCCCGGCCTGAACAATGCAACAAGAGCGCCCATATCTTCAAACACGTTCGGCTTCAAATCCTTAACAAGCTTCTTCATGCCTGAAGATTCAAGCTGGAAAACGCCGTCTGTATCGCCTGAAACAAGCAAATCATAGGTTTCTTTGTCATCAAGCGGGATATTGTTTATGTCCAAATCAATATTATGGCGCTTTTTAATCATTTTGATGGCGTTGTGGATGATGGTAAGGTTCCTCAGTCCCAAAAAGTCCATCTTTAGCAGCCCGATATGCTCATCCTCGGTCATTGTGTATTCGGTGACGATGATACCTTCCTTTGAGGGTTCAACCGGAACGACCTCAGAAAGCGGCATTTTGGAGATAATTACGCCTGCGGCGTGCATACCTGTGTTGTTTTTCAGCCCCTCAACGCATTTTGCCATATCGACAAGCTTTTTGACGGTCGGGTCGGAATCATAAAGTTTTTTAAGCTCCATTCCGTCTTTCAGCGCGTCGTCGATTTTGATTTTTGGTTCTGCGGGGATTAATTGCGCCCACTGATTGCTTTGCGCAAACGGAATATCATAAACACGCGCAACGGATTTCATTGCGTTTCTGGCGGCTAGCGTACCGAAGGTGATAATCTGGCAAACCTTGTCCGCGCCGTACTTTTTCGTTACGTAGTCGATAACCTGACCGCGTTTTTCAACACAAAAGTCGATGTCCACATCGGGCATGCTGACACGTTCGGGGTTCAGGAACCTTTCAAACAACAGATTGTGCCGGATTGGGTCCAAATCAGTGATTTCCAGCGCATAAGAAACCAGGCTTCCTGCCGCAGAGCCGCGCCCGGGGCCTACGGGGATGTCATGTGTCTTTGCAAAATGGATGAAATCCGCAACGATTAAGAAGTATTCCGCAAAACCCATCTTGTTGATTACGCCAAGCTCGTAATCCATACGTTCTTTGAGCTCGGGGGTGATTTTTCCGTATCTTTTTTTGATACCCTCCATTGTTTTGTAGTCAAGGTAGGTTTCTGATGTAAAATTGGGCGGAAGTTCAAAATACGGGATGTGATATTTGCCCATTTCGATTATCAGATGGCATTTTTCGGCGATTTCGACGGTGTTTGCAATACATTTTTCAAATTCCTCCGCTTCCATCCATCTGAACGAATCACGAAGTTGCTCGGGGGTTTTTACGTAAAATTCGTTGTTCGGGAAAGAAAAACGGTTCGTGCTTTCTTTGAGCGCGTTCGTCTGGATACACAAAAGCGTGTCATGCCAGTCTGCGTCTTCTTTTTTCAGGTAATGGCTGTCGTTTGTGATAACCATTTTAATATCGAGCTGTTTTGCAATCTCCATCAGCGTGGGATTGGACATTTTTTGCTTTTCCAGCCCGTGGTCTTGCAGCTCTATGTAATAATCTTCGCCAAAAAGCCCTTTATAGAACTTTGCTGTTTCAACTGCCTTTTCTTTTTCGCCGGTAATGATGTAATATGCCAGCTCGCCCTGAACGCAGGCAGATAGGCAAATCAAACCCTCATGGTGCTGTTCAATAAGTTCGTGGTTAATGCGCGGTTTGTAATACATCCCCTCGCATTTTGCAATACTTACGAGTTTTACAAGGTTTTTGTAGCCTGTCTGGTCTTTTGCAATCAAAACAAGGTGGAAAGGGTGGGTTTTCTGGGGATTTTTTTCATGAATATCGCCGTCATAAACGTAAAATTCGCAGCCAATAAGCGGTTTTATGCCTGCTGATTTGGCTTCTTCATACATTTGGATTGCGCCGTACATGTTTCCGTGGTCAGTCAGTGCGACTGCGGGCATGTCGTTTTCTTTGGCGAATTTGCAAAGGTCTTTAATCCTGATTGCGCCGTCCAAAAGGCTGTATTCTGTGTGTAAGTGTAGTGGTACGTACTGCATTTCCCATCCCCTTAACAATATTAAACCACAACCGCATGCGCGTGAGCCAGTTATTTTAACTTATTTTAACGTTTTACAAAATGTGGAACTTTTTGGGCCCCCTTGAGCTCCTAATCCATTGCCCGATAGGCTTCCGCCGCATTGTAAGAGCTGCGAACAAGCCCTGACGCAATGATTTCCTTTATTCCGGCTTCTTTTGCAAGTTTTTTGATTTTTTCGTACTCGTCCGGCGTGTAATACTTTTCCACCTCAAGATGGTGCTTTGAGGGCTGCATGTACTGCCCCACGGTCACGATATCACAGTTTTTTGCGCTCAAATCTTCAAAAGTTTTCTTTAATTCCTCAAAAGTTTCCCCCAAACCGACCATAATCCCTGATTTTGTAATAGTTTCGGGGCTTTTTGCTTTAATATAACCCAAAAACTCCAAAGAACGTTGATATATCGCCATCGGGCGGGCTTTTTTGTAGAGGCGTTCGACTGTTTCGATGTTGTGGTTAAAAACATCGGGCTTTGCATTGATAACAATGTCGATTTGCCCTGAAATCCCCTGAAAATCCGGCGTTAAAACCTCAATTTTAACCTCCGGCGCCATTTTTCTGATTGCATAAATCGTTTCTGCAAAGTGACCTGCGCCCCCGTCCGGCAGGTCATCACGGGTTACGGAAGTGATTACCGCATATTTTAAACCAAGCTCTTTTACTGCTTTGGCAACCCTTTCAGGCTCTTTCGGGTCAAGCGGTTCGGGTTTTCCGCCTGAAATGTTGCAAAATCGGCAGTTTCTCGTGCAAATATTGCCCATTATTAAAAATGTGGCGGTGTTTTTTGCGTAGCATTCCGCTTTGTTTGGGCACCTTGCGGCTTCGCAAACAGTGTTAAGGCACTGCGTCTTTAAAATCGAGCGCACAAGCTTTGTTTTTTCCGTATCCACAATTCCGCGTTTTAAATAATCGGGTAATCTTTTCATAATTTCACCTTTGGCAAGCTCAACGACAAATTTTCCAGTCCCAAAACCGCCTCAAAAACGCCCTCTGAGTATGTCGGGTGCGCAAATGTCGTTTCAAGAATTTTTTCGGTCGGAATTTCATTATCTATCATCAACACGAACTGCTGAACCAGCGAAGACGCTTCCGGCGCAACAATATGGGCACCAACAATCCGGTTTTTTACGGAAATCACCTTTATAAAGCCGTCGATTTCATCATCCGCCTGCGCTTTTCCGAGCGCTGCAACCGGAAAGCACGAAACCCTGTAATCCTCGCCCTCAAGCATTTTTTCGGTCTTCCCGATCCACGCAATTTCGGGATTTCCGTAAATCACCGAGGGAATTTTTATTGCGTCAAAATGAATCGGGTATTTACGGGTAATAAAATCCACGACGCTGATTGCCTGATGGGTCGCAGCATGCGCAAGCTGGATTTTTCCGTTTACATCGCCGATTGCATAGATGTTTTCAATGCTTGTTTGGAAGTTTTCGTTGACCTCAAGAAATTTTCCGTTCATTTTGAGCTTAATATTTGCTGTTTCAGGTAAAACCGGCGTTCTGCCTGCGGCAACAAGAACTAATTCCGTGTCAATAGTTGTTCCGTTATCCAAAAATACCTGATTATTTTCAATTTTTTGAACCGAGGTTGATTTGAAGTATTTGATTTTGTCTTTTTTGAACAAACGTTCAATTCTGGCGCTGATATCAGCGTCCGCAGGCGAGAGCAGCGAGGGCGCAATCTCAACAACTGTCACATTTTTGCCCAATCCCGAGAAAATCCTCGCCCATTCAATACCAATCGCGCCCGAGCCGATAATTAGTATATTATCGGGTATGCTTTTTAGCTGCAAAAGCTCGTCGGAATTTACAATAAAGCGTCCGTCTGTTTCCAAACCCTTTATTTGTGCGGGTTTTGCTCCGGTGGCGATGATTATGTTTTCACATTGGTATTCTTTTTCGCCTGCGCTGATTATTTTTTCGGAAATAAGAGCGGCTTCTTCGTCTACAATAGTCACATCATGGCTTAAAATCAACTTTCTGAGGTTGTTTTGGATTTTTTGTGTGAGCGTGTTTTTTCTTTCAAATATTTTTTCCCAGCTAAATGCGGCGTTTTCGATGGTTATGCCGAATTTTTCAGCTTTTTTGAGATTTTTGTAAAAATCTGTGCAGTGCAAAACCGCTTTTGTCGGGATACAGCCGCGATTCAGGCAAACTCCCCCGGCACAGTCTTTTTCAAACAATACTACGGATTTCCCCCGTTGTGAGGCTCTTATTGCTGCGCTGTAGCCGCCGGGGCCTGCGCCGATTATGCCTATGTCGAATTTTTCGGTCATTCTATCCATCCTCCCCCTATCAAATGCCCGTCAACAGGGTCGTACAAAACAGCTGCCTGACCCGAAGTAACGGACGCAACAGGCTCTTTAAAGCTGATTTTTGCAGCATTTCCGTCTATTTCCACATGTGCGGGTTTGAAATCCATGTTATACCTGATTTTAGCCAATACTTCCATGCTTTTTTCGTCTGTCGGATACTGCGTTTTGAAATTTTTGACCGTTACGCTTTCAGAATAAAGCTCCTCTTTTGTTCCGAGATAAACAATGTTGTTTTTTGCGTCAATACGGGTAACATACAAAGGTTCTGAATAGGCTATTCCAACACCTTTTCGCTGTCCGATTGTATATTGGAAAAATCCCTCATGCGTACCCAATTTTTTACCTGATTTTTCAAGAATAAAATCGCCTTTTTCGGGTATTAATTTTTCGAGAAGATATTTTTTTGTTGTCATGGGCTTTTTAATAAAGCAAATATCCTGACTTTCCTTTGATGATTTTGACGGCAGGTCGTTTTCCTGCGCAATCCGCCTGATATCATCTTTCACAAGCCCTGAAAGCGGAAAAATCGTGCGCCCCAGCTGTTCTTGAGAAAGTTCAAAAAGGTAATAAAGCTGGTCTTTTCTCCTGTCAGATGCCGGAAAAAGCCTTGATACGCCGTTTTTATGCTCAATTTTTGCATAATGGCCGGTTGCGATTACATCCGCGCCGAGTTCGTTTATTGCAAAATCGAACAGCCTGCCCCATTTTATTGTTTTGTTGCACATTATGCACGGATTCGGGGTTTTTCCGCATTTGTAGGAGTTTTCAAAGTAATCAATGATGTTTTTTTTGAAATCCGCGCTCAAATCCAGCACGTAATGCGGAATTTCGAGCTTTTCAGCAACTTTTTTTGCATTTTGGGCAACCTGTTCAAAATTCTCGTCATCGACCATTTTTGCGGTAATGCTCACAACGTCATAGCCTTGCTGTTTCAGCAAAAAACATGTAACGCTGCTGTCCAGCCCTCCGCTGAGCGCCACAGCGGCCTTTTTATTGTTCGACTGCATAGTTTTCACCGGCTTCCGTCAGGGTATATTCTTTTACGTCCGAAACATCCGTATAATTCGGCACTTCGGCGAGGACGCCTGCCTCTATTGCTTCATTTACGGCATTATGGTCAATCGGCATGCCGATTGCAGGAACGAGCTTTGCATTTAGCTGTTTTAAAGAGAAATTGTGGAGGTTTTCGTTGTCAGCAAGGAATTTCGCCGTCAAAACCAGATAATCCGTGGAATTTTTGGGTAAAAACGCTGATAGATAGGCTTTGAATGGTGTCATTACCTCGGTTTTCTCAATTACCTCGGTTTTCGGGTTTTCCATTGATTCTTCAAGAATTTCTTCAAACTCCTCCTGAATAGATGGCGCGGATGATTGAAGTTCGTTAATTTTTACCAGTTCTTTGACCTCAATAAAGCCCTTTCTTTGCGGTATGTCTTCTTTTGTAATAACCGGTGTTTCAACAATGGGCGATTCGCTTTTCATTACGCCTCTAATCCAGTCAGAAAGCTGCTCTTCAAACGCTGTTTTGTCCGTTGTGGAGAATTCAAACTCCAAATCGCCTTTTTTTATTTTAAAACCGTATTCATACATTGGCGCCGTACCTCAAATCCGGATGGCGCGCAGCCTGAGTTTCATCGACCTTTTTGACGGGCGTGTTGTGCGGGCTGTGGAGGACTTTTTCAGGATTTTCTTTGATTTCTCCGGCGATTTTTATCATTGCGTCGATGAATTCATCCAGTCTGGCCTTGGTTTCCGACTCTGTGGGCTCAATCATCATCGCCTCGTGCACAATAAGCGGAAAATAAATCGTCGGTGGGTGGAAATTGTAGTCCATCAAGCGTTTTGCAATAGCAAGGGTGCTTGCGCCCTCTTCTTTTTGAAAATCGCTCGACAGCACGAATTCGTGCATGCACGGTACGTCATAAGGCAGTTTAAAGTGCTTTTTGAGCTTTTCTTTCATGTAATTTGCATTCAAAATCGCCTCTTCGGACACTGATTTCAGGTTTTTGCCCATCATCAGGATGTAAGAATAAGCTTTCACAAGAACGTTGAAATTTCCGTAAAATTCTTTGATTTTTCCGATGGAATTTTTCAAATCATAGTTGCGGAAGTACTTTTCGCCGTCAAAATCCGCAACCGGCACCGGCAAAAAGTCTTTCAATTTTTCAACAACCCCGACAGGGCCTGCTCCCGGGCCTCCGCCGCCATGCGGTGTTGAGAAAGTTTTGTGTAAATTCAGGTGTACGATGTCAAAGCCCATGATTTTCGGGTTTGTAATGCCCATAATCGCGTTGAAATTTGCGCCGTCGTAGTACATTAAAGCGCCGGATTCGTGCGCGAGGCGGGCGATTTCGGAAATATTTTCTTCAAAAAGCCCGAGCGTGTTGGGATTGGTCATCATAATCGCCGCAACGTCCTTATCCAGAAGCTTTTTCAGCTCCTCAACGTCAACCTGCCCTTTTTCATTCGAGGGAACGTTTACAATCTCGAATCCGCACATGCCCGCGGACGCAGGGTTTGTGCCGTGCGCAGAATCCGGAATTATGACTTTTTTTCTGTTTTCGCCGATTGTTTTAAAGTATTTTTTTACAATCATCATCCCGCAAAGCTCGCCATGAGCGCCTGCGGAGCCCTGAAGTGTGATTGCGTCCATTCCGGTGATGGTTTTGAGGCTTTCTTGAAGCTTGTACATCAATTCGAGCGCGCCCTGAGCGTCTTCGTCCTCCTGCAGCGGGTGCAGGCTGCAAAAACCGTCCAAAGAAGCCATCAGCTCGTTGACTTTTGGGTTGTATTTCATTGTGCACGAGCCGAGCGGGTAAAAACCGGTTTCAATGCAGAAATTTTTGTCCGAAAGCTCCTTAAAATGCCTCATAGCCTCGAGTTCGGTGACCTGAGGGAGTTCGGCGTCGTTTTTTCTCAGGTATTTTTTATCAATAAAATCAACATTTAACGGTTCGTCCGTAAGGATTTCGCCGCGCATTCCGTCAATTGATTTTTCAAAAATAATTTTGGTCATTACCGCTCCAGGCATTGTGTTTTCAATAATATCTTAGGAATTTTTTGCAAAGGTGTCAAATTTGTTAATTAAAAAAGGCGCTTGTTACAATCAAGCGCCTTTGGAAAGTCATATTATCTGCTTAATTTAATGCGTCTGCTGCGCTGATGCTGCTTTTTTCCGTTTCTGCTGCTTCAAAGAACGGATAAGCTTGAATTTTAAGCATATTTGCGATTAGCGATGAAGGAAAAATTTCAACAGCGTTGTTTAAGTCATTAACTGCGCTGTTATAGAACCTTCTTGCCGCTGCAATGTGTTCTTCCACTTCGTTGTAGGTCTGCATTGCCTGAACCATTGTGTTATCTGATTTTAGCTGCGGATAATTTTCAGCATTTATAAATAATTGGCTCATTTTTGAACTAATTGATTTATCAAGATTGATTTTTTCTGCAATTGCTTCGCTGCCGGCAGATAGGCTTGCTGCTTTTGTTCTTAGTTGGGTAATATCTTCAATAAGTGATTTTTCATGTTCCATAAATTTTTTCGCGATTGCGAGTATGTTTGGAATGAGGTCATAGCGCTTTTTAAGCTGGACATCAATGCCTGCTGAGGCTTCTTTAACCTTGTTTTTCTTCTTAACAACCGAAATGTAAAGAGAATAAAAACTAAAAAGCACTATTGCTGCTAAAACCGATAAAATAATTGAACCTGTTGACATTTTTTTCTCCTTTATAGTCCTGTTTTTTGATCTAGCTTGAAATAATGGATAAGATTGAATATTGAGTACAGTTCGGTAAAAGTTTTTTTGTAAATTTCCTTGTTGTAAAGAGTTTTTGAGCCCATACTTCCTACTTCAAAGAAATCATTGTAGGTTTCAATGAAAATGTAAATATTTTCATTTTCAATAACGCAGTGAACCAGTCCTGCAGCCATTATTTCCCTAATATTTTTGAGCCTTTCCATAAAAGTTGGCGTGATGATGTATCTGGCCTCGATTTGGTCGTTGGATTGGACGGAATATAAATTATTGAACTCCGCATCCTCAAAAGTAACTTTTTCCATGGCCAAAGTTGTCTTAACATGCGAATCCTTTTTTAGCAATGCGGCGTTGGCTGTTTTATTTTTTTCAGTTTTGCCCAGAATTGTTTCTGTGTTTGGATCTGTAATGATATCTGCCGGGTTTTTAGCATTTTTTGCATATCGTATTTGTTTTATGATGGTTTTGCCTTTGTATTTTTTGTTTAATCCGGTTTTTATGATTAAACCATGAAAATCTGTAACAGAACTTGAGCTTTTGTTACCGGTAGTATGTGAAAGTTCGGTTTCTGTGATATGAATCGGCATTTCCTGGTAAACGCCCGATATTCTGTCATCATCATGTTTGGTTTTAGCAGCTGGAAACAATTGAAATGTTTTGATTTCCTTGAGAGAAATATTTTCATTTTCACAAATGGCAAAAATTCCGAATAATGAAAGGATTTTTGTTAAAATTGCTGCTTTTAGCTTTTTTCTGATATTTTTGTTCATGTAATGGGCTGCGAAGAATGAAACACCGGATAGGATGAATGAAATTAAAAATGCTTTTAATGGAAAATTACCGGAAATGTTTGAAGTTATTCCCAATAAAACGCATAAAAAAAGGGTCAGTAAGCCTGTATACACACAAAAATTATATATTCCGCTTTTTGCGTTTTTTTCTTTTTCAAAAACAGCTAATTGAGGAAAAATTTTTTTTTCGTATAAATTTTCAAATATTTCGTCAAATTTTTTAGCCATATATTAAAATTAGCAGATTGTAAGAAAAAAAAAAACATCCAAATTTATGATATTTCAAATCTTGAGCAAATCCCCAAAAAGCGGTATAATATTGGAATGGAGATATTGAAACAGCTTAAAAACAAGGTTATCGTGTCTGTTCAGGCAATGCCGTCCGAGCCGTTGTACCGTGAAGAATGCATGGTTGCGATGATGCAGTCGGTTTTGAAAGGCGGAGCGGCAGGGCTGAGGGTTGCCGGGGTGCGCGACGTGATTAATGCAAAAAAAATCACAAAACTGCCCGTTATCGGCATTACAAAACCCGAGGTTATCCCACCGAACTGGCGGGAAATCGTTTATATTACGCCGACAATTAAGGACGCAAAGGATTTGATTCAGGCGGGTGCGGATATCATCGCATTCGACGGAACTTCGCGCCCGCGCGGCGAAAACAACCTCAAACAGATTATAAAATTTGTTAAATTGAATAAAAAAATAGCAATGGCGGATGTTTCGACGCATTCGGAGGGCGTTGCGGCAAGGCTTCTTGGGGCGGATATTATTTCTACTACGCTTTCGGGCTATACGCAGTTTTCTCCGGAAAATTCCGACAAACCGGACTTTGAATTGCTCGAATCGCTCGTAAAATCGGTGGATTGTCCTGTTTTTCTCGAGGGAAGAATCTGGACGCCCGAGCAGGTTGACAGGGCGTTTGAGCTGGGGGCTCATGCGGTTGTTATCGGCTCTGCAATTACCCGTCCGCAGCTGATTACGAAGAAATTTACATCAAGAGGTGTGCAGTGAAAAAGGCTCTGGGAATCGATATCGGCGGAACAAAGCTCGTATACGCAATTATAGGCGAAAACGGCGAATTTTTGAGCGAAATCCGGAAAATTCCCACACCATCTACGTCAGAGGCTATTTTTGAACAGTTGAGAGCGCTTTCAAAAGAGTTTGAAAATGAAATCGACGCGGTTGCAATAGCCACAGCGGGTGCGGTGAACCGTGAAAACACGCGTGTATGCTCCTCCACGCCGAATTTGCCCGAGGGGTACAATTCGCTGGATTTTTCGGAGCTTTCTGATAAAAAAGTTTTTGTTGAAAATGACGCAAATGCGGCTGCATGGGCAGAATACAAGCTCGGCGCGGCTAAAGGGTGCGATTTTTCGTTGATTATTACGCTGGGCACAGGAATTGGCGCCGGCGTTGTAAATGAAGGAAAACTCATAAGAGGCAAGTCAGGCGCGGCTTTGGAGGCGGGCAGTATGAAGATTTTTGCAGACAAACGCAGAAAATGCACCTGCCATCGTTATGATTGCTGGGAATCATACGCTTCCGGCACCGGTTTGCGGCGAAATGCGCAGGAAATGGCCCTTTCAGAGCCCGAATTTAAAACAAGTTTATTGAATAATAAAAAACCTGAGGAGCTCACGACTTATGATGTTGTTGAGGGGCTGAAAAAGGGCGATAAATTCTGCGAAAAGGTCATTGCACGGTGGGAGGATTACATTTATACGGGACTTGTGAGCCTTGTTGATATTTTTGACCCCGAATGTGTTGTTATTTCCGGAGGAATGGGCGAATTTATCAATATTTCGGCGCTGGAAAAGAGGATTAATGACGAGCTGGTCGTTCCTCCGATGAAATTGAAGCTTGCGCAGATGAAAAACAACGCAGGAATGGTCGGCGCAGCGCTTTTGGCGCTGGAAGTTTAGGTTTTTGCCGGATTTAAGCCGGTTTTTAAAAAACGGCTTGAATTTTAATCAATAAAGCCGTTAAATTGCCTGTTTTTATTTTTCTACGTTTTTTGTGCCGTCAAAATAAACAGCAATTCTGTAGTCCGGAAAATTTCCCGCTTTTAGCTTGTTATTTTTCCAGTGGAGCGGGAAAAGGTTGCTTAGATTGTCGCTTCCGCCCTTGTAGCGCGGAACATAATGGTCGATTTCCCAGCCGTATTCGGACAATTTGCCGAAATCGTCATAGCAAATCAGCGCTCCGCAGTAATCTTTCCGCCATTTGTTTGAATCCTTGTTGTCAACTTTTTTCGCTTTGTTCCAGACAAAATTTTTTGTTGCCGCGTTGTAATTTGTACCCATTTTTTCTCCTATGTATCCGTACAAAAATACAATAGCAGATTCTTTTGAGCTATTTGGGTCAAATCGGGTAAAAAATGGAAAATTGAGCTTTCAGGTTCAAATTTATATTGACCATCTCAACCCGAGATTGAATCCCACGCCGTTTCTGCCGCCGCTTCTGAACATTGCCTGCGCAAATCCTGTAAATCTTTCGCCCCAGCGTTTTTGAACACCTGCACCATAGACTACGAAAGGTTTAACGGACATTTCGGGCATACTTACGACATTGGCTTTGAATTTTGTTGAATCAAGGAGATTGATTACTACCTGAACGTTAATATAAGGCTGCCAGCCGTTTTTCAGGTTGCCGATAAACTTGATTCCCGGGGCGATTTGGATTGCATTGAGCGGGTCGGAGCTGATTCTTACGCCCTGGCTGTTATAATAATCGTAAGTATTTACAAATGTGTATGACATCATGTAATTCGGCTGAATTATGAATTTGTTGTTAAAGAGTTCCCAGTTGTAACCCGATTTTGTTGCAACACCGGCCGTGAGCATTGTGAAATCGTCTTTTCCGAACATAGCACTGAGCTCGGCCTGAGATGCACCGATGTTAGCAGTCCAGCCGCTGAAGAAATTGCCTTTGTAGAATGCTGCTGTACCGCCGAGTACGCCGCCGTTCTGGTAAATACTTGTGCCAAGAGCGGTCTGGTGTGAACCGTTATACCCTACATATGCACTGAATACAGCGTCAACACCGTGTTTGAGGTGTTTTATTTCACTGTCGGCACCCATCATGCCGCCGTAAGCTACGTTTGAAACTGTCGGGCCGTTTTTGAGCGGTACTGATTCAAATGTCGAGAACGGTCTGAACCATGTTCCGGCTCTTTCTTCGGGAATCATGGTTGGAGTGAACACAATGTTGGAGTCAGCCGCTGCATAACGGTTTTTGAGATGGAGTGCCTCTCTTTCTGCTCTCGGAAGAAGCATAAGCATATCCATATTTGCAAATGCGTCATCGTAGGACTGAAGCTGGGTCAGATATCCGCCTATTTGTGCTGCGACCTGTGGCATTAATACGGCAGGGTTGTACCTGGAATCAAGAGGCAGCTGACCGCCGGCGAAAGATAAGTTACCGGTATTGGGGTTATAAGAAACTGCATACTGGTAAATCGGGCCCATTACGCGGTTGAGGGTGCTGTCGAGGGAAACTTTTCCGGACAACCCGTTCGCTGTGTCGATAACGGAGATAGTTGTGCCGGGATAGAAACAGTCTGAGATTACGTTAAGATACTTAATCACAAGCGAGCCTTCGCCGCTTACGGAGGAGGCGCTGATGAAGTCGCCAGTGGAATTTTGGAGGTTTATATCAAGTCCGAGGTTGGAACTTCCGGCTGCGAGGTTAAGATTACCGAGGTTTATGCGGTTCATTTCAGTATTTCTCAAATCGAGCAGGGTGTCAGCTGCCATGTTGAAGTTTTCTGCGCCAAAGAACTGTGCTCCTTTTCCAAGAGCGATTGTTCCCTCGTTCAGGTTGACTGTTCCTGTAAATCCACTCTGGTCGCCGCTGATTGTCAGTGTTGAATCTTTTGTTTTTGTGAAAGTACCGTTTCCGGTTATTTTTCCGGTTAGGGTTTCATCTCTGCGCAGGCAGAACTCAAGTTCACCGTTTTCATTGATAATGGTTTCGCCTTTTATGTAGGATTCTTTGTTTAAAGTCTTGTTATAAACGAGTTTTCCGTCGTTGATTTCGACTTTGCCCTCAAATCCGCTCATATCGCCTGTTAATTTGACAGAGCCGGTTCCTTCTTTGACAAAATCGCCTTTTCCGCTGATTTTGGAAACTGTTTCGACGTTGTTTGTGCCATCGTTGTTGGATGTGTATAAGAATTTGGTATTTTCGCCGATTGAGGTTTCACCGCCAAAGTATTTGCTGGTGTCGGTTTGTACGTAGTTGAGAATTCCTTCTTCAATCGACACTTTTCCGTAGAATCCGCTGTTGTCGCCGGTTGCATTCAGCGTTCCTGCGCCCTGTTTTACAAATTCGGAGGATGAGGAGCCGATAAGCCCTGTTATGTTGTCATCAGAGCCGTTTACGTAGGTTAATTTTGTGTTGTCATAGAGGGTTGTGGTGCCGCCAAAGTATGAGCCGCCGTCGGTCTGGAGATAAGTGGCGTTGCCCTGTTGAAGCTCAAATCCGCCCGTGAATCCGTCATTTTTGCCGCTGATTGTCAGGTTGGAAGTGCCCTGTTTGATGAAAGTGCCGGAGCCTTTTATGTTTCCGTCGACGGTTTCTTCGGCTGCAAGGTTGTAAACCAGTTTAGCGTCGGCTTCGATGTTTGTCGAGCCGGAAACGTAGCTGTCGCCGCTGTTTTGTTTGTGGAATACGAGTGTTCCGTCGTTGATTTGGACGTCACCTGCGTAATTTTCGTTTACACCGCTGATGTTGAGGATTCCGTCGCCGTTTTTCTCGAGGGTTCCGCTGCCTGCAAGCCCGCTCAGGATGTTAACGTTTCCGTCAGCGTTTATGGTAAGCCCGTTTGTTGTGTAAATATCGTTTTTAACGCCGTTTGCCGTGTTATTCTGGAAAGTCATTGTCTGATCGGCAGAGGAGTTGATTGTGAGGTTCCCGGTGTTGAAAATCGCGCCGCCGTTGACTTTTGAGCTGTTGTTTTCAAAAGAAACATCGGTGAGCGTTAAATCGGAGCTGTTTGCGATTGCACCGCCCTCTTTTTCAGCGGAATTGCCTTTTAAAACGGCATTTTCAATGTTCATTGTTCCGCTGTTAGAGATTGCGCCGCCCTGCTCTGCGGCAGTGTTTTCGTTTATGTTTGCGTTTTTGATTGTTGTTGTGCCGGAGTTGATAATTGCGCCGCCGGAGCCGTTTGTTGCTTCGTTTTTGGTGATATTTACGTTAGTAATGTTCATTGAGGCGTCATTGTAAATTGCACCGCCGTTTTGAGCCTTGTTTTGTGAGAAATCTGCGTTTGCAATTTCAGCTTTTGCGTCAGGGTTTGCGATTGTGTTTGTGTTGTAAATTGCACCGCCGGCGAGCCCTGCTTCGTTGCCTGTGAAGCCGCCGCCGTTGACGGAGAGTTTTGAGCCGTCAACATATACAGCGCCGCCGTTGCCCTCAGCTTTGTTAGTTTCAAAATAGGAGTTTGTGAGGTTGGCTTCGCTGTTTGCGCCTGTTGCGCTGACCGCTGCTCCGTCTTTTCGGGTGTCATTTACGGTGGTTGCGTCTTTTATGATTAAATTGTTGATGTTAAGGATTCTTTCGCCGTCATCAGCGGGGTCTGTGGAGTCAGCGTTGAATAACGACCAGAGATTGTTACCCGAAATTACCCGATTTACATTTCCGTCGGCATCTACTCCGCCGTTTACGCTGAAAGTGCCCTCTGCCATTTTATCGAGGTTGGAAAGGACTTTGTAGGGTGTGTCATTAACCACGCTAAAGCTTCTTGTTTCGCTGATTTCATGGGTCGGGTCGGGTGAGGTTCTGGTGTGCATTCTTTTTAACGAATAGTTGTCAGCGGTGGGGTCGCTTATGTAGTCGGTTGTTGTTATTTGAATATGAGTGTTTTCATGGCCTGCTACAGTGGATTTTTGGATAGCATATTCGTATTCTTCGGAGGTTGCAGCAGAAATTGTTTTATTCATATCAAGGGTTATGCCGTCGCCCTCAAGAACCTGAATTTCTGTGTCTTTCCACTGGCCGTCCTGTGAAATTACAACGTTTTCGATTTTTAAAGTACCGGAACCGTTGTTGTAAGTAATCATGTCAGCTTCAGGGTCTGCAACATGGGAGCCCTGATCAGGGTTGTCTTTCAAATCAAGGTCAATTGTCATCGAAACATTCGTGCCGAGGTTGAGCTCGTTGAATACTAAATCGTCGATAGAGCCGTTGTTTGCAAGGTTGAGTACCGAATTGTTAATATCTGCATTCAGCGAGCTGTTTCCGAAATTCGAGATTCCGTTTCCGAGCTCGATTGTGGAATTATCAATATTCAGGCTGTTTCCTGTGCCTGTTTTGCCGAAGTTTGTGAATTGGTCGTTGAAAATAAAGGTTCCGTTGGAGAGGCTGAAAGTGTTGTTGTCGCCGGAGCTTTGGATTTCGTTATTAATTTCGATTCTGTTGCGGTTGTCACCGGAGGCGTTTGCGATTCCGGAGAGCTCAAACTCGGCATTTCCGCCCAGCGCAATCTGGTTGGTGACTGAGGAGGCGCCGTTTATTGTGTATTCAAGTTTTGCCTGATTTGAACCGGAACCTGCGATGTTTACGACCGGAGAGGATACGAATTTGTTGTTCAGGTCGTTAAATTTAATTGTTCCGCCGGAAATAGTCATGTTTCCGCTGAAACCGCTGTTGTCGCCTGTCATTTCAAGCGTGTTTGAGCCGGTTTTTGTGAAACTTCCTGTGCCGGAGATTGCTTTTATTGTTTCGTCGGCGATTGAGTTGTTAAATTCAAGCGAAGCGCCGCTTTCGATTTGGGTTTTGCCGTTGAAATAGGAGCCGCCTGCTGTCTGTTCGTATTTGAGTGTGCCTTCGGAAACCTTGAGAGTTCCGTCAAAGCCGCTGTTGTCGCCGTTTACTGTGAGTTGTGCGTTTCCTGTTTTATTTATAAGCGCGTTTTCTTCACCTGAAATGTTTCCGCCTATTGTTTCTGCGGAATTGAGGTTTAATTTCAATTCAGCGTCGTTTTTGACGAGAATTTGACCTCCGAGGAAGCTGTCGTCTGCGTTTCCGTTGGTGTAGGTCAAGGTGCCGTCATAAACTGTTGTTGTGCCGCCAAAATCAGCGTTGCTGCCGTTAAGAATAGCCTCACCGCCGCCGTATTTGTTAAATTCTCCGTTGTTAAGCGTGCCGTCTGTTTGAATTCCGTGGATGTAATCGACGGTGCTGTTTGTAAAATCAAGGATTGTGTTATCTTTTAATGTTGTAGAACCGCCGAAGTAAGAGCCGTTTGCGGATTGAGCGTAGCTGATTTTACCTGATTCGATTACAACGCCGCCTGTGAATGCGTTATTCTGACCGTCGACTGTTAAATCGGCTCCTTTTTTGACGAACTCGCCCTCACCTGTGATTTTATTTGCACCATGGAGCGTTTCTTCGATATCAAGCTCATAAACAAGCTGTGAACCGGCGCCGATTTGGGTTTTTCCACCGAAATAAATGTCGCCCTCATCTTCTTTTGTGAAGACAATGTTTCCGTTTTCAATTATTGTTGTGCCGTTGAAAATACTGTTATCACCGGAAACCAGCAGGTCTGCGGAGCCTGTTTTTCTCAGGGTGCTGTTTGCGGTGCCTTTGATATTGCCTGCGATTGCCTCATCAAGTGCAAGATTCATTGACAGCTCAGTGTTGTCGGCAAGCGATACGATTGAATTTACGAATTTGTCGCTGTCAGAAGCTTTTGTGAAGTCTAATTTTCCGCCGTTGATGTTGAGTGCGGAGTAGTCTTTTGCGAATCCGGAGTTGTCACCCGTGAGTTTGAGGGTTCCGGCGCCGGTTTTGTTGACTGTGCCGTTGCCTTTGAGGGTAATTTCGTCGTCAGAGGCGTTTGTTATGTTCAAAACAGCGTCTTTCAGGACTTCGGTCATTCCGCCGAACCAGCCGTTTTCAACGGTTTGATTGTAGTTGACGGTTCCCTCGCCTGCGGTGAAAGTTCCTGAGAACTGGTCATTTGAGCCGCTGATGTTGAGGTTTGCGGCGCCGGTTTTGATGAATTGGCCCGAACCGAGGATTTTGTTTTCACCGGCGAGATTTTCAACAGCACCGAGCTTGTATTCAAGCACCGAACCGCTTGAGATGTTTGTTGTTCCGCTGAAATAAGTGTCGGTGGAGGCGGTTTTGTCGAAGAGGATTTTACCTGCTTCGATATTTGTCGTTCCTGTGAAGCCGGAGTTTTCACCTTTGAGGCTCAAAATACCCGATTCTTGCTTATTTATAGTGCCAGTGCCCGCAATACCGCCTGTGATGTAGGTATTTGACGCTCCTTTGAAAGTCAAAGTGCCTGCGTTGTAAATGTCATTGCCCTCTGCGGCGGTGTTTGCGGTGAAAATAGTGTCTTTTTTGTCGGAAACGATTGTTAATGTGCCCTCATTGTAGATTGCACCGCCTTTTTCAGTCGCAGAGTTGCCTGCACCGGCGCTGCCAAAGACGTTATCTGTCAGGGTCATATTTCCTGCGGCGCTGTTGAAAAGAGCACCGCCCTGTGCTCCGGCAGTGTTGCCTGTGAAGGTCGAATCTGATACGGATAATATATTTTTATTGTAAATAGCTCCGCCGCCGCCTGATTCTGCGACGTTTGCTTTAAAGATTGACGATTCTATTGTGATATTTGAGTTGTCGCCGGAAATTATTGCTCCGCCGTCGTTTGAAAGCGAGCTTTGAATTGCTTTGTTGTTTTCAAAGTAAGAATTTTTAATTGTTGCGGTTCCGGAAATTGCCAAAGCGCCGCCGTCGCCGTTGTCATCAATGTCGCTGTAGTGTTGGGCGTAATTGTTAATGAATTTGGTGCCGTCAATGTTCAGAGTGCTGTTTGATCTTACATAAATAGCGCCGCCGGAGTTAGCACTTGCGAAGTTTCCGTCGAAAGTGCCGCCTGTGAGGTTAAGAGTAGAATTTCCATCTAATCGAATAGCTGCAAATGAGGCGCTGTTTTGTATAAAGTTGGTGTTTGTAATTTCAGCAAAGCCGTCTTTGATATTTATAGCACCGCCCCCGGCGTACATTTGACTGCCGCTAACAGTGTTGCCTGTGAAATTACTGTTTTCGATTGAAAGCGTGCCGCCGTTGCTGTAAATGGCGCCGCCGTAATTCTGTGCGGTGTTATTTGTGAAATCGCTGTTTTCGATTGAAATTTTGCCGCCGTTATTGTAAATAGCGCCGCCGTAATTGTTTGCGGTGTTGTTTGTAAAGCCGGCATTGTGAATATTAACGGTGCTGTCTGCGCCGTTAACAGCGATTGCTGCGCCATTGTCGCGGGTGTTGGTTACAGCGCCGGTTATTTCGACGTTATTTATATTAAGCGTTCTTGTTTCGCCGTCAGTGCTGTCAACATTGAATAATTCCCATAAACCGTTACCCGTAATTACCCGATTACGGTTTCCGTCAGTGTCAATGGCGCCATTCACCGTAAATTCGCCTTTGCCCATTGTTTCAAGGTTCGAGAGAACTCTGTAGGGGTCTTCCGACTGGATTGTGAAGCTTCTGTCGCCCTCTGCCATGTGGGCTTTTTTGAGGGTTTCGGCTACATTGTAATCTGTGGTTGAAATAACGATGTTTCTGTCATCGGTTTGGGAGTTTGTTATATCGTAAACATAGCCGCCGGAAGTAAATGCGGTGAATTTTGAATCAAAGGATTCAAGGGTGATATCACCGGCGTCAACGACCTGAATTTCTTTGTTGTACCATTCGCCGTCGCGAATTATTGCCACATTTGCGAGGTTAATAGTGCCTGAACCGGAATTAGCGGTTAATTTATCGGAAATCGGGTCGGGTGTTGTGGGTGAATGCTGGTCTTTGTTGCCCATCAGGTCGATATCAATGCTGAGCGAGTTATTTGCGCCATTGAGGGTTAAATTATCGAATACTACATTGCCAATGCCCTCATTTCTCAGGTCAATGTGCGAATTTTCGGCTTCTGCGTTCAATACGGAGGAGCCGAATTCACTTACAGCAGATGTCAGGCCCAGAGTTGTGTTGTTGAGCACGAGTTTGTTGTTGTCTGCTGCGGAGGCGGTGTTGATATTTTGTCCGAAAATGTAGGAGCCGCTATTGAGGTTTATAGTGTTGTTTGCGCCGTTCATGGCGATTGGGCTGTTTACGTTAATTATGCCTGCGGAGCCCGCAAAGAGCGAAAGTGTGCCGCTTCCGCCGAGGTTGACGGGTTTTTCAAAGGTTCCGCTGCCTGCGTAAGTATATTCAAGCCCGGAGTTTTGAATATTAATCGATGCAGCGTCAAAGAAAGCTTTGCCTGTGCCCTCGGTAAAGGTCAAAAGCCCCTCATCTACGAATAAATCACCCGTAAATCCGCTATTGTCGCCTGTGAGGTCAAGGGTTCCGCTGCCTGTTTTTCTGAAATCGCCGTTTCCTGAGGCATTTATGAAAGTTGATTCACTCAAGCCCGCGGCAATGTTGAATTCCAGCTCTGCGCCGTCTTTAATGGCTGTTTCACCGGCAAAATATCGGTCAGAAGCGGTGTTTTTGTTGAATTTGATTTTGCCTTCGTTGAGGTAGGTTGTGCCGGAGAACGGGGAGTTGTCGTTTCCGTCAATTATTAAGGTATTTTCGCCGTTTTTGATGAAATCGCCTGTTCCGCTCAAGCTTGAAGTCAGTGTTTCGTCATGATTTGTCAAATCGAAAACAAGCTGAGCGCCGGTGCTGATAAGGGTTGTGCCGGTGAAGTATTTGTCGTTTTCATCGTCCTGCAAATACCTGATTGTACCCGATTGAATTTCGGTCGAACCGCTGAAAAGGCTGTTGTCGGCATTGAGAACAACTGTGCCTGCGCCTGTTTTCAGGAAAGTGCCTGTTTTGTCTGCAAATGTCGTGCTGATTATGTTTCCGTTGATAGAATCTTCCAAATCAGCGCCGATGTTGAATTCCAGCGTGCCGCCGGTGTTGATTTTTGTGGTTCCGCCGAGATATGAATCACTGTCAGAGGCTTTTGTATAAAGGATTTTGCCGTCATTGATGTTGGTTGTGCCACCGAAGCCTGAATTTACGCCTTTGAGGTTCAAAATGCCTGATTCTTCTTTGTTTATGGTGCCTGAACCGGCAATCCCGCCTGTGATATTGGTGTTCATAGTGCCTTTGAATGTCAAAGTGCCTGTTGAGTAGATATCATTGCCACCTTCTGTAGCGGTGTTGTCTGTGAAAATAGTGTCTTTTTTATCGGAAACAATGGCTAATGTGCCCTCATTGTAGATAGCGCCGCCGTATCTGGTTGCAAAGTTGCCTGCACCGGCGCTGCCAAAGACGTTATCTGTCAGGGTCATATCTCCTGTGCCGATATTTGCAATAGCACCGCCTCTTGCGGCCTGATTGCCTGTGAATGTTGAATTATCAATGGATAATGTGCTGTTTAAGTTATAAATAGCACCTCCGTGAGTAGCTTTGTTTTCGATAAAAATAGCGTCACTGATGATGTTATTTCCCTTGTTGCCGGAGTTAATAGCACCGCCATGTCCTGATACGATATTATTTTGGAAAAGTGTGCCCTCAATCGTATAAGTTCCACCAACGGTATATAAGGCTCCACCCTGAAAGGCACTGTTTGAAATAAACTGTGTGCCTGCACCTATGGTTGCAGTTCCATTGTAGCTTACAATCGCGCCACCATTTCCTGCACCAGCACTAGTTCCTTTACCAGCGTTATTATTTTTGAATACATTTGCGCCGGAAAGTGTTAAGGTTCCTTTGTTATATATAGCACCGCCGATGTAGGCTGTGTTTCCGTCAGCAGCGTTGTCACCGCCGAAAGTTGAGTCAGAAATGGTAATATTTGAGCCTGCTGCATTGTAAATAGCTCCACCGCCGTATTCCCAGACGTTTTCAGTATCATCGGTAGGCTCAAAAAGCGATTTATTGCCTGTGAAAGTAGCACCGGTAATGGTATTGGCGAGATTTGAAGCATTATTTATAGCTCCGCCGTTTTTATTTGCGCTGTTGTTGGCAAAAGTCTTTCCCGAACCGATATTCATGAGGGCGTAATTCATAATTGCGCCGCCATTTTCAGCTTTGTTGCCGGAAAACGCAACATTTCCGGAAATTGTCAGTGTTGAAGCTTCATAGCCCGATTCTGCGTAGTTTACGATGGCTCCACCATCGCCTCCTGTTGAGTTGTTGATAAATGAGGAATTTCCATTGATAGCGAGAGCAGAACCTCTTGTGTTGAAGATAGCCCCGCCGTAGGTATTCGCTGTGTTGCCCTCACCATCGCCTGTTCCGCCGAAAATAGTGTCTGTTATGGCGACTTTTGAGTTTCTTATGTAGATTGCGCCTCCGCCTTTTTCGGTAGAGTTGCCTTTGAAGACCGCGCCGTTGATGGTGTTGGTCGAGCCGTCGGTGGTGTTGTTGATAAAGATGGCACCGCCGGCTTTTGCGCTGTTATTTATAAATTCTGTTCCTGATTTTATTGTTAACGAACCTGCCTCTTGATAAATCGCGCCGCCGTATGATTCTGGCTGGTCTTTTGTTTTGTTTCCGACAAAGGATGTGTTTTCAATGGTTAAAATTCCGCCATTGTTGGTGATTGCACCGCCATAATATGCGATATTCGCGTCATCATCAGCATTTCCGCCAAAGGTTGAGGAGGAAATAGTCAGGTTTGATGAGTTGTAAATCGCACCACCGTATGAACTAGCGGAATTGCCTTTGAAAGTGGCTCCTGTAATGGTGTTGTTGCCGCTGCCGGCCGAATAAATAGCCCCACCGGATTCATTTGCGGAGTTGGATACAAATGTTGAGCCTTCGTTTATGGTCAAAGCCCCGATATTGTATATTGCGCCGCCATTTTCGGTTGTTGCGGAGTTGCTTTCAAAGAGGTTTGTGCCCGAGATGGTCAATTCTCCGCCTCCGGTGTTGTAAATAGCTCCGCCGTTTATGCCGGATTCGTTATTTTTAAAGGTATTAACGCTATCTGCGTCATCGGCGCTGCCGATTGTCATTATGCCATGGTTATAAATCGCGCCGCCGTTGGAAGCTGCGTAGTTATTGTTGAAGTTGTTTGAACCGGTTAATGCAATTTCACTTGCAACCCCATTATATGTGGTGTTGTAGATTGCGCCTCCGTTGGGCGAGCTGTTGCCATAATTGCTTGTTTCTCCGCCGAATGTAGAGTCGGTGATGGTCAATTTGCCGTAATTAGCAATCGCTCCGCCGGCATTTGTTGCTTCGTTTGAGGTAAAAGTCGCGCCGGTAATGGTGTTTTCGTGTCTGGAAACATTGAAAATAGCTCCGCCTTCGTAGTTTGCAGTGTTTTTATCAAAGATTACGCCGTTTTCAACGGTCAATTTGCTTTCAGGGCTGTCATTTTCAACAATTTCTTCAACATAAATCGCTCCTCCCTCAGTAGCTGTGTTGCTTGTAAAGGTGGTATTGCCTTTGACTACAAGTGAAGAACTGGTAAATATAGCGCCGCCTCTGGAGTTTGTGCCGATGGTTTCGTTCTGGCTGAAAGTTGAGCCTGAGATTGTTAATGTATCTATGCCCATTACATAAATCGCCCCGCCTTTTGCAGTGTTTGTGCCCTCGGCGTAGTTGTTTTTGAAAATTGAGTTTGTGATTGTGCTGCTTCCGCTGATTGCAAGGGCGCCGCCATCAGCAAAATTATCTGATTTTACATAATTTGAATCGAAAATCGTGTTAATGATATCGGTTTTGCCGCTTCCCGAATAAACTGCGCCTGCGAAGCCGCTTTTTGTGTCATCAATGAAGTTATCTTTGAACACAGAGTCAGAAATGGTCAATTTTCCTTGATAATTTCTGATTACGCCGCCTGCATTGTAGCCGGTTGAGGAGTTTACTTTTTTGGAGGTGTTGTTGGTGAAAACGCTGGAAACAATGTTGATTATGTTATTTTCGCCTGAAAAATCAATGAAACTGCCATAATTTGTGCCCGCAAACCCGTTGATACTGCTTAAAATCGTTCCGTCAGAATCTACAGAACCTGCATTGTAGATGTTTATGGTTTTGCCGGAGGTGGTTTGCATTGCGTTGAAACCGTTTCCGTTGATATTGTATCCGTTGCCGAAAATCGTGAGCGTAGCGCCGCTTTCGCCGCCCACCCAGCCGAGATTTTTGGAGATTTCGACATCGCGGGTGGCCGAGAATGCTCTTGTGAAACTGGTATCAACAATTGCCTCGTGAAGACCGGCTTGAGTGCTGATTGTTTTGTTAATATCGAGCACGCCTGCGGTTGCTGCCTGTGAGAAAGTATAAATCGCGTCGCCCGTAAAGGTTTTCAGTGTGCCGAGCGTCGGAGAAATGCCGTTCTTAAAGAGTGTAATCGAGCTTGCGGAGCCGTCTTTGATAACGTTTATTGCGTTTATGGCAAGCTCGCCGGAGGCTGTGCCCGCAGTGATGTTGTCGCTGGCGCCTGAGGACAAATCAGCGTCAATATTGATTTTTGCACCTGCTGCGGAGGTGAAATTATTCAAAGTGAGGTTTTGAATCGAACCGTTGGCAAGGTTAAAGGTTCCGCCGTTGAGGTTCAGGTCAGAATTGGCAAAATGTCCCGCCGTGCCAATTGTCAGGGTGCCGGAGTAGAGATTTACGAGGGTATTTGAAATGCTGTCGTTAAATATGACCTCGCCGCCCTCGGGTTTTGCTTGCGCAGCGCCGTTTATGGTCACATCGCCCGATTTGTTGATGTTAATTGTGGAACTGTTTGCTGCAAGCCCCAAAATCGAGTCGTTAAAGGTTATTCTGCCGAAATTTCCTGCATTCAGGTTCAATATTGCGTTGCTGCCGATATAAATTGCGTCAGCGGCTTTGTTTGCGGAGCTGTTTCCGTCAAAAAGCATTTCCCCGAAATCGGTAATCAGGTTTGCTTCGCTTTTTGTAATATAAATTGCTCCGCCATTGTTTTGTGCGGTGTTGTTGATAAATTTGGCGTTATTTGCGCGCAGAGTGAATACTGTCGTGCCTACAGAGGTATCAGCGGTTGTAACAGCAATGGCACCGCCACTTTTAGCCGAGTTTCCGTCGAAGATTATTGTATCAACATCCATATCCATCCCGCTTGAGGCGTAAATTGCGCCCGCAACGCTGTTGGAGGTGTTGTTTTTGAACTCAAAAATGCTGCCGTTTTCGCCGTAAACGTGGAAAGCGCTGCCGCCCGTGGACATATTGGCAATCGCGCCGCCTGCGTGGTAAGCATTTGAGGAAACCGAGTTGTTTTCAAACAGGAAAGAGGAACCGGCTTTTGCTGTGAGGTTAACTACGCCGCTACCTGTGTTAATAATCGCGCCGCCGTGAGTTTCTACACTGTCGCCGGTAACGGAGTTGCCCGAAAATACGACTTTTCCGCCGTTTTCGGCAGTAATATTGGTTGTTCCCGCATAATTACAGATTGCTCCGCCATCGCTTGTTGCTGTGTTGTTTTTGAAAGTTGAATTTGTGATATTAGTAGTTGCATTGCTGCTGAAGTTCGTAATTGCACCGCCGTATTGCGCACTGTTTCCATCAAATTCGGAGCTTGAGAGGGTTAATTCACCCTGATTGTAGATAGCGCCGCCGTATTTTGCCGTAATATTTCCGACAAATTTGGAATTATCTATGGTCATGGTGGTGCCGAAGTTATTCAGGATTGCACCGCCACCATAGGTCGCCGCTATTGCCTTGTTTCCGGTGAAAGTTGAGTTTGTAATATTTACGACAGCACCGGTGTTGTATTTTGTGTAAATAGCGCCGCCGTGGGTTGTAGCTGTATTTTCGGTGAATATGGAGTCGCTTATGTTTGTGCTGCCGCCCTCAACATACATTGCCCCGCCAAAAGCTCCGCTATTTTTGGTGAAAGTTGATTTATTGATGTTTGCAGTACCGTTAGTATATATTGCACCGCCGCCGGTTGTAGCTGTATTTTCGACGAATTCCGAGCCGATGATATTTGCTGTGCTGCCACTGATTTCTAGTGCGCCGCCGCTTTGAGCCTTGTTGTTTTTGAAGTAAGAGCTAATTATATTTACATTTGAATCTCCTGCTGAAATTGCTCCGCCCATAGAGGCTTTATTCGCATGAATGGCGGAATTGTTTATAAAATAGGAATTGCTGATATTCAAATTTGAATCACTGCCGAAAATTGCTCCGCCATTTAATGTCGTTCCAGCTTGAATGTCAATGCAATGGTTGTCAGAGAATACTGATGAATTTATATTAAGCGTTGAGCCAATAACCGTTAATGCGCCGCCGTCATCGGTCCCTTTATGCCCGTTCCAGGACGCGATTACGTTTTTATTTTCGTCAACGGAGCCGACATTATATATATTTAGCGTTTTTGGCGATGTTGTGGTGCTTTCGATTTTCAGGCGGTCTGTTCCGTTGCCGTTGATAGAGTGCTTGTTGCCGAAAATGGTTAATTCTGTGCCGATCATAAGCCCCATATCTTCGCGGATATTGACGTCTTCTGTTGCGGAGAACGCTCTTGTGCCCGAATCTTTCCATGCGGCGGCGAATCCTGCGTCAGTGAGGGTTACGGAGTCGATTTTTTCACCCTGCGTTACATCTACAACGCCTTTGTTGTCGGCATTCTGTGTAAAGGTGTATTTATAACCGCCGTTTGTGTAAGTTGCACCGGCGTTAATTACAAAATCATCGGGTGCATTATTGAATATAGTCAGGTATTGCGCGTCGCCGTCAGCAAGGATATTTATGGCGTTGAGCTTTATGGCGCTTGAGGGGGCAAAAGTGCCGTTTACTGTGATGTTGTCAGATTGTCCATACCCGTTTTGACCCGATTGTAAATTTGCGTCAATATTTAATTTAGCGTCAGCAGAGGAGCTGAAATCGTTCACAACGACCGTGCCGATTTCGTTGTTAATCAGGTTCAAAACCCCGCCGTTAAGGTTCAGATTTTGGGTACCATCGGATAAATATTCTTCTTTTGCAAGGGTCAAAGTGCCGTTGTAGAGGTTGATTGTACCTACGCCGGAGTTACCAAAGACTTTGATATCGCTTGCGATGTAGATTTCGCCGTCCGTTGGCGCGTCAGTTGAACCGTCGGCGAGTTTTATGCCTGTTTTGTTAATATTTATTGTGTCAGCGTTGTGAATAGTATCGTAAAAAGCTATTCTGCCGTTGTTTCCGGCATTCAAATTGACTACATATACGCCCGCGCTCGAGTTATTTCCGCCGTTTGAGAGCGCTCTATATGTATTATCGCCTGTGCGTATATTGCCTTTGAACTCAGAAATACCGTCGTTGGCAATGATATTAAGTGTTCCGATGTTATAAATGGCTCCTGCTGACCATTTTGTCTTGTTGTCATAGAAGCTGGTGTTGATGAGGGTTACGTTGCCGTTCTGGTTATACAATGCACCGCCGTAGCCCGCCGTGGCGGTATTCCCCTCGAAAATAGAGTTAGAAATTACTATATTTCCATTATAATTTTGGACTGCCCCGCCATCTAAAGCACTATTCCCTTTAAAATAGCCGTTGTTGAGGCTCAAAGTGCCCGTGTTGTAAATCGCCCCGCCTCTTGTTGCGGTGTTTCCAACGAAAATCGCGCTGTTTGCGTCGATAGCCATTGTGCCCGAGTTGTAGATTGTGCCGTCATGGTTTCCTGACGGTGATGTTGAGCCGCTGTCGAGCGTTGTGTTGCCCACAAACTTAATTGTGTCGGCAGTTATGTTAAAATTGCGCGTGTTGTAGATAGCGCTGCCGAATCCGGCGGAGTTGTTGTTAAATTCAATCAGGCTGCCTGCTGCGCCGTTGATAACAACACTTGAACCGGAGTCTGTGTTAAGTATTGCACCGCCGCCCATAGCTGCCGTGTTGTTTTCAAAGAGCAGTGAGCTGCCGGCGTTCGCGGTAAAGGTAAGCGTTTGTCCGACGCCGTTTGTGACGGCACCGCCGTACTGTTCGCTGTTGTTGCCGGTAAAAATGGTTGATTTTCCGCTTTCAGAAATGATATCGAGCGTACCGTTGTTAAAAATTGCGGAATAATAGCTGTCATTGTTTTTAAATACGGAGTTTTTGACGGTCATTGTGCCGTAGTTGCTGATAGCAGCGCCATTGTTTGCGGAGTGGTTGCTGTCGAAGACCGAATCCGCAATATTTATCGTGCTGCTCGTGTTGTAGATTGCGCCACCGTTGCCGGAGGCTTCGTTTTTGCTGAAAGTCGAGTTATTTATGTTGTATGTTGCCTGACTGAACGCGTATAGCGCTCCTCCGAGGTTACCGCTGTTTGATTCAAAAATCGAGTCGTTAATCGTGGTGGTTCCGCCTGATTTGCCGATAGCTCCACCGTAAGCGGCTGAATTTTGCTTGAATATAGAATTTGTGATTGTATCAATGCTTTCGGAACCGCAAATTGCGCCACCGTAGTTGCTTGTGTGATTTTTAATAAATTCTGTGGCGGAAATAGTTACGTTTGTGTTGTAGCCTAGTCTTATCGCCCCGCCGTCGGTGGTTGAGATGTTGCTTTCAAACGAGGAATTAGTTATTGTAGCACTGCTGCCGTTCTGGTTAATTGCTCCGCCGTGCCCTGCCATGCCGCTGGAACCTACGGAGTTGCCTTTGAAGACGGAGTTGTTAATATTTAGTTCGCCTGTGTTGCTGATGGCGCCGCCATAGACTGTTTGACCTGTTACGCCGGTGGCAGAGTTGTTAATGAACCGGCTGCCCGAGATGGTGAGCTTGCCTGTACTGCGGATA
>OGOU01000433.1_pt1 | contig 37829 bp, 40 predicted proteins | sample 1552721 | NCBI WGS metagenome assembly OGOU01 (sample SAMEA2580176, study PRJEB22360) | human gut metagenome | biome: human gut; feature: human-associated habitat; material: faeces | place: Denmark | collected 2008/2010
TTTATCAATCAAAAATTGAGGGCTGTCGCAAATCTTATTCATTTGCAACAGCCCCGTTTCTCTTTGGCAGACCAACATTGTCAATAAACAAACCCTTTTCATCTTGGTTGTTTGCCTCTATATCTGACAGTAGCGTGTCATTTATTGTTACAGGATTATCACCTGAGTTAAAAATAAATGTTACTTTATCATCATATAAATATATAGCATTTATAAAAGTTGCAATCAGTGCTTTGCGATATTTAATGTCATTAGCATTGCCTTTTTTCAAAGAAGTTAAGAAAAATTTTATTTGTGGTTCTGTCAGAATAGTATGCAACTTTTCTTCTTTTTGTATTTCTTCTTCAATATTTGTTTTCTGTGTTTCAAGTTCTAATATCTCAGAATAAAAAGTTTTTCTCAGACTTTCAATATCACATTCAGCAACAGCATTGATAAGATTTCTGTGTTTTCTCTCGTTATCAGCAAGTTGCTTTTTCAGCCGTTTCAAATTGTAGGTATCCTGATTATCCTCACTTAATTTGGAAATTGCTTTTGAAATTCTGTCGATATTTTCTTTTGTCAGTAAGCCTCGGCAAACATTAACAACAATATCTTCTATATACTCCTTTTTAACTCTTTTCTTATTACAAGTCGGTTTTCTTGCACCTTTACACTCATAGTATCTATATACTTTACCAAGGTGTCCTGTACCTGAAAATCCGACCATCATTTCTTTGCAATAACCACAGAAAAGCTTTGTGGTCAATAAATATTCTTCTTTTGCTCTTGCCCTTGCAGGAGCTTTTTTGTTCTTCTTCAAAACTTCTTGCACCTTATTGAATAATTCATCAGAAATAATGCGAGGAATACCGTCGGGAATTTCCATATCCTTATAAGTATATGTGCCAATATAACGCTTATTGCTGAGTATATTTCTGATAGAATTTTTGCCGAATGGCTTATTTTGTATTGTCCTATATCCCTGTGCGTTAAGGTGTTCTGTTATTTCTGCTATGGATTTACCATCAGCATACATTTTAAAAATTAACCTAACGATAAGTGCCGTATCGGGGTCAATCTGAAATTTTTTATCCTTGTCAATATAAAATCCTAATGTCCTGTTACCGCCTGTGCAAAGACATTTTGAAGCATTTATCTCCATACCTCTGACAACCTTTTGTGATAATTCAGCGGAATAATATTCTGCCATACCTTCAAGCACACTTTCCATCAAAATACCGCTTGCGTCCTCGTTGATATTTTCACGGGCGGACAATACACGAACACCGTATTTTTTCAGCTTGTTCTTGTAATGTGCACTGTCATATCTATTGCGAGAAAACCTGTCTAACTGATATACAACGATAAAACTGAAATTCTTGCTTGCACTGTCCTGAATCATCTGTAAAAAATTAGGTCTGTTGTCTGTTCTTCCTGAAATTGCCCTGTCTATATATTCGTGGATAACAGTATAATTATTTCTTACGCAAAATTCGTGACAGACTTTTAGCTGACCTTCAATGCTTGTTTCCTGTTGATTGTGTGAGGAATATCTTGCGTAGATTACGACATTCATATGTGACATCCTTTCTAATTCATTGTATCAGAGATATCATCTTTCAACAATACCCAAATACTTATAAATCGTAGGATAAGACAAATCACATAGCCTTGAAAATTCCTTTTTATTTATCTCACCGTTTTTGTATTTGGGGTAATGCTTATAAAATATATTGGGAATATCGTCTGCGGTTGTGGCTGGTCTGCCTATTGTCTTGCCCTTGGCTTTTGCATTTTCCATTCCGCTTTTTACTCTTTGGCTTATAATATTTCTTTCCAGCTCGCTGAACACGCCCATCATTTTGAGCATCCCCTCTGTCATAGGGTCGAGTTCCTTACTGCAATCAACAACGAAAGTTCCTAAAACTAATTTTATATGCTTTTCTTTCGCTAATTCGATAATGTCACAAAGCTGTTTTGTGCTTCGGGTAATTCTGCTGACCTCTGTTGCGATAATCGTATCGCCCGACTGCACAATGTTTAACAACTTATTAAGTTCTTTACGGTCAACCTTTGTACCACTCTCATACTCCAAATAAATCGTCGTATCGGTAGCCCCCTGCTGTTTTAGTTCCCGTAACTGCCTGTTAATATCCTGCATTTTTTCATTTGTGGAACATCTTGCATATCCGTAAATCATAATGAAAACCTCGCAATTTTTTATCACATATTTATTATAAGATATAAATGAAAAGTAGTCAACTGTTTTGTTTATATTTTTAACCAGTTTTGTGTATATTTTTAGTTATTTTTCACAACATATAAGTTATAAATAAAAAGAGATGTTTTCTCTTATACAGCTAATACAGCATATAGCACAAGTCTACATTATCTAGTCTTAAGAATATGAATCGTGTTTTTGTTATCTTTGAGTAATAAAAAAGAAACCCTGCAACAAGCAGAGTCCCTTTTGTTATGTAATACTCAATATTACTTAATGATTGTTATTTTTTCGATTAGAGGTAATGGTTTTGTCTCACCTTTAACTGCACCTACTATGCTAATAATTTGCAAAACAACAACAACTAAACTGAGTATTCCACCCAGAAAAACACCGATATAGGGGATAAACGAAATAATCCCTGAAACAATCCACCCAATACAAAAAACTATTGCTTGATTAACGTGGAATTTTAAAAATGGTGAATTTTTGTACTTCCCTGTGATTAATGGGACTAACACAAAAATACCTATATAAGCAATGACTGCCATAATTTTATTTGCTTCCACATCATTTATATGTGATTGTGTCTGCGTTGTTTCCCCACATTTAGGGCAAAACTTTGCTCCGTCTTGAATTTGTGTTCCGCAATTTTTGCAAAAAGCCATATCTTTTTCTCCTTACTTTATTTTATTTATAATTAATTTGTATATCCAAAATATTCTTTTATTTTATCAATTTCAGCTGATTGTCCAAATCGAGATATAGCAAATTCGTAGTATTCAGGGCTATATGGATTTGTGAGAATTAATGATATTAACGCAGGCAAAATCTTGTCCTGTGGGAAATTAGGATTTGATAAATTATTAAAAATATTTTTTGCTTGTTGGTCTACATCCTTTGTTTGCCACCATATATCATGTCCTTTTTGTTTTAATGTCCACACTAATGAATTATAAACATTCCAATAATCAACAAATATACGATTAAATAATATATCAATTTTTATGCGTCCGTATAATTCAGCCTGTTGCGCACGGTTAATGTTTGAAGCATTTTTCATTGCATTATTACCTACTCCTTTTTTTACGGCGTTAAATGTTTCAGCTACCGCCATACCTTTTAATGCCCCTTTAAAACCAAAACCGCCGCCAATCATATTAGGAACATAGGACATAGCACCTGCCACTGCTTTTTGATTCTTTTCAACTGTTAATCTTACGCTTTCCACCATTGCATTATAATCATCAAGTGCAAGATGAAAAGCTGAAGTGTGCAGGTCAAAAAATGAATCAAAAGTAACAGTCCAATCCCCCTCAGATATTAATATATCAACCGCTTTTTGTACAATAGGAGAAAGATTATCTTTATATATTTTTGGGAAAAATTCCATAAATGATACAAAATCCTTTACCCTCGTTTTATAGTCAGATTTTGCTCTTTCAACACATTTTTCTGCAAACCCCTTGAATTTTTTTCTGTAAGAATTAAATATATCCAAATTTTCAGGAATTACCAACGCTTCTCCGTAAAAAGAAAATGTCCTTGCTTTTCCTTTTATTTGTTCCCATATCTCTTGTTCTATTGGCGAGGGTTTTGGTCCTTTTTGCACAGACTCAAGAGTGTTTTTGATATAAGCAATGATTTCTCTTGCCAAATCTATATTTTTTTGACCAATAGGAATAGAATATTCGTTTATAATTAAAGTGTCATCGTTCAACTGTATATTTAAGTCGGTAAACATAATTATGTTTCCGGTAGCGCCACCTTTTGTTGTGTTTCCAAGTGCAGACGTGAAACCTCCAACACCGTCAAGTGCTTTACCCAATCCCCCGGCAATTTTTCCGCTTAAACCTCCGCCGGACATACCAAAGCTTTTACTGATTACATTAACGCTTTCACTTCCTTTAGTACTGCCTGATTTCACATAATACAGCGTTATATAATCATCATATACTTCTATCTTTGAACCAGAAGGTGATTGCAAAATATACTTGTAATTTGGGGCATTACCATTCGCTATGTCAATTTGTTTATTTGCATAGGTCAATACTGTTGCAAAGCGCTCATTGTCCTTATGATTGTACCCTAAGGTTAAAGTTATCCCGTCTTCCGTTTTTGTTTGTGCAACACCATTTGTAATAAATGTTGCTGCGGTCACTAAAGTGATTGGACTTAATTGAGAATATGCATATTCTTTAGTACCGAAAATCAAAGAATTTTCCGTAAAGACAAAACGCTTTCCAAGCCCCATAGTGGGTATAAATTCTTCGTACATTTGTTGTTTTACTTCTTTTTGATTTACACACCCATTATTTACAGCAGTTCCACAGCGAGTACAGAAAGACGCACCTTCATCTATTTTGTTTCCGCAATTTGTGCAAAACGCCATTATTAAAAACCTCCTTAATATTCCATTATCACATTACTAAAAAAAGAATTATATCTTTATATTTTCTTACATACAATTTTAGCTACACACTTATCGCATTTTGGATTTCTTGATGTGCATATTTCGCCATAACCGTCAGCACAATAAGACCAAAGGATGTAGTCAACCTCTGCAACTGACTTATTCATTTCCTGTGCAATTTCAGAAACGATATCAAATGCTTCATAAACAGGTACTTCTTCATATTCAGAACAGCCAAGTGTTTTAATGCCCAAAATTCTTCTAATGTGTCGGTCAGGTTTGGCAATATCATAGCCAACATTTTTTAAGTATTCAGCAACTAACGGTTCTGCCATTTCACTAAACTTATCTTCACTTTTAGGGTTGGCAAGCTGATTTACCAAAGTTTTCAGTGTTTTATCTTGTTCTAAAAATTTCTGATAATAGGAATCAATGCTACCATACTTCTGTTCAAGGCTCATTAGCTTGTTTATATTCTTTGATACAAGTGCCTTCATCTGTTTGCGTGTAGAATGACCTGCACAGCCGAGATTTTTAATTTCATCTGCTAATTTGTCAGGGTCACACTGCAACAGATAATCCACATCATAATTGTGGAAAATATCGTCAATATGATTTATTCTTCCTGTTTCAATGTCAATACCTTTTTCGATCCGTTCCCAGCGAGTACCCGAACTGAGCATAGAATAAACCATAGCTCTGATATGGTCTGTCAGTGTAAAATTGCCGCCGCTGTTTCTTTTGTCAAGCTGATGTTTTATGTATGTGTTATCCCATAACTTCTTTTCCTGAATTACACCGTCTTTAATCAACAGGTCACTGCGTAATTGTTCGTCCATCTGTATAACAATGTCTGCAATTTCACATATATTTCTTGACACTTACTTGTACCCCCCTTCACATTAAAAGTTTAATTATAAAATTGCTTATTTTTCTACATTATAAACCGATTTACTCGTTTTGTCAACGAGTATTTAGTATATTTTACCGTTTATCCTTACTTTCATATAAAATATGACTTGAGGTGAGCATTTTGAATTTTAGCAATAAATTAAGAACTCTTATTGAAGAACGGAGCTTAACACAAAAACAAGTTGCAAATGATTTAAACATAGCACCATCAACAATGGGCGGATATGTTCAAGGAATTAGTGAACCTGACTTTGGGACTTTAAAAAGATTGGCAAAATATTTCGATGTTACAACTGATTATCTTTTAAATATGCACACAAGTAAAACCAACAATTTTATGGAAGACGAATTATTGCGAGTATTTCGTTCAATGACAGCAGAACAGCAGAGCTTGTTTATTGAACAAGGAAAAGTATTTGTCAGAGCAAACAACAATCGCAAAGAAAAAGCAAAATCATCGTAATAGATTTTAACCATAACGGATAATCGCCTTATCTCCAAAACCTTATATATTTATGTATAAACAACAAGCTGTTTTGACAGCTCATATCAAGAACCAAGACCGTTGGACTAACTGATATGCAAGGCTATTCATCTAACTTGGGTGTAAAACAGATAAAATATATAAACTTTTGGAGTGAAATAATTATGAAAAGATTAGTTAAACAGAGAATTCAATCCGCAAGTAATTTTGCCGATACCAAAGTTGTGTTTACTCCCGAAGAAATTGTTAATCTGCTTTCTCAAATTGATGAACTTAAAGAACACAGAATTAAGGTTATTAATGATTCTGACGGTCTGAGATTTGTTATCGGTGATTATGAGTATCAAATTTAAAACTGATACGCAAGTACCAGTTTCTTAACGATTGTATCGTAAAACTGAATATATATGACAAAAGCCTTTGAACTACTGAATTTCGTTCAAAGGCTTTTCTATTACCATATATAAGTATATTAAATCAATGAAAGTGGTGATTACAATGTAAATTTTGAAAAAACACACCCTAAATTTCCACTCTAACTATGGTTAGATATCAGTTATGGAACAAAAACTCTTGCGTTTCACTTAATAAGCGACTTGCTAATCTTAGCTTTTCCTCATAAATATCTGGTAAATCATTCCAATGTTTGACTTTACGAATATTATCCTTTGAATATTCAAGCAATTCAATCGGACTTACAGGTAATGTCTTCTTAATGTTTTTTAATTTGTCTTTGTTGTGTTTTAATTCTTTACACATAATTTTATACCTCCAAGTTATAAAATTTTACCGCCATAACCACAATATCGCCATTATGGCGGCTAAAATTATAATTAAAATTCTACAGAGTCGTCATCATCGTCATAATCTGCCAACATCTTAACACTATCATCATTATGCGTTTTTAGTTTTTCACTAATTGGAATTCGATATGGCGGTAATGGCGATATATTTTTATTAGTTATAATTATATGAGAACCATCTGACTTTGGGTCTATTTTAAATTTTATATTGACTTTTTCCAAATTGCTCTGCAATTCATTGAGTCTTCGTGATAAAACATTTGGCTGTTTAGGAAATCCAGCCTCCTTAGTGCTTATTCCAAGGCTTGGAGCGAATGCTATGAATTCATTTAGCAAATCAGATATTCTCCCTGTCCAGCTGTTTTTATTTTCCATAAAAGCTACTGTCAATGTTGCAACAATATTATTATTTATTATTTCCGTGTTCTGAGCATCATAGTTTTCCTGATATTCATCAAGGAACACCTGTCCGAGATTACCTAAAGCTTCGCCTATAGCATACCCCCAACAAGCGAAATCAGCCATACGGGGTAATTTATCAAGTTTTACTTCAGGATGGATTTGTATAGCCCTTGATAGAATATCCAATATACCACCCAGAATATACGGTAAATCATTACTAAATTCTTTTTGGATTTCAGATAACTCTTTTCGCTTATCCTCGGATATACGAGAAAGTTCTATTAAAATTGCTCTATCAAGTAAATCAGGGCGTTCGACTACATTGTTTATCCCATTAATAGCAATACATTTTTTAAAAGTGAAAATGTAATCATCAGCGTCTGAGAAAAGCTTTCTCTGCTGAATCCCACCACCTGTGATTGCTCTGCATAGAGTATCACTTGTTTCTTCGCTGATTTTAGATACATTATCAAAAGGAAGAAACCAATGTTGTTGTAAATTGACAGCCATAGACCTTGCATTTTTCTGAATTGTCAGCGTTTCAAGTGCAGATGGGTCAATTAACTTTTTTAGCAATGTGCAGGTAGTGCTTTTTGCCGCTCCTTTTTCGCCGTAAAATATCGGCATTGCGTGCGGAATATCAGGTACAAAACAGCTAACAAGCCAACACAAAAACAATGTGTGATACTTTTTGATATTCAGATAATTAAATATCTTATGTATTTCTCCATTGTTTTTCGGAACAACTTGTGGCATTTGATGTCTGTATTGCCTAAACAATATAGGCGGATTGTTCTCAATTTTCCACCCATCAGCAGTTATTTTAACGGCTTGCCATTTACTGTTGCTCAGGCTATACCAAAAAGCATTGTCTGATTTTGCAACACGATTTGATAAAGGTATTGCTTCATCACAATCATACATTGCTTCGGCAGAGAGAACAGATATTGCCTGCGATATGCTCTCCTTTTTTGCAGGTTTATCTTTTTCTTTGTAGTATAAGCCACTTAACCAAACTGAGAAGTCTTTGCTTTCTAAAGAACGGATTTCTCTATGATTATTTAAATTAACTGCGGCATATAAATTGTTCTCTGTATCGTGAAACAAAAAAAGCTTCATTTTGCTTTACAAGCCTTATAATAACTTCGGCTTCTGTTTCTTTGCCATAATTATCTTTACGAGTGCTTTTTTGAACATCACTGAAATATTTTATAAGAAATTCCGATTTACTCAGTAAAGGCAAACTTTCGAACTCACTCACGCTATGTCCTGACTTTATCCAGTCATAGACATCTTCCTTTTCTTTTAAATTAGGAAGAATCATCACTTTGGCGTTTGACAAATTATTCAGAATTTTCTTTACATATTTTAATCCTGCTTCATCATTGTCAGGTATAATAATTACTTCTTTGTCTTTGAAGTAATCATCATAATAATCTTGCCATACCGAGTTTGCTCCCGTATCAAGTGTTGTAGCAGCCAAACCATTTTTTATTAATATATCTGCACATTTTTCGCCCTCTACGAAGTAAATAGCTGGAAAATTCAGTACATTAGGCAAATTGTACGGCACTCTGTGAGCACCCTGCAATGTTTTATTGCCGTTTGGTTGCTCAAAAAAGAAGCTTTTATCTTTATGACCATAATCTATTCGTGTCTTGTAATAGACAACATTAGAATTTTCATCCTTATAGATATAAGTTTCTTGGTGCAAGATTTGCTTCCCATTTGAATTATCTGCATATAAGTCAGAGATTTCAAGTCCAAGATTTTTTAAAACTTCTTCGACTTCACACCCTGCGTGGCAATAAACTAAAATATGAGATTTCTCTGAATTATAGCCTATTGACAGGCTATTGTGTGAATCGCCGTGAACAGGACAGCGAGCAGTATATTGGTTTTTACCACTTTGTTTAACATTATCAAAATGAGTAAGAAATTCTCTTAATTCCATTATATAACACCTAACTCTCTATTTTTATTATAAGAACTATTAACTTCAAAAGAAAAAACATAAATTGTATTCATTAAAATTTACTCCTTTGTATTTGATATGCGATAGAATTTGTAGTATAATTCTATCAGTAGAACAGCTTTGTGATATTCTTTGTTCTGCTCATACCCGTCTGAGTATTGCCGTACTCAGGCGGTTTTCGTTTTTATTAAATAGCACAATTTAACCACACCCTTTAAATTTAATATTTTATATTTCAGCGGATGATTATCCGAAGAAAGCTAATCACTTTTTTGCTCATCTTGTATATCAAGACTCTTTTCATTTTTCAGGAATTCTTCGTATTCTTCTTGATGTGTTTCAACATAGGAGGCAATATCGGCAAATATTGATTTTGCAAATTCTCGAACTTGTTTATCGCTCATCTTAAAATTTGAAAAATCCATACTTGCCACCCCCCCTGAAAATTAAAATAAAGCAAAATTATCTTGACTGTACCCCAATTGTACCCTATAATAGGTTTATGGATATATTACAAATAATAAACTTTACATAAACTTTTGGAGAAATATATGGGCAACCGCTTAATAATTAATGCAGACGAAACATTCTATAATAAAAATGGCAATCTAAAACGATTGCCAAGCGACTTTTATTATAAAAAATTTATATTTGAAGATTACCAATTCACGAAAGCAGATAGTCAATTTATCATATATTCAAAATTTGATTATGACACTGATATACAAACTTTCTCAACGGAAGAGAAAAGTCAAACAACTAAATTACTTATAAGTATGTTAGAATTAAAAGATACTCTGCCAACTAAAATATTTGATAATCCTACAAATATTTTATTGTGCGATGAAATCATAGACGATAATACAGCTTACCAAATAATTAAATGGTGCAAAACAAATGGATTTCCTTTTGCAGACGATAATACCCTGAAAAAAGATACATCAAGAATTAAAACGAAAAAACTTTTTAGTTCATTAAAGCCTGATAAATATGTATCTTTTAAGTTATCCGATTTTATATTTCAACTCAACGAAATTTACAGTGCATTTTATATGTATAGATTTATTAATAGCTACGATAATAAAATAGATTTTGTAATATATACAAAAGATCCGCTTATAAATTCTTTCGGGAAAAATAGTTTTATAAACTTGAAAAATCTAAGCAAGAATGAATGTACCAAGTTATTTGAATATAAATACCAAAACATAAAATTTGAAAATCAAATTTCTTTTGAAAATGAACCACATTTTATAATAAAAGCTCAAAATTTATTTGATGCCGCATTTTACCAATTAGCTCTTCTGTTATATAACAAAGAAAGAGAAATTAGAATTTGTGCGTTGTGTCACGAATATTTTGAACCCAAAGACCCAAGACAAAAATATTGTGATCCTAAAAAGTGTTATCCACAAAAAGCGTATAAAAAGAAGAAAGCGTTAGAAAAAAAGCAAAAAAAGAGCAGTCAAACCAATTAAGTTTAACTACTCTTTCAAAAAACATTCTTTTATTATATACTTAACAGAACCTGATAATTATTAAATTATATTATTCTGCAAAATACTTAGGATATATTGTGTAATAAAATAAATCCATTTTGCTGATATACTATTTGAATTGGTGCAAAAAAATAAGCCAGAGAACAATCCATTCTCTGGCTAAAAAATTGCTTACAACCCTATTGTAATAGAAAAACCACCAACAAAATAAAACGGGTTTGTGTAAGACTTGCTTGTCGGTTCTGCTTAAAAAAGATTTTTTTGAGCGATTTTTTATATAGTCTTGAACGCCCGTAATTTATTTTCATCCTTTAATAAATTATAGAACGGTTTTCTTGAGATGTCAATGCGGATATTCAAATAAACCAAGCTGATTCAAAAGTGTTTAGCAGTGAACACTCTTGAATCAGCTTTTTATTATCAGCCGATTTTATCAAAGCTCCTGTTCTGCCTCATAGCCCCCTGTGAAGATAACCTTTATCTTCTCTTTGGATTCGACTACTACTGTGTCAAGTATCTGTCTGACCAAGGTTTCGTTATAAGTCATCGGGTGGTTTTTCAAGCCGTCAAGTATGAGGTATATCTGCTCAAGTCTTGACTGTGCATTTTCTCGTTTTGTGCGTTCATTCTTGATTTCTTCAACCTGTGCCTGAAGCGAATGCTTTTTATTAATAATCTCTATAAGCTGATTTTCTATACTTTCTATATCTTCAGTATCGGCTGTCATTTTATTAAACAGCTCATTGTATTTCTCATCAAGCTTTGCAATTTCAATCAGAAGTTCAAGACTGTTATCTTCAACTTCATTAGCTTGGATACCTATACGGATATGCTCTTTAAGGATTGAAAGTACATCCGAGCTTTGCTGTGCGTTGTTCATTATGGCTGTAACGATTGCGTTTTGCAATACGCTTTCTTCAATAGTAGGGGAGTGATGACAGTATTTTTTACCGTAGTCAAGTCGGTTAATGCATCTCCACACGATTTTCTTCTCACCGCTTGCAGTCCATGTGCATCTGCGATAGGGCGTACCGCATTCTCCGCATATCAGAAGCTCTGTAAGTGCATATTTACTTGAATATTTGCCTTGCTCGGTCTTTGTACCAACCTGCTTAACCTTCCTTTTGCTTGTCCGTCTTGCAAGCTCTTCCTGAACTCTGTTGAAGGTGTCCTTGTCGATTATTGCTGGGTGGTTATTCTCAACATAGTACATAGGTCTTTCGCCGTTGTTCTTCTTTACCTTTTTTGAAATACAGTCGGATATGTATGTTTTGTTGAGAAGTGCGTCACCCTTGTATTTTTCGTTGGATAATATCGTTCTTACCGTACTGCCGTTCCAACCCGATTTACCGCTCGGTGTTTTTATGCCCTTTGCAGTAAGCGATTTGGCTATATCGGCAAGACTGCTTCCTAACAGGTATTCATTGAATATGAATTTCACCGTGTCGGCTTGTTCCTCATCAATCATCGGTTTTCCGTCAGAACCTTCTTTGTATCCGAGAAATCTGCTGAAGGCGAAGTGCACCTTGCCTTCTTTTGCTCTTTGCTGTATGCCCCAGCGGACATTGGCACTGATATTTTCCGATTCGCTCTGTGCTATACTGCCGTAGATTGTAATGTAAAATTCTGCGCCTGCGTCCTTACTGTGTATTCCCTGTTCTTCAAAGAATACATCTACATCAAGCTGCCTGAGCATTCTTACATAATTCAGACAGTCAACAGTATTTCTTGAAAATCTTGATATTGATTTTGTGATTATCATATCAATTTGTTTTCTCTTGCACATACGAATCATCTTTTGAAATTCATCACGCTTAAGTGCGCTTGTGCCTGTTATGCCCTTGTCTGCAAAAATTCCTACGAGCTTCCACTTGGGTTCGCTGTTTATTTTTTCGGTGTAGTAATTTTTCTGAACCTCATAGCTGTTAAGCTGTTCTTCCATCTGCGTTGATACTCGGCAATATGCCGCCACTCTCAACTGCCTGTATGAATTTGCGGTTGCTTTCGGCTTAACGGTCGGTTCAATAACTCTGACCTTTTTCGGCGGTGATACTGATGTTTCCGTCATATTAACATTCACCTACTCTTTGATTATTTTTCATAAGCAAGCTTATGGTGTGGTCTGTATGAAATTCAATGGTGTTTACGGTCTGACTGAATAATTCCATAGAAAAAGCTGAAAGCAAATCTGTTTTTTCAAACTTTGCTTTCAGCTTTTCTGTAATATATTCGGTGTTCTGCAATTCTGAATACTTTATTGAGGCACTCTCAAATATCAGCCTGATAACTTCATCTTCATTTATGACTGTCTTGTCAAGCTGATGATAGATTATATTTTCGGATTTTTTTGCATTGTTGCTCGGTTCAAAGGTTTCTGAATTGTACGACATGATTTCGGGAGCCTTTATCAGACGATTAAGAATATTAACTATTCTGTCCAACAATTCATCATCCTGAATTCTGAAATTAAAGTTGCAGTCAGTTCCTATGCATTGCCACTTTGTGTTTTTAGGGTTTCTTCCGTCATAAATGCGTTTCATAGGGCAACCGTTTTCGTGATACCTCACAAGGCTTGTTATCCTGTAAATATCGCTTGTTCTGTCTGTTGATTTCTGAGTATTCTTGTTGCTCTTTATATTCTGAACAGCAAGAAATGTTCTCTTGTCAACAATCGGCGGATAATTGTCTGCTCCGATATAGCAGTTATTTTCAAGTATTCTCTTGACTTTGGATTTGTTCCAGTTGACAATACCGCTGATAAACTCAACCTGATTGTTGATAAGCTGCTGTGCTATTTGCTGAAGGGACATACCGCTGAGATAGCTTTTGAAAATATCCGAAACGATATTTGCTTCATCTTCATTCACGGCTATCTTGCCGTCAGCATAATGATAGCCGTAGCAGATGTTTCTTATTTTCATACTGAGGTACTCCTTTCTCGTCTGTATATTTTCTCTGTGAGTTCAAGACCGCCTGTAAGCCTGAATTTCAATGTGTCATTTCCATATACAGTTATACTCTCAACTATATCCTGAAAAATATCCTTGTGAAATGTCAGGTCATCGACATAATCGGTTATGACTTCATTGAGGTAATTCAGCCTTTCAAGTAATTCGCCGTTTTTGTCCTCGGAAATAATTTTTCTATGTTCCTCCTTAAGCTTTTGCAGTTTTTTGGAAATCTCGGTAACCTGAACAGTGAATTCTGCATCTTTGAGAATACCCTTTGTATGTAGCTTTGCGAGCATATGGTTTTTTGCACTTAAATCTGCAATCTCTTTATTTATCCTGTAGATTGATTCCTGTTCAGGATTTGACCTGTTTTTGAGCATTTCTATCTGCTTAATCAAGGTGTCAAGAATATATTTTTTATTTGCTTTCAGCTTACTCATAAGTGCTGTGAATGCGTCATAAAAATCGGTTTCGGGAATTCTTCCTGTGTTACATTCAGACCTTGATGTGGTTCTGTATGAACACACCCAATATATTTTGTCCTTGTCGGTGAGCTTGCGGAAATTTTTCCCGCAGTCTGTACACTTTACTTTCCCTGACAGAAGCGATACTTGCCTGTTATACGAAGATTTCTTTCTGTCATTCTGCAATTGCTTTACGGCATTGAAAATTTCTTTAGAGATAATAGGCACATTACTGTTTTCTACATAGTACTGCGCCTTTTCACCTCTGTTTCTTTTTCGTGTAAAGGGAAGTGTTTCCGTAGTGTATTTCTTTTGCAGTACAGCGTCACCCATATATCTCTCGTTATTGAGAATATAGTCTATCCCGTAAACATACCATTTTCGGCTTGAGTCGGGATTTTCTTTGTTAAGGATATTGGCAATAGACTGCTTTCCGTAGCCTTGTAGGTATAAGTCAAAAATTCTTCTTACAACCTCGGCTTCATCTTCCTTAATTCTCAATTCGCCGTTTATCATTCTGAAACCGTAAGCAGGGCAGGAGGTGTTGTATTGACCTGATTCCATTCGCTTTTTGTAGCTCCAGCGGACATTGTCGGAAATATTCTGCGACTCCTGCTGTGCCGATAGGGCAGGAAGAGTGATAAGCATTTCTACATTTATTTTATCTGTATCAATGCCCTGTTCCTCAAAGAACACGCTTATATCCATTTCTTTCAGCATACGGATTGCAGATATAAGCTCGTTTGCATTTCTTGAAAATCTTGAAACCGATTTAGTAACAATGCGGTCGATTTTCCCTTTTTGGCAATCATTAAGCATTCTTTTGAATTCATCACGCTTTTTCATTGATGTACCTGTGATACCCTCATCGGCATATATGTCAACAAGCTCATACTGCGGATGAGTTTTCACATAATTGCTGTAATATTTTATCTGGGTAATAAATGAATTCTTCTGATCCATAGAATCGGTTGAAACCCGGCAATAAGCGGCAATTCTCTTTTTTACTTCTTCATTTGGCTTTATGAGAATTTCTGTTGATTTCATATCAGCGTACTCCTTTCTTTGGATTACCAACTTTTTGGCAACACAAAGGATACCACAAGAGTTCGGATACATCCAGACCTATTTTTTGAAAAATCAAACTTTTTTAGCAGTGAATTAAATCAGCACAGCAGTAATATTCTGCGTTTATATTTAAAATTTTTTCATACTCGTTCACTGTGATTACATTCAATCGCAAAAGCCGGTCTAACAGGTTTTTGCTGTAATAAAAAGCCGAACGGTTTTCTGTTCTTTCATATTTCATCAGAGTTACCTCTTTTCGTTTTTGTTTTCATCCATATATTGATCTGCTCTTGAAGCCGCATTACAGAGACACATAACGCACACGCCGATAAACACACCTATAAATAATCCAATAATAAAACCTATCATATAAAATTCTCCAATCTATAATTATATTTTGTTACGGCAGGCAACAGCTATGCAGAACACAGCCGCTGCCTGCTGTCTTATATCAATCGTTTTACAAGGCGGTTTACATATACAACACCGCTGTTGGCACATAGGGTTGAATATCTGTAAGACATACAATGTGCTGTTACATTAGCGTTGGGAATTTTCCGAATATGAAACCGCCTTGCTTTGGTTGGTATTTATCCTCAATATTCCCCAACCGGGAACACATCAGACGGTCAACGCATATTGACCTCATTGGAATTTCACCACCGTGAGGATCTCCCACAGCCGCCCTCATTGCTTGCGACGGTTTTATCTCGCTCGAGCTGTGACTGGACGGAAGTATCATTATCCCTTCTGCCTGTCATCGCCGTCATTGAATTTGCCTTTCAATGTCTGAGTCCTGAAGACCTGTTAAGGTGTTCGCTCATGTGGCTTGTCCGTGCCGAACAGCAGAAGGAAGGTATCTGATGTGCTGATATTGAATTTTCAAGGTGCAAATAATAACGCCAATGATATGGCAGGGGAAATTTATCCCTCTACTTCCTTATTCCACACTTTTTTTCGATTTAACAACCGATTTTAGAAAAAATTTTTTAATTTTTTTATAATAGACTTTTTTCGCTTGTTAATCATTTGTTGAGAAACGCCGAGTAGTTCAGCCAAATCATTTTCTGTCATAGGCTTCGGAGATAAAAAAAGCATATTGATAATTTTGAATTCCTCTTTAGTAAGCGATTGAATAGCTTTATGTAAAGTTTCAAATTCAAAATTGCTGACCACTATATTTTCTACACTATCTTCGTTGTTGCTGATGCTTTCTTCAATTAACATATCATTGTCAGGACTAACCGAATCATTCAGCGAAACAACTTGTATATCCGCATCACTTTTGCAATCATTAACATACTGTTCATGCCGTTCATCTCTGCGTGACTGCTTTATCTTATCCGGCGGGACTTCAATAAATACTTTTTCGCCGTTTTCTTCTTCGGTAGTCGTTTTATAAAAGCGTTTTTCTTTGTGCTGCTTGAGGTAAATAAACGCTTGTTTTCCTGTTAATCTAATAAATCTTCTCTTTTTATCGGCAGAGAAGTAATCACCGTTTTTATCTTCAATATAATAGATTGACAATCGAAATCCTCCGTTCTGTTTGACTTTTTGCGTTCAAACAGAACAGGAGGTCCTCGAATTAAACAAATTCCGCAGTTATGGGTAAAAAAATAAAAGCTATTAACTTGAATTGTGACGAATTTTTGATTAATACACTTATTTATGAAGAATAGAGTAAGGTGTTGAAAGAGATAGAAAAAAGTCGAAAAAAATACCGCAGTGCATTTTGCACTGCGGTAATAAAAAAATATACACTTTTTATTTCTTTAAACTTTTCCTTAATTTTATTTTCTTTAATAATCGACTCTCTCCTATTTTGAAAGATATATTCTATACTTCATACTTCAATTGAAAATTTAACAAAACAACAATATACCCTGCAAGTAAAAACATTATTGCAGGGTGTATTGTTGTGGCTATTTAATTATCTTTTTTGAACGCCGTCTGCTTAACGTAATTATGACAGAAAAGGAAATCATCAATAAAATCCAGAGTGTGCTATATTAACTGCTTCGCCTGTTTGCCACAGATTTATACCTGTATTATTTTGGTTATTTCCTCCCGTTGAGGAATTACCTTTATTGCCGGACTGAACACTTAGTTAGGACAGCTTTTCTTGTGACAAACATTATATTTTGAATCTTTCTAACTCTTTTTCGTACTCTTCAGTATCAGTACCGTATATTACAACCTGTAGAGGGTTACTTAAGTTAAGACTGTAAATTCCTAACAGTGATTTTGCATCTACTGTATATCGGTCTGAAACTAAATCCACATCAAACTCACATTTTGAGGTCAATTCAACAAATTCCCTCACTTGATTTATTTCTGTTAATCTGATTGACATAACTTTCATAGATTATCTCCCGTTTTCTTGAATTTTTTTAATTTCACCTAATGTTGGCAATGCCGGAATAGCACCTCTTTGAGTTGTTGTCAAACTACCGGCAGCATTTGCAAAATTAATGTTTTCAGCAAGGTTCATATTACTGATTTCGCATAGATTAAAATCTTTAATTTGCCAAAGCATTGCCCCAACAAAAGCATCACCGGCACCTGTTGTATCAACCGCATTTACATTGTAAGTAGGGAAAATGCCGAAATGTTTTTTATTGCGAAAACAAGCACCTTTTTCGCCTAATGAAACCAATACCAAAGAAGGACCCATATTCAAAAGCTTTTCTGAACCTAATTCTAAATTTGTTTCATTGGTTATCAAATACATTTCTTCCTCTGATACTTTTAAAATATCAGAAAAAGCAATTGCTTTAGTAATTATTTTTATTGACTCAGCCTTGTCTTTCCACAAAAGCGGTCGATAATTTGGATCAAAGCTTATGATTTTCCCATGCTCTTTTGCATAGGCTACCGAATCAAATGTTGCCTTTCTACACGGTTCATCTGTTAGCGACACAGAACCGAAATGAAAAATTTTGCAATCATTAATCAATTCATTTTTCACTTCATTTGTATTCAGCATCATATCTGCACCGGGGTTTCGATAAAAGGAAAACGAACGATCCCCTGATTTATCTAATTGAACAAAAGCAAGTGTTGTAGGAACTTCACTATCAGTAACAAGACCGGAAGTATCAATGTTATGACTGTTCAACGTATCTTTTAAATAAGCACCAAAAGCATCATTGCCGATTTTTCCGATAAATGCCGATGTGCCGCCTAATTTGCTGTTCATTGCCAAAACATTCGCAGGTGCGCCTCCCGGATTTCGTGCAAACAAAGCAATACCCTGTTCATTTGTTCCGTTAGGCGTAAAATCAATGAGGATTTCACCCAAGCTTACAATATCAATCATTATTATGCCTCTCTTTTGAATTTAACTCAGTTATGATTTTGTTATATGAATTTTTATTTATTTGATAGAAAAACAGTACAACAGCTGTAATTATCCACAATACACCGGGGATTGTTGAAAATGCGTGATGCATAGTAGCCTGAACCGTGTTGTTCTGCACGCTGTTTGCAACAAATCCAAAACCTCCGAGAGTTGCAGATAACAGAGCAGTTCCGATTGCCATACCAACCTTATTTCCCAAAGATACAAACGCATACTGAAAGCCGTCATTGCGAATACCTGTTTTCCACTCGCCATATTCTACACAATCGGGAACAATAGCATAAATAGCTGTATTAAATCCGCAGAAGAAAAATTGTGATAAAGCTGATAAAGTATAAAAACCGATAGGGGAGTTTGTTGCACTAAAGAAATACAAAGCAATCATAGATATACCTGTACCGGCAGCAAAAACAGCCGCCGTTCTACCTTTGTTGCCGATTTTACGGAAAACAATCGGGAATGCACCTGCACCCAAAATAGATGGCACGATTAATATCAGTGAATACACAGTAAACAAGCTTTCGTTTCCCTCAACATATTTAAAATAGTATAAAAGGTCAGCGTTTCTTCCATATAATGTAATTCCAAATAAAACCTGTCCTGCTAATGCAATAAGATAAGGTTTGTTTTGAAGCGCTGCTTTCAACTGAGTTTTTATCGGAATTTTCTTTTTCACTGGTGGCTGTACTACTTCTTTTGTTTTTGAAAAGCAGAACCAGTGGCATGCTACGAAAATACTACCGTATAAAATAGTAACCAAAAGGTATCCTCTTGCCTGATTTTCGCCTCCAAAAATCGAAATTAAGGGCAGTGTTACCATATTAATTACATTTATGGCTATCATAGCACAAACAGAGCGAAATGTATTAATCTTTGCGCGTTCTTCAATGTTTTGTGTTAATGTACCGCATAATGTTCCATACGGAATGTTTACACAGGTATATCCCACAACGAGAATACAGTATGTAATATACATATATATTGTTTTTGAACTGTCATCCCAATTTGGATGAGCCCAAAACGTAAGAACTAATACTATGGCGGTCAATGGTGCACCAATCAACAACCATGGACGATATCTGCCCCATCTGGTTTTAGTTCTGTCACTCAGAGAGCCGATTATAGGGTCGTTAATTGCATCCCAGAATCGTGATATCAGCATTAACAACGAAACTGCTGCCATTGGTATTCCACAAACATCTGTATAGAAAATCATAAGAAAATTGCCAACGAACATCCAACTGAAATTACAGCCGATATCTCCAAAGCCGTAAGCGAGTTTGCTGATAAATGGGATTTTAATATTTGTTTGTTTTTTGTTATCCATATTAACACCCTTTTCAGATTTTAATAACAGCTTTCACAATGTTTGCTTTGTCTTCGATACTTTTATCCATAGCATTTTGAATATCATCAAAATCAAAAATATCTGTAACAATTCCCTTTAAATTGACTTTGCCCGAGGCAACAGCGTCAATTGCCATAGGATAAATATTGCGATAACGAAATACTGTTTTAAAGGTTAATTCTTTATCAAGAACAAGACTCATCGGCAAGTTCATTTCGCCTGTTTTGGAGTAACCTACAAGCACAATGTTACTGCCTTTCTTAGTCATATGGATACATTGACGAGTTGTAAATTCTGTTCCGGCTGTTTCAATTGCAAGGTCGCAACCTGCTCCATTTGTCAACTTCATAATAGCTTCAACAGCATCCTCTTCTTTGCCGTTGATTACACCATCAGCACCTAATTCCATTGCCTTGTCTAATCTTTTTTGCATAATATCAACTACATATACTTTGCTTACACCCTCTGCCTTTAATGCCATCATAGATACAAGTCCTATGCAACCGGCACCCATAACTACAGCAGTTTGTCCTGCATGAGCATCACCTTGATTTGCAGCATGAAAACCTACTGCAAGAGGCTCAATCAATGCACCTTCCATTGTTGAAACATTGTCAGGGAGTTTAAAGCATAAATCAGCTTCGTGTGCAACATATTCCTGAAAAACACCGTCAACGGGAGGTGTTGCAAAGAAAACCACATCAGGGCAAAGATTATATCGTCCTGTTTTACAAAACTCGCAGTGCCCGCAGGTTTTTCCGGGTTCTAATGCTACACGATCACCGACTTTCAAGTGTTTTACAGCGGAACCTACCTCAACAACAACACCACCCGGTTCGTGTCCCAAAACGAACGGCGGTTTTACAACATAATCGCCAATTGCACCGGTTTCGTAGTAATGCATATCACTACCGCAGATACCAACGTACTCAAGCTTTACCAAAACCTCATTTGATGCCGGAACAGGAATGGGACGCTGAGTATATCCCATCTTTTTAATATCCGTCATAACAGCTACTTTCATATTGTCTTTCATAATTATGCCTCCTGTATTAACACTTTTATAAAGTGTTTTATTAAGTATCTATATTAAATCACAAAAAATTGTCAAAGTCAATACAAACACAAAATTTCATCACAATTACTAAATATCAGATGTCAAAATTGTGCAAAAAAGCAGTGATTCCAATATTGTTAGGAATCACTGCTTTTTTTGCTTTATATTTGCTGTAAAAACAACTCAATTTGCATAAGTGCTGCACCTAAAGCTGATGCTTCTAATTTAAAAGTGCAATATTTCAAATAACTTGCATCTTGCTCAAAAGTATTTCTATTTGCAAGAATATCTCTTAGCGGAGCGCCAAATTCCTCTAAAAAAGCACCCACATATCCACCGGCAATTATATCACAATCAAAAGACATTCTCAAATTATTGATTGCTATTGCCAAATAATCAAGATATTCTCTCCACACTTTTACGGATAAATCATCACCGTCCCTAAGATTTTCAAAGAACATTGCAAGATTTCCGTTGGCTTTTTCAGAAAGAATTTTTGCCGAAACATACGAATCAAGACAACCCTTTTTTCCGCAGTAACACTGTCGTCCGTCAGGAACTAATGTATTATGACCAAACTCTCCTGCTCTAAGATTATTACCTGAAAACAAATTTCCCGAGTATATAATCGCACCGCCAACAGTATTGCTTAATGAAAGATAAATAAGATTATCACTTTCATGTTTTCGCCAAACTTCAGCAAGACCTGCAGCGTTGGCATCGTTTAAAAAGATGCAGGGATACGGGATATACTGACTGAATATTGTTGTGTCAATATCATAAATATCAAGTGCGTGTGAAAAAATAATTTTGTCGCCCTTTTCACTGATGATGCCGGGAACAGAAATTCCCACTCCGAATATCTTGTCGGTTTCTTCATTCTTCAAAAAATCTTCCAACAACTGTCCCAAAGTTCTAAAATAATCCTCGCGTAATAAAAAAGCTCTTTTTTTTCTTGTATATTTTACTATTATTCCCGATAAATTTACAAGTGTAAAACCAATATGATTTTGAGTAATATCCAATCCAACTGCTAATTTCGCATTAGGTATCGCTGAATAGGCCTTAGCTTTTCGCCCACCGGTTGATTTATAAGCTCCTACCTCTTGAACAAGACCGAGTGCAACTAATTCTTTAACATTTTGCAATACAGTGGGCCAACTTAAATTTATTTTTTGTGCCAATTCGGATTGAGATATTTTTTCGCAACTAAGCAAACAACGCAAAGTGTTTATTCTGTTGACACGCTTAACATCCATATTATTTATTGAAATAGAGTTCATATTTTAAATCCTTTTATAAAGTGTTTATTTTAATCTTATAGTAACACTTTTTGGATAGATTTGCAACAACATATAAAAAATTTTCAATATCTTAGTAAGAAGGACCGTACTACATAAATTCTTGTAAAATATAGAGCAAACTGCTCTTACCGCCCTGTTCACGATAACGCTGTTCGGTTTCGATTAGTCCTACTTTTTTCAAATCTTTAATAGCTCTGCGGACGGTGGCAGGCGACAGCTTTATGTCGCCTGCTATTGTGTTTACGGAGGGCCAGCATTCACCGTTTTTATCGGCTCGGTCGTAGAGGTAGGTATAGACAGCTACGGCTCTGTGCGGTAAGTCCATTTTATAGAGAAAGGTTAATTTACTCATTGTCCAGCACCTCCTGAGGTGGTCTTTCGGTTTTTATGACTACTTTTCTTTGCTTATCTGTATTCTGTTCAACACTTGAATTTTCGGGTTCATCTGTTGGCTCTTCTTCCGGTTCATAATCAATAGTATTTTCACTGTAGGCTTGTTCTGCACTCGGAGAGGTTTTAAGGTTTTCATTTTTCTTCTTTTTCTCACCGCTTGCTTCATCAAAATCCGAATCATTTACTGGCTGTTCAAGATAGTGAGGACAGTATGTTTGGATTATGTTATTGAACAACTCCGAACGATTGGCATAGTAAACTTTACGGTTGCCGTTTTCCATAACCTCATACTTTTCCTCAAATTCTATGCCCCATTTAAAAAACAATTTCAGCTTGACTTTCATAGGATAAAAGCCTGTTTTCATAACAACAAATGTGCCTTTTGGAAGTGACTTTAACTCATCGGGAGTCATCAAAGGTCGCTCAATCATCTGCAAGGATTGTGAGGGGTCATTTTTGCTCCTGCTCACCGAACCACTCATAACAGTTCGACTGCCAAGTGCTTTTGATAGCACTTCTGCACTTGTACTGTTTGGAGCAAAGCCGCCGAAGATGGTCAACTGCGTGTTATCTATGATAACATCAGCACCTTCTTTTCCGTAGTTGCGTTCAAGCTGTGCAAAGGATTGGATTATCGGAACTATCTGCAATCGCCTTGAACGGGATGCAGAAAACATCATCTCTGCCGAATCAATCTTTGGCAATGTTCCGAACTCATCACAGAAGAACACACAGCGGTTTTTCAGCACACCGCCGTTTTCATCTGCGACTGAAAGTATTTCACGGTAGAGCTGTTGGATAATCAGAGAAACCATAAAGAAAGTGTTGGGATTTTCCTCCGGCATTACAATGAATATTGCACACTTTTCATTACAGAATTTTTCAGCGTCAATCTCCGTATCAAAGCATAAAAGCTGTTCAAGTTCGGAGTCAAGAAATGAATTCAGCCTTGAAAGTGCTGTACTCATAACACTTGACATACTCTGCTCGGCTGTGTTCAGCGCCGCCCCTGCAAACCATTTTGCCTTGTGGTCGTCGGGAAGATAGTCCATTAAAAGCTGAAACTGATTTTTGCCTTTCTTATTGGTCGGCGCGAGTAATTCCTGAATGATTTTGAATACCGAAACAATATGCCTTTCTTTGGGTTCGCAGAATTCTGAAACAAGCAGAATGGTTGCTGTTAAAAGTCCCTCTGCGGCATCATAGAAGTAAGCGTTCTGCCCGAATGAGGCTGAGTCCATTCCCGACAGAATAATTGTTTTGGAAATGATTTTTGCATACTTTTCCGCTCTTGCCTTGTAAACAAGCTGTTCGGGTTCGGCTCTGTATAAGTCCATATACTTGTTCACAAGATGCAGGAGATTATTGCCGTGCGAGCGTGTGGGATTACGCAAGTCTATGACTGAAATTTTGTAGTCGTAATACTTTTCTGCGATTGTTCCATAGTTTCGAACAATGTCGCCCTTAGTGTCGGTTGATAAAAATGACATACCCGTTGCACAGGCATATTCAATACACGGATAAAGCCAGTAGGCGGTCTTGCCGACACCGGCTGCACCAATCATCAAAGCATGCACATCTCCTGTATCAACCATTGCAGTTGTTGTGCTGACAGGTTCTTTTTGCGCTATTACTTTTTTATTTTTCTTTTTCCTGAACAGATTTCTGAATTTTCTGAAAGCATAAAATACTTTGTGAGCAAGGTTAATCAGTCGACCTATTGTCCTGTTTTTACAACCGACAACGATTCCCTGTTGTGTTGGTCTGCTTTTCGGATTTTTTCTCCACTTGTTCGGCTGAAAATTTATGTGTTTGTAGGTTCTTTTTATCTCTTTTTTAGTTGCCCAACGAGCCGTGCCGTATTGCCCTTGTCCGACTGTTTTGTTCTTTATACGGTTGAGGGAATAGTAATTGCCCACCGTAGAAATTATTATGAACAAGGCAAACATTGAACCTGTGACAATTATCAGCGTTATAATACCTGAGGGCATATTTGTTCAACTCCTTTCGGTTCAAAAATTAAATCCTCGTTCCAGTCCTTATGTATTGGAATGAGGATTTTGGATTCTATATTCTGTTCTGACAGCTTTTCTGCAATTCTTTTGTCAGCTGTCTGTCCTGCCTCGTCATTGTCAAAGCAGAGAAACACATTTTTGATATTCGGATTGTCTTGCAGACATTGAAAAAGCACCCTGTCCGAAACGGAACAGGATGCCGCATAACTATGATTTTTCCAGTTTTCCTTGTGCATTGAAATGAAACTGAGCATATCAATAGGAGCTTCGAATAAAAATATCTTGTCGCTTGTGCCGTGCCAGTGAAAGCTGAATTCAGGTTGACTGCCTGCAACATTGCCTTTGTACGGATTACTCGTCACCGTTCCTCTCTTGTGTGCGTGGCAAGGTTTACCGCTTGAATCATAGCCGACAAATACCGCATTGTGATAATCGGCAGATTCATAAATCATTTTTCTCCTCACAAACTCAAAAAGCACATCCTTGTCAATGCCACGAGTCAACAGCAGATAAGAAAAAACTCTGCTCATTCTGTCATTCCTCAGTGGCAGTTCAAAGGGTTTGTGTCTTTTTTCTATGGGCGGTGAGGTTATGATTTGACCGCCACAGTTATTCAAAAGCATTTCCACTGCTTCGGCATAATCCTTGTTGTAAAATCTGCGGACAAAGTCAATTGCATCACCGCCTTTTTGTTCGTACTGATGATACCAGAGATGACCTCTGATTGTTACCTTTTGCGAGCCGTCAAGCCATTCATATTCTGACCCTGATTTCCTGACTTTCTCGCCTTGACTGATTAAAAAATTCGCAAGGTCTGTTCGCCTTGCCTGTTCTCGCTGTTCTTTTGTAAAATGAATGTAGATTGATATTTTAATCACTTCCTTGAGTATAATATTTTTTCTTTCTGCTGTAATATCTTATAGTGGGTAGTTCTTCTCTTATCACTGTGACAGGAGGCACCTATCAGCGTTTAGGTGCAGTTATTCCTTGGTGGTGGGATTATTTTTTATAGACAATTTTATTTGTATGTGGTATGATAATTGTAAAATAACTGATTGATAAATCGGAATTTATAGGAGGAAGAGATGAATAGGCTAATATCTAAAATAGGTGCAGCAATAGTGACATTAACCGTTTTCCTATTTGCAATGTTTATGATAGTAGATTTTCCATTTAGTTCATACCTTGTATGTATGTTTTTACCGATAGGCTATATCATGATGGCGGCTGGCTTTCACCATGAAAGCGCAGAGGAACAACGTGTATCTGCAAATATAGGAATGATTTTTTCTGCAATATATGCGGTATTGATTTTCTTGGTATATTTTGCACAGACCACAACTGTAAGACTGGAAGATATAAATGAGCAGGCAATAAAGATATTAGATTACCAGAGAGGTGGTCTGCTTTTTAATTATGACCTGCTCGGATATGGAATGATGGCTCTTTCAACTTTTTTTATCGGACTTTCTATTAAGGCAGAAAGTAAATCTGACAAATGGCTGAAATATCTGATGATGATACACGGTGTCTTTTTCATTAGTTGCTTTATAATGCCTATGACAGGTGTTTTCACAAGTATGGCAAATGGTGATAACGGCAGTGGTGGCACAATCGCACTTCTGTTTTGGTGCGCTTACTTCATTCCAATAGGTATATTGTCATATAAGCATTTTGGAAAAGAAAAACGATAAATTCCAGTTTATTGAACTTACATTTTCAACCCCTGATCACGCTTTTTATCATTAATCTTCTGCTGTAACTTTTTATCCGTCCTCTGCACTTTCTGCTTTTCTTCAAATCTTAGTTGATTTTGGATTATATTGCAGAGATAGCGTAGGAGATAAAGAGAGGAAACTGCAACGCTGTTTCGGTTGGTTTTAATTGAATAATGAGGATACAGAACACCTCTGCCTGAATTAAATACTGATTCAGCAGAGGTGTTTTCTTCATACTCAAAGGGATTTGAAACAGATTCTTCGTCTGTGTTCTCGCTTTCTTCTGTTTCATCTTCGGTGACATTTAATTTCAACGCTTCCTTGATTATTGCATTCTTGATTGACTTGAATTCCTTGTTTTGGGCAAGCGGAATCCTGTCAGGCATTTCATCAGTGTAGGTACGGATTGTATTTTCCTTTTGCTCATACCAAAGGTTATACAGTTTTTTGATTCTGTCATCACTTGCAAGCTCATCAACAATGGAATCCACAATTGCTTTTACATCAGGTTTAAGATAACCGTAAACCTTTTTACCATTTGTCTTTGAAAGCCTGTCGGCAAGTTCCAACAGCTTGTGCTGAATTGATGCACTGACATAGATTTCTGAGTTGATTTTTGAAACCAAATCCTCTACAATGTCACGAGCCTCAGCACGTAGCTTACCTCTGTGTTCTGTATGTTTCTGATAAATACTTATTAAGTCCTGACGGAAGATAACCTTTGCAAGATTTGACTTTATATTTTCAATGCCCTTTTCCGTTAGATACGCTTCGTTCGGTTTTGTAGAATAGGCAATCATATGAATGTGCGGATGGTGTCCTTCATTATGAAATGCGGCATACCATCTGAATTTTTCGGGAGTGATTTTCATATTCTCCGCTATCATATTTCGCTGTGAACGAATTAGATTCATCCAAGCTTTTGCATTGTTGTAGCCCAGCCGTTCTGCATCTTCTCGCTTGAGAGAAATAATATGCGTCCACACATTACTCTTGCTTTCTGCAACTTCTTTTTGCACATCAGATAAAACTATAGGCACACCGTCATCGGTAAATAAGCCGTGTGAAGATACTTTTTCTACTCTCGGTCGCTGTGCAATGTAGCTTATATATTTTTCTCGGTCGCCGAATAGTTCAGCGTGAGCTTCGGCAATCCGCAAAATCAATTCATCTGCATTACCTCTGTTCGGCTTATCAAGATAATCCTGATACTCATACAAGTCCTTTGAGTCAGGATAATCAGAAAGCAATTTCTTAATAATCTGTTTTTGTCTTTCGGTTGTTTCCATAAACTTTTGTGTACTGTCAGCCTGTTCAACTCCGTCACGGGTGGCAATGTATGAAACATAATTTCCGATATGAATTTTGGAATTCGGTTTGATGTACGGTGATTTCATAATAATTCTCGGCATAGCTTACCCTTTCTGGAATCTAACCGCATCATCAAACTTATATTTACCGCTGTTTCGTTTGACCTCATCAACACATATTTTTCTTAAATCCCTAAGCTGTCCTTCGGTAATATCATTGGTCGCCGCAACAACATGCATTAGCATAGCAAGTTCTACACCTTGTTTGAACAAAACTCTTGCAATCCTGTCCTCGGTATCAAGAATTTTTGAACTGATGACGGATTCCAACGCAGGAGTAAGTACCTTAGTTGTATTCTTTGAGTTCAGCCACGCAATGTAAAATTCTATTGCATCAGAAATGAATTCACTTCTTGATGTTGCTTTGGTTCTTGAGATTGCATTGTCACAGGTATTAAGCAAATCCTGATTGATATACAGTCCTATTCTTTTTGAGTCATTGTCCATTTTTCACCTTTCCTTTCGGTAACACTTCGAGTATTCAGATATAATCTCTTTAAATCGGCAAAATCGGGCAGTTCGGTATACAATCGGTAACACAACTTTAAAAAAGTAACACCTTTGAAAATCCCCGAACGGCGTTGCCGGTGGCCGCTGCATCGTCGTAGGTGTGTTTCGGCGACCGTTGCTCTGCAACGGAACACGCCTTTATCCTGCTTTTTTCTCCACCCTTGAAAAGTTGCCCGAATTGCCATAACTTCGATTTTTCACACCTTGCCACAAACTACCCTGTTTCGATTTTTCTTTGATTTCGGATACTTTCCCGACTTCTCGTTTAAAAGTCGACACAGGGCGAATGTGGCGAGAATACCGCCGTAATTCTTTACTTAATCACTTTGCCGTTTATCACTTCAAAATTGCACTTGGTATATGACAGTCCGTACTCCTTGACTTCACGGTTCAGAATATCGAACATTGCCTGCTCAATACTGCGTGAGCTGAGTTTTATTTCATCACTCAAAGTGTCATAGCAAATCCATTCCTCGCTATCGGGAGTATCCTTAACGAGGATGTCAAAGCCGAGGAGCATTTTATCGGGTGTGGGAAATACAACAGCGTTGATTTTTACACAGCCGACTGATAGTGAAGCAAAGAGAGTGTCGTGCTTGTCCTTTGGATTTTCGGAAAGTAATTTCTTGACTTCGTTCACCGACAGATACATTTTGAAAATATATTTATCACCGAGTTGCTTTTTCAATTTCTTTCTCTCATTCATAAACTCATACCGCCTATTCCCATATCTTCATCTTCATCAGGTGAATCAAACAGATTGTTCTGTTCAAGGTTTTCATAGAATTTCTCTGCACTGTCAGTCACGGCTTCGTTTAAAACTTTTAAATCAAAACCGCAGTCCTTGTATCCCTGCGATACTGTGTCGTAGTAGCTTGCGCTGGGCAATCCGAACTGCTGTTGCAAGTTCATAATATAAACCATTGCAGTAAATTCTGATCCGTTATTCAATTTCACAGGCAAGTCCTGCTTGAAGTAGTGAGATGGATAACCCTCGTAGCGGTCAAGCAGTTTTTCATCTCTCGGCTGAAGCTCCCACAATGCAACAGGAACGGACTTGCCGTTGCTGGGTGCGATTGTTGCATAGGAACAGTGAGGCATACCCTTGAACTGTAATTCGTAATTTGCTACTACACCCTTTCCGACAAGCTTGGCTGTCGGACAACGGTATTTCATCTGTTTAAGATTGAGATTACTGCCATAGGCAATATATAATTTTTTACTCATAATAGATTTCTCTCCTTACATACTCATAGCAAAACCCGAATCCTCATTTTGCTCAGTTGCAGTTTCCGATTCGGGTTCGTTGATATTTATATTTTCGTTTGTATTTTGAACTGTATCGTTCAACTGTGCGGCTCGCTTTTGAGCAAGTCGTTCCTTTTGCTTTTTAGCCTGTGCAGGATCTTTCCACGCAATGTTTCCGTCAAGATTTTTCAGCAGATGATGACGAGCCGTCTTAAACTCGTCACCGATTAAGCCAAGTCGGAGCAACCAAGTACGAAAAGTGTACTTTTCATTATCCGATACAGTTTTAGCGTGTCTTGCAGACTTCTGTATCAATGCCTGATAGCTGATTGCAAGGCAAAGTTGAATCGCACTTTTGACTTCTCCTGCGTGCAAAGTTGAATTGAACAAACGAAATTCAATTGTCCCCTTGTAGAACACGCTGTGAAGATTCAGTGCGTGATAGCGTGTGTCGTCATAGTGTCGGTAACTATAGTCCTCGCCGTCATACCACATTGACTTTATCTGCTCCATTGACATCGGAGGACGGTTATTGATTTCATCAAGAAAGCGTGTGTCCATCTTCTGACAGTAATGCTCACGGGAAACATTCACTTTCAATGCCTTATAGAGCAAATCCTCTTTCGCCGCCATAATGTTTACGATATTGCGAAGTGTTTTCGGGGTATGCCTTGACGCATCTATGTGGCAATGCAGACCGCAACTTGAATTGACTCTCGCTCCTGCGCCACGAAGCTTTCTCACTAACTCCTGTATTGTTTCTATATCGTCATAGTTGCAAATCGGAGTGACAAACTCCACCGAGTATAAAGAGCTTGCATTCTGTCCCGAACGGTTTTCACAACGAACGCTTGCGTCACGCATAATCTTCCACATCCTGCCGTCATTATCACGAACAGAATATGCATCATAACAGCCGCCGACATGAGTTGCTTCTGTATGAAAATAACCGGCAATCACTTTTGCCGCAGTACTGCGAGTGATGCCGGTCATCTCTATTTCTATGCCAAAATTTTGCGACCTCAAGTCTTTTCCTCACTTTCAATCTTTGGTTTTTTAGGCTTTGGTGGTTTCACCTGTGAACCTTTCATATCAATAAACTCTCTGATATTTGCAGGAACATATTTTGCGTACAGTGAATCCACAGATTTTTCAAGCTCTTCCTTGAAATCCAAATCACGCTGTGACATATACAGCTTAATTGCATTCAGCTTTTCATCATCGTACATAACGCTTACGCTTGTTTTCTTCATAAAAAATCACCTCGTCATTTCTTATTGCTTTGATTTACATATTTGATATTCGGTATTTTAAGCCACTTCGTCCAACCTCGACCGTTAAGCTCTGTTTTGACAACTCCGTAGGCTGTACCTTGTGCTTCAACGACTTCACCGTTGCCGATATACACACCAATATGTCCGTCCATCCAGACCGCAAGTCCGGGAGTATCGGGCATATTAGAAATCGGGCCGCTTTCGGTGACATTGCTCCAAATGGAGTTTGCTCCGCAGTCTGTAAAGCCGTTTGAACCTGCAACAATCTCTCTGCTGTCCGCATTGTACCAAGCGTAGGATTTTATCAAGCCTATGCAATCGCATACTCTCTTGCCAAGCCACTTTTCACCGACCTCTCGCATTTCACCGCCTGCTTCATTATTGCCGGGAAACAGACTTGCCTGTTGGTCGAGATATTGCTTTGTGCAGAGCTGACCGTAACCGCCGTAAACATAACCCCAACCGTTTTTGTATGCGTTCTCGCACCATTTGACAAGGTCGAGATTATTTTTCGTGGTCTTGTCGGTAAAACCTGCGGTGCTGATTTCTGCACCCTTGATTGACTGCATCATCTTCTGAAACTCGTCATACTTAATCTCCGTTCCGAATTTCAGATTGACGGCTTTTATCAAATCCTCGTCGGACTGATTCTTCTTAAAACAGGAAACGAAGTTTTTTACAAAGTCCTTGTCCTCTGATTTATCGGACAGGGAGAACAGATAGATAACCTCTGCCTGCGTGTTGTAGTCGGACAGTTTTTTGCTTTTGAGTTGATTTTCAACCTCTGTCATCGTGTCGTTGATAAGCTGTAGATTTTCCATCTGCTCTGCTGAGATGTTTTCTTGTATGGACTGGCTAAGCTTGTCTGTATCAATATCCATACTGCCGTTGAAAATTGAAACAACAGCAATAATCGGCATAACCACAATTATGATTATGCCGATTATTATACCGCCTATTGTTTTTATGATCTTTTTATCTGTTAGCATAGCAACTGCTATTTTCTTCAGTGCCGCACCTATGGTAGCACTCATTAATCATCACCTCCGCAAATAAAAATCCGATTGACTTTCATTTAAGAAAACCAATCGGTTTTTATTCTTTGATTAAGTGGTAAAACGGAAAGACAAACCGATTTTTAACATTCTCCATTCCATTCTGCCATAAATTCACTTAAATAAGATTTCATATAACGATCTCTATGTTCAGCTATTGTTTTTGCAGTTTGAGTGTTCATCATATCTTTCAATAAAAAAAGTTTTTCATAAAAATGGTTAAGTGTTGTTGATATATGCTTAGAATACTCTTCTTTATTCATATCTTTTTTGGGTTCTATATCCGGAAGATAAATTTCTCTATTATGACTACCACCATAAGCAAATGCTCGTGCAATGCCAATTGCACCAATAGCATCTAATCGATCAGCATCCTGAACACATTTTCCTTCTATTGAAGAAGGAACAATTGTATCTTTTCCTGCAAATGATACTTCATCAATAATTGTACAAATTCTATTTATTACAATCTCATCAACTTTATGGGATTCTAAAAATTTAATAGTTTTATCTTTATGTTCATAAGTTAAAGGAGATAGCTTTTTATCGTCAACATCATGTAGTAAAGAAGCTAATTGCACAATTAATATATCTGCCTTTTCTTTGCAGGCAATATTAGTTGCCGTTTTATAAACTCTCAAAGTATGAAAGACATCATGTCCGCTATAATTATTTTCAAATATCTTTTTAACATAATCAATAGCATCATCAATAATTGACTTCATATTATAATCACCTTAATCTTGAAGTTATTAATCTGTCTTTTAATTATCATACCACTACCAAAAAGATTTGTCTATTAGTATATTTACCTACCACCTGCTGAACCGAAAATCTCTGCTTTATATTCGGGAGCCTGAACGAGAAGCAAATAGCGTTCATTACCGCACCTATACAGACAAGTGCCACGCTCACCGAATTTTATTAAGGCATACTCGTTTGGTTCTACCATTAGCGCATCTTCAAAGTCTTTCGGATTGATATTTCCGGGGTAAAACAGGAAGTGATGAGTCGGGATTGAGAACAAGGGTTTTGTGTATTCCTTAACGCTCGGAATCAGAAAATCGTCGATGTTCTGACTGGCTAAAATCACGGCTGAATCTTTCTTGCGGACACGCTTCATTGCGTTACGGATATACTCAATGGCGGTGAGGTTAGACAAAAATAAATAAAGCTCGTCTATTGATGCAACGGTGTTTCCCTCTCCGAGAAGCTTGTTTGACATATAGGAAAGGATATTAAAGAGCATTGTGTCTTTGAGTCTTTTGTTAGTGTCAAGCAAACCTTTGACTCCGAAGCACAGAAATTTATCATCTGTAATGTTTGTATGACCGTTGAAGTATTTACTTTCAGAGCCGACACACATACTGTGAATACCCAGACAAACCTCCTGCAAAATTTCTTCTGTGTAGAGATATTTTCTCTTGTGGTCGTAGGTCATATATTCTTCTTCGCACAAGTCATAAAAGTCAGACATAACAGGAAAGTCTGACGGTTTCTTTGTACTGTAATCTGTCGTGTCAGATATACCGAATCGTGCGTACAGCTTCATCAGCAGAATTTCGATTGTATCAAGTTGTGAGTCCGTGAAATCCTTGTAGGTTCTGAAAAAGTCTTTCAAAAACGCAATGTGCTGTGAGAGTCGAGTAACACGCTTGAACGGTTCGGGAGCTTTTGAGTCAATTTCTTCATTTGCATCACCCCAATCCTTTGGTTCTAACGGATTGATTTTGTATTTGCCCGACATAAAATCAATGTAACAACCGCCGAGGGCATTTGTCAGATCCTCATACTCCGCTTCGGGGTCAAGGCATAAGATTTTCTTTCCGCTTTCACGAATGTTTGTAAGGATGAGTTTCAATAAATACGATTTGCCCTGACCGCTGTTTCCGAGAATAAGAATATTTGAAGTTGTCTTGTCCTCTGTCCTGCGGTCAAAATCAACGAGAATATTTGTGCCGTATTTATCTCGCCCGATATACAATCCGTTCGGGTCTGTCTTACCACTGAAATTAAACGGAAACAGATTTGCAACTGATGAAGCAGGCAACACTCTTTCATACAAACTTCCAAACTGGTTACTGCCGATAGGGTTCACCGACAAGAAGCCTTCTTGCTGCCTTAGCGTTAATCTGTCCACTTCAATCTTGGAACGAGTCAGCTCCATTGCAATATCAGTCTGCAACTCCTTTAATTTCTGCTTGCTTTTCGCCTTTAGTTCGACAAATACTGAACAATGCAATAAAGCCTCTTTGTTCTTCCTCAAATTTGCCATAAGGGTGACAACATCCTGCAAGTTACCCTGTGCCTCGATGGTTTCGTTTACATCGTTACCGCTTGATTTGAGCTTGTTTTTTCGTGTGGCATTCTGAATAATTTTTCTCTGTTCCATACTTTCAACAAGCCTGTGATAAATGCGGAGAGTAACTCCGTTTCTGTCTGCAAGCTGTGAGAGAATTGCCTGTTCTTCAGTTGATGGCGGATATTCTCTGACTGCCCACACGCTTCTGTATGAGTCACCGACAATGTAATAATCGGTGAAAAACTTTATTGTTGACGGCAGAATCATATCAAAGAAATCTTTGGTGTATATTTCTTCTGCCTGCTCGGGTGTGAGCACCTTTGGTTTTCTATTGAATAGTCCCATAATTTTTACCTCCTTTAATTTCGGACTGCCAACACAAGTATGCGGTCATCCTGATTGTAGCCGTAACAGGTTGAAAGCGTTAGAATCTGCTGACCGTAAACAGGTGTGATTCCTGTGTTGTATATGGATTTCTCTTTTGCATATTCAATTCTTGAGTTATAGCTTTTTTCCGTTCCAACTGTTGTGAATCTGTACCAATCATCATCGGATTTTACTTTCATAGCAGAAAAGACGGAGTAACCAAATGCGCCGTCTTTCGTTTCAAGCACAACTGTCGGATGCTCCGAAAAGTACGAATATTCGGTATAGTTGCAAAGGTCTGCAAACATTGTGCCGTTGTTCATATGGTGTCCGTAGATTATGAGATTGGTGCTGTCGGCTGAACACCTTGCGTCAAGAAACGGTGTACCGCTGAAGCTGTACTCGCTGTAAAAGTTTTTGTTCAGATACTTCTGCGGATTGCTTGGTGTGTGCATAACAGGGTAATTGATATTAGTGCCTGCTATGCTTATCCAGCCAAAACTTTCGGAATTCATTGAAATAAGTTCTGATATTGAATGAGGTTCATAATAGGTTGTGTAATACGCAGTTTGTTCAGCCTGAACTTCATTATCAAAATCGCTGACTTTTAACAGATTTGGCATATTAATTGTTTCTTCAATGGTTGCCTCCGTTGTTTCCTCAGTAACAATTTCTGAAAGCTGTCTGAATTCTTCCTTTTCCTTGTTCTCGGTGTACATCCGTGAAAATATCGAAATCAGACAGGCAATTATAATTACAGAAAATATGCCTATCACAATTCCCGTTTGGATTTTTCCTTTATGCTTCTTCATAGGTCTGCTCCTTTTCAAAATACTGTTCGCCGTCATAGTCGGGCATCAAATCGCCGTTCATACTTGCTTCAAAGTAGATTGCGAGAAACCGCTTGATATCTGCTTTCTTCATTCTTGTAACCTCGAAACCCTGATCGGATATAATCTTCTCAACTCTGTTTGCTTTCTGCAAAACATTTTCTGATTTTGAAGATTTGCACCTTGCGATGAACAGGAACTGCCTTGCGGTTGAGGTTTCGGTCTGAATACTGTTGAGAAAATCCAAATCCTTGTTAAGAATCCTTCTGACCTTTTCATTCTGTTCAGCTTCAATTCTGCCCTTGATATAGCTTTTGTTTGTATCAAAGCACTCGCAGGAATCGGTACAGGTAATCTCAATATCCGGCACAGCAGAAAGTACCATCATCAGGTGCCGCACCTTAATTTCAATATTAGTGTGCGACAGAACAGAAATATTTGTCGGCTGAACCATATAGAAGATGAGTTCTTCTTTGCCGACCTTCAAGCCGTTTTTCGTAAAGGTTTTTATGCCAAGCAAGTCCTGAACCGATTTGCCTTTTCGTTTTTGCTTTTTCACTTTTTCTCCCTCCAATAAAAAATTTGTTGTGTTGAAATAAAATACTTCACAGCATAGCGGATAAAATCAAGAATTGTTGTATCTTCAAGTCGTATTGACAAAAAGCCGAAGCAGAGTGTTACTGCAAGCGGTACTATTATCCTCGTCTGTGCAAGTATCAGGATTGATAATAAAAGTGCTATGCTCATAATCGCAAAATCCCGCAAGCTCCACAGCCACAGGTTAGCGGTAGCTTTAAGATTCTGCGGATATAAATAAGTGGTCATAATCTTTAAATTCCTTTCATTTATTTAGCCGCCCTTGCAACACTTCTCGTCAGGTTCACGGCAGTAGTAGTTGCGTGAACAATGCTTGTCATATTCACCTTTACGCTTGAATCAAGACCGAACTGCTGTGCAATTCTCGGCACTTCGTTTGATGCAAGCATAATTCCAAGTCCCAAAAGCATATTGCCGGGGAAGGTCAGCAAACCGAGGAACAGAAGAGTTGTCTGCATAAACGCCGTCAGGCACAGCGCCGCTATCTGTTTCATCCACTGATTAAAGCCGTCCTGATAACCTCTCGGAACGCTGAACATATACAACGCACCTACCGCCATCTGAATAAGCAGAATTCCTCCACGCTTGATATTTGCAAAGAAAATCTTAATAACACAGTAGGCAAAGGCTATCAAGCATAACAGATTCAGCAATCCGAATGTTGTCTGGTTTGCGACTGCGAAACTGCCCTCCAATACGCTTGTGCTTTGTCCTGCTAAATCAATGCTTTGCTGTCCCGCCATTATGGATGACAAATCCTTTGAGAATGTGTTTTGCAGGCTGATGCAAAATTTATACAGTTCCACAGGTACAACTCCGAACAGCGAACAGGCAAAGAAGCCTTTTAAGACATTAATCGCAGTTGTCTTTATGTTTGCTCTACCGTTCTGATATTCAACAGCCACATCAAATACGGCGACGACCGTTCCTGCGACGAACAATGCCCAGCCGAAAAGCGTAAATAGGTTTATTGTCGCCTGCACCCATTCAAGGTCAAACACATCTGCTCCCATATTTCCCATCATCGTGAAGAAATCTGCGACAGCATTGTAAATCGTTTCATAGAACCACTGTAACATCGTGTTCCATATAGCATTTGAGATTTGTTCACCGAGGTAATCAAACACACTACCTATGGCACTGCCGATTCCACCGATGAAGTCACCTATCCAATCAAAAATATAAATCACCCCCAAAAAAGGGCTGCTATGTTTTACCATAACAGCCCTCGTTGTTTGAATTAAATTTTAAGGTCTTATTCTTATAACAGTTTTTCCTTTGCTTTCTGCATAGCGAACAGTATTTCCTGTTCCGCTTGGCTTTCCGTTCCACACGGCTATTACATATTCGGATTTGTCAACCATATACTGATTTCTTTTCTGCATACAGTCTTTCGTGTAATGTCTTTGCAGCATTGTTTCTTCATCACAACTCTTGACTATATCAAAATATCTGTCACGCATTGGTTCGCTCCATTTTTCACATTGAGTTTCGCAGGGAATTGCACACTCAAGTTTAATCTGCGGATATTTCTCTTTCATCAGCAATACAATTTCTGCCGAATAAATATCAACACCTAATGCCATTCCGACTATAAAATGTGTGACTCCGTACTGTGTAATCAGCTTTTCTGTTTGCTCCATAATTGCCTGCTTAAGCTGCTCACAACGCTCATCCTCTTCATTGAAACCGAATGATAATTTTTGCGGTCTGTGTCCTGTAAAACAACATACTTTCTTTTCTTTCATACGCACACCTCTTAATCTGTATTTATGATTTATTCTATATCGCTAATACACAGTATATCACATAAACACTCAGTTGTATGTCGAAATGTGGGACAAAATAAAAAGGGGCTGTTGCAAATGAATAAGATTTGCGACAGCCCTCAATTTTTGATTGATAAA